>Ga0181521_10000722_pt1 | contig 40663 bp, 31 predicted proteins | sample PEATcosm2014_Bin_32_FD_119764 | JGI IMG/M metagenome (GOLD analysis project Ga0181521, IMG submission 119764) | Peatland microbial communities from MTU Mesocosm Facility, Houghton, MI, USA - PEATcosm2014_Bin02_60_metaG | ecosystem: Environmental > Terrestrial > Soil > Wetlands > Peat | place...
ATGCTGGTGACGCTGTTGGGGATGGTAACGGTGTTCAAGCCGGTGCAGTTCCAAAACGCCGCGTACGCGATGCTGGTGACGCTACCGGGGATCGTGTAGCCGCTGCCCGCTTTGCCACCAGGATATTCGATGAGCGTGTTCGTGCTCTTGTCGAACAAGACCCCAGCCAGACTGCTATAGAGGAGATTATTTGTATCCACCGTTATCGCAGTTAAAGTGTAGCAGTTAGCGAAGGCATCGAACCCAATGCTGGTGACGCTGCTGGGGATCGTAATGTTGGTCAGGCCGTAGCATTCAAAGAACGCATCGAACCCAATGGTGGTGACGCTATCGGGGATCGTCACGTTGGTGAGGCTGGTGCAGTTAGCGAACGCCCCGTCCCCGATGCTGGTGACGCCGCCGGGGATTGTGTAGCTTCCGGCTTTGCCGCCCGGGCACTCGACGAGGGTCGTCTGGCTCTTGTCGAACAGGACCCCAGCCAGACTGCTGTAGAGGAGATTATTTGTATCCACCGTTATCACAATGAGGCTGAGGCAGCAAGAGAACGCATCGGGCCCGATGCTGATGACGTTGCTGCCGATCGTGGCGCTGATTAGGCTGCAGCAGCCACTGAACGCGCTGGCCCCTATGTTGGTCACGCTGTTGGGGATTGTAACGTTGGTCAGGCCGCAGGCACTGAACGCCATCTCCCCAATGCTGATGACGCTGTTAGGGATCGTAACGCTGTTCAAGCGGGTGCAGCCGCTGAACGCCAGATCGTCGATGTTGGTGACGCCATCCCCAATGGTAAGGCTGCTCATGCTCATACACATGTCGAACGCACCTTCCCCAATGCTGGTGACACTGTTGGGGATCGTAACGCTGGCCAGGTCAGAGTACTCCTGGAACGCAGAATCCCCGATGGTGGTGACCGGTAGATAATCCGGCTGGAAAATGCTCCCGACGTTGATCGTGCTAGGGATGGTCAAGTTGGTCACGGACCCGACGTATCCGGTGATGGTGACCGTGCCATTATTGGTCGTGAAGGTGAGTTGAGCTTGCAGTGCGGCGGGGAGCGTCAAGAGCAGCAGCAGCAGGGGCAGCAGCAGTTTGAAACGCGTTTCCATGGAGGCGATTATGCGCTCTTTGCGGGCGCTGGCAAGCACAAAATTCGAGGAATTGGTGACTGGTGAGTGGTGATTGGTGGTTGGAAGGGGTCCCCACCCGAGGGGCGAGTGGGGACTTTGCGGGGGCGGGGAAAGCGCCGCTGGCGCGGCGCAGTCCAAGACTAGAATTCCTCGCCACGGGTGCGGTCGCCCCAGGCCATGCGGACACCGGTGCCGCCTTTGCCGTGATAGTAGGTCACCCCAGCCCTCTCCCCTTCGGAAGGGGAGAGGGGGAATCTTCGGCAGATTTCCGGCGAACCGGGGTTCATAGGGAGGGGGAAATCGCCGGCAGGTTTATGGCGAAGCAAGGTTCATGGGGAGCTTCGACCTCCAATGTTGGACGCGCATCGGGGCCACAAACCGATTAAGATTAAGAACGGCAGATTCAGGGGAAGGGTCAACCTCTGATTGAACCAAGGCTTTGCCGGAGGGGAGGTCAAGGGATAAGCGACTGGTAAAACCGAGGCGTGCCGGTGTTCGGGTCGGTAAAACTGAAATTGGTCTGGGTGTTGGAAACCGTGGCCAGCGTGGCCCGTGCTGCTTGAGTTGGATACCCCTTTTCGCGGTTGACATCCGCGGCCTGGGGTGGCTAAATCAATGCCAAGAGCATCTTCTTATGAAAAAGTTTTTTGTATTATTGGCGCTCTCGGTGTGCTGCATGCTCAATGCGGCAGAAACATCCACCAATCTGTTATCCATCTCGCTGGTTGACAACTCGGGGTATCTCTCACGGACCTTTGTCAAGACGCCCGATCAGATTATATCCCCGCCCGTGCTTGCCGATAGAGATTTTGTGGCCTTTGACACAACGAATCAGACCTTTGCCATCACCCCTGAAGCTGCAAAACGACTGGCCCGGGCGATTTGGGCGCTGGGGAAAAAATATTCCCCCGGATGGAGCGGGGAGGCCGCTCCCTATGTCTATTGGAACGGCACTTACGACTTAATCCCAACGCCCGTTCCATTTGTTCTCCAAGTTTCGGGCGAGACGATCTACAGGGGTATATTTAACACAATAACCTCTTCCGATTGGGTCTCGGGACCGGCCATGCTTGCCGACCAGGAGTTCATAGCCACCAATTTGACCAACAACGTGACATTTTCCATCCAGGCTGGTTACCCGCTGCCGTATGGACTCGGAACCGGAGGTGGGGTGGATCGGCGCGGTGATAAACGGATCGTTGCGGCCGTCCAAAAGTTGTTTGCGCATGAAAAGCGGTGAACGATGGGCTGGAGCCAACGCTGGAAACCAAGCGCAGCCCGTCAACCGCATAGGCCCAACCTTCCCGCCTCCAAGGGGCGGTCAAGGAACCGTCAACCGGTAAAACCGAGGCGTGCGGGTGTCCAGGTCGGTAAAGCTGAAATTGGTTTGGGTGTTGGAAACCCAGGTCAGCGTAGCCCACACGGGAAGGTTCGTGCTGGATTGGACATTATAGACGACGTTGGTCAATCCGGCCCAATGCAGGGTGGCAACCAGGTTGGTCGCGGTCACCGTGAGCACCGGGCGGGGCACAGTGAATACTGTCCACTCCAATCGCACCACGCTGTATTCCGGGATGGTGACGGAATTGGTCGCGGTCCCGGTTTGGATGAGCGCCGGGCTGCTTTGCGGAGAGGTGTTGGTGGCGCTGGGGTCGCTGCCCGTCACCTTAGAAAACCCAGGTCAGGCCGCCGCTGAACAAGAACGAATTCACACCGAGGTCGGGGGTTTGAATGCGCGCATTGGACAAGTGGATGTAGCGCGCCTGGAATATGAAGGCCAGTTTTTGCCGCAAAACCCAGCGAAAGCCGGGTCCTGCCTGGAGATTAAACTCGAAGGTGGTGCTCAAGTCCGGATGCCCAATGTCGGTGGCCGTGACGCCTGCGCCGCCGTCAAAAAATGGGTCCAGCGACGAGTTTGGCAGGAAATGATAGCGCACGATCGGCGTAAGCCCCACCAGGTAGGCGGTATCGGGGCGAAACTGTGCGCCACTCCAAAACTCGCCGGCCAATTCCACGTGGCGGAGAAACGGCACTTCCGAAGCCGAGAGCTTTCCTACGTGCAGCGTGGCGGCGGTGAGGTGATGGGCTTCGGTGGTACCCATGGCACTCACGCCGAAGCCGGCGCCCAGAGTGAAGCCAATGTTCCAGTTTGTGGGCAGGAACGCAGGCGGCTCGGGAAGGGCTGGCGACGCAGGCACTGCCGCAAGACTCAGCGTGGGCGAAAGGGAAGGCGAGTCTTGAGCCGGAGCGGAGCACACCCAAAGCGAGATTACAAGGGCCAGGAATCTTTTGAGGGATTCAGGGTTGAGGCCAGGGCTGCTGGGGGCGGGATGCGAGTTCAGCTCGGGGCCTCGAACATTAGCGAGAATGTGCGGATATTTCATCTTTCAAGGGGAAATGAGGAAGGCCAAAATGGTAATTCTGGATTGGGGGTGTCTCCATGACTCAACCGACCACAACAGGTTGTGGTAGAGGCGTGCATCCAGACCGCAGTACACGCTGCCCGTGAGCCGTGGTTGAGTCAAAGGGACACGCAGATTCTGGATTTCACATCACAGACACGCGAATACTGCTGGAGTTTCTCAACCGGGGGTTGGCTTGTCCACCGGGAAAACGGCATGATGCAGACGCCAAGGCATCTCCGGAAGAACGTGCGGTGCACTTGTTACGGCGGGTTGAACGGTCAATCCGTTAAAGACCCGATGCCCCATCCGTATTGATCGGAAGTGCGCCTGAGACGTTACTGGAGCAGGGTCTTGGCAGCCGTTCTGTTTCCAGGCGGCTTCATGGTTAGGTTGGGAGCGGTTCAGGAAACTGAGCCGCTCTTTTTTTATTGATTGTGAGAGAGCCGTTCCCACCCCGAATCCAACCTCACCATTTGCTTGACCAAAGCGGTGATGTTTGCTTAGCCGATGGCGCTACGCGATTTTGCATGGAATTACAGCACCTTCATGCAGATGGTTTGTCAACGGATCCTCGAAGGAGAGCAAAGGGGAATCAGAAATGATTCGGCTCGCGCTGGAGGAATTGGCCGCGGCCGGTTTGACCGACGAATTTTCCGTCACGGACGGCTACCTGGCCGCGGAGGGTGACCACGCTCGGGCGGCCTTCGATGGGCAGGCCCTCGAACGGATTGTAATCCACGTTCATGGTTTGGGTTTTGACCGAGAGCGTGCCGCGATAGTTCGGGTCATAGACGACCAGGTCAGCGTCGCTGCCGGGCTGAATGGTGCCTTTGCGCGGGAACAGGCCGAACAACTTCGCCGCCTGGGTGCTGGCGACCTCGACGAAGCGGTGCAGGTCGAGCCGGCCACGCTGGACACCGTAGGTGTAGAGGACCTTCACGCGGTCTTCCAGCGAGGGAATGCCATTGGGGATCAGCGTAAAATCTCGTTCGCCCATCCGCTTCTGCGTGGCAAAATCGAACGGGGCGTGGTCGGTCGCCAGGGTGCTGACCAGGCCGTCGCGCAGGCCGTTCCACAAAATATCCTGATTGCGCTTATCGCGCAGCGGGGGCGACATCACGAACTTGGCGCCCTCGAAATTCGGGCGTTCGGCGTAGGTTTTGTCGGTGACGAGGTACTGAATGAGGGTCTCGACCCAGACTTTCACGCCCGCCAGCTTGCCCGCGACGGCCTCCCGCAGAGCTTCCTCGCAGCTCGTGTGAACGATATAGACGTGCGCGTCGAGGAGCTTCGCGAACGTCATGAGGTGATGAACGCCTTCGGCCTCGACCAGGGGCGGGCGGCTGTCGTGATGCCATTCGGGGCCGGTTTTGCCTGCGGCCAGCAGCATCTGCTGGAGTGCCAGGACCAGGTCAGCATTTTCGCAGTGCGCGGTGGTAATAACGCCGAGTTTCTTGGCCAGGTGGAGCGTCTGGTAGAGTTCGTCGTCGGTGACGCCCAGGGCGCCTTTGTAGGCGAGGAAGATTTTGAAGCTGCTGAGGCCGCGTTTGATGATCTCCGTGAACTGCTTCTCGGCCCCTGCATCGTAGTGCGTCACGCCCATGTGAAAGGTGAAGTCGCAGGCGCAGTGGCCCTGCGCTTTGCCCAGCCAAAGTTCAAACGCCGCCAGCGGTTCCTCCGTCCGCCCGGGGCAAATCATCTCGATAAAGGTCGTCGTGCCGCCGACGAGCGCCGCGCGGCCTGCCGTTTCGTGGGTGTCCTTGGCGAAGGTGCCCATGAACGGCAGATAAACATGGACGTGCGGGTCGATGAACCCGGGGAAGATGTATTTGCCTTTGGCGTCGATGACCTCCGCGCCCGGAGGGGGCTGGAGGTTGCGGTCAATGCGCGTGATGGTTTCGTTCTCACACCAGATGTCGGCCTTGTAGCGGTCGCTGGCGGTGATGATTTCGCCGTTCTTGATGAGGAGTGCCATAGCTTATCTTTAATGCGAAGAGTGGTTTAGATCAATTGCTTTGAAAGGCTGCGCGGCGAGAAAGCGGGAGCTTGTCATGTGCTTTGGCAGGTAGTAGCTTGTCGGCATGATCGTAGATCAGATTCGAGAGCGGCTGCATAATGGGTTTCAGCCCTTTGCCCTTCAACTGTCCAACGGAAAAAGACTTGCGGTGCCACATCAGGACTTCATTGCGGTCCACCCCAGAATGGTGGTGGTCATTGACCAAAAGGGGATCTCCCATACTATCAATCCGCTCCACATCGTATCCATTGACGAGGCGCAGGCGAAGGAATAGAAGCCAGGACGATCTCCCGGTCCAGACCCCAGTCTGCCGATCTTTGCCGCTTCACTTCTTCGGCTCGCGGTACCATACATCCCCCTCGCCATAGCTGAACCAGCGGCTCATGGTCACTTTCAACTGCGTAAAGAACTGAATGCCTTCTTTGCCCTGCATGTGGAGGTCGCCGAAGAAGGACTCGTTCCAGCCGTTGAACGGGAACCAGGCCATCGAGGCGGGCACGCCGACGTTGATGCCCACCATGCCGCACTGGATGCGGTGTTTGAATTCGCGCGCGGCTTTGCCCGAGCGCGTGAAAATGGAGGCGCCGTTGCCATAAGGCGAGCGGTTGGCCAGCTCAATGGCGGCGTTGAGGTCGGCCGTGCGCATCACGCTGAGCACGGGGCCGAAGATTTCCTCGCGCATTATGGTCATGCCGGGCTGAACCTCGTCGAGCACCGTCGCGCCGAGGAAATAGCCGTTGGGAGCGCCACCCACTTTGACCCCCCGGCCGTCGGCGGGGATGCTCGCGCCTTCTTTGACGCCGAGTTCGATCAGTTCCGTCACGCGCTCGCGATGCTGCCGGGTGATGACTGGGCCCATGTCCGGCTGCGGCTCGCGATCGGTGGGGCCGATCTTTATTCGGCGCGCGGCCTCGACCAGCGACGGCAGGACCGTTTTGGCCGCCTCACCGACTACCACGGCGGTGGAGCCGGCCATGCAGCGTTCGCCGGCGCAGCCGAACGCGGCTTCGATGACGCCGCGGACGGAGTTATCCACGTCGGCGTCGGGCATCAGCAAGACGAAGTTCTTGGCGCCGCCGTTGGCCTGGACCCGTTTGCCGTGTTGGGTGCCGGTTTGGTAAATGTAGCGGGCGATGGGCGTGGAGCCGACAAAGGAAACGGCTTTCACCTTGGGATGCTTGAGCAGCGCATCAACGCATTCCCGTCCGCCGTGGACCAGGTTGAGCACGCCTTTGGGCAGCCCAGCCTTCTCCAACAATCCGGCGACCTTGATGGCCGTCAGCGGAACCTTCTCGCTGGGTTTCAGCACGAAGGTGTTGCCGCAGGCGATGGCCACCGGATACATCCAGAGCGGCACCATGCAGGGGAAATTGAACGGCGTGATGCCGGCACAGACGCCCAGCGGCTGGCGAATGGTTTCGCAATCAATGCCGCGGGCGATGTTCTCCAACACCTCGCCCATCAGCAGCGACGGCACGCCGCACGCGAACTCGACCATCTCGATGCCGCGCTTCACGTCGCCGCGGGATTCGACGAGCGTCTTGCCATGTTCCCGCGTGTTGCTCTTGACCAGGTCCTCGAAATTCTCCTCCAGCAGCGCCTTGAACCGGAAGAGAATGCGCGCGCGGTCGGTCGCCGGTGTTTCCCACCAGGCGGGAAATGCCGCCGCCGCGGCTTCGACGGCCTCATCCACGTGCCGGGCTGTGCATAGGGGCGTTTGGGCGATGACTTCGCCGGTGGACGGGTTGTGGACGGGGGTGGCGGACAGGTTGGCGAGGCGGCTCCATTCGCCGCCGATCCACACCGGGCAAGTAGCTGAATCCATGGGGAGACAGTAGCACGCCGGCTGCGGTCTGCAAGCCGGTGATCACCTTACGCAAGCCCCGGGAGGGCGAGCGTCCCCGCGAGCCCTGATTTGCCTGAGAAGTTTGGGCTCGCGAGGACGCTCGCCCTCCCGGAACCGCTCAGCCGCCTTCACGTCGCTACTCCCGCCGGCGCGCTTCCAGTTTCAGCCTTCCGCTTTCTGCATTCTGCATTCTTCCTTCTGCCTTCTGTCCCCCTTCCCCCCGCCCGCCAGCACAAGCCGCGAAACGTCATCCGCCCGCTGCACCGAAAAAAACCGGCGCGGCCCGGTGGAGGCAGCGCAGAACCTCACAGCCTTGAGGCCGCAAAACGGGCGCGCATGTATCAGTTTCGGTCCGAATATCGGTCAACCACGACAACCGCCATAAAGTCATCTGAGCCTTCGATGGCGTTGAAGGTTACGAGAGTAACGACATGCGCTATGCCTCTCTCAAAACAGAAACGGTCGCCGACACGCGGAATATGGTCGTACGGCCAAACAACCTCTCGATGCTGATTGTCGGCTCGAAGAAGTGTGATTTTTGGTGTTTTTTTCATAAATAGCGATGTGTGGTCTAACGACCAGCGACCTCGTTAGGCAGTTGGTTTTTCATTTCGTCTTTCATCAACAAGACGCTGGACAGCTTCCTGCCATGGATACTCCATGCGCCCTGCGCCAACGCTGGCGGTGTTGTAATTGCAGGCGCGATTTCGGCACAGGTAATTGTCATACGTTTCAAGGAACCCGGTGGGCTCTGGCGCTGGCTTTTGGCAACGAGGACAGGAGGCCCTCACGTGAACGACCCTTCCCTTCGGAAACGAATAGCGCCAGGTGAAATCGAGTCCGAAGAATGTGTCGCTGCGGTATCGGTACAGGCGCGCATACCAAAGCAAGTGCAGCAAAACCAACGGCAGGAGGAACAATGCTGGCAACACCCATGCTGATACTCGAATGTCTGCTCGCAGCAGAGATAAAAGTCCGTGCGGAGTAGGTTTCGCCGCGACGATGGCTTTCCAGAGAAGGTTTAGCAGTAGTGCCAGAACCGGCAGCACGATAGCCGACGTTAGGACATGTACCAGAATCCCATCTTTGTTGCTGCGAATCCAGCGCAAGCACTTTTTGCCTTCTGCTTGAATTGCTTCAAAGGTGGCCGCTGAGATCGTGGCGCCACCGTCCTTATGTAGAGTCACTTTGGATTCGACTTTGATACTGCGTGGATGATTCATGTTTTCTTCTTCGTGTTCTTTTTCGATTACAACTCACACCAATGTGCGTAAACCGCAAGAACGAAACGCCAAACGCCAAAGCCGTCGTTTTTCAGCCGTGTCGGCTGGGCCGGGCGGGAGCGGATTCCGGCGGGTTTCCGGTTCGGCGGGCGGAAAACCCCATTTCACGAGGAAAACCGCGAGTCTTGGCCCAAGACGGGGCTTCTTTTGGCACTCAGGTCGCACGTTGCTTTCTTGCAAACCTTCTGGCGCGGACGTAACCTTATCCAGTGCCGACGGTGCTGCGCGTCAAATGAAACTGAATAACACTCCGCCACCGGACATAACGACGGTGCAAATCACCGATGAACGGCTGACCTTCGGCTTGGAAGACGGACGGACGGTGAGCGTACCGCTGTCGTTTTATCCCACGTTGCAACTCGCCACACGGCGCGAACGCGCGGACTTTGAGATCACCCACACCTCCGTTTATTGGCCGAAGCTTGATTGCGACATCAGTTCCGACTGCCTGCTGCGCGGCGCCAAGGAAGCCCGCAAATTTGCCGAGCGCGCCTGGCGCAAAAAGGCCAAGCTCGCCGCCGCCTGAATTCAAGAGAGTTGGCCGCGGCTCTGCGTCAAGACTACCCGCGATGGACCAGGGGCACAACCCGGCGCTCCGCCGGACCGGTGTAGTGTGAGAGCGGACGGATGAGGCGGTTGGCGGCCAACTGCTCCATGATGTGCGCCGTCCAGCCCGTGATGCGCGCCATCACGAAGATGGGCGTGAACATGTCAATGTCAATCCCCATCAGGTAGTAGGCGGGGCCGGAGTAGAAGTCAAGGTTGGGATAGATGCCCTTCTCTTTGAGCATGGTTTCGGCGAGGATGTCGCAGATTTCCAGCCATTGCTTCTGGCCGGTGAGGTCGGCCATCTGGCGGGCGTATTTGTGCATCGTCGGACAACGGGAGTCGCCTTTCTTATAGACGCGGTGGCCGAACCCCATGATCTTGCGCTTTTCGCGCAGGGCCGTCAGCATCCAGTCGCGGGCGCGCGCCGGCTCGCCGATTTCGAGCAACATGCGCATGACCTCTTCGTTGGCGCCGCCGTGCAAGGGGCCTTTGAGCGAGCCGATGCCCGCCGTGACGCCGCTATAAATGTCCGACAGCGTCGAAACCACGACCCGGGCCGTGAAGGTGGAGGCGTTGAAACCGTGTTCGGCATAAAGGATAAGTGATACCTCGAACGCGCGGACCACTTCCGATGGCGGCGCCTGCCCGAGGCAGATGTGGAAGAAATTCTGCGCAAAGCTCAGGTCGCTGCGCGGAGGAATAATCTCCAGGCCCTTGCGCACCCGGTAGAAGGAGCCCAACATGATGGGAATCTTCGCCATCATGCTGATCGCGCGGTCCAGGTTGGCGGCGGCGTCCTCTTTGTCCGGGGCCGGGTCTTCCATGCCGAGGAAACTGACCGCCGTGCGGAGCAGGTCCATCGGGTGGGCGGTGCGCGGGGTTTTCTGAATCACTGCCAGCAACTCCTTGCTCAGATGGCGCCGTGAGCGCCCGTCGGCCTGAAAAGCGGCGAGCTGCTGCGCGTTGGGCAGTTCGCCGTGCCACAGCAGCCAGGCGACTTCTTCGAAGCAGCAATGCTCGGCCAGCTCCTGCACCGGATAGCCGAAATAGACGAGCGAGTTGATTTCCGGCATCACCTTGGAGATGCGCGTGGAGTCCACGACCACGCCGTCCAGGCCGCGGTGGATAACGGTTTCGTCAGCCATAATCGTCAGTCAGGGTTTGAAGTTATCTATGTCTTTGTCGAACTGGGCGTATTTCTCGTATTGGATCAGTTCATACAATTCGGCGCGAGTTTGCATTTTGTCAAGCAGGAGGGCTTGCGTGCCTTCGGCTTTCAGGACCGCCAGACCCTGTTCAACGGCTTTCATCGCCAGGCGCAACGAGGTCACCGGATAGATAACCAGGTTCAAGCCGAGGTCCGCCAATTGCCGCGCGGAGAGCAGTTTGGTCTTCCCGAACTCGGTCATGTTCGCCAGCAACGGAACGGCGACGGCCTTGCGGAACTGCTCGAACTCGGACTCGTCGTGCAAGGCTTCCGGGAAAATCATGTCTGCGCCGGCATCCACATACACCTTGGCCCGCTCGATCGCCCCGGCCAATCCTTCGGATTCGCGCGCGTCGGTGCGGGCGATGATGACGAAGTTGGCATCGCGACGCGCGCCGGTGGCGGCGCGGAGTTTCTTTACCATGTCGGCGGCGGGGACGAGCGATTTGTGGTCGAGGTGGCCGCAACGCTTCGGGTTGAGCTGGTCTTCGAAGTGGCAACCGCACAAGCCAAGCTCCTCGAATTCCTGGACGGTGCGCGCGGCGCTCAGGGGTTCGCCAAAACCAGTGTCGGCGTCAATGATGGCGGGCAGGCGGGTGACCCGGGCGATGGCGCGTCCGCGCTGGGCGACCTCGCTGAGGGTGGTGAGGCCGACATCAGGCAGCGCGAGGTCGGCTGACAGGACCGCGCCGGAGATATAAACGCCCTCGAAACCGTGGCGTTCGATCAGCAGCGAGACCAGCGGCGAAAACGCGCCCGGGAATCGAAGCAGTGCGCCCGAGCGCAGGGCGGCGCGGAACTCGGCGCGCTTCCGGGCGGCGGATTTGGCGGCGAATAGCATGTCAGAAAATGCCGCGGTTATCGCGGGTTGCACAAGAAAGTTTCTCCGGCGGCAGCGCCAGGTTGAGCGCGCCAAGTTCGGCGGCGGGGAGTTCGGCCAGGCACTGCGCTGCTTCCAGAAAGCGCTCTGCCTCCAGTGGCAAGAGCAAATGCTCCGTCAAGGTTCGGAACTTGCGGAGGTAGCCGGGCCGCGCGAATGGACGCGCGCCTAGTGGGTGGGCGTTGGCGACGGCGATTTCGTCGGTGAGTCGGCTGCCGTCGGTGAAGGTGATCACCACGCGGCCGCCGAGAGCCTTCTCGCGCGGGTCAGCGGCGTGATAGCGGCGAGTCCATTCAAGGTCTTCTTCGGTGCAGATCTTTTGCCACAGTGCGACGAGCGCGGGGTCGTGTGCCAATTCCGTCGCGTAGCTTTTCACGTGATGCCAGAAGCCGGTGCGCAGTGCGGCGGCAAAGATGTACATCAGGCTATGGTCAAGAGTCTCCCGGCTGGCGTCTGGGTCCAGCTTCTGCGGGTCTCCCGAGCCAGTGCCGATGACGGCGTGCGTGTGATGGCTGGTGTGGATGACAATTTCCCGAATCCGGCTGAGGTCGGGAATCCGGCCTCGCAGCCGGAAGGCGAGATCAATCCACGCCTGGGCCTGGTATTCGGCGGAATGTTCCTTGGTATAGGAATCGAGAATAGCGCGGCAGGGCGCGCCGGGCGCGGGCAACGGAACCTCGTAGGCGGCGCCGGGTCCACCGAGCATCCAGGCGATGACGCTGTCCTCGCCTTCGTAGATTGGGGAGGGGCTTTTCTCGCCGCGCATGGCCCGGTCCACGGCCTCGATGGCGAGCTTGCCGGCGTGGGCCGGTGCGTAGGCCTTCCAGCTTGAGATCTCGCCTTTGCGCGACTGCCGGGTGGTAAAGCTGACATGCACCGCCTGCTGCACGGCTTGATAAATGGTCTCCGTGTCCAGTTGCAGCAGGGCGCCCACGCCGGCCGCGACGGACGGGCCGAGGTGCGCGATGTGATCCTTCTTGTATTGGTGGAGGCAGACGGCGCGGACGAGGTTGATTTGGATTTCGTAAGCGACGGCGATGGCGCAGAGCAATTGCACGCCGGTGCCACCGCATTGCTGGGCGACGGCCAGGAGCGGCGGGATGTTGTCCCCGGGGTGCGAGTAATCCGCCGCAAGGAAAGTGTCGTGCATGTCCAGCTCGCGCACGGCGACCCCGTTGGCCCAAGCGGCCCATTCGGCTTCAAAGCGCCGGTCCGACGGGATGCCGAACAGCGTGGCGCCGCCCGGACGCGGATGGGCCAGCGCCTGGGACCGGGCATTGGCGACGGGCGCGCGCTTGATGGCGGCGAGCGCGACGCCGGCGTTATCAATGATGCGGTTGATCACCATCTCCGTTACCTCCGCGTCGGCAGGAGGCGCGGCGTTCGCGACCTCCGCAATCTTCCACGCAAGCTGCTCCGTTTTCGGCAGGGGGGTCTTCGACGGACAAACTTGAACCCGGTGGATGACCATCACGGATGTGCCGGGATCGGCTTCATTTCGCCCCGGGCGATTTTCTCCTGGTATTCGCTCCAACTCATCTTCGGCTGGCCGCGATCGATTGACACCATCGTGATACACCCGTCCACCGGGCAGACGATCGCGCACAGGTTGCAGCCCACGCAGTCGGCCTCGCGCACTTGGGGGATGGGTTTGCCGGGAACGCGGCCCGGGCCGAGGCCCTGGCCGTTAGGCGGCACCAAGTCGATGCACTGGTGCGCGCCGTCCTCGCAGGCGATGTAGCACAGATTGCAACCGATGCACTGGTCGTAATTGATGCGGGCAATGCGCTTGTAATTCAGGTCCAGCGACTCCCACTTTTTGATGGCAGGCACGGCTTTGCCGACCAAATCCGCGACGCTCTGGAAGCCTTTGGCATCCAGATAATCATTCAACCCGTCCATCATGTCCTCCACGATGCGGAAACCGTAGTGCATAATGGCGGTGCAGACCTGGACGCTGGTCGAGCCGAGGGCGATAAACTCCGCCGCATCGCGCCAGTTGGCGATCCCGCCGATGCCCGAAATCGGCAGGCCCACTTCGGGATCGGCGGCGCAGCTCTGCACCATGTTCAGCGCAATCGGCTTGACCGCCGGGCCACAGTAGCCGCCGTGCGTGCTCAAACCGCCGACTTCTGGTTCCGGAACCAGGCTGTCGAGATTGACCTGCGTGATGCTGTTGAGCGTATTAATCAGTGAGATCGCGTTGGCTCCGCCTTTCCTGGCCGCGCGAGCCGCCTGCGTTATGTCGGTAATGTTGGGCGTCAGCTTCACGACCACCGGAATCGTGGCGACCTCCATTACCCAACTGACGATTCTCTCCGTCACGGCCGGCTGTTGGCCGACGGCGGACCCCATGCCGCGTTCACACATCCCGTGCGGACAACCGAAGTTGAGTTCGACGCCATCGGCCCCGGCGTCCGCGGAACGCTTGACGAATTCATGCCAGCGCTCCCGCGTGTCCACCATCAGCGAGGCGATGATGGGCCGGCCCGGCCAGCGGCGTTTGACGTCGGCAATTTCGCGGAAGTTGGTTTCGGGCGAACGGTCGCTGGTGAGTTCGATATTGTTGAAGCCCGCCATGCGCAGCGTGCCCAGGTTCAGCGCGGAGTAGCGGGAAGACGTATTGACGATGGCGTCGCTGATCGTTTTCCAGACAATCCCGCCCCACCCCGCTTCGAAGGCGCGGTGGGCCTGGTGGGCGGTGTTCGACGGCGGGCCAGAGGCGACCCAGAACGGATTGGGCGACTTGATGCCGGCGAGATTAATGGACAGATCGGCCATAAACTCAGAAGGGGTTAACGGATTGAACTCTTTTGTTTGGCATATTCTTTCTCCAACTCCCGCACGCGAATTGGCCGGTCGAAGCCTGAGCCGACCGGCAGGCCTTTCACCCCGTAACGCGAGGGTTGCATCGGCCCGATCACTTTTTGCCCGGCGAAGGAGGCGTGAATGCCGCGGGCGGCTTTTTTGCCTTCGGCCACGGCGTTGACGACTTCGCGACCGCCGTTGGCGCAGTCGCCCCCGGCGAACACGCGCGGAATGTTCGTCTGCCCGGTGTCCGGGTTGCGCACTACCACGCCGCGTTTATCCAGTTCGAGCGCGGGAAAAAGCCTTTTGAACAGATTCACCTGCTTTTCTTCGCCAATGGCCTTGATGACCATGTCGAAAGGTTCAACGAATTCGGAGCCAGCAAGGGTTTGCAGTTTCCCCTTTGTGCTCGCCGTGCGTCCGAGCTTCAAACCAGTGACATGGCCCCTGCCGTCCGAGAGGATTTCCAGCGGCACCACGTTGAAGAGGAAGCGCGCGCCGTCGGTCTTGGCCAGCTTCTGCTCGAAATCGTAAGCGGGCATCTCTGCCTGGCTGCGACGATAGACGATGACCGCGTCGCGCGCGCCCAGGCGCCGGGCTTGCGTGACGGCATCAATGGCGGTGTTGCCGCCCCCAATGACGGCCACGCGGTCGCCCACCGGCACCTGGTGCAGCGGGTGCGTGTGAATCTGTTCGATGAACTCAAGCGCCTCGACCACTTCCGGCAAATCCTCGCCCGGGACGTTCAGGCGCGCGCCTTTGCCCAGCCCCAGCCCGAGGAAAAGGGCGTCGAATTCCTTTTGAATTTGCTCGACCGGGAGGTCCCGGCCGACTTCAACCCCGCAACGGAACTCGACGCCCAGGCTTTGAATCATGGCCACTTCCGCCAGGCTCACCTCCGGCATCATCTTGTAACAAGCGATGCCGTAGGTGTTGAGTCCGCCGGCATTCGGCTTTTTCTCAAAGACGACGACCTCGTGGCCCAGTTGCGCCAGTTCCGCCGCGCAACCGAGCCCCGCGGGCCCCCCGCCGATGACGGCGACGCGCCGGCCGGATTTCCTGGCCGGCGTTTTCAACACGGGAAGCCGGTTCTGCAACGCGTGGTCAGTGGCATGCCGCTGCAGCCGGCCGATTTTCACCGGGTCGCCTTCCCGGTCAAGCACCACGCAGGCGCCTTCACACAAAACTTCGGTCGGGCAGACGCGGGCGCAACTGCCGCCGAGGATGTTGGCGCTGAGAATCGCGCGGGCGGAGCCAGCGAGGTTTCCCGTCGCGATTTTCCTGATGAACGAAGGGATGTCGATGCCCGTCGGACAGGCCTGGATGCAGGGCGCGTCGAAGCAAAACAAGCAGCGGCCGGCCTCGATAATGGCCTCCTGCGGTGTGTAGCGCGGCGCGATGTCGGCCATGCTGGCCGCGGCCGCTTCTGGTCCCAGCTTCGGGCTGATAGGCATGTTCAAAGGCTGATTAGTGGTTGAAGCTTAAACCAACCTTCGCTAAAATGAAAGCAGCAAGATCAATTTCGACACAATCTTATGCCTAGAATCGTTCGCGGAGGATTAATCCAGGCCACCGTCACCCACGAAGGCACGGCGCCCCTGAACACTATCAAGCAGGCGATGATCGAAAAGCACCTCAAGCTGATCGAGGAAGCGGCGCGCAAAGGCTGCCAGGTCGTCTGCCTGCAGGAGCTTTTTTACGGGCCCTATTTCTGCGCCGAACAAAAAACCCATTGGTACGCCCTGACCGAGCCGGTCCCGGGCGGCCCCACCACGCAGCTCATGTGTGAAACCGCCAAGCGGCTGGGGTTTGTGCTCATCGTGCCGGTCTATGAAGTCGAAGGCACCGGCATTTACTATAACACCGCCGCCGTCATTGACGCCGATGGAAAATACCTCGGCAAGTATCGCAAGAGCCACATTCCCCATTGCGCGCCGGGGTTTTGGGAAAAGTTCTATTTCCGTCCGGGCAATCTAGGCTATCCGGTCTTCGACACTGCGGTGGGCAAGGTGGGGGTTTATATCTGCTACGACCGCCATTTCCCCGAGGGCGCGCGCTGTCTGGGGTTGAATGGGGCAGAAATCGTGTTCAATCCCTCGGCCACGGTGGCCGGCTTGAGCGAATATCTCTGGCGGCTCGAACAGCCCGCCCATGCCGTGGCTAACCAGTACTTTATTGGCGCCATCAATCGCGTCGGCGTCGAAAAACCCTGGGCCATCGGCGAGTTTTACGGCCAGTCCTATTTCTGCGGTCCGCGCGGACAGATGTGCGCCGTGGGCAGCCGCGACCAGGACGAAGTGGTCGTGGCGGACCTGGACCTGGACCAGATCAAGGAAGTGCGCGACGTATGGCAATTCTACCGCGACCGCCGGCCCGAAACTTACGGTGCCATCACCGCACCGTGAAGAGTTTACAGTGAAAACCGCACTGATATCCTCAAGCTTTCTGCCGCAGCAATAACAAAAGCCGACCAACTTCAGCAGCCACGAGACGCGGTTTGCCTAGCCGGAAGCCCCCACCCCGACCCTTTGACGCGCTTTGTGCCCCTGAACCCGGCAGGGACGCGTTCCACTGTCCTGCCCTCACCCGCAAAGAATGGGACGCGGTGGAACGCGTCCCTACCGGGTTCAGGGGGAGGGTGGGCGAAGGCCGGGTGGGGGGAAAATAGCGATTGTCCCCGTAAATTGATATTTTGCGGGTCAGGCGCGAGCGGCGGGCTTGCCTTTGGCGGTGTCGAGGATGCCGGCGGCGATGCTGCTCGGGACCGGCTCGAAGCGGAACGGCTCCATCGAATAAGCGGCCCGGCCTTTGGACAGGGAACGGATTGCCGTCGCGTAGCCGAACATCTCGGCCAGGGGCACTTCGGCGGTCACAATGGTCGAGGCGTCCTTGGCTTCGATGTGGACGATCTTGCCCCGGCGCCGGTTGAGGTCGCCCAGCAAATCGCCCTGGTATTCGTCGGGTGTGGTGACTTCCACCTTCATGATGGGTTCGAGCAGGATGGGGTTGGCCTTCCTGGCGGCTTCTTTGAGGGCGAATATGCCGGCCATCTTGAAGGCCAGTTCGCTGGAGTCCACTTCGTGGAAGGTGCCGTCCACGATGGCGACCTTCACGTCCACCACCGGATAGCCCGCCAGCACGCCGCCTTTGATGGCCTCCTCGACCCCGTCAATGACCGCCGGGATGTATTCCTTGGGAATGGCGCCGCCGACGATCTTGTTCTCAATCTCGACGCCTTTGCCGCGCGCATTGGGCGCCAGGGTGACGCAAGCGTGGCCGTATTGGCCGCGCCCGCCGGACTGGCGAATGAACTTGCCTTCGCCGTCGGCGGCTTTGGTGACGGTCTCGCGATAGGCGATCTGCGGCGCGCCCGCGTTGGCGCCCACCCTGAACTCGCGGAACAGACGGTCGCGGATGATTTCCAGATGCAGTTCGCCCATGCCGGCGATGATAAGCTGGCCGGTTTCCTCGTTGGTGAAGCAGCGGAAGGTCGGGTCCTCTTCCGCCAGGCGCTGGAGGCCCTCGCCCATCTTTTCCCGGTCGGCCTTGGTCTTAGGCTCGACGGCCATCGAGATGACCGGCTCCGGGAAGGTCGGCGGCTCGAGCATGACCTCGAAGTCCTCGTCGCAAAGGGTGTCGCCGGTGGTGATGTTCTTCAAGCCGACCAGCGCGGCGATGTCGCCGGAAAAAGTCGTATCCACGTCAATGCGCTTGTCGGCCTGGATCATCAGGACGCGGCTCACGCGCTCGCGCTTGCGCGTGCGCGGATTGTAGATCATGTCGCCTTTGCTCAGGCGGCCACTATAGACCCGGAAGAACACGAGCTTGCCGACGTAGGGGTCGGTCCAGAGCTTGAAGGCCAGGGAACAGAACTTGCCGCTGTCATCGGAGTGGACTTCGACCTTGGTTTCCGTGTCCGGCGCGACGCCGACGGCGGGCGGGACATCGAGCGGGGAGGGGAGATAATCTACGACGGCATCAATGAGCGGCTGCACGCCGCGCTTCTTGAAGGCCGAGCCGCACAGCACGGGGACCAGCTCGAGCTTGCAGGTCAAACGCCGGATGGCCGCCTTCAGGAACTCCGGGGTGATCGGTTTGTTCTCGATGACCAGCTCGGCAATCTTGTCGTCCTTGTTGGAGACCGCATCAATCAGTTCCGCCAGGGCCGCTTTGGCCGGGTCTTTCAGGTCGGCCGGGATGTCCGTGATTTGGTATTTAAGACCGAAGTCATCGTTCGGATCATAGACAATGGCCTTTTGGTTGACGACATCAATGACGCCGCTGAAGTAATCCTCTTTGCCGAGGGGCAGGAAAACCGGGTAAGCGTAGGCGCCGAGTTTCTTGCGCATGTCGTTGAGCGCATTCTCGAAGTTGGCCCCGGTGCGGTCCATCTTGTTGACGAAGGCGATGCGGGGGACTTTGTATTTGGTCGCCTGCCGCCAGACCGTTTCGGATTGCGGCTGCACGCCGGCCACGCCGCAGAACACCGCCACCGCGCCGTCCAGCACGCGCATGGAACGCTCGACTTCGGCGGTAAAGTCCACGTGCCCGGGGGTGTCAATGATGTTGATGCGGTGCGGCACGCCGAGGAAGGCCTTGAAGGTGGAGTCGTCCTTCTGGGTCCAGTAGCAGGTCGTCGCCGCGGAGGTGATCGTAATGCCGCGTTCACGCTCCTGCTCCATCCAGTCGGTGACGGTGTTGCCGTCATCCACGTCGCCCATCTTGTGAATCAGCCCGGTGTAAAAGAGGATGCGCTCGGTCGTGGTGGTCTTGCCGGCGTCAATATGCGCGGCGATGCCGATGTTGCGCGTGCGCTCCATCGGATACTGCCGCTGGGGCACGTGCGCCCCTTTGGCCTTCGCCGATTTCTTTGTTTCCAATACTGTTTCCATCCGGATGTCTCGGGTCAAAATGAAACGCCCCGGGTCGCTGCGGCCTGCGGGGCGTTTGGCTAAAAGTGATTACCAGCGGAAGTGGGCAAAAGCTTTGTTGGCCTGCGCCATCTTGTGCACCTCGTCGCGTTTGCGGATCGCATTGCCCTGGCCCTGATAGGCTTCCAGAATCTCCGCCGCCAGCGCTTCCTTCATCGGGATGCCCTTGCGCCCATCGGCAAAATCCACGAGCCAGCGGAGCGCCAGCGAGAACTGGCGGTCGGCGGGCACTTCCAGGGGCACCTGATAGGTGGCGCCGCCCACGCGCCGGGCCTTGACTTCCAGGCGGGGCTTGGCGTTATCAACCGCCCGCTGCAAGACTTCCAGGGGGTTGGTCGCCGGGTTCTTGGCAATAAGCTGATCGAAGGCGCCATAGACAATCCGCTGCGCCACACTCTTCTTGCCACGTTCCATGACCGTGTTCACCAGGCGCGTCACCAACGTGCTGTTGAATTTGGCGTCTTTGATGATGGGCCGACTGACTGCTCGACGACGTCGCGACATGTGTTCGTTAAAGCGTTAAATGAGTTAAATGGTTAAGGGGTTAAGCCCGTTACGCGGCTGGCGCAGGAACCGGCGCGGCGGGGGCAGCGGCGGGGGCAGCGGCAGGGGCGGCGGGCCGGGGGGCGCCTTCCTTCGGCCGCTTCACGCCGTACTTCGAGCGACTGACGCGGCGTTTCTCCACGCCGGCGGCGTCCAGCGTCCCGCGCACGATGTGGTAGCGGACGCCCGGCAAATCCTTCACGCGACCGCCGCGCACCAGCACGATCGAGTGTTCCTGCAAATTGTGACCCTCATCCGGGATGTAGGCAATGACTTCATGCCCGTTGGTGAGGCGCACTTTCGCCACCTTCCGCATCGCCGAATTCGGTTTCTTGGGCGTGCGCGTCATCACCTGGATGCAGACGCCCCGGCGAAAGGGCGAATTCTCCAAAGCAGGCGACTTGGACTTGTGCTTCAGTTTGCGTCGGCCCTTGCGGACCAATTGATTAATTGTCGGCATTCGCTTTCAAGTTCCCCTGCCCTGCCCTGGGGCGACGGCGCCGCCAGGTCTCCGGGCAAACGGAGCGCGGAATATACCAAACGGACTTTCAGTTGCAACACCTATTTCCCAGGCAGGGTCCGGCTTTACCGGATGCCCCCTGGCGCAGTTACTCTGGAGGCGGGTCAGGCCAGCAGCGGATTCTCGCCGGCGGTCAGGGCCTTCGGCGCCTCGGCTTCCTCTTCGCTGATTTCCACCAGCGGCTTGAGCCGCGCCCGGCGGTGATGGTCGAAGCCGGTGCCCGCCGGGATGATGTGGCCCATGATGACGTTTTCCTTGAAGCCGCGCAGGTAATCCACCTTGGCGCGGGTCGCCGCCTCGGTGAGGACGCGGGTGGTATCCTGGAAGGACGCGGCGCTGAGGAAACTCTCGGTTTCCAGCGAGGCCTTGGTGATGCCGAGCAGCACCGGCTGGGCCTCGGCGGGTTTGCCGCCCATCTTCTCGACCCGCGAGTTCTCTTCCTCGAAATCGAGCTTGTCCACCTGCTCGCCCCAGAGGAATCCGGTGTCGCCCGGTTCGGTGATGCGCACCTTGCGCAGCATCTGGCGGACAATGGTCTCGACGTGCTTATCGTTGATGGTGACGCCTTGCAGCCGATAGACTTCCTGCACTTCGTTGACGAGGTGCTCCTGAAGTTCCTGCGGGCCGCAGATGTCCAGGATTTCGTGCGGGTCAATCGGGCCTTCGGTGAGCTGCTGGCCTTTCTTCACGTAATCGCCCTTGAAGACGATGACGTGCTTGCCGATGGCGATGAGGTGCTCCTCTTCGACCTGGGTCTGCTGGTCTTTGATGAGGATGCAGCGCTTGCCGCGCACGCTGGCGCCGAAATCCACGATGCCCTCGATCTTGGAAATCTCGGCCGCGTCTTTCGGGCGGCGGGCCTCGAACAGCTCGGCTACGCGCGGCAGACCGCCCGTGATGTCCTTGGTTTTCGAGGTCTTGCGCGGCGTCTTCGCCATCAGGGTGCCGGCGACAATCTTGTCGCCTTGGGCGACGACGATGTGCGCGCCGGAAGGAATGGGGTAGTTGGCGATGGGCTCGCCTCGGTCGTCACCGATGATGATTTGCGGGTGCAAATCTTCCTTATGCTCGATGATGACCATGGCTTCCTGGCCGGTGGTTTCGTCCGTTTCCTGCTTCATGGTGACGCCCTCGATGATGTCGAGGAACTTCACCTTGCCGGCCTTCTCGGAGAGGATCGGCACGTTGTAGGGGTCCCACTGGACGAAGGTCTCGCCCTTCTTGACCTTGGCGCCGTCCTTGACGGAGATGACCGCCCCAATGACAACGAGGTGCTGCTCCAGCTCGCGTCCGTCGTCGCCGAGGATGGAGACGGTGCCGTTCTTATTGAGGACGATGTTGTTGCCGTCGTCCAGGGTGACCAGGCGCAAGTCGTTGTAGCGCATGGCGCCATCGTGCTTGGCCTTGATCTGGGGCACCTTGAAGACCTGGGAAGCGGTGCCGCCGATATGGAACGTGCGCATGGTGAGCTGCGTGCCCGGCTCGCCGATGGATTGCGCGGCGATGATGCCGGTGGCTTCGCCCAGTTTCACCCGGGCGCCCGTAGCCAGGTTGCGCCCATAGCAATAGACGCACACGCCATGCTTGCTTTCGCACGTCAGCACCGAGCGGATTTTCACCTTCTCGACCCCGGAAGCGTCGATCAGCCGGGCCTTGACTTCATCAATTTCCTCGTTCGCCTTGACGAGCAGTTCTTTCGGCTTCTGCGGATTGGGGATGTCATCGCAAGAGAACCGGCCCACGAGGCGTTCGCCGAGCTTGACGACCTCATCTTCACCTTCGTAAATGGCTTGGACCCAGATGCCGTTGGTGGTGCCGCAATCCTCCTCGCGAATAATCACGTCCTGGGCCACATCGACCAGCTTGCGGGTCATGTAACCGGAGTCGGCGGTTTTGAGGGCGGTATCGGCCAGACCCTTGCGGGCGCCGTGGGTCGAAATGAAGTACTCGAGCACCGTGAGGCCCTCGCGGAAGTTCGAGAGAATCGGCTTCTCGATGATGTCACCGGACGGTTTAGCCATGAGGCCGCGCACGCCGGCGAGCTGCCGGACCTGCTGCCGGTTGCCGCGCGCGCCGGAATCGACCATGAGCGAGACGGGGTTGTACTCCTTCTTGCCATGGTTATGGTCGAGCGTCTTCAACATGACGTTGGCAATCTGGTCGGTGCAGTGCGTCCAAATGTCGATGATCTTGTTGTAGCGTTCGCCCGGGGTGATGACCCCCTTGCGATACTGCTTCTCGACTTCCTTGATTTGCTTCTGCGCGGCGTCAATTTCCTGATCTTTTTCTTTGGGAATGATCATGTCATCAATGCCAATGGACACGCCAGCCCGCGTGGCCTCGCGGAAGCCCAGCTCCTTCAGCTTGTCGAGCATGGCCACCGTCTTGTCGTGGCCGCAAATCTTGTAACACTTCCAGATGAGGTCGCCCAACTCGGTCTTTTTGAACGACTTGTTGGGGAAGCCCAGTTCCTCGGGCCAGATTTCGCTGAAGAAGACGCGGCCCACCGTGGTCTCAATAACCTTCTTGTTGGGATCGCCGAACTCGGTCTTTTTGCCGAAATCGGGATTCGCCAGGCGAATCCGCTCGTGGGTCGTCACCGCGCCGTCATTAAAGGCGAACACGACTTCGGTCTTCGAGCCGAGCAGTTTCAACTGCTTCGGGTCGGCCGGCGGCGGCGTCCGCGGCTCAGCCGTCAGATAGAAGCAGCCCAGCGTAATGTCTTGCGTCGGCGTGATAATCGGCCGGCCGCTGGATGGGCTGAAAATGTTATTGGGCGCCATCATAAGCAGGCGCGCCTCTAACTGCGCTTCGACCGACAGCGGCACGTGGACCGCCATCTGGTCGCCGTCGAAGTCGGCGTTGTAGGCGGTGCAGACCAGCGGATGGATGCGAATGGCCTCGCCCTCGATGAGCAGCGGCTCAAAGGCCTGGACCGACAAGCGGTGCAAGGTGGGCGCGCGGTTGAGCAGCACGGGATGGCCGCGGGTGACTTCTTCGAGAATGTCCCAGACCTCGGTGGTCTGGCGCTCGATCAGCTTCTTGGCCGAACGTACGGTGTGGACGTAACCCATTTCCTTGAGACGGCGGATGATGAACGGCTCGAACAAAACGAGCGCCATCTTCTTGGGCAAACCGCATTGGTGCAGCTTGAGCTCGGGGCCGATGACGATGACTGAACGGCCAGAGTAATCCACGCGCTTGCCCAGCAGGTTCTGGCGGAAGCGCCCGCTCTTGCCCTTGAGCATGTCGCTGAGCGACTTCAAGGCGCGGTTGCCCGCCCCGGTCACCGCGCGGCCGTGACGGCCATTGTCGAACAGCGCATCAACGGCTTCCTGCAACATGCGCTTTTCGTTGCGGATGATGACCTCCGGCGTCTTGAGCTGAAGCAGGTTTTTCAGCCGGTTGTTGCGGTTGATGACGCGGCGATAGAGATCGTTGAGATCGGAGGTGGCAAAGCGGCCGCCTTCCAGCGGCACCAGCGGGCGGAGGTCCGGCGGAATGACCGGCAGCACCGTGAGGATCATCCATTCCGGACGGCTCTTGGAGGATTGCAGTCCCTGGAGCAGCTTGATCCGTTTGGCGATCTTCTTGCGGATTTGCTTGCTCTTGGTCTCGGTCATGGCCGTCTGCAGGTGGTCGATTTGCTTGCCGAGGTCCACTTTTGTCAGCGCGTCGCGCACGGCTTCGGCGCCCATTTTGGCGAGAAATGCGTCAGGGCCGTAGGTTTCCCGGGCTTCGCGATATTCGTGCTCGCTCAAGAGTTGATTCTGCTTGAGCGGCGTCGAGCCGGGGTCGATGACCATGTAGTCTTCGTAATAAACGACCCGTTCGAGATTGCGGGCGGTTATGTCGAGCACCAGGCCAATGCGGGAAGGCATGCACTTGAAGAACCAGATATGGCAGACCGGCACGGCCAGCTCGATGTGCCCCATGCGCTCGCGGCGGACGCGGGCCAGCGTCACTTCCACTCCGCAGCGGTCGCAAATGACCCCGCGATGCTTAATGCGCTTGAACTTGCCGCAGGAGCATTCCCAATCCTTGACCGGGCCGAAAATGCGTTCGCAAAACAAGCCGCCTTTTTCCGGCTTAAAGGTGCGGTAATTGATGGTCTCCGGGTTCTTGACTTCCCCTTTGGACCAGGACCGGATGGCATCGGGCGATGCCACGCCGATTGCGACGTACTCCACCTGGTTGACCTTTTCCAAACCGAGCAGCTCTCGGGCGCTTTCTTTAGTGCTAATCATACGATCAGAAAATGGGATGATGGATTATTGGAATAATGGATTGGTTAGACAGCGGTTAGGGCCTGAATGGGCACGGCCGGCTGGTCCACCGGATTGGAGTAACCCACCTTCACGTCGAGTCCCAGCGATTGCATTTCTTTTACGAGCACGTTGAACGACTCCGGAATGCCGGCCTCCAAGCTGTTGTCGCCTTTGACAATGCTCTCGTATATCCGGGTGCGCCCCTGGACGTCGTCGGATTTGACCGTCAACAATTCCTGGAGCGTGTAGGCGGCCCCGTAGGCTTCCATGGCCCAGACCTCCATTTCGCCGAAGCGCTGGCCGCCGTATTGCGCCTTGCCGCCCAGCGGCTGCTGGGTGACCAGGGAATACGGGCCGACCGCCCGGGCATGAATCTTGTCCGCCACGAGGTGGCCGAGTTTCATCATGTAAATGGACCCGACCACGATTTCCTGATCGAACGGCTCGCCCGTGCGGCCGTCGATGAGCTGGGTCTTGCCGTGCTCCGGCAACTTGGCTTCCTTCAGGTAACCACGAATGTCCTTTTCCTTGATGCCGTCGAATACCGGGGTGGCGAACTTCAGGCCCAGCAGTTTCGCCGCCCAGCCCAAGTGCGTTTCCAACACCTGGCCGACGTTCATGCGCGACGGCACGCCCAGCGGATTCAGCACAATGTCAACCGCTGTTCCGTCCGCCAGGAAAGGCATGTCCTCATCCGCCACAATCTTGGCGACGACGCCCTTGTTGCCGTGGCGCCCGGCCATTTTGTCGCCGACCGACAGCTTGCGCTTCGAGGCAATATAGACTTTGACCGACTTGATGACGCCGCTATCGGCGCCTTCGCCGGATTCGGCGCGCTCGAGTTCTTCGTCGTACTGCATTTGCAGATCGTCGAACTTCTTTTTGAAGCTGCCGATGATCTCGTTGATCTTGTTGCGAATCGGCGACGGGTCGATTTCGATGCGGTCGTAAACCTGCGCCAGCTTGCGCAAGAGCGTCTTGGTGATCTTGCGGTTGGCGGGAATGATGATTTCGCCGGTCTCGCTGTTGACCACGTCGAGCGGAATCTTCTCGCCCAGCAGAATATTGCTGAGCGCTTCGGTGAGCTGCTCGCGCAATTCGTCGATCTTCTTCTTGTATTCCTCTTCGACCTCTTTGGCGTGCCGCTTCTCCTCGCTGGCGGAGGTCTTGGCATCCCGATCCGACTCCTTCTTGGCCGACACCTTCACATCCATCACGATGCCGTAGGTGCCAGACGGGACCTTCAGGGATGTGTCTTTCACGTCGGCAGCCTTTTCGCCGAAGATCGCGCGCAGCAAACGTTCTTCCGGCGCAAGTTCTGTTTCGCTCTTGGGCGTAATCTTGCCGACCAGGATGTCGCCCGGCTTCACCTCCGCCCCGACGCGAATCACGCCGTCGGGTCCAAGGTTCCTGAGCGCCTCATCGCCCAGATTTGGAATATCACGTGTGATCTCTTCCGGGCCGAGCTTGGTGTCGCGGGCTCCAACCTCGAACTCATCGATGTGAATGGAGGTGAAGACGTCTTCCTTGACGATGCGCTCGCTGACGAGGATGGCGTCTTCGAAGTTGTAACCGTTCCACGGCATGAAGGCCACGAGCACGTTGCGGCCCAGCGCCAATTCACCGCCCTGGGTGCAGGGTCCATCGGCAATGACCTGGCCCTTCTTGACCGACTCGCCCTTCTTGACGACGATTTTCTGGTTGATACAGGTGGCGGCGTTGGAACGCATGAACTTCCGGACCTGGTAAACGTGAATGCCCTTCTCGGGATCGTGTTTAATCTTCTTCTTGCCCTCGGGCAGTTTGCCGTCCTCGGTAATGATGATCTGATTGCCGGTGAGGGAAGCCACTTTGCCGGATTCGTCGGAGACGATGACCGCACGCGAGTCACGGGCGACGCGCTCCTCGAGACCGGTGGCGACCAGCGGCGCTTCGGTGACCAGCAGCGGCACCGCCTGGCGCTGCATGTTGGAACCCATCAACGCGCGGTTCGCGTCGTCGTGCTCCAGGAACGGGATCAAGCTGGCCGCGACGGAGACCAGTTGCTTGGGCGAGACATCCATGTAATCGACCCGGGCCGGCTCGACATCGATGTAATCACGTTTGCCCCCTCCCCGGCAAACAACACGGTCGGTCGTGAACTTGCCCTTGTCATCAATCGGCGAGTTCGCCTGGGCAATGACGAACGCTTCCTCGCGATCAGCGGTAAGGTAATCGAGATGCCCGGTCACGCGGCCGTTTTCGGCTTTGCGATACGGCGTTTCCAGGAAACCAAAATCGTTGATGCGGGCGAACGTCGCCAGCGACGCGATCAAACCGATGTTAGGACCTTCCGGCGTTTCCACCGGACAGATACGGCCATAGTGCGAATTATGCACGTCGCGCACCTCAAACCCGGCACGATCGCGCGAAAGCCCGCCTGGCCCCAGGGCAGACAGCCGGCGCTTATGCGTCAACTCCGCCAGCGGGTTGATTTGATCCATGAACTGTGAAAGCTGGCTGCGGCCAAAGAAATCGCGGATGACCGCCGACAGGGCTTTAGGGTTGATGAGCTTCTGCGGGGACATCGATTCGACGCCTTGATCGAACAGGGTCATGCGCTCCTTGACGAGGCGTTCCGTGCGGGCCAGGCCGACTCGGCACTGGTTGGCGAGCAATTCGCCCACGGTCCGCACCCGCCGGCTGCCCAAGTGGTCGATGTCATCCAAAGTGCCTTCGCCCTTCTTGAGGCGCAGCAGATATTTCGTGGCTGCTACCAGATCGGCTTTGGTCAGGATGCGGGAGTCCCCACCCTTGATGCCCAGCTTCTGGTTGATCTTGTAACGGCCAACGCGGCCCAAATCGTACCGCTTGGGATCGAAAAACAACCGCTTGATCAGCGCGCGTGCATTGGCCGCTGTGGGAGGATCGCCCGGGCGCAGCCGGCGATAGATGTCCTTGAGCGCCTCTTCCTCGTTCTTGGCGGGATCCTTCTTCATGCATTTGATGATGATCCCGTCGTCCAGGGTTGTATCAACCACCTTAATTTTGCTAACGCCCAGTTCGGCGATCTGCTTGACCACCGCCTTGGATAATGGCTCGAACGCACGCGCGACCACGAGACCCTTTTCCTGGTCAACTGCGTCCTCGATCAGCACTTTGTTCGGCAGGTCCTCGCGCTTTTCCGCCTCTTTGACGCTGAATTCCTCGACCTCGTAAAACAGCCTCAGGATTTCCTCATCCGTGCCTCGGTTCTTATCCTGGCTGTCCTTGCCCTTGCTGTCGCTCTCCAAAAAGGCGAGCGCACGGAACAACGTCGTCGTCAGGAACTTCCGCCGGCGCTTCTTCCGGTCCAAATACACGTACAGCAGATCGCTGGTATCGAACTGCGCTTCGTACCACGAACCGCGGTCCGGAATGATGCGAAACGAATGCAGCGTCTTGCCATTGGGATGCTGCGTCGCCTCGAAGGCCAGCCCGGGCGAGCGGTGCAACTGGCTAACGATAACGCGCTCGGCGCCGTTGATGACGAAGGTGCCCTGCGGGGTCATGAGCGGCAATTCGCCCATGAACACTTTTTCCTCTTTGGTCGCCTTCTCCTCCTTGAGCAGGAAGGTGACATAGAGCGGCGCGCCGTAGGTCAGCCCCTCGCGCAAGCACGCTAGCCAATCCACTTTCGGCTCTCCGATTTCGTATGAGTGGAAATCGAGCACGCATTTCCCGTCGTAGCTCTCGATGGGGAAGACCTCGGTGAAAACGGCCTGCAGCCCCAGGTTTTTCCGCTTGGAGGGGGACGTTTCGGCCTGAAGGAAATCCATGTACGAATTGGTTTGCAATTCGATCAGGTTGGGCGGAGCGATGATTTCTTTAATTTTACCGAAGTTAATCCGTTCAGTTGCTCGCGTTGGCATTTGGGCCTTTAATAAATGGCTGGCCACAGGGCCAGACCGTTGGTTACTGCTAAACGACACAAGGCAAGGACGCTGCGTTCAAGCGCGAACTTGCCGAAACTCAAACCACCCCTGGTGGCGTCGCTGATGTTTTGTTTTCTAATCTAGAACTTTCGTTGTTCTGCTTAAGGCGAATCAGGGGCGGCGGGCATGGGCCGCCGCCCGATAGAGAAAGCCTCTCACTTTACTTCGACCTTGGCGCCAGCATCTTCAAGTTTCTTTTTGGCGGCGTCGGCCTCGGCCTTATTGGCCCCTTCGAGCACCGGCTTGGGCGCGCCTTCCACCAGGGCTTTGGCTTCCGCCAGGCCCAAGCCAGCTTTAACCTCGCGCACCGCCTTGATCACGGCAATTTTCTTGTCAGCCGGCACGGAGGCCAGGATGATATCGAACTGTGTCTTGGCTTCGGCGGCCGGTGCGGCTGCGCCAGCTCCCGGAGCGGCCGCGGCAACCGCAACCGGCGCGGCGGCTGACACACCCCATTTGGATTCAAGTTCCTTCACCAGCTCGGCGATTTCAATCACCGTCGCATTACTCAGGTCTTCTACGATTTTTGCTTTGTCTAGAGCCATTGTTACCTTTCATTTCGTCTCGTCGTCGCCCACGGCCATGGACGGATTAAGTTCGCTGCCTGCCAACCGACGATTTACGTTGTTGTTTGTTTGCTTCCACCCCCGTCGGCTTAGAACGGGGATGAAATCGGTTTAAACTTAGCTCGCCGCAGGCTTCGGCGCTTCGGCCTGTTTATCGGCGCGGGCTTGCAGTACGCGCGCCATCTGGCCGGCCGGTGTATGCAACAGCCGCACCAACTGGGACGCCGGGGCGCTGAACAAACCCAGCAGTTTGGCGCGCAACACTTCCATCGAGGGCAAGTCCGCCAGCATCATGATCTCCGGCTGTTCGAGCCGTTGGTTGTTCAGATAGCCGAAATGCACTTTCAGGCGGTCCAGCTCCGTGCCGAACGTTTTGACGACCTTCGCCGCGGTGGATATGTCGCGCTGGCCGGTAACGACCGCGAGTTGTCCGCCCAGCGTGCCGTTCAAATCGCCCACGCCGGCTTCTTTGGCAGCAATGTGGAACACCGAGTTTTTGACTACGTGAATCTCCGCGCCGGCTTTGTTGAGGCGCTTGCGCAGCTCGGTCAGTTGGCCAACCTTCAGGCCCTTGTAATTCACCACGATGAAGAACGGCGAGGCGTTCAGGCGGGCCAGATATTCTTTCGTCAGGCTTTGCTTTTCGGGACGCATGTTCGTCTAATTCGTTAAAGAGTTAAAACCATGAAGCGCTCAAGCCGCGAATTCCTTCAGGTCCACCCGCACGGGTGGGCTCATCGTCGCCGAGAGCGTGCAGCTTTGAAGATAGGCCCCTTTCACGCTATGCGGTCGCGCCTTGGCAACTGCGTCGATGACCGCGCGGGCGTTTTCTTCAATTTGGGTCGCGGTGAAGGCGACCTTGCCAACCGGCACGTGGACATTGCCCGCCTTGTCGATCTTGAACTCGACGCGTCCGGCTTTAACTTCTTTCACGGCGCGCGCAGTGTCATCGGTCACTGTGCCGGTTTTGGGATTGGGCATGAGCCCACGCGGACCGAGCACCTTGCCGAGTTTGCGGACCTCGCCCATGGCCTCGGGTGTGGCGATGGCGACGTCGAAATCAGCCCAGCCCTCCTGGCATTTCTTGATCATGTCGTCAAAGCCCACATATTCGGCACCGGCGGTCTTGGCAGCCTCGGCGGCTGGACCGCTCTTGGCGAAGACCAGCACGCGAACGGTCTTGCCACTGCCGTGCGGCAAGGGAACCGTGCCGCGCACCATTTGGTCGGATTGCTTGGGGTCAACCCCCAGGCGGAAAGCGAGATCCACGGTCTCGTTGAATTTCGCTTTAGGGAATTTAGTTAAGACTTCGACGGCGGCCTTCAGCGGGTAGGCTTTCTCGCCGTCCACCAGTTCGAGCGCTTTCTTGTAACGTTTACTAGGCATTTGGTTTGGTTGCGGTGCAGACGAGCTTCCGCTCTCCCGCGGTTATTTTGACTTTCGAGCTTCCGGATGATGCTTCAGCCGACGACCTCGATGCCCATGCTGCGGGCTGTGCCGGCCACGACACGAAACGCCGCTTCTTCGGACGTCGCGTTCAAATCCTTCATCTTGATCTTTACGATATCCAGAACCTGCTTGCGCGTCACCTTGCCGACTTTTTCCTTGTTCGGCTCCTTGGAGCCCGCGGTAATGCCGGCCGCTTTCTTGAGCAGGATCGACGCTGGCGGCGATTTGGTAATGAACGCGAATGACTTGTCCTGATAAACGGTGATGACCACCGGAATGATCATGCCGGGCTGGTCTTTGGTCTTGGCGTTGAACTCTTTACAGAACGCCATGATGTTCACGCCGTGCTGGCCCAGCGCCGGCCCGACGGGCGGCGCTGGATTGGCCTGCCCCGCAGGGATCTGCAATTTAATTAATCCAGTGATTCTCTTTGCCATAAAATCGTGAAACGTGAGACGTGAAACGTGAATGGTGAAGCGGCTCTTAAAGCTTCACGTTTCACGTTTCACTCATCACTGCTACCCTTTTTCCACCTGCCAGTATTCCAACTCGACGGGCGTATTGCGTCCAAAAATGTTGACCGTCACTTTCAGCTTGCCCCGCTCCGGCTCGACTTCCTCGATCACGCCGCTGAAGTTGAGAAAAGGGCCGTTGTTGATTTTCACCGTTTCCCCGACTTCGAAGCTGACCTTCGGCTTCTCGTGCTCTTCCGACGCCGAAATCTGGTTCTTGATCGCCTCGACTTCCTCGGCGGGGGTTGGCGTGGGCGGCTCGCCGCCTACGAAGCCGATGACCCCCTGAGTTTCCTGAATAAAATACCACGGCTTCTCGATAATGCGGTTGTTCTCATCCAGCAGCGCCATGTCAATAAAGACATAGCCCGGCCAGAGTTTGCGGGTCGAAACCGTCTTCTTCTGGTTCCGCACTTCCACCACCTTCTCCATCGGTACCAGGACCTCTTTAATGAAATCGCCCATTTCTTCGGCCTTGATGCGCTTTTCGATGCTCTCTTTGACCTTTTGTTCCTGGCCCGAAAGGGTATGGATGACAAACCACTGGCTTCGCATGATGCTAGAGTTTGAAGAACATGAATAACCGGAAGAACACCTGGTCAACCAGCACGATAAAGCCCCCCAGCAAGATGATGGAAATGGTGATCACCACCGTCTGGCCCTTCAACTCGGCCCAGTTCGGCCAAGTGCATTTGCGCAATTCTTCCCGCGTCTGCTGCACATAACTCGTCAATTGCAGCAGGTACCCTTTGCGCCAACAGATGGCGAAAAGGGTGCCGACGACTGCGGCCCAAATCCCAATTTTTATAAGGTCATTCACAATAAAATTCAGTTTGGCGGAGAGGGAGGGATTCGAACCCCCGTCGGCGGTTAAGCCGAAGCGGTTTTCAAGACCGCCGCGATAGACCACTCTGCCACCTCTCCGGCTTTGGCCGTTTGGCAGGGCGGGAGGGACTCGAACCCCCAACCGACGGTTTTGGAGACCGCTACTCTACCAATTGAGCTACCGCCCTACGGCCATCAAGTGTTGCTTTTGTTTCACCAGACAAAAAAACGAGGCGGGCACTGCCCCCGCGCTCCCGGCATTCTCCAAAGCCCGGCTATTCGATCACCTCGGTCACCCGCCCCGCGCCGATGGTGCGGCCGCCTTCGCGGATAGCGAACCGCTGGCCTCTCTCCATCGCCACCGGGGCGATGACTTTCACCTCGACGGAAACATTGTCGCCCGGCATCACCATTTCGACTCCCTGCGGGAGGGTAACGGTGCCGGTCACGTCCGTGGTGCGGAAGTAGAATTGCGGACGGTAATTGGTGAAAAACGGCGTGTGCCGGCCGCCTTCGTCCTTCGACAGAACATACACCTCCGCTTTGAAATGCGTGTGTGGCGTGATGCTCCCGGGCTTGGCCAGGACCATTCCGCGCTCCACTTCGTCCTTCTTGGTGCCGCGCAGCAACACGCCCACGTTGTCGCCGGCATTCGCCGAATCGAGCAGCTTGCGGAACATTTCAATGTCCGTCGCCACCGTCTTGCGGGTCTCTTTCAGCCCGACGATTTCAACGTCGTCCATGCGCTTGAGCTGACCGCGTTCCACACGACCGGTCACTACGGTGCCGCGGCCTTCAATGTTGAACACGTCCTCAATGCACATCAAAAACGGCTTGTCCACCTCGCGCGTCGGGAGCGGGATAAACGCATCAATCGCTTCCATCAATGCCTGGATGGACTTCTCGGCTTCGGGATCTCCGGCCATGGCCTTCTTGGAACTGCCGCGGATGACGGGGGTTTTGTCACCGGGGAACTCATACTTGTTCAGGAGGTCGCGGACTTCCATTTCCACCAACTCCAGCAATTCCGGATCGTCCACCAGATCGACCTTGTTCAAAAAGACCACGATGGCGGGCACGCCGACCTGGCGGGCCAGCAGCACATGCTCCTTGGTCTGAGGCATGGGCCCTTCCGAGGCATCGACCACCAAAATCGCGCCGTCCATCTGCGCCGCCCCGGTAATCATGTTCTTGATGAAGTCGGCATGGCCCGGGCAGTCGATGTGGGCGTAGTGCCGTTTGTCGCTCTGATATTCGACGTGCGAAACCGCGATGGTCAGCGTCTTGGTTTCGTCACGCACCGTGCCGCCTTTGGTGATTTGCGCATAGGAAACAGGCGTAGCCAGCCCCTTTTTGGCCTGCGTTTGCACAATTGCGGCAGTCAGCGTGGACTTGCCGTGGTCAATGTGTCCAATCGTGCCGACGTTGACGTGCGGTTTCGTTCGTTGAAATTGCTCTTTTGCCATTGCTATCTCCTGCTGATGTTGTTGTCTCTGTGTTTGTGCTTTTTACACGATTTGTTTTCGCGCATTTACATGTTTATATGCAATTCTGTGCTGTCTTACGCAATCTGACGCATTACTGGAGCCCATGATCAGGATTGAACTGATGACCTCGTCCTTACCAAGGACGCGCTCTACCAACTGAGCTACATGGGCGCCGGCCAAGTCTAATGCTTCATCCTGATACCAAAAAGCGACAAAAACCCCTCGCCCCTGCCTTCCCACTTAAAAAAGGCCAGGAACTGCTGGTTTTCGACTTTCTACGGCCCAATGACTGCGAGAAATTACGAGACTGGCCCGACCATGTCAATGGGTTTCAAACATTTTTTTGATGTTTTTTGGGGGGGCGGGGGGAACCCTGCCCGGACCGGCCCACCCCCCCAGACCGGAAGTGCACTCGTCACCGCCGCAGGAAGGGAGCGGCGGGGGGCTTTCGGTCGCTCCGAAGATGAACTTTGGGGCCAGGAAGACCAACCTCGCTTCGTGCGACTGCCCGCTTGAATAGGCTGCAACCCCACATCGTCTGCTTACCAGTTCAAGTCCAAATGAAACTTCTGAGGCTGTTTATATTGTTTTTCCTGCTGCCCGTCGGCGCGCAATCGGAGGAGATCTACCATATCCGCCGCCTTTCCGAGCGTGAGCTGACGCGGGCTTATACGAGCCTCATGTCGGATGCCTGCCGCCACGCGGACAAAGTGTGGCAGGATTCGTCAGCCGACCCCCGCGCCGGGTACTGGGGCTCGGGCCGAAGCGACCAGATGAACGAGGGCATTCGTGCCATCTCGGGCATGGTGCTGACCTGCGGCGCGCTTTTGAAATACTCCGACACCCTGAGCGATTCCGAACGCCGTCATTACTTGAGCCAGGCGACCCGGGCGATTCGCTACGCGGTCTCCTCCCACCTGACCGGGACGCAGAAGTGTACCGACGGCAAGCCCTGGGGCGGCAGTTGGCAATCGGCCATGTGGACCGGCACGCTGGCCTTCGGAGCAGGGCTTATCTGGGACGATCTGGATTCCGAGTTGCGGCAGGGCGTCGAGCGCGTCGTCGCGTCCGAGGCGGACCGCTTTCTCAAAGACAAGCCGCCCGTGGGACGTTGGGGCGATACCAAAGCGGAGGAGAATGGCTGGGACATGACTTGTCTTGCGGTCGCGGCGAGCATGTTTCCGGCTCATCCCCACGCCGCCGCCTGGAACGAAAAGGGCATCGAATACATGATCAATACGCTTTCGGTCCCGGCGGACGCGCTGGACAAGACGCTGGTGGATGGCCGCCCGGTAAGCGAGTGGTTCGTCGGAGAGAACCTCAATCCCGATTTCACGCTGGAAAATCACTACTTCTTCCATCCCTCCTACATGGCGTGCAGTTCATATTTTCTGACCCAAGCCGAGATGTATTATACCTACGCGGGACGGCCAGTTCCCCAGGCCGCGACCCACCACCTGATGGATACCTGGAAAATGTTCCAGACGATCATCCTTCCCTGCGGCGAGTCTGCCTACCCCCAGGGCATGGACTGGGAACTGCACGGCCTGAGCTTCATCAATCTTTATGCCTCCCTCGCCAGCCGCCACCACGACGCCTTGGCCGCCCGCCTGGAGGATAACTGCCTGCAATATGTGCGGGCGTGGCAGACGATGTGCCACGGGGACCTGGCGGTTCCCGGCTCCCGCCTCGGATTCACCCGGCACGCCATCTGCGTCGAGCAAGCCGCCTACGCCTATCTGTCGCACAAGGTCTTCGGCCCGCCAGCCAAAGAGATCACCGCCCGCAAAGCCGTCTCCCAACTCCAGGGCACCTGGGCCCATGAATTCGTGGAGTTCATCGCCCATCGCACCGAAAGCAAGTTCGCGTCCTTCTCCTGGAAGAACCGGATCATGGGCCTGTTGATCCCCATCGGGCAGGGGCACGACGACAACCCTCATGTTACCGTCCCCATCACCAGCGGCTTTGTCGGCTCGTTCGACCTCACACCAAAGCCGAAGAAACCTGCCGGGCCGAAGACCATTGAGCATGTGTGGAGCGAGGCGCCAAACGGGTTCGAGACCACTGGCTCGCTCCTGCTTAACGGCGGGTTATTGAAGCAGACGATACGGATGACCTCGGTCGGCAAACAGACAGTCGTTTATCAGGACCGCGTCACCGCGCTGTCCGATGTCTCCCTGTCGCGCGAACTGGGCGTGCCGGTCGGCATCGAGAATGACGAGGTGACCGGCGGCAAACGAGTCGTGTATGATCGCGACGGCAAGACCACTTTCGATTGGAAGACGCCCCGAAAACCGCTTGCTCTGTCCGGCTCGTGGGCCAACGTGGATGGCCGGCTGGGCGTAGTGATGGCGGTCGGCTCCGGCCTCAGTTACCACCAGGCCAAGGGCTATGATCCGCACATGGCGGTGTGTCCCGACATTCTCTACGGCTCGTTCTCGGACCGTGCGCAGCACTTCAAGGCGGGCGACCAGGTGGCTCAGCGCATCGTGCTGTTCTTTGTCGAGGTCACGCCGAAAACCACTTCAACCCTGTCGCGGTCTTTCAGCATCGCGGAAAGATCGGGCACCCAAGTGCTCTATTTCAAACTGCCGGACGGCGGAGAGGCCGAAGTGCCCTTGCTGAGCGCCAGCAAAGAAACGCCTTCCATATCATCGGACCAGACTGGGCGGCCATAGCGCCCCGCCTGGCGCGGCAGGGCAATGCCATCGTTCATCGTGCTAATGCGCGGCAAATCTTGGAGTTGGAGCCTGCCCCAAAGCCCGTAGCACGCCGACATCATCGTGTTCTGAATCCGCGGAGTTCGGTGCAATCGACCAACCGGTCGAGTGTTTTTGGAGTGAAGACCTTCCCCCGGGTGGCAAGCAGCAGCTTCTTCATGTCCTCCTTCCGGACACCGAATCCCCTCCCGGCGATGCAGGCGACGACCTCGAACTTCTGCTGGCCGCGCGGCTGGCCCGCGATGCTCAGCGAATGCAGGTGCTGAATCCGCGTGACCTTGTCTCTAGCGGTCCCGTCGTCCTCTGTCAGCTTTGCCTCAATTACAATCTTTGGATTGAACTCGCTGGGAATCATGAAGTCGGGTGCTTGGTCGAAGCCCGGGAACCTTTCAGCGCGCCTGGTCTTCCGAAAACTGATTCCGGCTTTCGCGAGTTGCTCTTCGATGGCGTTTTCCAATCCGTCGCCCACAAGCTCGCTGACCGAATCGCGGTGCCCGGCGAACGGGCGGCCGAGAAATCGCTCGTACAGCACCATCGCGTAGGGCGCGCCGATAGCCGCCATGTTTCGCAGAGCGGCAAGACCACCAACAGTGTCGGCCTTCTGGAGACGGTGAACCTGGGTAGCCTCAAGCTTGGGGCACCCTTGCTCTAACAAATTGCACGCCGTTGTGACCATCGCCTCGATTCGCTTCATCATTTCAGGGCGTGGGTGGAGCGGTGAGAGCGGGGATACGCGGACTTTGCGGTCGAGTGTCCGAACGAAACCTTGGTTCAACTTGGGACCATAACGTTGTGCCGCGAGATAAGCCCACTCAGGAGGTGAAAATCCGAGCATTGCCCGCAAAACGACTAACGCGATGGGCACCTCAAGCACTGCTTTCAAGACCTCAGGTTTTGGCAGCACCGCGAATCCGCGTGTCACCTTCTTCAGCGCCTCATAGCCGCTCTCGAAGATGGCGTAATCCACAAAACCATCGCCTTTGGGTAGGGTAAGGAACTCGGAAGCCAGGCTGGAGAACACCGCGGAAACAAAAGCCTCTGGCGCCGCCTCGATTTCCTTAAACGTTGCTTCAAAAGGATACTTCATCTTCTCGCTTATGAGTTTCTCTGAATGCGCTTTCGGGCGCCCAGCTTTGTTCTCGCTGTGCTCGTGAAAATGCTCCGCCGAGAGCGGCCAAAACTGCGCTGATTCCACCAAAGGCCCTGAACCAGCCGCTGATTTCATTCATCCGCTCCTTGACGGGCCGTTTGCTATTCCAACTCTTACGCAAATTCCAAATCGCCAGCCGAGTCAAATGGCCGAAGCAAATGCACCGGATGTCCCCCTGCGTTGCGGTAAGCCCGCCCTCGGCCAACAATTCAACGTCTCGTCGGACAACCTCCGCTACACCTGTCGCGTCCTCAGCCAACCAACGCCGCGGAAAGCTCCCGGTTGAGCGACAGACCATGATCGTGTCCACGATAGACGAGCCAGTGCCATTGATATGGATGGAAGCACCCATCTCTGCCGGGCAAGGTAATGAGGCCGAGCAGACCAGTTCGGCATCCAGGATCGCGACGGCCAGTGGAATGTAGGCATCAAGTTGATTATGGTGGTAGGTAAAGGCCAGCGGATGTCCCGGCTTCAGTCTCCCTGCTGCGAGTCGGAGCGTTCTCGAAATGCCCTCCGTGAAATGGTCAAGCCCCCGCCCCATGTTGGCATTGCCCGTCAGCTCGTTTTGATGCCGTGTGCTCGGTTTCCGAAACTCGGGCGTCGAGTTCCCCAGCAGCTTCCGCAGCCAGACGTAGCAAAAGTCCATCAGTTCGGCGTATTGGACGTTGCCGAAGTAGGGCGGGTCGGTAAAGACGGCGTCAAACTTCTCCCCGCCGAGCTTTGCTGATGACGAGTCATCACACAGCAGTTGAATTTCCCGTTGCTCAGGCGAGTGCGCACCGCTGCGAAATGAGCCAATCCACTCTCCCTTAACTGGCACTTCCACCTTGCGCGAGCCTTCGTGCCGGATTTCGAAAGGCTGTGCACAGTAGCGTTTCGCCTTGGCGAACTTCTCCACCATGTTCAGCCAGCCCCCGCTGCCCACCGGCGTACCCTTGCGGCCCATGATCCCGAGCAGGTTCGACTCGCACTGAATTAGCCCCACCGGGAAACCATGCATTGAGAATACATCAAGCGACTTGAGCGCCATCGTGTCGTAGCGACAGAGCATGTTCTGGTAGCGAAGGAGGTCTGACAAATTAGTGGCAAGCGCCTCGCGGATGCGCACATCCTTCACGGCGGCAATCCACCGGCAACTCAGTTCCAGCCCGAGCAACTGCCGCGCGTTGAATAGTTCACGATAGTGATGGTAGCCCCATCGGTGCAGGCGTTCCGTTTCATCGCCCTTGGGAATTGCGTCGTCCGGGATGAACCTCTCACGCATTTTCCGCAACTGCTCGGCGGCTTCCTCGAACCTCGCCAAGTCTGCTGCTGCAACGTTCTTGAACAGGCGCCCTGTGCGACCGCCTGACTGCGCCCCGCATGTCTCGCAGTGGTATTCGATCGCGTAGAGCCGATGCTTTGGCACTGCGCCGTTCGGATAGGCCACCGGGCTATCGCAGTGCTGGCACTTCGTTTTGTTACGGCTAGCAACATGCTCCAGCGGCAATGCCCGATGGCAATGCGGACAAGGGCCGGGCTGCTTCCGGTCTTCCGTCTCGAACAGCTCCCCGCAGTGCCCGCAAACGAACACGTTTGCCGGATGCCGCACGTCTTCCGAGAGCAGGAAGTTTGGAAACAAGTCTGTGCTCCTGCCGCATGAGCCGCAATGAGCCGTCTTCACCCAAAGGAAATACTTCACGCGCGCGTCGCGTTTACCGCAGCGGTCGCAAGACGTGCGATACAGGTGGCCGATTTCGGCCTCCAGATGCGCCCGCAACTGCGTTGCCGTCTTCAAGTAAGCCTCCACATCCAGGTCCAGCAGTTCTTGCCGGACGATCCACCAGGCCATCGGATTGATGTCAGCGCCCGTGACCGAGCAGCCGACACGATTGGCCTCCATCATTGTCGTGCCACCGCCCATGAAGGGATCAAACACCCGGACGTCGGGCAAATGATGGGCTTCGTAGTAGTTCTCGGGCACAGGCCGCCCCGAGAACTCCGACAGAATCAGCGCTCGAAATAGCGTGCCCGGCCTCCGCGCGAACCATTTGTGGACCGCGATGACCGGCCGGTAGTTCTGCTGAATCTGCTTTTCCCGCAGAGCCAACGCGGCCACGAACGGCACGTTGAAATGGCGCTCGATCATTGCGCTAGTGCTTCAAACTCCGGCGTCAACTGCGCTCACGCCTTGCTTGGCGCCGCGCTCGAGAACGTCTTCGACAACTTTCACGGAGCCAGAGTGCGCTCCCCTCGCGCCGATAGCCAGAACAAATCCCCGCAACCACTCGCGTTCAACACCGTCAAAAGAGGGTGCAGGTCCGCGCCGGGCAGACGGTGTGGGCGGTGTGAGACCCCAGCGGGGCCAGGCGGCATCGAGCAGTTGGCCGGTGTGCTGCCCCGGTGGCACCAGAGCAGCACCGGAGCACCACCACAGTAGTGCTTCCGTGGTTGCAGAGTAGTTGGAAGGAAGTTGCAAGCCTGTTGCAAGCTTGTTTGAAGCTCCCCCCTTCTTTCTCCCGCCCTGCCCCGGGCCAAGCACCCAAAGGTTCAGGGGGCGCTCGCCCTCTCGTCCTTCTCTTTCTGCCGCGCGGTCCCCAGGCGGGGCACCAGTGCGGTCCAGCCGCCGGGCGGCGGAGTGTCCCAAAATACCGGGCTATAACATACACAGAGTGCAAGGGTTGTCAAGCAGGGATTTGAGGGCCGTTAACAAAGCAGTGGTTTTGGAGCACCGGGCGGGGACGCCCGGTGAGCCCGCAGGCGGGACGCCTACGGTACTTTGTCACTGGCCCTGAGGGGTTTCAAGCCGGCGACCCGCACTGGTGCCGTGGCGGCACTCTTCCGCCTTGCCAACGGCGCGTTGCTCTTTCAATCTTGCCCCATGCAATCACATGAACTTTTGCGCGAAGTCTTCCAGAAGTGCAGCCCCAAGCAGGTGTCGGCCGACCTTGGGCTTTCGCTCTCGATGATCTACAAGTGGGCGGAGCCGGGCGATGCGGCCGCCGGCAGCGGCAGCACCAACCCCCTGGACCGCATTGACGCGCTCATCCGGTCCACCAACGACCCCCGCCTCGTCCAATGGATTTGCCAGCGGGCCGGCGGGTTCTTCATCCGGAACCCCAAAATCACCGGTTCGCATCCGCACTACCTGATCCCCGCCACCAATGAGATCGTGCAGGAATTTGCGGATTTGCTGGCTGTGGTGGCCGCGGCGGCCCACGACAATCAAATCACACAAAAGGAGTCGCAGGAGATTCGCGCGCGGTGGGAGGAATTGAAATCGGTGACCGAGACCTTCGTGGTCTGCTGCGAGGAAGGGGACTTCAGGACGTTGAAAGAGAAACATGGAGGAGGGGCGAGGGCCGAAGTCCGAAATCCGAAATCCGAAATCCGAAGTCCGAACGGGGAGGGCAAGAGTGGAAACGGGCTGCCCAATGAGGGCGCGTCCCCGGCAAGGCCCCGGGCTTGAAGCGATGCGAATTTGCCTCCTGCTTACCCTGCTCTGTTTTTCGCCGCTGGTGTCGCTCAAGGCTGCTGAGGTCATCGAGGCCGACCTGTGCGTCTATGGCGCCACGGCGGGCGGGGTGGCCGCAGCGGTGCAGGCGGCGCGCATGGGCAGGACCGCCGTTATCGCC
>Ga0181521_10000723_pt1 | contig 40643 bp, 32 predicted proteins | sample PEATcosm2014_Bin_32_FD_119764 | JGI IMG/M metagenome (GOLD analysis project Ga0181521, IMG submission 119764) | Peatland microbial communities from MTU Mesocosm Facility, Houghton, MI, USA - PEATcosm2014_Bin02_60_metaG | ecosystem: Environmental > Terrestrial > Soil > Wetlands > Peat | place...
ATGCTGCGCGAGGTGGGCGATAACCCGGTGGCGCACCTGACGTTCTTCGGCGGCGAAACGCTGCTGAATCTCACGGTGCTGAAATCGACCATTGCGTACGCGCAAAAGCGGGCGGCGGAAGCCGGCAAGCAGGTGGATTTCAGTCTGACCACCAACGCCACCCTGCTCCAGCCGGACGTGATCGAGTTCCTGGCGGACCATCGCGTCGGGGTGACGATTTCGATCGACGGGCCGAAAGAAGTGCAGGACCGCTTCCGGGTGTTCTCGAACGGCGCCGGCAGCTACGACTTCGTCATTCCGAAGATCCGCGAGCTGCTGCGGCGGCACCGCACGCGGCCGGTGGGCGCGCGGGTGACGCTGACTACGAACCAGATCGACATCCTTAGAATCTTCCGGCATCTTACCCAGGAGGTGGGGTTCTGGGAGGTGGGTTTCGCGCCGGTGACCACCTCGCCGAACCGGGACTACGCGATCTCGGGCGAAGGGTTCGAAAACATGCTGCGGCAGTTCCAGGCGCTGGCGCAGGAATTCCTGGAAGCGGCGCTGGAGGGGCGGCATCACGGTTTTTCCAACGTGAAGGATACCCTGGAGGAGATTCACCAGGGCGTCAGCAAGCCGTTCCCGTGCGGGGCGGGCCTGGGCCTGGTGGGCGTATCGACGGACGGGGATGTGGCTCTATGCCATCGCTTCGCCGGAAGCGATGCGCACAAGCTGGGGACGGTGCGCACGGGTATCGACCGGCTGGTGCAGATCGGTTTTCTGGAAAAGCACCACATTGCGGACAAGACCGATTGCAGCAAATGTTGGGCGCGGCCGTTGTGCGCGGGCGGCTGCTATCACGAGGCGCACACGCGCTACGGCGACACGGGGCATGCGAACCTGCACTACTGCGAGTGGATCCGTGCGTGGACGGATACCTGCTTGCGGGTCTACGGCGAGCTTGCCACGCGCAATCCCGGATTCCTGCAACAGTTCGACGAAAGGGCGGAACATGAAGCATCTCCAGTGCATTAACCGAAAAGCAGTCCGCATCGCGGAGCACCTGGCGGGCGAAGACGTCGTGGCGCTGCAGCAGGGACCGCCGCAGCAGCAGGGCGGGCCGCACTTCCCGCTGGGATGCACGCTGGTGTTCTCGCCCGGCTGGGAGGCGGACCAGAAGGGCGGCACCGCGGGGCTTTGCACGCCGGTGGAACGCGACTTGTTCGACTGCCATGAGGGCTGCTTCTGGCCCGCCCAGGTGCCCGACCAGCTCAACCACGCGCCCAACTGGACTTCCAAATGCGCCTCCGCGCAGAAGGATTGGCGCAAGATCGACCTGGTGTTTCCATAATGCGGACCCTCACTTTGCTGATGCTGGCCGTGGCGGCCGGCGCAAGCGGCGCCGACAAAATTACCGGCGGCAACGGGCTGCTTTACGTGGGCGGCAGGCCCAACGGCCTTTTCATCGTCGACGAGGCCTCCGAGAAGATAGTGGGCCAGATCGAGTGCAAGACCGGATCTCCGGGGCACATGGTGCTCTCGCCGGACCGCAAGCGGTTTTACGTGTTGAACGTTTCGTTCGAAGACGTGGAGATCGCGGATATCGCCTCGCGGCAGGTGATCGATACGTTCCGGTTGAGTGAGGGTAACAAGAAGATGCGGATCTTCGGGTTGGAGCCCGATCCCCTGAACCGCTATCTGATCCTGATTGTGAAGCCGGCGACGAAGCTGGCGGACCGCTTCGAGATCGGCCCCTCCGTCCTTTACCAATACGACCTGAAGGAGCACAAGATCCTCCGCACCATTCCCTGGCCGGGCGGCGAAGAGCGCGGGTTCGGCATGGGAATGCGCATTTCGCCCGACGGCAAGCTGCTGTACCTGTTCGATGAGGACATCGTGGTGTACGACACCACCGACTTCAAGCAGGTGGACAAGTGGGAGATCTCGCGCCCGATCGAGGACGGCTTCGGACGCATCCATCTGTCGTTTCCTGACGACTTGAATGAAGAGCCGGGTTTCTACACCGGAGTCTTCAACGTGCAGGATGCGGTACAGCACCGCTCGATTATGGGGATTGCGCGCGTGAACCTGGCGAAAAAGGACGTGGACTTCTACCCCCTGGGACCGGCGACCGAGTTGCGCAGCTTTGCGCTGGCCCCCGGGCGGAAGATGGCGTACGGGCTGCACTCCGAAATCGGCAAGTACGAGTTCTGGACCTTCGACCTGGCCGACCGGCGGCTTGGGCCGCACACGGAATTCAAGGGGCGCCCGCGCATGGGGCTGAAGGTGAGTTCCAACGGCAAGGTGCTTTACATCCACGTGGCCGGGAACACCATCGACCTGTACGACTCCGCAACGTTCCAGTACTTGCGGACGATCTCGCTCGATGCGGACATGACCTCGGATCTTTATGTTATGCCCGCGCCCTAGGAACAGGCTCCTGGCTTACGCGGTCCCTTACTGGCGCCGGCTTACGCTGGTGCTGGTGCTGAGCCTGTTGAGCACCGCGCTTTCGCTGGTGCTTCCATATCTTTCCAAGAGCCTGGTGGACCGGGCGCTTTTGGGGCGCGACTCTGGGGCGCTGTTGCAGATACTCGGCATGTTCGTGGGGATCACGGCCGCCAGTTTTCTGCTGAACATGGTGAGCGGGCTGCGATACACCAGGGTTTCGGCGGAAATCCTGTTCGACATGCGGGTGTCGCTGTACGAGCATCTGCAGCGCCTTTCACCGCGCTTCTACGCACGCACCCGCATGGGCGAGATCGTCAGCCGCATCAACAACGATATCGGCGAGATTCAGCGGATCGCCGCGGAGACGGCGCTGGCCTGGGTGGGAAACATACTCTTCCTGGCAGGAAGCGTGGCGGCGCTGATCTGGCTGGACGCGCGGCTCTTCCTGCTCAGCGTGGCCCTGCTCCCCGCCAGCGTGTGGGCGCTGACGCATTACCGCAAGCGGCTGGAAGGCAGGGTGGCAGCGATGCGGCAGGCCAGCGCGGACATCGGTAGTTTCCTGATCGAGACCCTGCAGGGAATGAAGCTGGTGGTCACCTCCAACGCGCAGGGGCGGGAGGTGGAGCGATTTCGCGCGAGGAACCGGACGTTCCTCGACGCCCTGATGTCGATGCAACTCCTGAGCTACCTTTCCGGCGGACTGCCCGGACTGATTCTCTCGGGAAGCACGCTGTTGGTGTTCCTGTATGGCGGACGCCTGGTGATTCAGCGCGCGCTGACGCTGGGGACGTTCGTGGCCTTCCTGAGCTACCAGATGAGGCTGTTTCCCCCGGTGCAGGCCCTGATGGGGCTGTACGCGTCGATCGCTTCGGCGCGCGTGTCGCTGGCCCGGGTGGACCAGATCTTCGAGACCGTCCCCGAGGTGGTGGAAAGGGTGGATGCGGCGCCGCTCGGCTCGGCGAGAGGCGAAGTGGAGTTCGATCGGGTCAGCCTCACGTTTGACCGCAACGGTCCCGTGCTGGACGAGGTCAGCTTCCGGCTGGACGCGGGTGAGACGCTGGCGATCGTGGGGCCGAGCGGCAGCGGGAAGTCGACCATCGCGGATTTGCTGTTGCGGCTGCTCGATCCGGACGCGGGTACGGTGCGGTTGGACGGCCACGACCTGCGCGAGCTCCGCCTGGCGGATCTGCGGCGGAACGTGGTGCTGGTGGATCAGGAGCCGTTCATTTTTCACGCGACGGTGGAGGAAAACCTGCGCTACGCCCGCCTGGACGCGTCTGGGCCGGAAATCGAAGAGGCGGCGCGCGCAGCCGGCATTCATGAATTCATCGCAGGGCTGCCGCAGGGGTATGGAACGCAGTTAGGCGAACGCGGCGCCGCACTTTCGTCGGGCGAGCGGCAGCGGATCGCGATCGCGCGCGCGTTCCTGGCGAACCCGGTGGTGCTGGTGCTGGACGAGCCCACCGCGTCGCTCGATCCTGTGTCGGAGCGGCAGGTGGTGGCGGGATACCAGGCGATTATGAGGGGGCGGACCACCGTACTGATCTCGCACCGCGAGAACCTGGCGGTGCGCGCGGACCAGGTGATCGTGCTGGACGGCGCGCGCATCGTGGAGGCGGGCAGCCCAGGAAGGCTGCATGCGGCGGGCGGGCCATTCTCCCGGCTCTTCGCGCGGCCCGCGATCGCGCGGTGAACGTGCGGATTGCGGTGATCGACAGCGGTGTACACGCCGCGCATCCACATGTGGCCGGCGTTGTGGGCGGGGTAGCCATTCTGCCGGATGGCCGCGAGGACCTGGATTACACGGACCGCCTCGGGCACGGCACGGCGGTCGCGGCGGCCATCCGGGAGAAGGCCCCGCGGGCCGAGGTGTACGCGGTGAAGATCTTTCACGAGTCGCTGTCGGCGCGCATCGGCCCGCTGGTCCAGGCTATCGAGTGGAGCTTGCGGCATGGGATGGATATGATCAACCTCAGCCTGGGAACGAGCAATCCGGAGCACGAGGAGGTCCTCAAAGGCTGGGTCACGCAGGCAGTCAGGCGCCAGTGCCGGATCGTTTCGGCGGGAGCGAACGCGGGCGTGCGGTGGCTGCCCGGCGCCATCGGTGGGGTGATCCCGGTGGAACTTGATAGTGAATGCCCGCGCGGCGAGTACCGCACCCGAGTCGCCGCGGACGGCCGGGTTATTTATCGTGCATGCGGATTCCCCAGGCCCATCCCAGGCCTGCCGCCGGAACGCAACCTGAAGGGACTGAGCTTTGCCGTGGCGAACGTGACGGGGCTGCTGGCAGCCGAGGCCCTACGACGCTAGCGGTCGCTGCTACCGGCCGCCCGGCGTTGACGGCGTTGCTTGCCCCTTCCCCTCGTCGCGGGCCCCCAGCAAGGCGGCCGTGGCGTAACCCGTGGCGGCATCGCTCATGAACTTCTCGGGCATTGACCCGGGATCGTGCTTGTGGTTCATTGAATCGGCAAGCCAACAACCGCGGGGGTCCTGGTGGTCCCTGAGCCAGGCTAGCGCTTTTGACAGTCCCGGCTGTGATGACGCCACCCCTGCCTGCTCCACGGAGAGCGACACCAGCGCGGTGGCATAGCTATTCGACCCAACTGACTCCGGCGCTTTGTCGCGCTTCTTCCAGGGGCCTAGCGATTGTAGAGTCCATCCGCCATCGGTCTCCTGCTTGCGCCATATTTCGTCCAGCATCGCCTGCTTATCCGCATCGGGCAACAAGTCCCTCAGCTTGGATGACGCCCATAACAAAAACAGCCGGTTATGCAGCGGTTGCCCGTGATTGCCCGCGCGTAGATACGCCCGTAAAGCCGCCACATTCGACTCGATTTCGGGCCTTGCCTGATAGTCTTCCGGAGCCACACCGGTAGCTAAAGCCGCCAGCGCTGCGCCGTAGTAAAGTGCGTCCTTGGTTTCCCACGGATCGAGGTCAAAGTCCGACCATTGCCAGGCGCCCTTGTCGGGTCCGCTCTTCAACTGCAGCGACCACAGCCGGTCGAACGCCTTTTCTCCTTCCGCGCTCAGCCTGCCGCGCGACGCATCGTCCATCGCCAGCACCAGAGACGCCAGCACTACTTGGGCGCCATACACCTGATCCGCGATCAGGCCCTTGAGTCCGCCGAACAGATCGTTCGCGTCCGTGCGGAAGACCGTCGCCCGCATACCGGACACCAGCAGCCCCTCGTGGAGCGTGGGGCCGGTCTTTTCGTTCAACGCCTGCCGCAGGGCCGGCCGCGCCACCAAATAAGGCAAGCCCGTGTGGCACGACACGCACGCCACACCGGAACGCGAGGCCCCCGGCCAGGCTACCCATTCCTTCTGGCGTGAATCCATATACTGCTCGGCCGCCCGCGCGCTCCAATCTCCGCAAAACACCGGTACGGCTGCCAAGCTAAAAAAAGCGGTCAAGCGAATCAACATGCGTCTTTTCCTCCGGGCGGTGTCTTGTTGAAAGTATAGCCTGCATTGGATCGACGCTGCTTGGCGCTACCTGAACCGGGTGTCCAACCCTGCAAACGAAATCATCGAAAACTGGACCAAACATTGGCGGCCAGGGTGCGAAGCGATGCCAAACGGGCGTCAGCGATCGAGAACATTATCGGATGCGCAGTCACCATGAAGAGTCCGCCCTGTAACGCACAGGTATTCTCCATGAATGGTTCCGTTCGGCTCATGAAACGCGAGATGTCCTGGGGATCGGCGATGCGGGACGCCTACGCGGGATGGCGCGACTTGGAAGCGGGAGGCAAAGGAGAGGCGGCGGATCTCATTGCTTGGACATAGCCAGCGGGAGGTTGCTTCGGATCTGAGGATTGTTGGGGTTCAGCACCAGAGCGGCGCGAAACACAGCTACAACGTTGGGATGGTTCTGCTCAAAACGGCAACGGTTATCGGGATCGGACCTCATGTCGACCCGCAGGATCTTGAGGGCGACATCGCGGCCGAGCCGCCTGTCGCCGGGAGAAATCGCCATCTGGGTGTCAGAGTATAGTTTAGCGAATCACAATGCGGTTAGGTCCTGAGTCAAGGCGCATCCGTCCCCTACTTTTTCAACTTCGGGGTTTGGCGTGGAGCCGGGGTGCCGTCAAAAAGTAGGGGAAGACTGCCCAACCATATATCCACTATCCAGGGATCACGTCTCGAATTAACGGCGCATCCGGAAGTAATCCACATGAGCGGGAAGCGCGAGAGCCATAGCAGCCAGAACTCGCGTGCCGCACGCGCTCGATCCGCGACGGCGGAGATTCCGCGAGCGCTGCGGCCGGCACGCCGGCGGAGCGGCGGGCTGCTTGCGCAAGGTGTTAGTGCGCAGCCGGACGAGGGCGCGTTCCGCGGCGGATCGGGCAAGCTGCCGGTGCGCTCCGTGTCGGCAGTCGCGCCGGCGATGGCTGGATCGACCAAGGTGAGCTGCGGCAACCAAAATTGCCCGCCGTTCGCGCCCGAGGCGTCCTTCGCACGCACGCCCTCTGGCAAGGCACGCGGCGCGCTGACCAGCGGCCTGCATACTTGAAACGCCCTGTGAAGGCAGTGCTCGGTCTGAGGGAGATGGCGCAGCCCAAGGCAACGCGGAAGGACGCGCCAAAGCTGTGCCTCATTCATACCGCAACGCCTCCACCGGGTCCAGGCGCGATGCGGTCACCGCCGGCCACACGCCGAAGAACAGGCCCACCGCCACGGAAACGCTGAACGCCGTAACTACCGCCCAGCCTGGTACCTGACATCGCAGGCTCGGGAAGATGGCGCCGATCAGCAGCGTCACCAAAACCGCGAACACGATCCCGATCAGCCCGCCGGTTCCCGTGAGCGCTATAGCCTCACTCAGAAACTGCAATACGATATCGCGCCGACGGGCGCCGATGGCTTTTCGCACGCCAATTTCACGGGTGCGCTCAGTCACGCTCACCAGCATGATGTTCATCACTCCGATGCCACCCACCAGCAGGCCGAGCGCTGAGATAGCCATCGAGATCAACACGATCATCCCTGTGATCTTGTCGAAGTTCTCGATGATGGAATCGGCCGTCGAGAGGGTGAAATCGTCATCAGCGTTCCGCGGCGTGTGGCGCAACTTGCGTAGCGCCCCCCGAATTTCTTCTAGGGCTTCGGCGCGCTGGCCCTGGCGTGCTTGCGCGGTGAGGAAGAAGGCGGTGGCCTGCGGGTAGCGGATGCGCGCGGTTTCGAGGGGGATCACGATTTGGCGGTCGAGCCCGTTCTCGCCGAAGAAGCCACCCTTGGCGGCCGCGAAGATGCCCACCACCGTGAATTCGCCGCCATCGAGCGAGATGGTGCGGCCGATGCCGTCACTCGCGGGAAACAAGGCCTCGCCCAGCGCCGAGCCCACCATGCACACACGCTGCCCGCGCATCTCCTCCTCGCGCGTGAAGATCCGGCCTTGTTCCAGATCGCGCGGCGAAATGTCATAGAGGTTGCGCGACGCGCCCATCACGAACAGGTTGTCCGATTCGTAGCCGGGAACCTTGACGCTCAGCACGTTGCCCGCCTGCGGGATGATGTACAGGCTCACGCCCACATCCTCGATGGAACGTACCAAGCTCTTGAGATAGTCGGCGTATTCCGGGCGCAGCGGCTTGCGCTTCCGTTCCTTGGGCAGCGCGCTCTGGCCGCTAGGATCGCCGCTCACCCGCGCCACGAAGATGTTATCCGGCCCGAACTCCTGAAAGAAATCCACGATGCCCTGGCGCAGCCCGGTGAGCAGCGAGGCCACCGTGACGACCGTGGTGATGCCGATGACGATGCCGAGAATCGTCAAACCCGACCGGAACTTATGCGCCCACACCGCGCCCAGCGCCATGACGAGCGTCTCTCTTACGCCGATGCGTAACGGCAGATTCATTCCGCCCGCAGCGCCGCCACCGGATCGAGCCGCGCCGCCCTCCATGCCGGATACCAGCCGGAAACGATGCCCACGGCACTCGATACCACGATCGCCAGCAGCACGTACCCCACCGTAATCTTGAGCGTGGCGCCGAAAAGCACCGAAAGCGCAGCGGCCGCCAGCGCGCCGGATAACACTCCCACCAGCCCGCCGGCCAGTGACAGTATCACCGACTCGATGAGGAACTGCAGCATGATATCCCACCGGCGCGCGCCCAGGCTCTTGCGGATGCCGATTTCCCGCGTACGCTCGGTCACGCTCACCAGCATGATGTTCATGATGACAATGCCGCCCACCACCAGCGAAAGGCTGGTCACGGGCACCACCACGGCGGCGATCACGCCCAGGATGCTGTCGACGAACGAGCGGACCGAGTCGGGCGTGAGCGTGTCGAAGTTATCGTCCTGCCCTGGCGCCGTGTGAAAGTGGCTGCGCAGTGCGGAGCGCGTGACATCCAGTGCCGTATTAAAGGTCAGGCCCGTGCCGCCGCGCGCCTTGCCGAAAACGGCTGTGCCGCGCTGGCTGCCGTACAGCCCGTAATAGACCGTTATCGGAATGTACACGGGATTATCGAGACTGCGGCCGAATGACGATCCCTGCCGCTCCAGAAGGCCCACCACCGTAAATTCGGTTCCCAAAATGCGGATGGTGCACCCAATGGGCGACACTCCCAGGAAGAGAGCGTCGCGAATGTCCTGTCCGATTACCGCCACCGGCTTGCGCATGGCTTCCTCCGTCTCGGTGAAGAAACGACCGTCTTCGATCGGCAAGTCGCGCATGTCCGGCAGCGTGGCGGACACGCCTAGGATGCTGGCGCCTTCATAGACCTGGTTCTCGCCTTTCACGTCATCGGTGCGCTGCGCATAGGGGCTGTAGATGATGGAATCGCCGGTGGACGCCCGCAGGTAGGCGATATCGTCGGGCCGGATGCGCTTGTTGCGACGCTGCTTGTCGGCCAGTTGGCGGCTGCTCAGACGGCCTACCGAGGCAATCTGCGCCACCAGATAACTGTCGGAGCCGAACGCCTTGGCGGTGATGTTTTCCGCGTAGACCCCCAGCCCATCGATGGCGGCCCCCACCAGAATGACGCTGGCCACTCCGATGATCACACCGAGCAGCGTGAGAAAGCTGCGCAGCTTATGCGCGCGGATGGAGTCGACCGCCAAGCGAATGGCGGTCCACAGTTTGGCGGAGAGGTTCACGCAGGCTTGACTCTTTTAGTGCGGGTCGTGCGCGACAGCCGCAATACCTGTATCTTAACTGCATTTCCGCGTGTGAGCACTGCTCCCCCTTTTCGAGTTCCGCCAAAGTCGCCGCCCCGGCACGCGCCCGACCACGCCACGGGCGATTCGGCGAGCGCTTCGGCGGCGCACCCCCAAGGCGGCGGCCAGCTTACGTAGCGTTCCAGCGCAGCCAGACGCCGGCGCGTTCCGCGGCGGATAGGGCAAGCTGGCCGGTGCCGTTCCGTGTCGGCAATCACCTCGGCGATGCTGCCCGTTAGTTCGTGGAACTGGCCGTGCCAGTCAGACCGTAGATCGTAGTGCCTCCAAAGTCGACCTCCAGCTTTGACCCCGGTCCGGTCGGGCTGGTGGCCGCCGTTATGTTTTGAGGACTGGGACTAAAGGCCGTAATATGCCCCAGCACCGTCTTGTTCCAGCTACCAGGCTTCAGAAAGATCGTGCCTCTAATTGGAATAGGGCGATGCCGTCTGTAAGATTCAGGAGGACACCAGACAGTACCCCGATGTCGGCTTCCGGCGTGAGTACGGCCGCGACTATCGGTGCCGTTGATGTTGGCGTTGATGTTCCGGTAAACGGGTATCCTGACACCGTTGCGGAGACGTCGCTCGGCGTAAGTTGGTACTCAACCGCATGGGTATTGCGTTCGAGGGGCGACAACGACTCGCTTGTGGTAATCGTGAGCACAACAGGGCGGCCATTAAGTTCCCACCGATCGTTCCCCGACAGAACCGGTCCTAGCGTACCGCTAACAGTGAGCGTGAGCGTTGTGGATTGACCCAGTAGCGGGCAAAGTGCCACCACGAGAAGTGTCGTAAGAACCAACCATCGCCGTGCGGACATTGTTTTTCCCTCCTTATCCAGGAACTTCATTTTGGAACCTAGTTTCCAGCGATTGTACACCCGACCGCCTCCATTGGGAGTGGCCTTTTTTGGCTTTTTCTCATCCCGAGCCACTCCAAGCGCTCCAGGCGGGCACCAGTTCTGCCAGTTTTGGGTGCAGAAAACCCTGGAAGTATCTCATTTTGAGACGGCTTATCTCGTACCTCTTCGTCCACGGCCCGCGACGTGGCGTGCTGCTTGCGCAAGGGGCTCCTGCAACCAGACGAGGGCGGCGCTTCGGCGATGGCTGGATCGACCAAGGGCGAGCTACGGCAGGTAGAACTGCTCGCACGCCCGCGCCCCATCCACGCCGGCGGAAATTCTGCGAGCGCTTCGGCCGGCACGCCCGCGAGGCTGCGTAGCGCGTTCCTGCGCAGCTAGACGAGGGTGCGTTCCGCGGCGGTCCGGGCACGAACTATAATTGAAGCGAAGATAGGAGCTTAAATGGGAAAAAAGATAGCCTTTGGTTGTGTCGGCGTGATACTCGTCTTCGCGCTGATCGTGGGAGTTTCAATCAGCGGAACCTACAATTCACTTGTACAACTCGATCAGGCCACACAAGCGCAGTGGGCCCAGGTCCAAAACGCATATCAACGGCGCGCCGATTTGGTGCCCAACCTGGTGGCAACCGTCAAAGGCGCTGCAAACTTTGAGCAGAGCACCATGACAGCGGTTACCGAGGCGCGCGCCAAGGTCGGCCAGGTCACACCTGCCGCGATGGCTGACATCACCAAAGATCCGGCAGCCTTCAAACGGTATCAGGAGGCGCAGCAAGGATTGTCTTCGGCGTTGTCCCACCTGCTGGTCGTCACCGAAAACTATCCGCAGCTCAAAGCGACCGCCAACTTCCGCGATCTCCAAGCGCAACTCGAAGGCACCGAGAACCGCATTACCGTTGAGCGACAGAGGTTCAATGAGGCAGCGCAAGCCTTCAATACCCGTCGGAGCAGTTTTCCAACAGTGCTGATCGCCGGCTTCTTCGGCGATAAATTCGCGACCAAGCCTTACTTCCAGGCCCAATCCGGCAGCGAAAAGGCGCCCGAGGTCAAGTTCTAAGTTGCTTCAGCGCCGTAGTTTGCTTTTCTTTATTGTCCTCGTTTCGAGCGCGCTCCTATTCGGGGCTGAGACGCCCATCCCTCCGTCGCCCACCGAGTGGGTCACGGACACCGCAAACTTCCTGTCGCCGGAAGCGGTGCGCTCCCTGGATGCACGCCTTTCCGCCTACGAGCAGGCCACCGGCCATCAATTGATTGTGTACATTGCCCCCACCACGGGAGGTGCGCCGATCGAGGACTGGGCCGTCCGGGCCTTTGCAAAATGGAAGGTGGGCCGGAAGGGGCTGGATGACGGACTGGCGCTTTTCATCATGCCCCAGGATCATAAGATGAGGATCGAGGTCGGTTACGGACTCGAAGCCGTAGTGCCCGATGCGATCGCGTCCCGTGTGATCAACGAAGTGATGGCGCCTCGGATTCAAGCTGGCCATCCCGATGACGCGGTGACGGCCGCTATCGACTCGCTGACCGGAGTCATAGGCGGGCAGGCCGATGCGCTTCCGCCCACGCGGACACCGGAGCAGTCCAAGCCATTAACCCTGTTTCAATGGATCTTCTATGGCATCGTTGGGATCCTGATCCTGGCCCTCGTGATTACGCATCCAGCATTAGCCTTCTACCTTCTGGCCAGCATCATGTCCGGCGGCGGTGGGGGTGGTGGCGGCGGAGGAGGCGGTGGATTTGGCGGGGGCGGTGGACGGTCTGGCGGTGGAGGAGCGAGCGGATCATGGTAACCATCGACAAGGATCGGGTCAAACTAGCGATTCAGAAAGCCGAGAGACGGACTTCCGGCGAGGTCCGCGTTTCCGTGTCACCACTGTTCTGGGGCGATGTTCGGAAAGCCGCCGAGAAGGCATTCGAGCGACTGGGCATGACCGCGACGAAGGATCGCAATGCCGTGCTATTCTTCGTCGTGCCAGCGCGCCGCAAGTTCGTTGTGTTAGGTGACAGCGGCATCCACGAGAAGGTTGGCCAGGAGTTTTGGCATCACATCGTCCGCACGGTGTCCGAGAAGTTTAAGCAAGGTGATTTTACAGGCGGCCTCGTCGCGGGAATCGAGGCGGTCGGCGAGGACCTGGCCAAGCATTTCCCCTACCACGCCGCGAGCGACACGAACGAGTTGCCGGATGACGTCGACTACGGCCCCGGGAGCTGATGCACCACATTAAGCGTCCCGATGCGGCTCCTGGCGACAGGTAAAACATTGCGGTCGCCTTTGAGCCACACGAGGGCGCGCCCCGCGGCGGCTCGGGCAAGCTGCCCGTGCGCCTGTCGGCGCCCTTCGGCGATGGCTGAGGTGCCTAAGAGCTACAGCAGGCAGATCTCGCCCGCCCGCACGCGCTCTACGCCGGCGGGAATTCTGCGAGCACTTCGGGCGGCACGGCTGCGAGGCGGCGTGCCGCTTGCGTTCGGCTTTCCTGCGCGGCAGACGTGGGTTTGTCCAGCGGCGGTTTGGGCAAGCTGCCGGTGCGCTCCGGGTTCTCGGAAATGGGTGAATCGACCAAGGGCGAGCTACGCCAGCCGTAACCGCCCGCCCGCGCTTCGGCGTGCTGCTTGCGGAAGGCGTTCGTGCGGGGGCAGACGAGGGCGCGTTCGGCGCGCAACGGGCAAGCTGCCGGCGGCAGTCTCTTCGGCGATGGCTGGATCGATCAGTGCGCGCTAGCGCAGCCAGAACTCGCCCGCCCACGCACGCGCCCGATCCACGCCCGCGGAAATGCGGCGAGCGCTTCGGGCCGGCACGCGCGCGAGGCGGCGTGCTGCTGGCGTAGGCGTTTCGTGCTCAGCCGGACGTCGGCGCGTTCCGCAGCGGTTCGGGCAAACTGCCGGCGCGCTCGGTGTCGGCAGGCGCTTCGGCGATGGCCAGATCCACCAAGGGCGAGCTATGCCAGCGAAAGCTCGTCCGCGCCGCACGCACTCGATCCGCGCCGGCGGAACCTCTGCGAGCGCCACAAAAAGTAGTGGAAGGGTGTCCGACCATACATCCACTATCCGGCCAACGCGTTCCCAATCCGACGTATACCGGCAAGCCAAGTCACTTGCCCGCGGGCACGCGGCGCCTCAGTTCGTCAAAGAAATTCAGCAGAAACACCACTCGCGGCGAACTCTTCGCCGTTTCCGGCATCTCAAGAACGACGAAGTGCTTGCCGTCCGGCGCCAGGTCCAGGTTGGACGATCCCGCGTAGAAGAGTTGCTTATCCGACCACAGCCGCGGCTTGCCGGGCTTGAGCGAAGCGCCATCTACCGTGTAATCCACCACCATGATCCGGTTATCCGCCGTTTCATAGAACAACTGGCGCCCATCCTTAGCCCAAAACGGGTACAACCCGCCTCCGCTCGAAATTTGCCATTTCCCTCCGCTCGCCGCCCGAAATGGCCGCACGTAGATTTCATTGCTCCCCGATTCATCCGAGCGGTAAGCGATCCAACGGCCGTCGGGCGAAAACCTGGGGGCCAACTCGTTCGCCGGCGTGCGCAGGAACAGCTCCGGTTTGCCCGCCTTGGGATGATCGGGATCAGTGAGATCAAGCGGCAAAGTCCAAAGATCGAAACCGGACCTGGGATCTACCGTGAAGTACGCGAGCCGCCGGCCATCCGGAGAAAAGGACCAGGGAATTCCAGCATTCGGCCCCTCCAACAGCCGCTGCGCCTCGCCCGCCCCGTCGCTCCGCAACCAGGATAAACTTCCAGCAGACTGGAACACGAGATGTTTGCCATTCGGCGCCCACACCGGCATGTTCCCGTGACCTGTCAACGTTAGGCGGCTGGTCGTGCCCCGCGCCAGATCGTGAATATAAATATCGGAGCCGTCACCAACGAACGCCAGTTTCCGCTCGTCCGGCGAGAGGCGGGGTTGCGCGTATGCGCCTGGCTGAGCAATCAGCGGCTGCATCTTGCCGGAGCTGTCCAGCCAATCCACCTGCCATGCCTGGGCCGTGCTCTTCCCCGCCAAGTACACGAACGTTCCATGCCCGGAGGGCCCCCACGAGAAATCGAACTGGCCCCCGCCCCCGGTGGCCGGATTGGCGGCCACATCTTCCAGGATCGGCACGGGCGTACCGCTCACCTCCAGCTTTACGGGATCGAACCTGACGCCAAACAAGACCCCATGGTGTACATACACCAGGTGCCCGCTGGGCAGATACCGGCCATAATATCCGCCGCGCTCTAGGATCTTGACTTGGCCGGTTTTGAGCGAAATCGCTTCGATGCTGGCGTTTTCCCACGCGGAGTTGGACGAAGAGGCCGTGAACAGGACCGCGTCCACGCCTGGCAGGACCTGCGGCCAGCGATGGGTGAACTCATCGTTCCCCAGCTTCGTCACAACCTGAGGCGCGCCTCCTGCCGCTGGTATCCGCGACAGAGGGAGACTTAATCCGTGGGCCTCGATGATCGTACCGTCCGCGCTCCAACTCGCGCCTCCTGATGTCACGCTCGGAACAGCGGCCAGCGTAACCGGCGCGCCTCCCTCGACCGAGATTTTCTTGAGCTGATCCCGCGTATAGAATCCGATCCATTGGCCGTCGGGCGAGAAGAATGGATCGCGGCCATCTTCGGTTCCCGGCAGCAGCGTGGCTTCGGATTGATCGAGCAGCCGTGTGGCGAGCTGCTGCTTCCCCTCCGGCCCACGCGCCGGATACACGATGCGCCGGCCATCTGGCGAGATCGCCACGGTGGTGCTGACGCCCGTCATCGCATTCGGACCGAGGTCGACGCTCAAGCGCGTCAGCGGACGATCGACGGGCCGCGTCGCTTGCCAGGCGACCCACCATCCAGCGACCGCGATGAGTATCGCCACGGCGGCCGTCGCGATCCACGGCGTCGCGTGCACTTGCGCCGCCGCGGGTTCTCCATTCTCCAGCAACAATCGCCAATCCCCGATTGCTTGCAGCCGCTGCTTCGGATCTTTCTTGAGGCACGATTCGATCAGCCGCCGCGCTTTCGCCGGAACCCGCGAAAGATCCGGCTCTTTCGTGACCACCGCGGCGAGAATGTCGGTTGTCGTCTCGCCTGTAAACGCCTGCTTCCCGGTCAGCATTTCGTACAGCACGCATCCGAACGCCCAAATGTCTGCGCGTTTATCAACAGGCTTCCCGCGTGCCTGTTCAGGAGCCATATACGGCGCTGTGCCGAGGATCACTCCCGCCCGCGTCGGCGATATGGTGATTGTTGGCGAGTTCGGCATATCACTCACCGGCTCTTCCGCAGCCTTCGCCAGCCCGAAATCGAGCAGCTTCACCACGCCCGCCGCGGTCACCATGATGTTTCCCGGCTTCAGATCGCGATGTACGATCCCTCTTTCGTGCGCGGCTTCAAGCGCTTCCACAATCTGCTTCGCGTAATCCAGGGCGATGGCCAGCAACAGCGGCCCTTTGAGCGTTTCTCCCGGAACCAGTTCCATCACCAGCGCACATTCTTCGATGCCGTAAATCTGCGCGATGTTGGGGTGGTTGAGCGACGCGAGAACCTTGGCTTCGCGCTCGAATCTCGCCAGCCGGTCCGGGTCGTGAGCGAGAGACTCGGGCAAGACTTTGATGGCTACTTCGCGATCTAGCTTGGCGTCCTTGGCGCGGTAGACCTCGCCCATGCCTCCTGCGCCAATCGGCGCGACGATTTCGTACGGGCCGAGTTTTGTGCCTGGAGAGAGCGGCATGTGGATGGATCAGCTAAGTTTAACCCATCATAGGATGGATCGGTCCTGTGTCACGGCGCATCCGTCCCCTACTTTTTCCAAGCTGCATGACCGCGACACTCAAGCGGCGGAGGTAACTTTTTCCGGCGGCGCCCCTGGGGGCGTCCTGACGCGCGGCGCACGCGCTCGATCCGCGCCGGCGGAAATCCTGCGGCGCTTCGGGCGGCACAGCGCTTGACTAGAATTAAATTGCTTTAATGAAGAGCTCCGAACGACCGGTTTGGATGTAAACTCCAGACAACTCCAGGAAACCAAAATGGAAATCCTGGCGAATACGGAGATAAGGCAATGTTGAAGAAAATCTTGATGGGTTCTGCGTTCGGAGTTCTTTTGAGTGTGGGAGCGGTTCTTGCGGAGGAGGTTATTGTCCGCGTCCGTCCCCCTGCGGCCGTCGTCGAAACACACCCGGCGCGCCCCGGTCCGCGTTTTGTATGGATCGCCGGTTATCACAGTTGGAACGGCAGCGCTTACGCGTGGGTGCCAGGCAGGTGGGAGCGCCCGCCTCGGCCAGGCGCAAGATGGGTCGCGCACAAATGGGTCCGCCGGAATGGCGGCTGGGTACTCCAGGAAGGACGCTGGCGCTAGCCGGAAGTCCCACTCGCAGGACCCGCGAGTTTCTGTCCGGATGCCATCTAGCAGCAGTTCAGGCAAGCTGCCTGTGCGCTCAGCGTCGCAGTCGCTTCGGCGATGGCGCGATCGAACAAGGACAAGCTACGGCACCGGGAACTCGCCGCCGCGCCCGTTCCACACCGGCGGAACCTCCGCGAGCGCTTCGGCGGCACGCGCGCGAGCCGGCGTGCTTCGTGCGAGAGGTTCCTGGGGACGTCCTGACGCGATTTCATCGGCCGGGCACTACGTCGATCTGCAACCTAGGATCGGCGGCGGCCACGTAGGTTGCGGGCAGACCCAACTCACGCCGCACGATGTTGGCTCCCTGGGCGATGGCGCTCGACTTGTAGAAAGCGATCTCGCGGTTGCAGCCTTGCCGGCCAAAGCCGCAGTCGCTCGATACGATCAAGCGCTCGGGTGGGATGTACCGCAGCGCCTTGCGGATCTCAACCGCCACATCTGCCGGCCGATCAGCCTGCAAGCCGCGATGGCTGACCACGCCGATGCAGATCTTCTTCTTGAGATCGTTCTTGAACGGCTCGAACAATTCCAGATCCTGCTGGCAGCGATCCTTCATCTCGAGTGTCCAGACGTCGCCGCGGCAACGCTCCAGATAGATTTCTAACGAGTTGGCGTAGCCGGTGTCGTCCATCACGCGCTGCATGTTCGGGTTGCCCCAGCAGGTGTGGATCCACAGTTCCACGTCGTCGAGCCCCTGGACCTCGCGATTGAAGGCGTCGACCATAAAGGTCACTTCATCGTGGTCTTTGCCGTAGGTGTTCGCCATGAAGTGGAAGGTAGGCTCCTCGATCTGGATGCAGCGGCAGCCGGCGTGCCGCAGCGCCAGCAACTCCTTGTTCATGGCCTCCGCCATATCCCAGATCACCTGGTGTTTGTCCTTGTACTGGGGCGTGTGGATATCCAGGAAAAGCGCCATCACCTGCGAGCAGCAGGTGCCGAACTTCACCGGCTTGCGCGTCTTGGCTTGCGCCAGGCGCCATAGCTTGGGATAGTCTAGCGGCCGATGCTCGATTTTGCCGGTGATATGCGGCCAGCGCCATCCCGTGTAGATTTCGTTCAACAGCGTTCCGGGCGGATAGTGGAGCCATGGTGCGGTGGTCTCTTCCGGCTGCAGGTAGTCGCCCTTGAAGCCGGCCCAGCGCTGGAGCGGGTAGTGGTGCCACGCGCGGCCTGCCAGGTCTTCATCGACGTGCAAATCGCCGTGCGTCAGAATATCCAGTCCGGCGCGCTCCTGGTCGTTGATGATCACAGCCATGGCATCCTGGAACTTTTCGCGGAATCGGACGTCGAGCATGCAGGTATCGAGCGGGCGGCCCCACATACTGACGTCGAACCAGCGCGGACGGGGGAAAGATCCGGTGACGGTACTGGGGAGAATCAGGTCGGCGGTCGCGGTGAACATGAGTTCCTCCAACCGGCATTGTAATGCCCGGTGGGGCACGCGCATTCGCAACCAGCTACACATTCATGTGGGACCGCACTGAGGCAGGATCGTTATTAGACGCTAAACGGAGGTGTGTGCGGCACCAGGGCCCTCGCCATCGCATCACGTCTGGCTTTTCGCAGGAGCGAGCATCTCGATTGTCGGAAAATAGCTGCGATAGCGCGCCACATCACGCGTAAGCAAGGCAAGGTGTCCGATGGCGGCGTGCGCGCCAATGTAGAAATCTGGCAGAGGCGAGCTCCGCAGGCCTCCACGGCGGCGATACAAAAGGAAGCACTTCCCGGCCAGAAAACCGGCTTCCCAGGGCAGTGGTTGGCGCTGATACAGAGCGGTGGGCAAGGCGGCATCCAGCGCTTCGATTGTGGTGTAGCCGATCGATAATTCGGCGTAAATAATCGGATTGATGATCAGTGTGGTGTGCTCGGCGCACTCTGCGAGCGCCCCGCCGGACCAATCGCTCCAGTTCGGATCGTTCGTGGCGATGTCCAGCAGGACGTTGCTGTCCACGAGCACGCCGCGGCACGCGCGCAGGCGCGCCGGCAAGTTGGTTATGGCCGGAATCACTTGCGTCGCTTTCGAGGGCGGGACTCGCCGCGCGTCAGCGCCATGATCTGGTCCGTGTTCATCCGCACGTCGGCAGTGCTGCGGAGAGCATCGAGCGCTAGGCGTCCTCTGGCGCTTGCTCCGGCCTTGCGAATCCGGGCGTGATCTCCGGCCAACTCGAACGCGACTTTGGTATGCGGCAAAAGACCTAGCTGGTTACGGATCTCCTGGGGGATGGTGACCTGGCCCTTGCTGGTGACTTGCATAGTAATACTCCTACTGGTAAGTGTAATACAGATTTTCAAGATGCACAACCTCCTGGGAAAGGGAGGGCAGGACGCGTGGTCGAGACACTCTGCGGCTTGCCGTCCGGGCCAAGGTACACACCCTCGCCGTCCAGCACGGTATCGCTGACGCTCAGGCACACGGCGAGCGACTGGCATAGCCTCTGAAAGGATTTGTGTGTTCCCCTTGCGTGAGACCAGGGCACGGTGCCGCCTTCCAAATACTGCGCCCTTGTTGACCGACGTGACAGGCGGGTCAGCGCTGTGCGGACAGCGGAGAAGCAGGGTAGGTGAGTCGATCATCGAGTTCAGCCGAGCGCTGGTAGAAACCGGCGTTGCTACCATTTTGCGCCACGAGGCCCATGCAGGGAGTTGCTCCGTGTGTCCTTATATATCCTTCCGTGCTTCATCACGAATACGACTCGCCGGACTGCCGTGATGTCGTCGAGCGGATTGCCGTCCACGGCTACGATATCGGCTTCCTTCCCCTCTGCCAGCGATCCGATCCGGTCGGCCATCCGCAGCGATTCCGCGGCTACCGACGTTCCGCTCTGCAACGCATCCATGGGACTGTCGCCCCCGTCCTGCACCCGATAGATGAACTCTTCAGCGTTGCGGCCATGCGCGCCAGCCACCGCATCCGTGCCCAGCACCACCTTCACATGCGCCCTCCGCGCGCGGCGCAGGACATCGGCCACCAGCGGCAGCGCCTTCTCCATATAGGCGAACCCCTGCTCGTTGTAATTGCCGATGCCCAGAAACTTCGCCTTGTTGTCCAGGTAGTTGTGCAGCACCAGAAAATTCGGATCGAAGTACACGCCGCGCGCCGCCATCAGCTCCAGGGTGGCATCGTCCAGGAAGGTGCCGTGCTCGATCGTAGTGCAGCCTGCCATGATGGCTGCACGCGCCCCTTCCGAGGCGTGAGCATGAACCACCGCGCGCAGCCCGACCTTCCGAGCCTCGCCGCAGGCGGCGTCAATCTGATCCCTGGTCATGGTCATCTTGCCGCCGTCCCGGATGCTGGCCGTGGCGAACAGCTTGATCACATCCGCGCCGTCCGCCTTCAACTTGTCCACCAACGCTCGGATCTGCTCCGGATCGCCGGTCTTGTCCGTAATCTGCGCCAGTGACGTGAGCAGACGCGGCCCCGGTATGCCATCCCGCGCAATCAGATCGCGGAGGTCGCCGTCCAGGGCCGCTCCGACGCTCTGCACAGTCGTGAAGCCACCCATTAGGGTGCCGTACAGATTCGCCGCTGCATGCAGCGCGGCCTGTTGCGGCGTCGATTTGGCTCCGGGACCGTCCAACTCCAAACGGTCATCCTTGTTGAAGAACCAGGTGGGGTGGACGTGCGTGTCGATCCAGCCCGGCATGACCGTGTGACCACTGAGGTCGATGGCGGGCTTGTCCTTGGCGGCGGCGATGCGTGTGATGCGGCCGTTTTCAATAGTGATCTGCTGGTTCCGCAGCACGTGGCCATTGCCATCGAAGAGCGTGGTGGTCTTGATGATGATGGGCTGGGCGATGGTCTGGGTAATGGCCACGGCGGCCAGCAGAGGCAGAGCGAAAGATCTTGTGAGCATAAGTTGTTTTCTCGTGGAAACCAGCTTATCCCAGAATTATCGCTCGGGCCGTTCGCTCGAGCTGCCTCCCCGACAATCCATCGCTCCCTACCGCGCCCGTCCGTGTCTCTAGGGGGAAGCGAATGTGGGCAACATTCGAGTGTATGGCACAATATGACATGCTCAGATTCCTCATCGTGTCCTCTCTGGTTGTGGTGTCCGTGATCGGCCAGACCATGCCGCCAGAGTCGGAGCGGCAATTGGCTCGCGACATCTACAAAGAACTGGTTGAGATCAAGTCTGGCTACACGACCGGCACGACCACTCCAGTGGCGGAAGCCATGGCAGCCCGGTTGAAAGCCGCCGGCTTCTCCGAAAGCGACATTTTTGTGGGCGGAGCCATTCCCACAAAAGCAAATCTGGTCGTCCGATATCGAGGTAGCGGGCGGCGCAAACCAATTCTGCTGCTGGCGCATACCGATGTCGTGGAAGCCAAACGCGAGGACTGGAGCATGGATCCATTCCAGTTTATTGAGCGGGATGGCTACTTCTATGGGCGCGGCACCGCTGACGATAAGGCGCAGGCAGCCGTTTGGATCGCGAACCTCATCCGTTATAAGCGGGAAGGCTTCAAACCGGACCGGGACATCATCGTGGCGCTTACGGCGGACGAAGAGGGGGGTGGTCCCTATAACGGCGTTCAGTGGCTGATCAAGAACAAGCGTGACTTGATTGACGCGGAGTTCGCTCTGAACGAAGGCGGCTGGGGCGAAATGGCCGGCGGCAAGAAGATATCGAATGACATTCAAGTCAGCGAAAAGTACGTGATCAATTTTCGATTGGAAGTCCGCAATAAGGGCGGGCACAGTTCGCTCCCAGTTCCGGACAACGCGATTTACCACTTGGCAGCCGCGCTCGACCGGCTGTCAAAATTCAGTTTTCCCCTGAAGACCAATGAAGTCACTCGGGCGTACTTCGAGGCGATGTCGAAGATTGAGACGGGGCCGGTGAAGGACGGTCTCGCGGCGGTGGCTGGCGGCTCCACAGAAGCGATGCAGAAGGTCGCGCAAGCGACTACCGCCTGGAATGCGACACTGCGTACGACCTGCGTAGCGACGCAAATCGAGGGAGGGCACGCCAAGAACGCGTTGCCACAACTAGCGGCGGCGAATGTGAACTGCCGGGTGCTCCCCGAGGACTCCGTTGAAGACGTGCAGAGCACTCTGAATCGGGTGATCGGAGATGACCAGGTGGGCCTCACGATCACCGGCGAGGTCAGCAAGGGCCCGGCGTCGCCGATGAGGGAGGATGTTCTGAGAGCGGTCAGCCGCCTCACCGACACGTTGTGGCCCGGTGTGCCCACGGTTCCGATTATGGTCATGGGAGCAACTGACGGCCTGTACCTTCGCGCGGCTGGAATTCCGACTTACGGTGTCCAGGGCTTCTTCATGGACCGGGATGACATCCGCTTTCACGGGCGCGACGAGCGGATGGGCGTTACCTCTTTCTATGAAGGCCAAACATTCTTATACGAACTGGTAAAGATACTTTCCAGGAACGCCGAGTAAGGCCCTTGCGGCGCAGTGCCTGATACACATTAGCCACCGCTTACGCGCAGGGCGCAACGTGAGCGAGTGTGGTACGGGGCGGCTTTCGTTCCCTCTCCTTGAGATCGCTAGGGCCCGCGCGAAGGCGCCTCGGTTCCCCTACGGCCGTCCCCCGCTGCCGCTGGTCACACTCGCCGGGCGCTGGTTCGGATTCTGATAGTTCGGAAAAGCGGGCCGATGCGGCACCGGAGCCGAATTCTTCTCCATCTGCTCCATGGCGATCGACACCGCGCGCTCCAGTTGTGGGTCGTGGCCGTCCTGCACCGCTTTCGGATCTTGTTCCACTTCTACATCAGGCGCGACACCATGGTTCTCTACGTCCCATTCGCCAGCCGGGCTGAAGAATCCGAAGTTGGGCGCCGTAACCGCGCCGCCGTCCATGAGGGTCGGATATTGCGAGACGCCGATCAGTCCGCCCCAGGTGCGCTTACCCACCAGCGTGCCGATGTGGGTATGACGGAACATCCACGGCATGAGATCACCGCCGGAGCCTGCCATTTCGTTGGTGATCATCACCTTTGGGCCGAAGATCGCCGCCGCGGGCGTGCGGTAGATCGCGCCGTAACGCGGGCTCCACCAGCCTTGTAGCGGACGATCCAACACGTCGATCACGTAATCGGCCGCTTGTCCACCGGAGTTGAAGCGTTCGTCGATGATGACGCCCTGCTTGTCCACCTGCGCAAAATAGTATCGGTTAAAATTCGTCAATCCGCCCATGGCGGTGTCCGGCATGTAGACGTACGCCAGCTTGCCGCCGCTCATCTGATCGACCTTGCGGCGGTTCTCCTCCACCCAGGCTTGATGACGCAATGGCTGCTCGCTGGCAACCGGCATTACCGTGATCTCGCGCGAATTCGCACCCGTTGGGTCCGCTCCAATGCGAAGCACGACGCGCTTATCTGCCGTGCCTTCGAACAGACGGGACACGTCGTCGCCGGCTTGGAGATCCTGGCCGTTGACCGCCAGGAGGTAGTCGCCCGCCGAGACGTTGATCCCCGGCTGCTCAAGCGGCGCACGCAACTGCGGGTTCCAGCTTTCACCCGTATAGATCTTCTTGAAGCGGTACCGGCCCTTGACGATCTCGTAGTCGGCGCCCAGCAGCCCGCCGGGGACGCGCTTTGCCTCCGGAATGTTGCCGCCACCCCCGCGCAAATGCCCGGACGTAATTTCGCCCAGCATTTCGTGAAAGATGTAGTTCAGATCGGCGCGCGAAGCTAGCGAATCCAGATACTTCTCGAACTCCTTCTCGCTATCGGCGGCATTGACTCCGTGCAGATTTGGATCGTAGAAGTAGCTTCGCTCGATCCGCCACACCTCGTGGTACATCTGCTTCCACTCGGCTACGGGATCGACCTTCACCTCGACGTCGGCCAGATGCAAAACTCCTTCCCCGGATTTGAGCGGAGCCGAGGCAGATGCGATGACGTACTCGGGCGGGGGAGCATTCACTCCCGCAGGGCGCGGAGCCCCGCCTTCGCTACTTCGCACGATTCGCAACAGCATCTTCTCCCCGTTCGCCGACAGATCAAAACCAGTGACATCGTCGGCCAGTTTTTCGATCTTGCGGGTCTTGAGTTCGAATTTCGAGAGCGTTCCACCGCCGCCCGGACCTCCGGGGCCGCTTCGGCCGGTCTCAATCAGATAAATGACGCCGGCCTTGCCGGCGGCGAGCGTCTGAATGGGGCGGGCAGGTACGGGCAGCGGGACGGTACGCTGAATCAGTTTATCGAAATCGATGCGCACAGGTTTGGGTGGCTTCTCCGCGGCAGCCGAAGCGTCCCCTTCCTTTGCCTTGCCTTCGCCAGTCGGCTTCGATTCGTCTTTCTTGGCCTCGCTCCCCTTTTCTTCGTCGCTTTCCGGCGCAAGCGGCGACGCGACGTCGTTGGGAAGCACAATCAGGTAAACGCTGCGGGTCACCTCATGCAGGTCGCTGTTCATGTCCAGGCCGCTTGAGGTAGGGCCGTAGTTGGTGCTGGCGGTGAAGTAAAGATACTGGCCATCCTTGTCAAAGGCCGGAAAGCGCGCGTCGCTCAGCCCGTCGGTAACCTGGGTGCTCTTGCCATCGGTCAACGAATAGATCGACACCGCGTGCAGGCGATTGGGAAGATTCTTCACAAAGGCGATCCACTTGGAGTCGGGCGACCACGTGAAGTCTCGATTCAGCTCGTAGGAATAATCCGTGTCCACTTTGGTCAGTTTTCCCGAGGCTACCTCCACGTCCCACAAGTCCAGTTGATTGTCGCTAAACGCGATGTGTTTGTTGTCTGGCGACCAGCGCGGGTCGAAATAAAAAGCAGATTTCCCCTGGAGCGCAACCTTGCGCGTTTCGCCTTCGCCGTTCTGCGGCTTGATGTGCAGTGCGTACTCACCCGATTCATCTGAGAAATAAGCGATCGACTTGCCGTCCGGGGACCAGACGGGTGTCCGCTCCATGACTCCGGGCGTGTTCGTCAGGTTGCGAATATCGCCCTTTTCAGCCGGCGCGGTGAGGATCTCGCCATGCGCCTCGAAAACGGCGCGCACGCCGCTAGGAGAGATCTTGGCGTTGCGAATCTCTTTTGCGACGTTCTGCAGATGCGGGCGCACCTCGGCGAGATCGGCCTCGATTTCAATCGGCACCTGGCTGCTCTTTCCGCTGGCGATATCGTAAATATGAATCTGGCCGAATTGTTCGTAGACGATTCCACCGGGACCCACGCTCGCCGATCCGATGTCCTTGCCCGTGTTCTTGATGAGTTCGGCGACCGCTTTGCTTCTAGGATCGTAGCTGAACAGGGTCATGCGTCCGCTGCGATCTGAGAGAAAATAGATCTTGTCGCCGTTCCACATCGGGCAAATGTCGTTGGAATCCGTGCGGGGGATTTTCTCCGTGCTCAGGTCGGCCAGATTTACCAACCACAGGTAGCTGGCCGTGCCGCCGCGATACCGTTTCCAGGCGACGAAGTTGGTGAAACCGGTGGCGAATTGGCCGCCGTCCACGGGCGCATAAACCATGTGTTTGCCATCGGAGGAATAAGCGCCAAACGTGGCCATCGGTAACGGCAGGACTTCGGGCAGACCGCCTTCGGTTGAGACCGTGTAGAGCTGGCTGAAGCGGGAGTAGCTGAGGCGGGTGGAGCGGAACAGAATGCGCTTGCCGTCCGGCGTCCATCCCACTACACGGTCCGGATCTGGATGATAGGTGATGCGCTTAGGCACCCCTCCGCTCGCGGGCATGGTGAACACGTCGATATTGCCGTCATATTCGCCCGTAAACGCGATGGTGTTGCCGTCCGGCGAAAACGCGGCCTCGGTCTCCATGCCGGCGCCCGCCGTCAGCCGGGTGGCGACCCCGCCCTGGCGCGGCACGCTCCACAGATCGCCGGCGTAGGAGAAGACGATCGTGGTCTTGTTCATGGCCGGCCGTTGAAGCAGGTGCAGGGTAGCGCCGGCGCCGAAAGCAGCCGGAATGCTCGCGCACAGAAGAACGAGCAGAGTCGGACACCTCATAATGGACCTCCCGGATCACTTGCGAAGAAGCGGGCTGGACTTTCATCTGCCGCCCAGCTTCTGCGTTAGTATACACCCAGCTAACGTGCCGTTCGACGTGACACTGAAAACTGGAACCCCTACCTGCCGTGGCCCTCAAGATAGGTCAGGACCGTCTTGGTCAGATCCTCCTCAACCCGATCGGTGAAAGGATTCGTTTGGGTCTCGTAGCCGCCCTCGGAAAAAGCCTGCCGGGTGGCGAGATAACCGAGCCACCCGTTCGCATAGCCGAAATAGAACGTATGTGGATAGGGCGAGCGGCTCCGCACGTTCATCGAGATCTCGCAGAATAACTCGACCGGGGCCGACCAAAGCGCCAGGTCGTCGTTGATGATCGCAAACCGGATCGGGAAACGGATGGTGCCTGACTCGCCCTTCTGGGCCTGGAGATAGTTGCCGAGGGAATCGTCCCAGCCGAAACCCTTCCGGCGAGGCGTCTCGACGAACCTTTCTCCCTCCCGGATGCGGACTTCAGCGCTGGCCGGCGCGAGCGACCGGTTGGCGGCCAGGATGCGGTCTCCGAGGAGCACGTTGAACTCCGAGATGTGCGCGGCGCGGAAGTCTTCCTGAACCGTGTAGATCGGCGCCAGGTTCCCGGCCGCGCCGTTGACGTATAGCATGGGGGCGCCGACCTTCTCTTCAACGTAGGCCTCCACTGTGCCGGGCGCATCGCCGCTGATCAACGTGTTTTGGGGACCCAGCGCCGTACCGTGCATCGAGTAATTGGCGATCAGGGCGATGATGGAATCGTCCGTGCGCTCGAAGCGGATGAGTCCGATCTGCCGGTCGGTGGGTCCATCCGGATTCAGGCCGAGCGAGATGCTGCCATCGACGTCGCGCGCGCGGCGGTTGATATTGGCCGCCGAGTAGCCGGTGCCGAAGGCCAAGCGTGCCGGCACGAGTTCTGCCCGGGCGTTCTTGATGCCGTCGATCAGAGCCCTCTCCACCGAGGCCGTGTACTCCTGGTCCGGTTCGTGGTTGTACCGCTCGGGCAGCATGAGCTTCAACAGGCCGTGCGGACCGACCTCCGGCGCGGAGTGCGTGTGGGTCACAGTCCACCATACCTGGACCGGCTCGATTCCCGTCTCTTTTTTCAATTGCGCCATGGCTTCGTCGTACACCGACGGCGCGAACAGGCACAGGTCGGAGGAAACCAAGAAGAACTGCGTGTGACCATCGTCCATGGCGACGATGCGGTGGTAAAGGCGATCGTGCACGCCAGTAGAACGCCGGGCCGGATAGCCCGCCAGCCACTTGCTGGCCGTTGGAGTTATATCCACCTTGACAGCCGAGGCGGAAAACTGCGCGGCCGGCGCGAGCAGGGCACAGGCCACCATGATCCCAAGCAGTAGGGGTGGTCCAAATCCGGACATGCCCCAGCCTAGCACGCAACGGAATACTCTAAGGTTTACTCGTGTTGGCTGCGGGAGGTGAGGAGTGCTGACGAAGTATTCATTCTTGTTGATCGTCACGGCAGTTAGCGCGACGCTATTCCATGTGCCCGCGCTTTCTGCGCAGGCCGGCGGTGAATTGCCGGCGTACCTCGACCCGAAGCGACCGGTCGAGGAACGAATCGACGACTTGATGAGCCGCATGACGCTTAAGGAGAAAGTCGGGCAGCTCAATTTGCCGTGTGTCTATGTGAATGAGCTGGGGAGGGATATCCCTTCGAAGATGGAGGCGTGCCGAAGATTCGCCGCCGGAACCTACACCAAGGAGATTGGTCCGGGCTGCGGCTTTTTCACACTGGCGAATGAGATTCTGCACAAGGGAACCCGCCAGCAAGCTGAGTACTTCAACGAGCTTCAGAAGATCGCGCTCACTCAGACACGCCTGAAAATACCTGTTCTGGAGGACGAAGAGGGCACGCATGGCGCCATGTTTCCGGGCGGGACGATCTTTCCTGAGGGCCTCGCTATTGGCAGTACGTTCGATCTCGACTTGGTGAAATCCGTTTACGCAGCGGCCGCGGCAGAGGCCAGAGCCGTTGGCATCCACATGCTCTCTACTCTGGTGCTGGAGCTGGATCGCGATCCGCGAATGGGCAGAAACGAAGAAGCCTATACGGAGGACCCATACCTTTACGCGCGAATTGCGGAAAGCATCGTCAAGGGCACCCAGGGTACCAACATCGCAGCCGCGGACAAAGTAATCGCCGTACTGACGGATTTCCCTACTCAAAGCGAGCCGGCCAGTGGTCTCGAACGTGGTGCCATAGAATTATCGGAACGCGCTTTGCGTGAGAACTTTCTGCTTCCCTGGACTGCGGCAATCACCAAAGCCGGTGGTCTGGGTGTGATGGCTGGATACCCGGAAGTCGAAGACGTACCCGCGCACGCTTCCGAAAAGTGGATGAACGATGTCCTCCGGCAGGAGCTGGGCTTCCAGGGAGTAGTGGAAAGCGAAGGCGGCGGATTCGGCACGTTGATTTACGAGCACATTGTTCGAACTCAGAAGGAAGCGGGTGCCCTGGCCTTAAAGGCGGGCGTCGATCTGAACATTACGTATGAACCTGCCTACATGGGCCCTCTGATTGAGAACGTGGAGGAGGGACGAGTGCCCATCGCGTTGGTGGACCGCGCGGTGCGCAGAGTTTTGGAGCTGAAGTTTCGCCTGGGTCTTTTTGAGAATCCCTATGTCGATGTGGATCACGCCATCCGCGCGGTTCACTCGCAAGCGTATCGGGACCTCGCTCTGCGGGCCGGCCGCGAAGGCATCGTGCTGCTTAAGAATGAACGGAACCTTCTGCCGCTGAAGAAGAACTTGAAATCGATTGCGGTCATTGGCCCGGACGCGGAAAACCTCATGAACCAACTCGGGGACTATTCGCCGCGCACGGTCCTGCAGCACGTCGTCAGTATTCTGGAAGGGATCAAAACCAAGGTCGGCCCGGAAGCCAAGGTTGTTGCGGTGAAAGGCTGTGGAGTGTTGGGCAACGACAAGAGCGGCTTCGCCGAAGCTACGCGCGCCGCGAAGAGTGCGGATGTGGCGATTGTGGTGGTTGGAGAAAACCAGGGCCAGAACGATGTGGACGAGGAAAAGGACCCTCCCACGGACGGAGAAGGCCACGACGTAGCCAGCCTGGACCTCACCGGCGTGCAGGAGGACCTGGTGAGGGTGGTTTACGAGACGGGAACACCCACGGTCGTTGTGCTGGTGAACGGCAGGCCTCTCTCCACGCGCTGGACCGCCGAGCACGTGCCAGCGATCGTAGAGGCGTGGCGGCCCGGCGAACGCGGCGGGGAGGCCGTCGCTGATGTCCTATTCGGCGATTACAACCCCAGCGGACGGCTGGCTATTACTATTCCCCGCCACGTCGGCCAGTTGCCGGCTTACTACAACTACAAGCCCGCCAAAGCTTACTGGATGCGTGACCTAAAACGCGGTTACGTCGATATGCCCGCAACACCGCTTTACCCGTTTGGCTATGGCTTAAGCTACACCCAGTATGAGTACAGTAACCTTCGCATCGACCCGCCGCAGATCCACCCTGAAGGCGCGGCAAGCGTCAGTGTGGAGGTAAAGAATACGGGCGATCGCTCAGGAACGGAAACTGTGCAACTTTACGTTCACGAGACAGCGAGTCCGGTGGCAACACCGATTAAGCAACTACGCGGATTCGAGCGCGTGGACCTGAAGCCGGGCGAGACGAAGAACGTCACGCTGACCCTGACGCCTGACGATTTCCAGTTGCTCGACCGCGACACGCATTGGCGAGTGGTTCCGGGTGACTTTGAGATCATGGTGGGGAAGTCGTCGGAGGATTTGCCGCTGCGGGGAGTGCTGAAGGTTGTGCCTTAACACGAGGCCAAGTACGCGATTCTGGAGGGAAGCCCTGCACGCCAGCCAATAGCGCGCCAGTGAAGTTGTGGGACAGTGGCGGCGCCCCGGCCGCGGTGAACTTTTGGGCGCTACCGGCGGCGCGATACTTGACTACGGTCGCGCATCGGTCCCTTACTTTTTCAACTTCGAGGTTTGGCGTAGAGTCGAGGTCCGCCAAAAGTAGTGGAAGGATGCCCGACAAACGGGCCTACAATCGCGCCGACCGTCACTTCGCCGCAGGTACCCGCCGGCGCAGTTCGTCGAAAAAATTCAAGAGGAACACTACCTCGTGTTCCTGTTTGGCCGGCTCCGTCGGCTCCACTGAATCACCCCAACGTGTGCACGCTGTAGGCAATCGCGCGAGCTTCAATCTCGAAGCGTTCGCTAAAGCGTTCGGCTGAAACTTTGACGGCGACATCGCGGCGAAGCCGCGTGTCGGACGCGCGATACACCTCGCCCATGCCGCCCGCACCGAGGGACGAGAGGATTTCGTAAGGGCCGAGTTTGTCGCCGGCAGAGAGCGGCATGCGAGTGAACCAGTTAAGTCTAACCCACCCTGTGTCGAGTAGGTCCTGGATAGACGGCGCATCCGGACAGGACCGAGGCGCACTTTGTCACGCGCAGTCTCGACGCCACCAGCCAGCCCCGGCGCCAGCCGCCGGTCGCCGCCACCGCTTGGCGGCCAATACATAACCAACCTTGCCAAACGTCGCCGTCTTGACGCAGCACGGCGGCGAGAAACGGGTTCCAAGCCCTCGGTATGATGTTCCCTCGATTCCCCATATGGAGTCCGACTGTGCATCGCGCCGCCGTAGCCTTCGGATAGGCGGCTTAACTGCCCGGTACCATGACCGGTGCCATTCACCCCTTTAATTGCCGGGGGACTGGGCTGCGTGCGGATACCAATATTGCTGATGACATTGTTCGCAGGCGTTGTCGATCTGCTCGCCGCTCTCCAGCACTTTCCCGGGGTCTTTCGCGTCTACCGCGTTGAGCGCCAGTGTCGCCGCGTCATGCAGGCCATGCGCAAGCCTCACCCAGGCCTGGCGGTCCTGGTTGATTAATGTCTCGATCTGTTCGGGCTGGAGCTCGATGCCCTGCTCGTTCCGCTGCCCAGGCTTCGCAACGTGGCGGTGGGGGATCTGAAGAAGGTTCGAGGCTTCCAGCAGTTGAATGGCGCCCCTGCGAACCGTCGTCCACTCTTCGTCGGTGTGAGGCGCCTTCTCTTCTGTGCCTTTTATCGTGATCGTAGTCGAGACGGAGTTCCAGATCGTGTCCGCGGCAGGATCGACGATGCCGTCCATCAAGTCCTTGATTGCCGTTGTAGGGCGGTATTCGGCCTCGGGCTTCGGTTTCGCGCAGCTCACCGAGAACAGCAGGGAAACCAGGGTCGAAAACAAGGGCAATCGTCGCATAAGTTCCTTTCACATCGAAGCATCATTCGACCCCCGGCGGGTGCTCGGCTTTATCCGCGGGCACATTGACGGCAAGCACAAACCGCTGGCCGTCCCGGCTGACCGCGCCGAGGCTCCCATTGATTGGGCCCGGCAGTCTGAAAAGCACCTTGGGCGTGCCGGCCCGGAACGTGGGGGTGGTCTCCACATCGGCTGCCATCATCACCAGGTCGTTCGAATCCAACTCCTGCCCGCGGAAGAAAATCTCCTTGCCGTCGGCGCGCCAGTGCGGCAGGGCGAGGACACCTTCGTTCGACACCTGGACGCCATTCTTCGGCCCGTAATCCCTCCTGCCAAGGCCGGCCAGCCGCAAATCCAGCACCAGCACCGTGGTCAACAGAACGGTGAGTCCCATCAGATGGAACGACTGCACCGCAGGCATGCCGTACTTGCTGTCGCGGATGAGCACGACCGGCGCCCAGTTTGAGCAGGATTGAAAAACCGAGAGAAGAGACATATCAGAATTGATACGCCATCGTCCGGCCGCAAACAATGACGCCGATCCAGACGGCCAGCGAAAACCCGGCGCAGAATTTCGCGCCCGCCGGCGCTCCGCGGGCAGAATCCCACTGCGCCATTTTCGGATAAAACAGGATTTGATACGCTGCGGCATTGATCCAAAGCAGCAGAAGGAAGATCAGCTTCGCGCGGAAGAACGCATTCCCATAAGCCTTGCCGGCCTGCGTGATCAATAGAAGTCCGCCGGTGAGAAACATGACCGGGAAGCCGATCTTGGACCAGCGCAGCAGGTTATTTAAGAGTTTCGCCGCCGGTCCGTCGCAAAAGGCGAGCCCCAACAGGCGAAGATCGAGGAGCAGGACCATGCCGACGGACAACGGCAGCGCCAGAATGTGTCTGCCTTCAATCAAGGGGAACAGCCAGTCCGATTCGGCGATCCCGGTGGCGAAATGCGTGTGCTGTAGCCACTGGCACCACTCAAGTAAAGACATTGCAAACCCTTTTTGGAAGCTCGGTGATCCACAACCGCGAATGGTTGCAGGCTGCTGCCGTGCGCCCCGCATCTCAACCAGGATTTCCATTTTGGCATCCTAGGTTCAGACTAGTATACAGTCGGTCGTTCGCCCGGACTGACCGATTAATTGTTTTTAATCTCAATTCCGACCTCGGCCACGAAGAGTCTCACGCGGGGGAACAGTTCCTCAGATGGAACATCTGCTTCGCCAAAACCCGCCGCGCCGTCTTCCAACTCGCTGCCAGGTACAGAAGCTTTGGACCAAAGCACCGCCTTATGGCGAGGCCTTGACGAACACGCTTCCCGTCGTTTGCGATTTGCCGTTCGGCCGCGGTGTGCCATGGGCGATCGGGCGACGCCTGGGGACTCTGAGCGAAGACGGGAATGGCGGCCATCAGAACGACAAGGGGAATGGTTGTTCGAGAATGGAGATAAATGAGGGTCGCGAAAAGTACGGCGACGAACCCCAGAACTTCGCAATATCCCCCCCGGCCCAGTTCGCGTGCCAGGACGAAAGTCTTGTGGACCGACCCGCGGGAAACGGGAGTTTCCTGAGACAGTGTCAGCAAGCTGAAAGTGCTGGTCCGACTGTCGCGGATTGGCGCGCGGCAGACCTGCCGTCTATTCTCCGCGTTCAAGCTGCAGCGCTCGCCCAAAAGAGCCGCTGTCAGGTGCTCGCAGCGGCCTCAGTTTCAATTTGTTCAGCAACTGAGGTTTAGAGCCCGTCCAGTCCCGCGGGAGCAGAGTCAGGAAAAATTTGATGAGCCCCGACATTCCGCCTCCGGGCGCAAGTGTATCATCGGCATCGGCCAGAGATGCAGCGAGGCCCTGATCGCAACGTGATCCGGATGATAGCATCGGTCGGCTGGATAATTGTGGGGTACCGCGCTCCTCAAAGCCCACGTCACGCGGCCCGTAGAGAATAGCTCCGCGCACAATTTCTTCGCCTTCCTCAACGCATGACGATCAAGTAATCGCCAATCACGTTGACTTCGACTTCCGTGGCAAAAGTATGCAGCACAAATGCCACGTGCGACCCATAAACGCACGCTTCAGGCCATCGCCCCGACTCTGAAAAGAAGGGCCGCCAGGCAAAGCACGATCGCCCGATGTCGGCGGGCCGACTCAACCGATCGACGCCATATGAATTTCCGGTGAACCCATCCCGCCAAGTGGCGTGAAACGTTGTGACACCGTGACCTGTTGTTTGTCAAGCTGCGACATATCAGGGGGCCACGCTTCTATGAGGCCCTCACATCCACCAGGTGTCACGCATGGTGCATCTGGAATCAAACGTGCCAGTGAAATGGCTGACTTGTGTTCATGGCTCGGCTACTGTCAGTAAACGTGGGTCTCCCACGCGACATCGACTGGAAGGGTCGCACCGTGCACACCGGAATCTGGAAAACTCCAGTGCATGGCCGGTGTCGGGTCGGCCGGCTAAATCTGGACGGGGACGGTCAGGGAGATCTGGAGGGACACGGAGGTGAACAGCGCGCCGTCTTTGTGTACCAGATCGAGTCGTATCATTATTGGCAAGAGCAACTCAAGAGGTCCGACCTAGGCGATCGGAAGTCCTTCGGACAATTCGGCGAGAATTTCACAACCGAAGACTTGCCCGATGATGCGGTGTGCATCGGCGGCCGGTATCGGATCGGGAGCGCACTCTTCGAGGTCACGCAACCCCGAGTTACCTGCTATCGCGTGGGCATTCGGATGAACGAGCCCCGAATGGCGGCGCTGCTTACCTCCAGTGGCCGTCCTGGATTCTACTTCCGCGTTCTTGAGGAAGGCGAAGTGGGCGCGGGCGACGAAATCGTGAAGGTGGGAGAGGCCAAGGAGCGGATGACGGTCGCTGAGATCAATGCGCTTCTCTACTTGCCGAATCATCCGCACGGGCTGTTGGAACGTGCATTGCGAATCGAGGCGCTGTCGCCCGGATGGCACGGGTCGTTCGGGGCACTACTGCGGAGCTCCACAGGTGGAAATGCAGGTCTCATTCCGCAAGCAGCCGCGCATCCAGCCGCACCAGGGTTTCACCGGCTCGCGGTGACGTCGATTGATCGGGAGTCTGCGGACGTCCTCTCCGTGACGATGCAAAGTCTGGACGGTCAGCCGCTGCCGGCGGCTTGGCCGGGCCAGTACATCGTCCTTCGGCTTCAGCCGGCCCCCGGAGGGGTCCCGATTTTTCGCAGTTACTCGCTGTCGGGTCCTCTCTCGGCCCAGCGTTATCGAATCAGCGTGAAGATCGAGCCGAGCGGTGTGGCTGGAACGTGGCTGCGGGATCGTGTACGAGTTGGCGATGCTCTCGACGTCAGTTCCCCTCGCGGGAGCTTCATTCTGCAAGTCGGAGAGCGGCCGGTCGTCCTCCTCAGTGCCGGGATCGGGGCGACACCGGTGCTGGCGATGCTCCACGCGTTGGCGGCGGCCCGGTCGGCCCGGCAAGTCTTATGGCTCCACGCAGCTCGAGATCGCGAACATCATCCCTTTGCCGCGGAAGTCCGCCGCCTGATGCTCGCCTTCCCGCACGGCCGAAGCTATGTCTGTTACAGCAAACCGGCCTCGTTCGACAAGTTGGGCCAGGATTTCGATGCCGCCGGTCATTTGTCGCGATCGGTGCTCGCAGAGGTCGGCATCCCGCGAGAATCGGACGTTTATCTTTGTGGACCGGCTGCCTTTATGGCGGATATGAAGGCGGCACTTGCGGGCTGTGGCGTCCCGTCGGAACGGATTCACATGGAAATCTTCAACGGTAGTGAGCCGATGAGTCCTGGTGTGGTCGGCGCGGTAACACGAAATCCGCATCCACCCGAGGGCGATACCGACACCGGGTCGTTGGTGTCGTTCGCGCGAAGCGGCATCGCCGCACACTGGAACGCGTCGGTCTATCAGAGCATTCTCGAACTGGCCGAAGCGTGCGACGTTCCGGTCCGCTGGGCGTGCCGGACTGGTGTGTGTCACAGTTGTGAGAGCGGTTTGGTTTCGGGAGCGGTGGCCTACGGGCCCGAGCCGCTCGACAAACCCGCTGAAGGCAATATCCTCGTTTGCTGCTCACAACCGATTCGTGATGTCGTCATCGATCTGTGACGCCAGCCCCCGCCAGCATCTCCCACAGGACGTCCCCAACTTTTCGTGCCATGCGACACTCCTTTTGTAAAAGGCGTTCGGGAGCCGAGGCGCCGTGCGGCTTTTAGCCGCAATTTCGATATTGACTCCCGGCTTTTGGGCATAGCATACACCCAGCCGCCATCCTTGACGTTGCTCGTTTTAGGTCAGACGCGGGCGCGTTCAGAGGTGGTTCAGCCAAGCTGGCGGTTCCCGCCCGCGCTCGATCGACCCCGGCGCAAATTGTGCGAGCGCTTCGGCCGGCGCGCCCGCGAGGCGGCGTGCTGCTTGCGTAAAAACAGCCTCGACCATATCCGTGGACGGTGTGCCAGAGATCGATTTCCCTTGTAGTGCCGACTGCGCCTAGACGCTAGCCGTCGATTCGCTTCGCGCTACGATATCCCTGACTGCCAATGACCGCGCGCATAGGAATTTTTGGAATCGGCCTGGCCGCTTACTGGACTCAGTTCCCCGGTATGAAAGAGCGCCTCGAAGGATACCAGCGCGCGGTCGAACGGCGGGTCTCCGGATTCGGCAGCGAGGTGGTCTCGGCGGGGCTGGTGGACACGCCTGAAGGCGCGCGCGCCGCCGGGCAACTGTTCCTGAGAGAGGACGTGGATCTGATTCTCTGCCACGTGGCCACCTACGCCACCTCGTCGCAGGTGCTGCCGGTCGTTCAGAAGTCGCACGCTCCGGTGCTGGTGCTCAACCTGCAGCCGTCAGCAGCGCTCGAATACGAGACCGCGGACACAGCCGAGTGGCTGGCGAACTGTTCGGTGTGTTGCGTGCCGGAGATCTCTAGCGCCTTCGCGCGCGCCCGGGTGGATTTCCACGTGGTCTCGGGCCAGCTTCATGAAGACGATGCCGCCTGGCGCGAAATCGAGGACTGGTGCCGCGCAGCCGCCGTGGCGCACGCCATCCGCCAGTGCCGCCTGGGCTTCCTCGGCCACACCTATCCCGGCATGCTGGACCTGTATTCGGACTTCACCATGATGCATGCGCAGCTTGGCGCGCATGTCGAGGTGCTGGAGATGGATGACTTGGCCAAGCGCGTGGCGGTTGCGGGGGCCGACGAGGTGCGCCACAAGCTGGCCATCACGCGCGAGGTGTTTGAGATCGATGTGAACGTGCCGGATGCCGGCCTCGCTTGGGCCGCGCAGGTTGCGGTAGGCCTCGACCGCCTCGTTGCGGATTTCGCTCTGGACGGCCTCACCTATTATTACAGGGGCCTGGACGGCAACGAGTTCGAACGCTTGGGCGCGGCGCTGATCCTCGGCAATACGCTGCTCACGGCGCGCGGTATTCCTGCCAGCGGCGAAGGCGACCTGAAGACCTGCCTCGCCATGATGATGCTGGATCGCTTCGGCGCCGGCGGATCGTTCACCGAGTTCTACGCCATGGATTTTCGCGAGGATTTCGTGCTGATGGGGCATGACGGTCCCGGCCATATCGCGATCAGCGACGCGCGCCCGCTGTTGCGCGGGCTCGGCATGTATCACGGTAAGCGCGGCTCCGGCGTCTCGGTCGAGTTCAAGGTGAAAACTGGGCCAGTGACGATCCTGGGGTTGACGCAGACCGCCGACGGGCGGCTCAAACTGATCGGCGCGGAAGGCGAATCGCTGCCCGGCCCGATCCTGCGCATCGGCAATACCAATTCGCGGTTGCGCTTTTCACTCGGGCCGGCCGAATTCGTCAACCGCTGGTGCACGGAAGGTCCCACGCACCATTGCGCGCTGGCAGTGGGGCACAACCTGGCGCGCATAAACAAGCTGGCCTCGCTGCTGAAGATCCTGCTGGTGGAGGTGAAGTGATCGAACGCGTATGCTTCCGGCTGAAGATGCGGACCGAGCAGCTTGCGGAATACCAGGAGCGGCCCAAACCGATTGGCCGGAGATGCTCCCGGCGTGCGCCAAACCGGATGGCGGAACTACTCGCTGTTTCTGCGCGATGAGGGGCTGCTGGTCGGTTGGGCAAGAGATCCGGCGAACGCAGGCCCTGCGGCACGGTTACCGAGTGCAGGGATGTGCCGCGAAATGTGCCCAGCCCACCGTCGTCTATAACCGGACGCCGGAGTGCGAAAATCATGATGCATGCCAATCGCGATCTTCGACTCCGTGCGGGCGTTTTCGGCATATGCTCATTTTTGTTCGTCACCATTTGAGTGGCTCAATTGTTTTGAAGAAGGATTTAAAGGGCCTGGCTGCTCGCGCCTTCGAGAGGCGATCAGACCGTGTATAAGCCGGCTATCAGCTATCTATGACATCCAATCCTGCGCTCGGTGTGGTCTTTCATTGGCTGGGCGGCCTGGCATCGGGCAGCTTCTACGTACCGTTTCGCGCGGTCAAGCGGTGGTCGTGGGAGACCTACTGGCTGGTAGGTGGCTGTTTCAGTTGGATCGTCGTGCCCTGGCTGCTGGGCTCGCAGATGACCAGCGACCTCATCGGCACTCTGCATGAAACCCCGTGGAGGACCCTTTGGTGGGTGTACTTCTTCGGCGTGCTCTGGGGATTCGGTGGGCTGACGTTCGGCCTGACCATGCGCTACCTGGGCATGTCGCTCGGGATGGCGATGGTGTTGGGTTATTGCGCGGCATTCGGCACGTTGATTCCGCCCATTTACCACGGCGCGTTTTTCTCGAGCGTCCTGCCCTCGCGCTCGGGAGAGGTGATCGTGGCGGGAATCGCGATCTGCATGGCGGGGATCGCGTTTGCCGGCAAGGCAGGCATGTGCAAGGAACGCGAGATGTCGGAGGAGCAGAAGAAGGCGGTCATCAAAGAATTCAGCCTGAAAAAGGGTGTGCTGGTGGCCACGTTTTCGGGCGTGATGAGCGCATGCTTTTCCTTCGGCCTGGATGCCGGCGCGCCTATCCGGGAGCTGACGCTGAAGCGTGGCACCTCCACTTTATGGCAAGGGCTGCCGATCCTGGTAGTTCTGCTCCTGGGCGGCTTCACTACCAATTTCATCTGGTGTCTGATTCTGAACATCAGGAACCGGACGGGGTATCAATACATCTCCTCCCAGATCCGCAATCACCACCCGAGCCGCGAAGAGGAGCTCATCATCGAAACGGCGACCGACGCGCCCAGCGAGGAAGTGGTTGCGGCCCTGCCGGCCTTGAAGGAAGAACCGGAGCGGGCGCCCATGTTGAACAATTATTTATTCAGCGCGCTGGCCGGAACCACATGGTACTTCCAGTTTTTCTTCTACACCATGGGTGAAACTCAGATGGGTGCGTACAAGTTCTCGAGTTGGACGCTGCATATGGCGAGCATCATCATATTCAGCAGTTTGTGGGGGATCGCGCTGAACGAGTGGCGCGGGGCCAGCACGCGGACCAAGGGATGGTTGGCGCTCAGCCTGGCTTTGCTGGTGGCATCGACGGTGATTGTGGGATACGGGAATTATCTGGGCACGCTGCCGCAGACGGCGGCAAGGTGAGGACTCGGATGGCGGCATGGAACCAATTGTGACCACCCAGAGGAGGCTGAATAACGCAGAGGCGCTACGGAGGCCCATACAGGCCGGCGCGCCTGCGCTCGATCCACGCTGGGCGGAAATCCCGCGAGGGCCCGGCGGTTACGCCCGCGTGGTGGCGTGCTTGTTGCGTAGGGCGTTCGCGCGCAGCCACACGAGGGCACATTCAGCGGCGGTCGGCCAAGCTGGTACGCCAGAGCCCGCACGCACGCGCTCGATCCACGCTGGCGGCAATCCTGCGAGCGCCTCCTGCTCCGGCGGAAATTCGCGAGCGCGGCACGCCCGCGAGGCGGCGTGGAGCTAGCGCAAGGCGTTCGTTCCCAGCCAGACGAGGGCGCGCACCCCGGGAGTTCTGGCAAACTGCCGGTGCGCTCCGCGTCGGCAGTCGCTGCGGCGATAGCTGGGTCGGCCAGGGACGAGGTACTGCAAGGCAGAACAGCCCGCCGCGCCCGCCTGCGGGACCGCGCGGCCCTCAGGCAAATCTGTCCGTCGCCGCGACCAGAGCGCGACTGTTCGGGGGGTCGAAGGCGCTATGGCCGCTGTCGGGGGTGACGATGAGGTCGGCTTCGGGCCACTCGCGGTGAAGCGCCCACGCGCTTTCTATGGGGCAAACGACGTCGTAACGGCCCTGCACAATCACGCCGGGGATGTGGCGGATGCGCGCAACGTTGCGCAGCAACTGGTCGTCGGTTTCAAAAAAGGCCTTATTGAAGAAGTAGTGGACCTCAATGCGCGCGAAGGCCAGAGCGAACTCATCCTCTTCGTAGTGCCCGGCGAAGTCGGGGTCGGGCAGGAGCTTGGAGGTGGCGCCCTCCCACCCGCTCCAGATCTTGGCAGCCGCGAGCCGCACGGCCTGATCATCGCTGGTCAGACGGCGGTAGTAGGCGGAGAGCAGATCGCTGCGCTCAGCCTCCGGGATGTGTGCCAGATACGGCTCCCATGCGTCGGGATAGAGCACCGACGCGCCGCGCTGGTAGAACCAGTCGATTTCCTGCTTGCGGAGTAGGAAGATGCCACGCAGGACGAGTTCGGTCACGCGCTCGGGATGAGTTTGGGAATAGGCCAGGGCGAGCGTGGAACCCCAGGACCCGCCGAACACCTGCCAGCGCTCAATGCCGAGATGCTCGCGGATCTTCTCGATGTCGGCGGCCAGGTCCCAAGTGGTGTTGGCTTCCAGAGATGCGTAGGGCGTGCTCTTGCCGCAGCCGCGCTGGTCGAAGTTGACGATACGGTATTTTTCGGGATGGAAGAAGCGGCGCTGTTTGGGATCGGAGCCGCCGCCGGGACCGCCGTGCAGAAAGATCACCGGCTTGCCGGAGGGGTTGCCGCTTTCCTCGAAGTAGATCTCATGGATGGGGGAGACCTGAAGCCGGCCCGTGTTGTAGGGCTCGATCGGTGGGTAGAGCCAGGTGACGGGATCCTTCATGATGGATACAGGCTGGGGGTGCTTGAGCATCGCTTGCAATATACCTTTCTGTCTCCGGCCCGCACCATGCGGTACGCGGATGACTCGACACATGGAATGATCATCATAGCGAGTGGCGCGGTAGGATACGCGCGGCTCCATTCATGGGAGTTTCGGCCGGAAGCCCCTGACCGTCGATTCCCGGCGCTAAACGGCCCTCCCCATCAACAATCCGCCCCAAATGGACTGCGCGCTTCACGCCCGCGATACTGACGGCCCGTTGCCCGTCGCCATGACCGCCAAGCGCGCGCATGAACGATATGATCGGCCCACGCGAAGCCGTCGGAGGCCAGGGCCTTCATCCGTCGCGAAGGCACGCCGGGTGGAACTGTGACCGCGCGCTCTTCCACGAGGCACGTGTAAGGCGCTCCTGCGCGGCCAGACGTTGGGCGGTTCCGCGGCAGTTCGGGCGAGCTGCCGGTGCGCCTCGTGCCGGCAGCCGCTTTGGCCTTAGGGATGGATCGACTAGGCGCCTACGCCAGGTGGCACGCGCCCGCATGTCCCTCATCCACGCCGGCGGAAATTCCGCGAGCGCTTCGGCGGGCACGGACGCGA
>Ga0181521_10000725_pt1 | contig 40562 bp, 26 predicted proteins | sample PEATcosm2014_Bin_32_FD_119764 | JGI IMG/M metagenome (GOLD analysis project Ga0181521, IMG submission 119764) | Peatland microbial communities from MTU Mesocosm Facility, Houghton, MI, USA - PEATcosm2014_Bin02_60_metaG | ecosystem: Environmental > Terrestrial > Soil > Wetlands > Peat | place...
AAGTATACGTCCCCGTAACGGTGATCCCGGAGTTGGCCGAGCATCTTCGCCAGTATGCGCACGATTACGCCTACGAGCTGAGTAAGAGCGGCAAAGGCATGGTGACTTACATCAACTTAGGCGAAGGTAAGTTCATCAAAGGCGCGGGGTTGGCGCTAAGAGCGGGATATGTGATCACCATCGATTACGGGTCCAACTGGGACGGAATTCTGGCCCAGGATTTCGACCACCTGCGCATGTTTGGACAGGGCAGTTCCACCACCCAGGCCAATCCGTATCATGCCCCGACGTTGAATGACATGACCACCGATGTGAACTTCAGCCATCTGGCCGAAGAAGGCAAAACCGTCGGCTTGGAGTCGCTCTATTTCGGGCCGCAGCACTGGCTGCAAATCGGCACTCCCATCAATCTCGAAAAAGCGCCTGCCGTGCGCACGCTGACTCCCGATGACGAATCCGAATTTCAGAATTGGGCCGGCCTTTTCTATAGCTGGGAAGTCTATAAGATTCTCGTGCAGCGGAAACAGAACACCGATTCCGCATTGCAATATTCGAGCGAGTTCAGCGAGCCCCTGGCGGTGGCGGAAGAGCGCCTGAGCGCTTCCGAGCGCGCGAAGATGACGGAACTCGAAAAGAAGCTGGGAAGGTAACGACCGTTTCAATGCCCCGTTACTGAGCCGCGACCGCGAGGGAGCGGTGCTTTTTCATCGTGCCGTCTGCCGGAAAACGAACTCCGCGCCCCCTCCGATAATCGCCATGGGCGCGAGACCACGCCCCGACGCTTTCGGCAGATCGATTCCGAGCACGGTGCGGGCATCGGCGTCCGGTTTGGCCACCACCTCGGCCAGAGCCCGCGTAAGCGCCGCCGGAGAAGAACTCCGCGAATAGACGAGGGCGGTCGAATCGTCCACTTCGCCGAGCAATTCGCCCGGATTCTCGTCGGGCTGTCCCTGCGGCGCCGCGCTATCCAGCACGACGAAGCGGAGCGCGGCCTTGCTGTCTTCGAGCCACTGCAAGAGGCGAATCGCCGAATAGGCGCGCGATTGCATCGGCCGCGCGTCGGCGGGGTCGAAGTTCACCGGCAGCAGCCAGGCGTCGCCGGCGGCGCGGGCCGAATAGCCGGCGTAGTAAATGAAAGCCGTGTCGCCGGTTTGAAGTTTGCCGTCGAGTGTCTGCTCGATCTGGCGAAGGCCTTCGAGGTTCGCGTCCGCGACGCGTATGACTTCGAAGCCGTCCTGGCGGAGCGCGTTCGAGAGCGCATCGAGGTCGCCGGCCGGCGCGTGTCCGGCGGGGAGTTTCTCATAGCGCTGGTTGGAGATTAACAGCGCCACGCGTCCAGCACGAGCCGGCGCCGTGGCGGTGGTGGCGGGTGCGGCATTCACGGTGAACCGGAGGGTGAAGACCTCCGCGTCGGCCCAGAACAGGCGCACGCGCCAGTCGCCGGGCAATTGAGCCGCTCTATGGCCGGCCAGGGAAAAAGCCTTCACCAGGCACTCCTTGCGCTCGGCCGCTTTGGTAACGCGATTCACCTGTACCACCTCGCCGCGCGGATTGAGCCACTCTACCCTGCCCTCCCTGCCCACCGGCGCTTCCAGCGTCGCGGCCAGAACCACCGATGGATCGCTGGCGGAGAAATCCGTGACCGAAGCCGATTGCGAACACGGATCGGACGCCGCCGCGCGGAGCAGATTGCGAGAGTCGGAATGGATGTCGCTCGCCGCGATTACCCCGATCGGCAAGCCAATCGTGCGGGTCACCGAATTGCCGCCCGAATCGCGCACTTCCAACACCAGGCCGAACGTTCCACGGCGCTCCGGGGTACCGGCGATCGTGCCCTTCTCGGACACCGAGAGGCCCGCGGGAAGCCCCTTGGACGCCGTCCACCGGTAGGGCGGCGTACCTCCGCGGGCGGTTAGTTGCAAGAAATAGGGCATTCCCAGCGTGCCCTGCGGCAGCACCGATCGATTCACGACATTAACCGGCGACTCGGGCGGCGCCGAGATCTTGAATTCGTTCGATGCAATGTTCTGGCCGTTCGCCGAGAGATCCGCTTTCCAATCGCCCGGTGTGGACGCGGCCGCCGCGCCGGCGATCGGCAGGTGCCAGTTGACCCGTGTCTGATTGCCCTCGCGCACCTGCGTAAAATCGTCCTCCTGCACGACGGCGCCGGCTGGATTGCGCCATTCGAGGTGGAATTTGTCGTCCTTATGGCCGCCGGTGTAGGTGAGCAAATACCAAACCGCCGGATCGGTGGTGAGAAACTCGCTCTCGGTATCCACCACCACCCGCGGTCCGATAATGCCCGGCGGCGGAATGCGAACCAGCCTCGTGCCCGTAAGCTGAATCGTCGCCTGCTGCGGCTGCGGCTCGGCACATGCGAGCGAGACAGCGGCGAGTAGAGCTGCGGTGCAGGCGCGCATTATTTTATTCGCCAGCGAATCACGATGCCGGAGACGGCGCTATTAGAGACATTCCGGATCGCGATGCGATCGAACTGGTTCTCACGAGATGGCGGCTCTAAGATGGAGGCGCCGTTAGCCACCAGGTCCACTGAAATCGGGACGTGGGGGAAATCGTGCATCAGCCTCCCCGTGCTGGCCTGGCCACCCTGAATGATCAGAATGGCGCCGGGAGCCAGCGATCCGCTCCAGATCAAGGCCTCATGCAAAGGCCCGGCGTACTCTTCCGGCTTGAGCATCGGACGAGGCAGCGGCAGGTTCGACTGCGGTGGAGGCGCCGGCGCGGGAGCTGCCTCGGCGGATTTCGGCGGAGGCGGAGTCTGGAGCTTGAGTTTGGCGAGGGATGCGAACTTGCCATTGGGATATTTGGCGAGATACTCGCGATACAGCCGCGGATCGTTAGACGATCCGATCGAGTTCCAGAACGCCAGCTCTACCGCTTCATCATTGGATGCCGGGGCGGGAGCGGCCGGAGCAGGCGCGGCGGGGGCGGATGCCGCGGCCACGGGCGCGGGCTGAGCGGGCGCGGGCGGAACAGATCGACCCTTGTACATCCAGATCGCGCCCGCTGCGACGATCGCGATCGCTGTGCCGCCTGCGATCCACGCGAGCGCCGATCGCCGGGGCGGCAGAGCCACCTGGATGGTAGGGTTCGATTGCGAAGACAGCAGCGCCTGGCTCAACGCTTCGCCATACGCGCTGGCGCTCACCGGCCGGTCGTTGGGGTTGTAACTGAGGGCGTGCAAAATCAGCTTTTCGGTTTTGCCGGAAATGCCAGGCCGTAGTGCCGCGGGTTTCACCTTCACGCCGGAGCGCTGGAGCATCGTCAACTGCACCACGTCTTCGGCCACGAACGGCTTGCGCCCGGTGATCATCTCATAGGCGATCACGCCGAACGCGTAGATGTCGGTGGCCGCTGAAGGCTGCCCGCTGAACTGCTCCGGCGCCATATAGCCTGGGCTGCCCGCGATGCGGGTGTGGGTCTGATGCTTGGCCGCGAGATCGGCAATGGTCGCCAGACCGAAATCGATCAGGCGGACGTGCTCGTCGCCTCCGGGAAGCACCTGCAGCATGATGTTTTCGGGCTTCAGATCACGGTGCCAGATGCCCTTATCGTGCGCCGCGCCGAGCGCCTGCCCGACCTGCCGGATGATATTGGCGGCGCGTTCCAGCGGAATGCCGTCGGGAGTGATGGCCGCGCGCAAGGGCTGACCTTCCACGTACTGCATCACCAGGAACGGCCGGCCATCGGGAGTGCGGGCGCTGTCGAGAGCGCCCACCACGCCGGGGTGATCGATCAGCGCCAGCGCGCGCAACTCTTCGTGGAACTTCTTCTCGAACCAGGGGTCGTCGATGGCGCGGTCGAGTTGGATCTTCACCACGACGGGGCGATCGTGAAGTTGCTGGTCCTGGGCGAGGAAGACTTTTCCAAATCCGCCGCTGCTCAATTCGCGGACAATCAGGTAGCGGTCGTTGAGCAGCCTGCCGGCCTGCACGAACGTCTGGCTTTGTCCGGGAGTAAGTTGGACGGTCTCCGAGGAATCCGTGTTGGTGGGCCGGTTGAGGGGGCCCGTTCCCCGATCACCCTGAGTGGGGCCGGCCATGGTGTCGAGTATAGCGCAGCTATATCACCCCGACCCCCTCAGCGTTGCTCGCGCCGCTACTGTTTCTTCTTTTCCGGGGGCGCCCCGTGTTCCTGCGGGGCGGGATGCGGCGGCGCCGCGTGGGGCTGCGGAGCTGGGTGCTGAGCGGGCGCCGAATGCTCAAGCGGCGCGGGCCGCGGGACACTCTGCGGACGAACCTCCCGATTGGCATGCGTTTCCTGGGGCTGAGGCCGCGCTTCGGGAGCGGCCGGACGCTGCGCCGGTTCGGCACGCTGGGCCTGCGGTGCGGGCCGCGCTTCCGGCTGGAATGGACGCTGCGCCGGTTCCGCGCGCTGCTCGGGTTGCGGCCGCGCTCGTTCCGCGGAAGCCGGAGCGGCGGGGCGTTCGGCACTCGCAGGGCGCTCTACCGGACGCGCTTCCGGAGCTCGTCCAGCCGGGGCGCGATATTCCGTGGGAAGCGGCCGTTCCGCTACCAGGTTCGCAGGCTTGCCGCGGCCCGCGGCAAACTGCTCGCGATTGCTCGCCGCTTCGCGCACGTGCCGCACCTGCGCCGCCACCGGAGCCACATGCCGCTCGCGCAGCGCCGCGGATTCCTGCACGGTCGGGCGCACATCGAGGCCGCCGCGGCCGCCGTTGTAACTCACGCGGTCGCCGCGGCCGGAACTCACGCTGTAGTTATAAACGTTGTGCACAATCGTGGTGTTGACATTGGTCACCGACCGGTTATAAAACAATGCTCCGCCACGCCAGTAAGCGCCATAATAGCCGTGCCCGGTATATCCGAATCCGTAATCGATGCCGCCATAGAAACCGATATGAGCTCCCCAGTAGCCGGCGTGCCAGAGGTATGCGCCGTTATCGTAGCCCCACCAGGGCGGCGTCCACAGCGCGCCGACATAGGGCGCCATCACCCATGCCCCCGGCACCCAGTAGTAGCCGGCGCTGGCGTAGTCCCAATAGCCGGGCGTCCAAAGGTAGTCATCGCCCGGGCATGGCGGCTGGGAATAATCCGGAAGCGGCGGCGGAGGATCGGACGCTTCCACCGGTTGACCGGACGTATCGGCAACCTCGTCCGCGGCGTAGGAGCTGGTATCCGCTGCCGGCGGTGCGGCGCTCGATTCATCCGCGGGTGCTAAATTGCCGTTCGCGGGATCTCCGGCGGTTGCGGTGGATGTATTTTGTGCACGATTGCACGCCGCGAAACTAACCAGAAACGCGACGGCGACGATGCTGAGTGGCTTCATGGACGGTCTCCCGCAAGGGTCGAGCATGTGCGGTACCGTTGCCCTAAACGGCATGGACGAAACGGCACACATCGGGCGCACTTGTAATTGTGGGGCAGCCAATCCTGGCTGCAGCCGGCTTTCAGCCGGCTTCCCCGATTGCCGCGAGCACGGCCGCCTGAAACACGGCTGCAGCCAACCCTGGCTGCCCCACCTGACATGGAGAGCCGCGACCGCAACGGAGCAGTACTTTGTTCCTCATCAGGCCGAAAGCCCCTGGATCACCAGCGCGGCCAGCGATTCCGCGTATTTTTGCGACGGCAGCTCGTTCTTCACCAGAAACCGGTAGTACAGCGGGCCGTAAAGCGAATCGAGCACGAGATCGAGGTCCGCATCCTTGCGCAGTTGCCCGTTGGCCTGTTTTTGCCGCAGCATCGATTTCGCTTCCGCCCGCCGCGGATCGCTCCAGATGGCGCGGAACGCTTCCGCCACTTCGGGATCGCAGCGCGCGGCCACCAGGAACGAGCGCAGCATGCGGCCTTCGCGGCCGGAGAGCACGCGCGCAAAATTCTGCATCTGCGCGGTCAAATCTTTGCGCAGCGAACCGGTATCGCGCAAGGGCAACTGGGGCGCCACCGCCTCGCGGAAAGCTTCGATCGCGAGTTGCGCTTTGTTGGGCCACCAGCGGTACACCGTGGTCTTGCTGGCGCCGGCCCGTTCCGCGATGGCTTCCATGGTGACCTGGGTGAACGCGGTCTCATCCATGAGCTCGAGCGCCGCCGTGAGGATCCTGCGCCGCGCGTCTTCATCGCGGGGCCGGCCGCGGCCGCGCTCGGGTTTTGCCGGACTCGCCATCTCGTGCGACAATCTTGAATATACGAATTTCGAAACGCTTGTGTCCAGTATTTCCCACAAGCGATGCGCCGAATGGGAGTGATCTGGGATGTGGATTGTCCGACTTGCACTGGCGCGGCCTTATACGTTCATCGTGCTGGCGCTGCTGATTCTGATTCTGGCCCCGGTCATTATTCTGCGCACGCCCACCGACATTTTTCCCAACATCGACATCCCCGTAATCGCCGCGGCATTCAACTATACGGGTTTGAGCGCCGAGGAGATGGAGGAGCGCATCACGTCGATTTACGAGCGGTCGCTCACCACCACGGTGAACGATATCGAGCACATCGAATCGCAATCCATCGACGGGCGCTCCATCGTCAAGGTCTATTTCCAGCCGACCGCCGATGTCAACGCCGCGGTGGCGCAGGTGAGCGCGATTTCCCTGCCCATTCTGCGCCAGTTGCCGCCGGGAACCACGCCGCCGTTTCTGCTCACTTATAACGCCTCGAGCGTGCCGATCCTGCAACTCGGTCTGGGCGGCCGCGGGTTGAGCGAACAGGCGTTGTTCGATTACGGCGTGAACTTCATCCGCACGCGCCTGGTCACTATTCCGGGGTGCGCGATTCCCTACCCGTACGGCGGCAAGCAGCGGCAGATCATGGTGGATATCAATCCGGCAGCCATGCAATCGAAAGGGCTGTCGCCCGCGGATATCACCAACGCTATCGCCAACCAGAATCTCATCATTCCCGCGGGCACGTCCAAGATCGGCCAGTTCGAATACGACGTCGACCTGAATTCCAGCCCCACCACCGTGGAAGCGTTCAACGACTTCCCTGTTAAGGTGACGAACGGCACGCCGATTTACATCCACGATATCGGGCACGTGCGCGATGGATTCGCGCCGCAGACCAACATCGTGCGGCAGGATGGCACGCGCGGTGTGCTCCTCACAGTGATGAAGGCCGGCAACGCGTCCACGCTAGCGGTCGTGAATGGCGTACGCAAGCTGCTGCCGGTGGTGGCCGCCACGCTTCCGCCGGAGCTGAAGATTCAGCCGCTGGCCGATCAATCGATCTTCGTGCGCGCCTCCATCAGCGGCGTCATCCGCGAGGCGGTGATTGCGGCTTGCCTCACCGGTCTGATGATCCTGCTGTTCCTGGGCAGTTGGCGCAGCACCTTGATCATCGCCGTCTCGATTCCGCTCTCCATCCTCACGTCGATCATCGTGCTCAGCTTTCTGCACGAGACCATCAACATCATGACGTTGGGCGGCCTGGCGCTGGCGGTCGGCATCCTGGTGGACGACGCCACGGTGGAAATCGAGAACGTCAATCGCAATCTCGACCAAGGCAAGGAAATCGAGCGCGCCATCCTCGACGGCGCGTCGCAAATCGCCGTTCCGGCGCTGGTATCCACCCTGTGCATCTGCATCGTATTTCTGCCCATGTTCTTCCTGAGCGGCGTGGCGCGATATTTGTTCGTGCCTCTGGCGGAAGCGGTGGTGTTCGCCATGCTCGCCTCTTACGGCCTTTCGCGAACGCTCGTGCCGACCCTGGCCAAATACCTTCTCAGGCTGCAGCATCACGGGCCCACGCGCAATCCGTTGGTGCTCTTCCAGCGCGGCTTCGAACACGGATTCGATCGCCTCCGCGACGGCTATCACGCCGTGCTGAGTGTGCTGGTGCACAGTCGATGGATCTTCGTGCCGGTGTTCCTGCTGATCTGCCTTTCAGGATTTCTGCTGTTTCCGTGGCTCGGCCGGGATTTCTTTCCGTCGTCCGATACCGGCCAGTTCAAGCTGCATTTGCGGGCCAAAACGGGAACCCGCATCGAAGAGACGGCGCGCATCTGCGACCTGGTGGAGCAATCCATCCGCCGGCAGATACCGCGCGATGAGCTGGACACTATTCTGGACGAGATCGGCCTGCCCTACAGCAGCATCAACACCATCTACAGCAACTCGGCCCCGGTGGGACCTTCGGACGCGGACATCATGGTAGGGCTCGCCAAGGAGCATCGCCCCACCGGGGAATTCGTGCGCATGCTGCGCGTCACGCTGCCGCAGGAATTTCCGGGCACGGAGTTTTACTTCCTGCCGGACGATATCGTCAGTCAGATTCTGAATTTCGGCCTGCCGGCGCCCATCGACGTGCAACTCGTCGGCAGCAACGTGGAGCGCAATCGCGAACTGGCGGCCCGCATGCTGGCCCAGATGCGCCGTATTCCCGGCATCGCCGATCTGCGCATCCAGCAGACCTTCGACTATCCCAAACTGCACGTCTTCACCGACCGCATCAAGGCCGCCGAGAGCGGCTACACGCAGAACGACGTGGCGCAGAGCCTGCTGATTTCGCTCAGCGGCAGCTTTCAAACGCAGCCCACGTTCTGGCTCAATCCGGCGAACGGCGTGAGCTACAGCGTGGTGACACAGGCGCCGCAGTACGACGTGCAATCCCTGCAGGAGCTGCGCAATCTTCCGCTCACCGCCCAGCCTTCGGGAACTCCGGAAATTCTCAATGACATAACCTCTATCAGCCGCGGGAATGGCCTGGCGTCGGTGAATCATTACGACATCCAGCGCGTGATCGATATCTTCGGTGGCGTGGATGGCCGGGACCTGGCCGGCGTGGGCCGCGAGATCCAGAAAATCCTGGACGATAATCGTAAGAACCTGGTGCGCGGATCGGAAATGCTGGTGCGCGGGCAGGTGGACACCATGCAAAAATCGTTCGCAGGGCTGGTGGCGGGACTGATTTTCTCCATCGTCCTGGTATATCTCCTGATCGTAGTGAATTTTCAATCGTGGCTGGATCCGTTCATCATCATTACGGCGCTGCCGGCGGCGCTGGCGGGAATCGTCCTCATGCTGTTCATGACGCGCACCACGCTCAGCGTGCCGGCGATGATGGGCGCCATCATGTGCATGGGCGTGGCGACGGCCAACAGCATCCTGGTGATCAGCTTTGCCAAGGAGCGGCTGGTCGAACTGGGCGACCCGGTGGAGGCCGCGTTGAGCGCCGGATTCACGCGTTTCCGCCCCGTGATCATGACCGCGCTGGCGATGATTATCGGCATGGTACCCATGGCGCGGGGGGTGGGAGAAGGCGGCGAGCAGAATGCGCCGCTGGGACGCGCCGTGATCGGCGGTTTGCTATTCGCGACGGTCGCGACGTTGACGTTCGTGCCCTCGGTCTTCGCTATGCTGCATGGGCGCCGGGCACCGGCGGGAGCATCGGAGGTGGTTGCGCATGAATAGCGCGGAGATTCAAACTCCCGGTCAGCAATCCAAGCCGCGCCTGCCCCTCCTCGCATGGATCGCCATCGCGCTCGTACTGTGCCTGGGAGCGGGCATGATCGCCTACGCGGTCTCGAACGGTCTGCAGCGGCGGGTGCAGGCGCAGAGCGCGTTAAAAGAAGTCACTCTCAACATGGCGGTGCCCACGGTGACCGCGGTCCATCCGCGCCAGGGAGCGGCGGCGGAAGAAGTGGTGCTGCCGGGGAATGCGCAGGCGTACGTGGCGACGCCGATCTGGGCGCGCGTCAACGGCTATTTGAAAACCTGGTATCACGATATCGGCGCGCACGTAAAGGCCGGAGATCTGCTGGCGGAGATCGAGACTCCGGAGGTCGATCGCCAGCTCGACCAGGCGCGCGCCGACCTGGCGACCGCGCAGGCCAATCTCGATCTCTCGCAAACCACGGCCGATCGCTACCAGGCGCTGCTCAAAAGCGACTCGGTGGCCAAGCAGGACGTGGATGATCGCGTCGGCGACCTGCATGCCAAAAAGGCCATGGTCGATTCGTCCGCCTACAACGTGCGCCGGCTGGAAGAGATGCAGCATTTCCAGAAAGTTTATGCGCCGTTCGATGGCGTGATCACGGCGCGGAATATCGATATCGGCGCGCTCATCAACGCCGGCAGCAATGCCCCCGGCAAAGAGCTCTTCGATATGGCTGCCACCAACAAGCTGCGCGTGTATGTCAACGTTCCGCAGGCATACTCGCGCGATGTGAGGCCCGGCGCGCATGCCGACCTCACGCAGGCGGAGTTTCCCGGCCGGAAGTTCAACGGCACGATCGTGCGCAACGCCGATGCCATCGATCCGGCGTCGCGAACCCTGCTGACCGAAGTGGACGTGGATAATCCTTCGGGCGAATTGCTTCCGGGCGCGTTTCTATCGGTGCATCTGAAGTTGACGTCGAAGGTGGGCACGGTGATTGTTCCCGTGAATGCGCTGATTTTCCGCGCGCAGGGTATGCAGGTCGCGGTGGTTCGCGGCGGCAAAGCGGAACTGGCGCCGATTACCATCGGGCGCGATTACGGCAATGAAGTGGAAGTGCTGTCGGGCGTGACGGCGCAGGATGAAATCATCGAGAACCCGTCGGACTCGCTGACGTCCGGGACGCAAGTGCACATCGCGAAAGGCGGCGCAAAATGACCGCTACTGAGCCGCGACCGCGAGGGAGCGGTGCCTCTGCTGTTCTCACCTTTCTCGCTCTCATGCTGTCCGGGTGCATGGTGGGGCCGAAGTACAGCAAGCCGGCCGTTCCCGCCGCGCCCGCCTTCACCGAACCGCCGCCGGCATCGTTCACCGAATCGGAAGGGTGGAAACAGGCGGAACCCTCGGACAGCGTCCTGCGCGCCGATTGGTGGCAGGTATTCGGCATCGTCGAACTGAATCGCCTGGAAGCGCAGATCGACCCCAACAACCAGAGCCTGAAAGCGGCGGAAGCGCGCTTTCGGCAGGCGCGTGCGCTGATTCAGGTGAACCGCTCGAATCTCTACCCCACCATCTCCACCGCACCCTCCATCACCACCAACCGCCTTTCGACCAACACTCCCACCGGCAGCATTCGCGGCGATTATGGCGAGTACACCCTGCCCATCGATACCAATTACGAACTGGACCTGTGGGGACGAATCCGCCGTTCGGTGAACGCCGCGCGCGAAGAAACGCAGGCCAGCGCGGCCGATCTCGAAACCGTTCGCCTGAGCCTGCACGCCGAGCTCGCCATCGATTACTTCGAACTGCGCGCGCTCGACGCCGACAAAAAGCTTCTGGACGAAACGATGTTGGCGTACCAGAAAGCTCTCGAACTGACGCAAAACCGATACGACGGCGGATTGAGTTCGAAAGCCGAAGTGGCGCAGGCGCGCACGCAACTGGAGACCACGCGGGCGCAGGATATCGGGGTGGGAGTGTCGCGGGCCACCTACCAGCACGCCATCGCGGTGCTGCTCGGCCGCAATCCGGAGAGCCTGTCGCTCGAGCCGTCGCCGCTCAACTATGTGCCGCCGGTGATCCCGGTGGGCGTGCCGGCGCAGTTGCTCGAGCGGCGTCCCGACATCGCCGCCGCCGAGCGCCGCGTGGCCGAATCCAACGAGCAGATCGGCGTCGCGCGCGCGGCGTTCTTTCCGCAGTTGCTGATCACCGCGACCGGCGGCTTGCTCGGCAACACGCCGGTCGACTGGCTGAACTGGCCGAGCCGCTTCTGGTCGGTGGGACCTTCGTTGGCGCAGACACTTTTCGATGCCGGCCGGCGGCGGGCGCAATCGGAAGCGGCGTTGGCGGCGTACGACGAGGCGGTCGCCAATTATCGCCAGACGGCGCTCACGGCATTCCAGGACGTGGAAGACAATCTGGCCACGCTGCGCATTCTCGAAGAGCAGGGGCACGCGCAAAGGGTCGCGGTAGAAGCGGCCAAGCAGTCGCTCGATTTGTCGATGAGCCGGTACAAAGGCGGCCTGGTGACTTACCTCGAAGTGATCAGCGCGCAGAGCATCGATTTGCAGGACGAATACACGGAAGTGGACATTCTGCGTCGGCGGATGGACGCGAGCGTGCTCCTGATCAAGGCGCTCGGCGGCGGTTGGGACGTCTCCAAGCTGCCGAAAACCTGAGAGGCTGTGTTACAGAGCCGCGACCGCAAGGCAGCGGTGCCGTTATTCGTCGCAAGAAAGCAAGAATCTGACAGAATCTGATCGTTAGCAATGCAGAAAAGTTGTTTGTCTTCAATCGGCGTTTATCGGCGTTCATCGGCGGCTGGGTCATTTCCAGTGTTTTTCAGCATCCTCACTAAAACATAATCGCCAAAACGCCCGCGGCATCGGCCATCGATACGCCGCCGGCCGCAATCGCAATGGTATTCTGTGCGAACGTCACCGAGTACCCGGCGCCCGGCGTGAGTCCCGTCACCAGCACCGTATGAACTCCTGCCGGCGCGGGAACCGTGGTGCCGGCGAAAACCGTCGTGCTGCTCTGCGGAAAGTAGACCGCGACACTCGCAAACTGCGCGCCGTCGAACGCCGTTCCGGCAGTGCTCTGGAGGTACGTGGCGGCCGCCATGCTCACGCCCGCGTCCGCGCCCTGCAGGACGTGGAGGAAGCGCGTGTCGGCGGGATTGGTCGGGTCTTGCACTTGCAAGATGTACTGCGTCGGCTCGAGCTCGGCGATCGGGCTGAGCATCGCCGCGCCATTGAAGAACGTAATCGAGGGTGAGAGCGGCAGCAGTGTTTGTAGGAATAACTGCTGGCCGTCGGTCATGGTTTCGGTTGTGGTGCTGCCGCTCACGACGGGACTCGTCACGAACGACATGTTGAAACGCTTGAACAGCCCCGTGTGCACCGTGGTGGCGCGATCGTAGACCACGATGAAATCGCTCGCCGCCACGTTATTCAGCCACAGAATCGAGCGCGTCGATTGCGTCACATCCACCGCGGTGTCCAGGCTCGACCAGATATCCGGACGGTTGAACAGATTCGTTAGATTGCTCGTGGCGTAGACATAAGTGGCGCCGTTCGCCGTGCCATGGCTGGTGACGGTGGTGGGATCGCCCGCGTCTTCGCCTTCCATCCACTGGCTGCCGTTGTTCCACTCTGGCACGTCGACGCCGTTCAGATACTGCGGAATTCCGCCGGCGCACCAGTTCTCCATGGCCAGCGTATTGTGGAATTCGGTGGTGGTCCCGTTGCCGCCGCCGCCGTTATCGTAATTGCTCATCTCCTTGGTGAGCCATTCGCCCTTGCGGTAGAGTTCGAACATCCCGCCGTTGCCATCCTGGTGATTGATGGAAATCCAGCTCGCGCGGTAGTCGAACATGGTCTCGTTGGCGGTCCAGTCGGTGCGCGCCAGAATGCGCCCGGCGGGAGCATCGTAGAAGAACGTGGGATAGGTGGGACGCGGATCGGTGGCCGCGGGCGCCGTGGGGTCGAGCAGCATGAAATACAGCAGCGATGAAGTCGCGCCCCACGTCCACGGTTGTTCGATGCGATAGGTGAGCTGCGCCGGGCCGCCCATGAGCGCATTGACGGAGAACCAGCGCGCCGCGTTCACATGGCCGGTCTGGCCGTTTTCGCGGTCGAGCAGGGCCAGCAGCGCGAACGGCCGCATGAAGTCCGAGGTGACGTACGTGCGGAGCATGTCGCCGTACCCGGCAAATTGATAGATGGGGCCGAGATAAGTTTCCGAAGGCGGAATGAACGCGGTCGGCGTCAGCGAAGAGAGGAATCCTGTGACGTAGCGGTCCCACACCGGCGAGCCGATCAGTTGGACCTGCGGACCCGCCAGCGATACGTTGTTGAAGCCGGCAGTCTGGAGCGCCAGCAAATCGCCGAGCACATATCCGAACGATTCGCCGTAGAGCATGCCTTCCGGCGGCAATCCGCCGCTCGCCAGGCCGAACCCCGCGCCCGTCGGATTGTTGGGGATGCCGTAGGCTTGCGCCACCGCGGCGGCTTCGCCCATCATCGCCCAGATCTGATAAAGCCAGGCGCCCGTTCCTTCTAGGATGTAACTCCGCTCGGTATTGCCCACCGACGACGGCGCGACCGCGACGTTCACGGGCGGATCGTCAGCCGGGTCGAGCACCAGCCCCATCATGGTCAGCACTCGCGCATGCGCCAGGTAATAATTGTTCGATGCCATGCGGTACGGCAGGTCGTTCGGCAGAAGCTGGAAGCTGTTGAGCACGCCATGAACCTGCGGGGAATCGCCGCCCGTGGTCGACGCATTCACGCAGTCGTTCGACCACATCAGGAACACCTGCTGGATGGTGGCCTTGTCGGCGGCGGTGAGGATGGGATTGCCGTTCACGTCGGTGGCGTCATAGATCCAGTCGACCACCAGGGGCCATTCGTGCCCGGTGAAGCTGGCGCGGTTGTATACCATGAACGCGGGATCGCGGAACGGCGCGTTGGCCAGATGCCCGAGAGCGGCCTGGTTGAGCGCGTACATGATAAGGTTGCGCGCCGCCTGCGCGTATTGCTGGCGATTCGTCAGGCTGGGGTCGATCAGCGATTGGAACGCCAGGATCATGGCGTTCTCCTCGGAAAGCATCCCCTGATAGCCTTGCACATCGCCGAGATCGGGATAGGGGCTCGCCGGCGTGGGGTTCTTGGCGGTGAGGGGCGTGCCGGGGAAAGCCGAATTGTAATTGCCCACGGCCTGTCCTACTAAGTTCAAATAAGATTGATAGACCGGATTGCTTGCCGTGGCCCAGCCCTGCAAGCATGTGACGTCCGCCGGCGTGACCCACAGGCGCGGATGCGTGGCGACCGGGAACGGCACCGGCGCGGGCGCATAGAAGTTCGCGGTCTCCGTGGTATTCGCTGCGGGCATGCTCACGGTGGTAGTAGGTAGGCCGGGATTGGCGAGGCCCGTTCCGGTCCAGTTCTGGAAATACTCGCCGGCCGGCGCGGCGTTGGCGGTAATCGTAACCGTCGATCCCGCGCCGTAGGTGCCGCTACCGCTGCCGTTGACCACCGTCAGAGTAAATCTCTGCGCCACGAGATTGGCGGTCACGGTAGTGGCTGCGGCCGGCATGGTGAGGGTGGTGGAAGCGGCGTTGGGGTTGGCGACCGTGGCGCCGGTCCAACTCTGGAATGTCTGGCCGGCCGGAACGGTGGCGCTGATATTCACGATGTTGCCGGCGGGGTAGTTGCCGCTCCCGGCGCCATTCACCACCGTCAGCGCATAAGTGGGCGGCGGCGTGCCGTAATTGGCCGTAACGGTGGCGGCGGCCGCGGGCATGATGATCGTCGTGGTGGATGCCGTCGCATTCGCAACGCCGGCGCCGGTCCAATCGATAAACGCCTGGCCGGCGGGCGGAGCATTGGCGGTGATGGTGACCGAAGTGCCGGCAGTGTAGTTCCCGCTGCCGCTGCCGTTGACCACCGTAAGCGCATAGGATGCCGGACCGGCTACCGGAACCGTCAGCGTATTGCTGGGCTGCGACCCGGGATTGACGACGTAAAAACTGGCGCTGTTCCCGGAAGCGAAGTAACTGCTCGCTGTCAAGGTAGTGGAATTTACAAAAGTGGTCGATAGCTGAACGCCCGAGTTACTCAATATGACCTCGGCGCCGTTCTGGAATCCCTTGCCCGTGAACGTCACGGTGGTGGTGCCGGCGGTAATGGGATTGGGCGAGACCTGCGTCAGCGTGGGTCCGGGCACCAGGAAATACACGTACTGTGTCGCCGACGAGCCCGGGCTTCCCACGCTGGTGGCAGTAATCTGCGCGGGGTTGGCGGGAATCGTGGCGGGGGCGGTATAGAGACCGGCGGACGTGATGGTACCGTACGTGGCGCTGCTCCCGGCCACGCTCCACGTGACCGCGGTATTGCTGACGCCGCTCACCGTCGCGCTGAACTGGACCGTGGCGTTGGGAGCGATCGCGATGTAGCCCGATGGCGCGATGGTCACGTGCGCGGGAGCAGAATAGGTGGCCGTGACAGTCGTGGCCGCCGCTGGCATTGTGATGGTAGTGGAGGAGGAAGCCGCGGACGCGACCGTTGCGCCCGACCAGCCACTGAAAACCTCTCCCGCTGGCGGGGCGTTGGCCACGATGGTGACCACTTTGCCCGCCGCATAGCTGCCGCTGCCCGATCCATTGACCACCGTCAGCGCATACGTGGCGGATTGGGCCACCGTGTAGTTCGCCGTGACGGTCGTGGCGGCAGCCGGCATCGTGATGGTAGTGGAGGAGGAAGTCGCGGACGCGACGCTCGCGCCCGACCACTTACTGAATACATCTCCCGCCGGCGGGGCGTTGGCTGCGATAGTGACCACTTTGTTCGCCGCATAACTGCCGCTGCCCGATCCATTGACCACAGTCAGCGCATAAGTGGTGGATTGGGCCGGCGAATAGTTCGCCGTGACGGTCGTGGCCGCCGCCGGCATTGTGATGGTGGTGGAGGAGGAAGTCGCGGAGGCGACCGTCGCGCCCGACCAGTTGCTAAAAACCTCTCCCGAGGGCGCCGCATTGGCCGTGATAGTGACCTCCGCACCAGCCGCATAGCTGCCGCTGCCAGATCCGTTGACCACGGTCAGCGAGTACTTTGTGCGGGCGGCGCTTCCCACTGCCGCCGAGAGCGTATTGCTGGGAGCGGTGCCCGGATTGACCACGTATAACGTCACGGTAGTAGCCGCGCCGAAATAGATGGCGGCCGCGACCGTGGTGGAATTCACAAACGTGGTGCTGGCCTGGATGCGCGATCCGCCCGTCACGCTGTATTGGATCATGGCGCCTTTCTGGAAACCCAAGCCGGTGACGGTGACCGTCGAGGTGCCGAGCGGAATCGGATTGGGCGAAACTTGCGTGATAGTGGGTCCGGGCGCCAGGAAATAGACGTATTGCGCCGCTTTGGTGGTGGGCGCGGCAACGCTGGTGGCGACGACCTGCGCCGGATTCGCGGGCGCCACGGCCGGCGCGGTGTACAGGCCGGTAGCGCTGATGGAACCGTAGGTGGCCGAGTTCCCGGCCACGCTCCAGGTAACCGCGCTGCTAGGCAATCCGGTTACCGTGGCGGTGAACTGAGTCGGGCTCGCCAGCGGAACGGCGACGTATCCCGAAGGCGAGATGGCGATGCTCTGGGCCAGCAGCGTGGACGAGCACACAAGAAGGGACAAGAGGGCTGGGAAGAGAAGTCTCCGTGGGCGCACGTAATTAATGTAGGATAATCTTTAGGTAATTTACAACTAGCTAAATATGTAGCTAGTGGTTAGACTTAGTGCTAACCAGAGACAGCGTCTGAGTACTAAGTAAAGTTAGTGGGGCAGCCAATCCCGGCTGCAGCCGCCTTTCCAGGCGGCCACACCCGCGTCAAGCCGCAGAATCCGGCTAAAAGCCGGATGCAGGCAGGATTGCCTGCCCCACAAATCCTTAACTCCTCACCCGAAATCCGACAAGATGCTTAAATTCCTCGAGCGCGTTAAATACGATTGGACAGAGAGCCACCCAGCGGCAATGCGACTCCAGCCGTCCGCCGAGCGAGTGCTTTCCCGGCGCGACGTGCGGAAAATTACGGCAGGCCTCGGGACGCGCCGCATAAATCGTGCAGCGGTTGTCCTTCAGAAAAACACATCCGTTTCGGTCGCTGCGCAGCGTCCGCGCCCACGGAGATTCCGCATCGGGAACCGTATAATGTTGCACCACCGCCGCCTCGTCCATCTTCAGGAACGCGGCAATCCGGGCCACTTCCGCGGCCCGTACGCTAACCACCGAGTAGCGGCAGCAGTTCGCGCACTGGGTGCAATCGATGCGCTCCTGCACCTTGGCGGCAATCACATGAAACGCTTCCACAGGCTGGTGGTGCGCCGCCAGGTAACGCCGGAATTGCAGATTCTCGGCGCTCTTGGCTGTTCCCTGCCGCGCGACCTCCGCCAGGTCGGTGATCACGCATCCAGCATAGCTCCTCACCCCGCGACGCGCACTACGATCTTTCCCATAGGACCTTCCGCCAGCCGGCCGAACGCGGCGATGGCTTCTTCAAACGGAAAGATACGGTCGATGATCGGGCGTTTACCGGCTTCCGTCATGCGCCGCACGATTTCCTTCCAGACCGTCTGCGCCGCTTCCGGCGAGTAATCGGACACCGCCACGCCGCCAATCCGGTTGCGGCGGAAGAACAGCGTGCCGGTATTGAATTCCGGCACCGGTCCGCCGCTGCGCCCCACCACGCTGATCTTTCCGCCGTATCCGAGCATGGCGATGATTTGCGGAAAGAGCGCGCCGCCCACATTGTCCACCGCGATGTCGACTTTGCGGGGCGCGATGGCCGCCGATACCTTCGCGCGCAAGTCGCGATCTTCCGGGTCGAACACAGCGTCGGCTCCGAGCGCCTTCAGTTTCTCGCCCTTGGCCGCGCTCCGCGAGAGCCCCACCACCGTCAGCCTCATCGATTTCCCCAACAGCATCGACGCCACTCCCACCCCGCCCGACGCGCCCGTGACGAGGAGCACAGATCCCGCGGGCGGCGGCGCCTCCGGTTCGCGCCACTGCGTGAGCGCCTGCCAGGCGGTGAGGAATACCAGCGGGGCGCAGGCCATCTCCTCCGCGCTCCAGCCCTGCGGAATGGGGGCGAGGCTCTCGGCCGGTGCGACCACATATTCCGCCAGCGCGCCGCGCACGTTGACCCCGACCTCACAGCGCAAAATCCCCACTGATTCGCCCTTCTGCGGCCAGCCGACGCCCGCACCGGCAGCCACCACTTCTCCCACCGCATCGCGGCCGAGAATGTGCGGCAACTTGGGCTTCGCGGGATACATCCCGCCGGCCAGAAACGCATCCGCGGGATTCAGCGCCGCGAAACGGACCTTCAGCAGGACCTCGCCCGGCCCGGGCGCCGGCTCGGCAATCTCGCCCAAGCGCAACTTTTCCACTCCGTCAAAACCATCCATTAACCATGCCCGCATACCCTTATTGTCATCCAGAACTTGCTTGGGGTGCCCTCTGGGCCCGGCTCATTCACCACCTGCTGAAACCGCAGCGCCTATGACCGCGACCGCGAGGGAGCGGTGCTTTTCTTGCCTGGCGAGAGTGCCTCCAGGCGGCCCGATCCGCGCATCGTGCGCGGCGCAGCGCGATAATGCCTCGTGTGCCCATCCAGTTGATCGCCGCCGCGACGCTCGCCATCTGGCTCTACCTCGTGTTTTTCCGCGGCGGATTCTGGCGCGAATTCGCCCGCCGCGGCGGCCCGCCTGCCAAGCCCACATCGTCATCGCCGCGCATCGTAGCGGTGGTTCCCGCGCGCGATGAGGCCGCCGTCGTCGCGCGCTCCATCGCCTCGCTTGCCGCGCAGCGCGCGCCCGGCTATTTCCATATCATTCTGGTGGACGACCATTCGACCGATGGCACCGCCGCCATCGCCGCCGCGGCCGCGCCCCCCGATCTTCTCACCGTCGTCCCAGCCGCCCCGTTGCCGGCCGGCTGGAAAGGCAAGCTCTGGGCCGTCGCGGAAGGTGTCCGGCACGCAGCATCGCTCCGCCCGGATTACCTGCTCCTCACCGATGCCGACATCGTCCACGCGCCGGATACCGCCGCGAATCTCGCCGCGCGGGTGGAGACGGAACGCTACGACCTTGTCTCTTATATGGCCACGCTCGCCTGCGACACGCCCGCCGAACGCGCGCTCGTTCCGGCCTTCGTCTTTTTCTTCTTTCTGCTCTACCCTCCGGCCTGGATTCACAACCCGCGCCGCGCCGCTGCCGGAGCTGCCGGCGGATGCATGCTCATTCGCCGCGAGATGCTGGAGAAAATCGGCGGCATGGCGGCCATCCGCGGCGCGCTCATCGACGATTGCGCGCTGGCGCGCGCGGTCAAACAGGCTGGCGGACGAATCTGGCTCGGTCTCGACGAAAACACGCAGAGCATTCGCCCCTACCGCACCTTCGGCGAAGTCGGACGCATGATCTCGCGCAGCGCATTCACGCAATTGAATCACTCCGCCGTCTTATTAATAGGAACGGTCGCGGGGCTGGTGTTGACTTACCTGGCGCCGCCCCTGCTGACCCTGTTGGCGCCGCAGCCAGCCGCCGGTATGGCGGCGCTGGCGTGGCTCCTGATGTCCATCTGCTATCTGCCGGCGCTGCGCTATTATCGCGTGGCGTGGTTTGCCGCGCCGCTCCTGCCGCTGGTGGCGCTGTTCTACGCTGGAGCGACGTTCCATTCCGCCATCTCCTACTGGCGCGGCGCTGGCGGCGAGTGGAAAGGGCGCGTGCAGGACGGTTAGTGGATCCCGATCGCCGCGGTTGTTTGTTGTCGAGTACCGCGAAATCCGCCGCCGTCAGGCCGCCCACCGGACGATCGTTGACGGTCGCGAACCGTGGCGTTCAGTTCCACCCGGTTGGCCTCAGCGGAGATGGTCAGATTGGGGGCAAACCAGGCGGCGGTGTAGATTCGTACTTCGGGAGCATCCTGCGTGAGGGGAAACATGGCCCCGAACAACACCACCAGCGGTGTTTCACAGACCCGCCCTCCCTGTTCCGGGATACACTACAGGGCCGGCAGGTGGGGCGCCCGCGCCGTTACCGAACGCGGATCCCGGAGATTACGCCCATGGGCAGACGCACGTCCAAAACCCGGCCGATCCAGCGAGCCGCCTTCTGCAATCTCGTGATTCTGATTTGCATCGGGTTTCCGCTCCTTTCCTGGGTGCCGCACGCCGGCCTTGCGGGCCGGTGCGGCGGTTAGATCCCTAAGAAGGCGAGGAACCGGCGATGATCGGTTCGGGGAAGAATGCCGTCCGGAGACGGAGGCTCCACCGAATCGCAATCCACCGGCGCTTCGCATAACTTACTTTTGCCGCCGTCTGTCACGAATTAAGCCTCCTTTCTTCTCGGTCTTGGGCGCGACTATTAGTCGTCCCGTAAATAGGGTATGCCGTTGAAACCGGATTGTAAAGTAAAAAAGAGTAAGTTTGGGGCCGATCGGCCGGCGAGCTAAACCGCCTTGGCGACGACCAGCGTGATGTCGTCGGCCTGCGGCGCACCGGCGGCGAATTCGGCCAGCGAGTTCGTCACGGCCTTGACGATTTCCGTCGCGGGTTCGGTACGGTGCTCTTTCAGCACCTGGATAAAGCGCTCTTCATCGTACTCGTTGTGGTCGATGTCGTTGGCTTCCGTCACGCCATCGCTGTAGAGCACCAGCATGTCGCCCTTCTCGAGCTTGGTGCGCATCTCACTATAGGGGGCCATGGGCAAAATGCCCAGGACGCACCCGCCGCCTTCCAGCATCTCCGACTCGCCCGAGGCGCGCACCAGGATGGGCGGATTGTGACCAGCGTTGGCGAAGGTTACTTCTCCGGTCTTGGGATCGAAAACGCAGAAGAAGAACGTGATGAAGCGGTTGCTGGGACATTTCGCGCAGGTGGCTTTGTTCAGGCGCGTCATGAATGCTGCCAGGTTGCCGGGATCTTCGGCCAGCACCTGCACGCGGGCGTGCAGCGCCATCATCATCAAGGATGCCGGCATTCCCTTTCCGGAGACGTCGCCCAGCGCCAGGCCCACCCGGCCATCCGCATACGGGAAGAAATCGTAATAATCGCCGCCTACGGTGCGGCAGGCGGCGTTATAACCGGCGAGATCGGTTCCGGCCACGGTGGGCGCCTTGTCCGGCAGCATGCGGCCCTGAATTTCGGCGGCCTGCGAGAGTTCGCGCTGCATGATGCGTTCGGTCTGCTCGATTTCCGCCAGGCGTGCGTTTTCGATGCGGATGGCCGCCACGTTCGCCATCACGGTCAGCAGGCTCAGGTCGTCCTTGGTGAATTCGCGCAGTACGAAAGGCGAGTCCACGTAGATCAGCCCGATGATGCGTTCCTTGGTTTGCAGCGGCACCGCCATCATGGTGTGGACTTTCTGCTCGACGATGCTCATACGGCCCTTGAAAGCTTCGTCCATCATCGCGTCGCGCACCAGGATCGAGCTCTTTTCGTTGAGCACGCGGTCGCGAACGCCGGTCGAAATGCGGAATCCGTCGCCCTTGTGCGCTTTCGGCAGCAGTTTTTCGCCTTCCAGAATGAGCAGCACGCCGCGCTGCGCATTCACCGCCTGGATGGCGAGATCCAATATCACCGGGAAAAGCTCGGCGAGCGGGCGATTTTCGGACAATTCCTGCCCCGCGCGAATCAGCGCCTGCATGGGCGCGGATGCCTTCGGCCCGCCCGTCTGAATCGCCATCGTCTGGTTGGAAAGCGCGCCCTCGAGGCTGGTGACCACGGTAGAGGTGCTGGGTGAACTGGAATCGCCGCCCTCGAAGACCACCACTCCCTTGGCCGGATCGGCCGCGTCGGGCTCGAAGACGATCACGAGGTGGCCGGCGGTGATGCGGTCGCCGGGCTTGAGCATCAGACGCGCCTTCAGCGGGATGTTATTGACGAAGGTGCCGTTCTTGCTACCCAGGTCGCGCACGCTCCAGTTCTCGCCTTCGGACTCGAAGGCGAAGTGTTGGCGCGACAGGCCGGCGTCTTCAGGAAAGCAGAGTTCGGCAGCGCTCGATCGGCCGATGGAGAGGCGCTCTCCGGTGAGCGGTACCGTCTTCATCTGACCGTCAGGACACTGGATCAGGAGTTCGGAAGACATGTTGAGTTTTCATTATATGTTAGGAAGAATACGGCGCCGGCGTCAATTCGGCCGGGGCCGTTCCACATGATCGACGACCAGCACTTCGACCGGCGCCTTCCCCGATTCCAGCTTCAATCCGAGGTCCTGAATCGCCGTAAACAGCGCGGGATCTTCGCCTGCCGGATCCTGCCCGAAGGTGAGTTGCACATCGAGCAGTCGGGCGAAACCGGTCTTGTCGATGATGATCCGGTCCGATTTCCCCTGCAACAGCTCGATGAGCCTGGTGACCGAGATCGCCGTCCCCGTCAGCACGGTCGTGGTTGGCCTCGCTACCATACGCAGCGTCGCGCGCCAACGGACTCAGCGGCGAACCCTCTGCGGCAAAGGTCAGGATCGCCTGGCGCGGTTCCAGCGGAGTCTGATCGCTCGACAATTTCGGCCCGTTCTTCGTGAGAACCAGGTTATAGACCGGCAAATCGCGGGTTTCCCGGTGCACCTTCAACTGAAACGAATCTTCCAGAAGCGACCGCACCATCGCCCGGGTCTGCTCGCCCGGAACCACGGGCGCGCTATCCGGCGGTTTGGCTTCGATATCGAAACGTTCCGTCCGCGCCCAGTTCGGCAGGCCCACGATTTGAGCATCCAGAAGCGAACGGCCGGCCGGCGAATAGGCATACATCAGCAGGGCGTTGAAATTCACGTTGTGGGCCGTGAACCGGCTGCCCCGCAGACCCATCCCGCCATGCTTTCTATAGGACGCCGATCAGGTGATTCCGTTGACGTCACCGCAGCAGATTCAGGGTATGGACGGCAGCTTCGGGCGCCTCTTCCCAGCGCAGGCGGATCTCCCGCCAAGCCTCCCGCCGGGCGAAGTTGGAACGAACCCAAATTCCCGCAAGCGCCATAAATACAACAGCGTAGACGACCGTGTAATCGAGGCACGCGAGCAGGATAGCGTTCACCAACTCGAGCGCCGTCAGCAGGCCCAGCAGCCGCACTGCCTGCATCCACATGGGCTTCTTGCCCGGCAGATAGGAGCAGGTAAACGGCAGCTTTTCCCAGGAAGCGAAGACCGCCTCATAGCACGCCAGCCCGAACATGGCGAAAAGCGCCGATTCGCTCGCCGCCACCCGCCAGCCCAGCAGGTACGCTTCGGTCGGAAACGGAATCGCCACCAGCACGAGCGCGCCGAAGAACAGGGCAAAACGATCCATGGCGCGCCGCCACTGCTCGCGCCCGGCGCCTTCGGTGATACGGAACGCCCAGTTGGCCTTCAGTTCAACCGGAATCGAGAAAAGGTGCCGCAATCCAATCAAAAGAAAGACAAGAACGATCACATGCACGTACACGAAGCAGGCCCGTATGCTGAGCATTCGGGCGGCGGCGAACCAGATGGCGAGGCCGAACCCGCCGTACGCCATCAGGACCATCTTATGCGGGCCGTTCCCCCCTATCCCCTTCGCCAGGAAGACCATAACGGCCTGTTCGCGGGGATCGGGCACCAGCCAATCGAACGCCATCCCCAGCCAACGACGCTGCTTCCGCGGGGCGGCGATCCCCTCCATCATCAGCTTGCGATGGCCCCGATAGCTCACGGTGTAGGTGGCTAGCGCCGCGATCACTGCCGCCGCCAACCCGCCGTACGCCCGTTGCGCCAGGACATGCATCGCCGGGTCGGGATCGCAGATGCCGAGGAACCAGACGATCGGAAACCACTTCGCGACACCGGGACGGGCAACGGCGTGCGCGAACGCCGGCCCGATGGAGAAGCTTAGCACCAGCGCGGCAAGCATGCCGGCGGCCAGCAGACCTTGCAATCCCGTGGCAAAGCGGGAGGTAAGTCCGCGGAGGGCCACCAGCGCAAAGAAGATGAAGTAGCAGGACGCCGCCAACGCCAATGCCAGCGGCCATACGCGGGAGTGCGCGAGCGACGGGAATCCCAGCGCCGGAACCAGATTGAGCACGAGGATGGCGGCGGTCGCGACGATTAAGAGAGCGGCCAGTTTCGCTCCGAAAATCTGGCGCGCGCGCACCGGCAGCCATCCGATGGCGCGGTAGTCGGCCAGGCTGGGAAAGAGCGATTGCCACTTGATGGCGGTGAGGAGTCCGATGACCGACATCATCATCACGATGAGCCACAGTTCGTCGGCGCGGAGAGCCCACCGGTACGGTTCCGGCGAGGGGAGCGCGGAAAGACGCGCGTATTTGTCTTTTAACGGGCCGGTGAAAAACGGAAACCAGGTGAGGAACATGGAGCTCGACCCGATCACCGCCAGCGCCGTTTGCCCGGGAGACGTTACCAGGTCGCTATCGAAGAAGCGCAGCAGGAAATGCCGCAGCAGTTCGAAGGTGGCCGAGTGGGTTTCGGCGAGCCAGCGGTGCATCATGCCTCCCTCAGCGCCACCACCGGGTCGATGCGCATCGATTCCAGCGCCGGAAGGTAGCAGGCGAGCAGCGCCAGACATCCCAGCAATAACGGCGCGCCGAAGAGAACCAACGGGTCCGCGGCGCTGACGGTAGTTACCTGGCTGACGCTGGCATTCATGAACGCCAGGGCGCGCGCGCCCATCCAGGCGAAGAACATCCCCACCGCCGTCCCCGCGGCCACCAGCAGCGCGCCCTCCTTCATCACCAGCCGGAGCACGTTCGAGCGCCGCGCGCCCAGCGCCACGCGAATGCCGATTTCGCGCGTGCGCTGCGCCACCGAGTACGCCGTCATCCCCGCCAGCCCGACCGCCGAGAGCAGCAGGCCGAAAATCCCGATGGTCCGATAGGTCCACGAAGCCGAACGCAGCGGCGCCATAAATTGATCGATGTGATCGTCCATGGTCCGGACGTTGAACGGCTTGATATCGGCATCGACAGCGGCAATTTCCCGGCGCACGGCCTCGACGCCTTCGGTGCCCGGCACTACACGGATCACGAGCGTGATTCCCTGTGCCGGAGGCGCCGCATATTCCGCTTGCCGCAGCGGGAAATAGATCACTGCGTGACGCTTTTGCGCGATCAGGTCCTCATTTACGTCGCCCACCACGCCGACCACCTGGAAGAGGCGCCCGCGGCTTTCGGCGATGCTCTGCCGGTAGTCGAACGTGCCGGGGAGAATGCCATCGGCGGCAATCTGGTCGCCGCCGATTTCGATCTGCTGCCCGAGCAGGTTGCCGCGCGCGAATTCACGAATGAATTCCTGGCTCACGACTACCGCTGCCGTCGGGTTTACTTCGTCATCCTTGCGGAAGGCGCGCCCCATCAGGATCGGAATGCCGGTGGTGGCGAAATAATCTTTGCCCACCACGTGGCGGCGGGCGCTGAGGGTTTGGCGCGATCCTTCGCCCGGCGCCGATACCTGCATCGTCGCGCTGCCGATCTCGACCGGCACGGTTTCCGTCAGACATGCGGCAGTCACTGCGGGCAAACGCTGGACGCGATCCAGCAAGCGATCGAAAAACGCCGCCGCGCGGGGAGGCGAATCGCCGTCGCGCACCGGATCGAGCGACAGCAGCGCCAGATTCCGCGCATTGAAGCCCGATTGAATCCCCAGCGTGGTTTGAATTCCCACCGAAAGCAGCCCCAGAATCACCAGCAGCGTGAGCGAACCGGCGAATTGCGAAACCATCAGGACATTGCGCACCGTGGAGCGGCGCGCCGGTCGAAAATCGGAGGCGAGATCGACCTTCGCTGCCTGCACGGCCGGCACGAGGCCGAAGATCAGCGCGGTGAATCCGGTGAATGCGATGGTCCCGGCCAGAACGCGCCAGTCGGGGTGAAGATCGAACGTCACCGGCACGAGCACCGGCATTTTCACGCCCGTCAGCTTGTGGATGAGCCAGATGGAAACCAGGATTCCGGGAACGGCCGCCGCCAACGCCACCATCATGCTCTCCGTCAGCAATTGCCGCACGATGCGGGCGCGGCTGGCCCCCAGCGCGAGCCGTACGGCGATCTCTTTGCGCCGTCCGGCGGCGCGCGCGAGCATCATATTCGCCACGTTGGCGCAGGCGATGAGCATCACCAACCCCGACATGATGATGAAGAACGAAGTAAAGAACGGCAGATCCTGGTCGCGTAGTGGCAGGAGCTTGCCGCCCGCGAGCAGCGTGACGCGCCGGCCGGGACGATTGCGATCGGGGTCGCCATTTTCCTGCTCGATCTGGCGCGCCGTGGCATCGAGCGCGGCTTCGGCGCCCGCCATGGTCACGCCGGGCTTTAGACGCCCGACCACGCGGAAGATTTGGCGGCCGCGGTCGTCGAGTGTATTGCCGGCGAGCTCCGGCGCGACGTGTTCGCCCACCGAGAGCGGCAGCCAGAGGTCGGCGGCGAACAGAACGGGCGAGGCGCCGAGGAAATCCTTGGGCGCGATGGCGACTACCACGGCCGGCTGTCCGTTCACGCGCAAGCTGCGGCCGACCGCGCCCGGATCGGCCTCGAGCCGGTTCTGCCAGAAGCGGTAACTCACCACCACGGGGACCGTTTCGGCGGGCCGGTCATCCGGCGGAAAGCGGCCGCGCATGGGCTGCACGCCCAGGGTCGCGAAGTAAGACGCAGTGACGAGCTGTCCCCACTCGCGTTCGCTGCGATCGGCGAGCCCGACCGCGAACGGCACCGCCGCGATGTAGGCCAGCGAGGAGGAGAAGAGGTCGTCGCGCGCGCGATAGCGGCGGAAATCGGGGAAGGATACCGGCGTTTGCATGGCCACCAGCGCGCGCGGTGCGGCGGCGCCCGGCAGACTCCGCAGCGCCATGCCGTTCATCTCGCTGAACGAGCAGGTGACGATGGCGATGCCGAGGGCGAGCGAAACCAACGCCACTGCCGTGAACCCCGGCGACGCCACGAGCCGCCGAAAGGAGTAGCGCACGTCTTTGACGCATTCCCTGGCGTACTCGACCGGCACGTGCAGCGCGATATCGAGCAGCACGCGCGCCAGGCCGAGCATTCCGTAGCGGCGCCAGACGGGCTCGATGGCGTCTTCGCCGGTCTGCACGAGTTCGGGGCCGTAGACATTCTGAAACTCCTGCGGGAAAGCGCTCGCCAGGCCACGGTAGATGCGCAACCCCGCGGATACCGGAGCGGGCGCGGCGTCCGTTGGCGGCCCGGAGCTCATGGCGTCGACAATGCGTCCGGCCACTTCCTCGCCGTCATCCACCTGCGCCAATTGCGCGAACACGCCTTCGAGCGAGGGCTGGCGCATCAGCTCGCGCAGGTGCTCGATGGAGTCGTACGCCGCGACCTCGCCGTTGCGCAGGATCACGACATTCGAGCAGACCTTCTCCACCACTTCCAGCACATGCGAGCTGTAGAGGACGATTTTTCCGCGCGCGGCGAGCGAGCGAAGCAGCGTGCGCAGCATGAGCGCCGAAGTGACGTCGAGCCCGGAGAACGGTTCGTCGAGGATGAGGATTTCGGGATCGTCGACGAGCGCGGCGGAAAGCAGGATCTTTTGGCGCATGCCCTTCGAGTAGGAGGAGAGCAGCGCGTGCTGATCGTCCCAGAGTCCGAAAGCGTGCAGGAATTCGTCCATCTTCGGCTCGAGCACCGAGCGGCGCATGCCGCGCAGGCGTCCGGTGAGTTGCAGATATTCGCGGCCGGTGAGATGCGGGTAGAGATGCGCCTCTTCGGGGACATAGCCGATGCGGCGTTGGAAGGCCGTGAAATCGTCATGCACGGTGCGGCCCCGGTAGAAGATTTGCCCATCGCTCGGCTCGAGGAGGCCGGTGAGCATTTTGACGGTGGTGCTCTTCCCCGCCCCGTTCGGACCGAGAAGGCCGAGGATTTCTCCCGGCCGGATGGTGAAGCTGACATCGCGCACGGCGGCGGTGTGGTCGTAATATTTGGTGAGGGAGCGGACTTCGAGCATTTCAGGCCTCCATAGGTTTGACACCGCGTTTGGAGTGAATGACTGAGACGAGATGTTCCAGGCGCCGACACTCGGCGTTGAGCACGCGGCGGCCAAGTTTGGTAAGGCGGTAGTAGCGGCGGCGGGCGTCGTCCTGATCGGGCGCGGGGCGGTCGCCGGATTCCTCGATGAGGTCTTCGTCCATGAGGCGGCGCAGGGTGCCGTAGAGGGTGGCGGGCCAGAGCTTCACCTTGCCATCGGTGCGGGTGAGGACCTCCTGCATGATGCCGTAGCCGTGCTGCTCGTCGTCGGCGAGCGAGAGCAGGACGTGAAACCAGTGGGGTTTGAGGGGGAGGAAGGCGTCGGGTTCGGGTGGCTTTTTCATGACTCAGTATCGACTAGTATATATACAGATCGGTACGGAGTCAAGGGGAGAGTGGCGGCGTCTTCTCTGGATAGCGGCTGCGCGGCAGCAAGTGAAGGTACCAGCGAGTTAGCTGTACCACTTTCGTGGCCCTAATTGACCCTCTTTGTACCGCTCATTAGAGTCGGCGGCCAATCACCTGTCCATGTGATCCTTCAAAAACAACGGGTGGTATCAAATGCGCTCGGCACGACGAAATCTACGAGAAAATTGAACGCCGTGCTGTCAAAATGGCAGCCACCATCGTGCTTGTCGCATTCCTGGCGGCGTCGGTCATACATGCCCTGAACCTGCTGTTCCCCGGTCTCCTTCCGTTTCGCTGAGTGATGGTCTTGTTTCGGGGCGCGCCAGTCGCCTTTATCAACTCCGACAGTCGTTACGCGTCCTCTCGGTGGTGGCTTCGGTGGTGCTGCGCATGGTCGTGGGTCCTTTCGGCGCGATCCGCACACGACGATGGGCGCTCGGCGGGCGGCGGGAGAGCGGCGCGGCGACGAACTGAAAGGGCATTGATCGGAGAAGACTCCCTCATTGCGGCCTTCATGTGCCGAATATGCAGTGTCGAAGTTCTTGATAAGTCTGCGTGTTTTGGGCAACTAGCGGAGCCAGGATGTTCCGAGCAAATGACTGCTGATCGTTGCCGACACCAGTCAGGCCGAGCCTTCTCTTAGCGCTGTTGTAAATCTGTCCAGCAGCCGACTTGATGTCGTCAGCTGGGTTTCCTCGTGCGACGCTCGCTGAAACAGCATCGACCTTCTCTCGGAGTAAAGCGGCCACCTCCGATCCTTTGCCTACGCTTACGTAGAGAGCTTCAAGAATTTCGTCGTCATACAAAAAACACTCTATGTGCCGACGGCTCAAAACGTTGATCCCTCGGCTTTGGATAATCTGCACGTCCTGCGGCCCGTGGTCGTCCCTGTCGACAAGACGCAGCACAACACACCCCGATGCGATTGCTTTTATGGCGTCGGCCAAGGCAAGGCGATCCGATTGCACGTCAGTCGCGTTGCCACCCGAGAGAAAGCGGGTGTCAGGAAATTCCGGCTCGAAGATGGTGTCGTAACATCGGGCGTCATGTGCACTGTTCTTACTGGGCACGGAGGAGGGCGCGCCCTCGCAAATCACGATCCGGCTCGGCGCTACCAGTGCAGACAGGTCGTCTAGGGCGACCCCCAATACGCGCTGCCAAAAGGATCGCGTTGGGCGGACAGGACGAACGACCTGTGACTTGTCAAAATCGAGATCGGAAAAGTCCAGGAAAGCCACCGTATCAGCTTGCTGCGCGGCGAGGTCCCTAGCGCGGCGCATCATCCCAATAGAATGGGTTGCAAGCCAAAGTTGACAACCGGCAGGCAGATTGACGACGAGTTCGTCTAGCAGCCCGGCTTGAAGACGCGTGCTCATGTGAGCCTCGGGCTCGTCAATGCAGTACACGGTGTCGTCGAATTCGCGCCGCTTCACTAGAACATCGAGCAGAAGGTCAAACGCAGCTTTTTCACCCCCCGAAAGATTCTTGTACTCGAAATGATGACTATTCCCTTTATCAAACCGAAAGGTCCCCGTCACGAGCGGACTGCCCAAGTCATTCAGCATGAGGTCTGGAAACAAGCGGCCCATGCTGGAACGGACATCACCTATGAGTTTCCGTTTGAATTCTCCGATCGTGGTCTGATCATCCTCGTTCTCAAACAGATCCTCCAGAGCCTGTGAGGCCAGCCGCTGGTAATTCAAGTTGACCGCGACATCGTTCTGGATCATTAGACCCAGCCGCTGCTCATCAACTGCCCTACCTTGGCGGCTAACAGAGCTAACTATGAATTCTGAGTCATTTCTGTAAGCCGAACGGATGTAGAACATTTTGCGCCGGAGCTGCTGGTCTGAAGGTTCTGGCTTGTCAAACTGGATCATTATCGCGGCATTAAAATCCATTTTCGCCGCGCTGGGCTCGCCTGCCTTGAAGAAATATGTTGGATCAAAATTCCGGCCCCAGCCGCCCAATAAATAGCGCCTTGACAAGAACGCCTCGAATAGGGAGGATTTACCGCAGCCATTCGGACCCGCCAACATTACGAGCCGAGTGCCTTTCGGTACTTCGACGATGAGGTCATGGAATCGTTTGAACCGCTTCAGCTGAACACGTTCGATACGCATCTGAGAATGGTGATTGTCGCACGACGCGGCGCGCAAAGCACGAGGCGGCGGGCAGGTACTTTCCGATGTGACCGTCTGCCGACCCTTAGGCCCAAACATTGGGTGTAAACTGGGCGTCAGATCATGCGGGTTTTTCTTAGCTGGTCAGGAGGGAGAAGCGCCGCCTTGGCGCACGCTCTCCGCGAATGGTTGCCCACCGTTATTCAGTCAGTAGAGCCGTGGATGTCTGGATCAGATATCGACCAAGGTGCGCGGTGGTCGCCGGAGATCGCCACGCAGTTGGAGCAGGCCAATATCGGCATCATCTGTCTCACCCCTGACAACGTGCTGTCACCATCGCTGCATTTCGAGGCCGGCGCATTGTCTAAAGCTCTGGACAAGAGTCGGGTCTGCACGTACCTTTTAGACCTCGATCCAACAGACCTTCGGTGGCCGCTTGCCGATTTCCAGGCGACAAGGGCGAATAAAGAGGAAACGAAGAAACTCCTCATCACCATTAACAAGGCCCTCGGAGTGCAGTCGCTTCCTGTGGAGAGGCTGGAGAAGACCTTTGATCGCTGGTGGCCTGAACTGGAGGCCCAGATCACGAAATTGCCTCCGCCCGGCAACGCTGCGAAAAACAGGAGGTCCGACCGGGAACTGCTCCAAGAAATCCTGGAACTCCTTCGCGATCGCAGGATCGACGAGCGCGCTCAGGAGTCAGCTGCTGTCCTCAGGACAGCCACTCAACGCCTAGGAGCTCTTGAGGCCGAGTTGGCTGCACTTCAAAGCAGGCGCGACGAACTTCAAACGAGGCGCGAGGCCCTTCTTGATGCGAGCATGGGCGATACTGAGGGTCAGGCTGAAATCGCACTGGTGCAAGAGCGTGAGCGCCTTGAAATGGCGATTGGGGAGACTATTATGAGGTTGGATAATACCCGAGAACAGTTGGCATCTCTTCGGAAACTGGCGTCCGGGCGATGATTGCGTCACGGCCACGGCCTGCTGCGACACGCCGAACTGCGAGCCACGCGCCGTGAGCGCCATACTGTCCCGCCCCAGGCAGCACGACCGAAGGTCAGGGGCTGCCCCCAATTGTCCGCAGTGCGGAAATTTCACCTCGCTCACGTTCAGCGCAGCCGGGCATCCGGGGTCTCGACCGGGAGGGTGGTGCGCCTTCACGGCGTGAAAAGTTACTTTAGTAACTTTGAGCCCGCTCCGCGCCCATACCAGAGCCCCAGTCATCCGGCGCGCGACCACCGGGCGGCGCTGCACGCGCGGAGGGCATGCTGTGGCCGCGGTGCGTGCGGACAAAATAAGAAAAGCGCCGCCAGCCCGAAGGCCGGCGGCGCTCAGTAAGTCTGAGTTTACTGGTGCAGTTTTCTAGCATTCCGTGCAGTGACTTTGCGGTAATTCCGCGAAAACGCACCGGTATCGGGGTGGACAGCCGCCTTCGGCGCGCACTAAAAATACGACCACCTATTATACGGCGCGACCCACCAACCCGGCATTGTTCGGGTGCGAGCCCCGTCGTCACCGCCATTCCTGTCGATCACCTGCGATCAGCGAACCAGCGTAAAATTAGGATGGTGGAGAAAGTAGTCCGCGTTTTCGCCAGCTTTGAGGAGGCCGATGCCGCCGATGCCCTTTCCCGCGCTCAAATGACCCCGCAGCAGCGGATCGGCATATTCTTCGAACTGCGAGAGCGAGCCCATCCCGATGCCTTTAAGCAGCGACTTGCGAGAGTTTATCGAGTGCTTGAACTCGAACGAAGTTGAGTATCTGGTGGTAGGTGCGCTCGCCGTTTCGTGGCACGGCTTTCCCCGGTACTCGGCGGATATCGATTTCCTGATTCGCCCGAATCATGCCAACGCAGCGCGTGTACTGCGGGCGCTTTCTCAATTCGGGTTCGGCAGCCTGGACATATCCGCCTCCGATCTGACACACCCGGGCAAAGTGATCCAGCTTGGTTACGAGCCGAATCGCATCGACCTGATGACTTCCATCACGGGAGTCAGTTTCGACGATGCATGGGATGACCGGGCCCCTGGCGATCTGGATGGCCTTCCCGTCAACTTCATTGGCCGGTCGTCTCTCCTCCGTAATAAAGATGCCACGGGCCGCGCCAAGGACCGCATCGACGCCGAGGAACTCCGGAAGCAGAACCCGTCGGAATAGCTGCCGGGCAGAAAGTTCGCGCCGGTTTTTCGAGGCTTGTTTCCAAAGAACGAGCCCTGCCCAATTTCGCTCGGGGGCATTACGTCGTCCGCGAGAAGGGAGTGGTGGAGCATGGGTCGACTTCGATGCCATGCTTGGGTAACCTCATGCGGCTCGCCGCGTCTCGGATTATGCCGGTGCCTGCTCGTTCCGCTCGACCGCCTGCCGTAGCTGTACGCGATAGGAAACATACAGCAGCCCCATAAGCGGCAGAACCAGCAACGAGGGGGGCCAATCGGAGGCCCGGTTAGTCGCAATCATGATACCCGCTACAGCCGCCCCTACCAGGTAATAAGGGAGCGACCAGAAGCAGCATAGTTGCCAGACGCTGTTCAGCGGTTTCCGCTCCACCAGCGCCAGGACCGTGGCCACCATCAGTGTGTTGGAACCGTATAGCACGAGCGTGGAGATCACCAGCACGCCCAACACGGAATGGCCCAGCCATGAAACGAGCGCGACGCGACTCAAGCCGTAGGCGAAGGCCGCACTCAACGACAGGCTGGCAGGGCTGAACAGTACCTGGGACAGCATCGGGCGCTGGGCCGTCCGCCACAGGACCTGCACCAGTCCGGTCACGGCGGCCATCACCACTGCTTCCGTCCAGCTCAGCTGCGCGATGGTTGCCAGCAGCAGCACGAAAGCCGGCGTGAGAGTCCCGTGCATGAGCGGCAGTCGAATTTTCAGCGTTGACGCGACCACCGCCAGGCCGAGATAGCTGATGAATCGTGCAGGGTTCTGGCACTGCCAACCGATCGCCGCCCAAACCAGCGGAACCACGCCGGCCGTCACCGCACCCGCGACGTACATCCGGGCTGCCCGTGGCAGCCGCGCATTCGGCTGATTCCCGGTGGCTGGTGAAGACGTATGCCATTCCAAGAGTCCCAGGAAGAAATGCACCAGATAGACCAGCGGCAATAGGATGAGCCAGGCTTCCCCGGGCGCGATCCGTCCGGGCGACGGGAACAACCCCACCAGTGTGACACCCACCAGATAATAAGGGAAAGACCAGAGGTACCACTGGCTGCAGACCTCCCCGAGCGGCTTCTTTTCGAGCAGGCAAAGGACGCCGGAGACGAGAACCGTGTTGACGATGAAGTAGACGCAGGCCACTAATGCCATTAACGCCGGTCGATACTGCGCCATTCCCGAGGCCAACCAGACACGCGCGATGAGGTAACATACGCCGACCGTGACCGTCACATTGGCGGTGTTAAACAGTATCTGAGTCAGGCTGGGGCGCTTCTTCGCGCTCAGCAGAGATTGGGCCACCGCACCGGCACAGCCGGCGACAAGGACCTCGGCGAGAGAGAAGTGCGAGACGCCATACAACAGGAACAGGAAGCTCAACGAAAAAGTTCCGTCCATGCCTGGAAGCCTGAGCTTCACCGCCGACGACGACACCGCTAACAGCAGATAGATTGCCCACATTAGAGGATCCGGCAGAGACCAGTTCGCCAGCGCTACGGCGAACACGCACGCGCCGGCCGCAATCACGCCATATATGTAAGACTTCGCAGCTGTTCCCACGTGAGACTCCGTTGTGTTAGTGCGACTCTCCTCCGGCCCATACCGCTATCCGGCGCGCACCGATCCCGGCGCTCCCCATTTCTGCCCGTAGAGCGCCATCATGATCGATCCCGATGAGCAGATCGTCGTGGCTATGTGGAACGATGATGTCCACGGCCGTTTAACTCGTGCGTTCAGAGTCCGCATGGGACTTGATTCCCAGCGGTCCGCGAGTCCCGGCGGCTTACTGGTTTTCCGCGCCGGCTTGCTTCCCCACACGGCGGTCGCCCACACGGGTGTCGTGCAGGGCGCCGGAAATACTTTCATTCTGTCAGGCAGCGGGCTTTGGTCTTCAGGAAGCATCGGGGCGGCCATGGTGTTTACCGGAGCACTGTTAATTGATTGTGTCCGTTTCATGGTAGTCCTCCTCCTGCTCAGTTGTCGCCGTGGATGGCGAGGGAGGCGCCTTCACCGTGGGGCGTGCCCGATCCCCAAACCACATTGCTGCCCCACACCACGTTAAAGCCCTGCATGGTCGAGGAGCCCCATACCACGTTGCTGCCCCATACCACATTGCTGCCCCACACCACGTTGCTGCCCGAGACCTCACTGCTCCCCCACACCACGTTGCTGCCCCAAACTACGTTGCTCCCCCACACAACGTTGGAACCGAAAACCAGGCCCACCAGTCCGGTGGACGAGTTGTAGACAGCCGTTGGCGAGAGCGCCGTTTCTCCGGCCGGCACCGTGTCGGTGTTATTCAACGCCGCCCACACGTCCAGATACCCGGCCCCCACGGTAAACAGGTCGTAATAGCTGGTATAAACTACACCCGTGACTGGGTCGGTAGCGGTGCTGAGGGTGGGGAAGGTCTTGGAGGCGGTTTTCATCAGCCGCGCTTTCACCTGGTCGGGCGTCAGATTCTGGTTCTGCTGCAACAGCAGTGCCGCCGCGCCGCTGACCACCGGCGTGGCCATGCTGGTGCCGCTCAACTGAAAGTAATACGGACTCGTTCCGGAGCCCCCACTCGGCATGAAAATCGCGTAGGGAGCGTAGTTGCCGGGGTAGGTAGCCTCCAACGTGGCCGACGGCAGCGCGGCAGTCGAAATGATCTGGTTCCCCGGGGCGACGATGTCGGGCTTGACTATGTGGTCGAGCAACGTGGGGCCCTTGGAGCTGTAGCTGGCGATCAGGTCGTCGCTACGCGTGATTGTATCCATAGTCCGCATCGCCCCAACGGTGATGACATAGGGGTCATTACCGGGTGAGGCGATCGTGCCATAACCGTCCGTGCCGGCTGAATTGTTGCGGCCCCCGTTGCCGGCTGCCACTACCACCACAATCCCGGCTTGCCAGGCTTGCTCGACGGCTTGGCAAAGCGGGTCTAGTGTGTAGCTTTCGAAAACCGGTTGGCCTAACGAGAGGTTGATAATGCCGATGTTATAGGTATTCTGCAGCGCGACCGCGCGCTGAATAGCGGCAATCACGTTGCTGTCGGTGCCGGAACCGGTGCTATTGAGCACTTGCAGGTCGATCAGATCGGCATTCGGCGCCATGCCTCCGAAAGTGTAAGATCCATTTTGTGAATGCCTGCCACTGCCGATTAAGATTCCGGCCACATGCGTTCCGTGCCCATAGCCATCGATGTTGCCCGTCGAGAAATTCGCGGAAACGCTCGTCGACATCGTCGAGCTAGCGCTCGTCGTCGACGTCGGGCCAAGGAAGCTCTCCGCATGCACCACGTTGCTCAAGTCTCCGAGGTTGGAGATCCCGCTATCGATGACCGCGATACCGACCCCTTGCCCGGTCCAGCTGGATTGCTGGGCAGTAAGGTCGTTCATCGCTTCGCGGAAGTAGTCGAGTCCCATCGTCGTGGTGCTCGAAGTGGCGTTCACCGCACGGTCCGGCGAAATGTAGGCCACATCGGGATCGTCAGAGAGATCTTTCAGGCTGGCGGCCGGCATGGAATAAAGGGCCGCCTTGATCAGGTCCAGGCTCTTCTTGTGCACGCCGCCCCTGCTAATCACTTTTTGATGCTGCGCCTCGGTGGGCGCCTGTTTGAACTGTACAATGACATCCACATTTGCGGACGGATCGAGCGATTCCAGCTCTTTTGCGAGCTTGCCGCTTCCCGCGAACAAACCGCTCGTCAGGAATGTGGCGAGAAAGAAAACCAATGTCCTTTTCATCTGAACTTTCGTCCTTTGGCGGGCGTTTAACCATAGCTTCGAAAAGCACTTACCGGTCATTTATGGCGATCTTCGGGTTCGAGTATGAAGCAACGGGGATTCGCTGAAAAGTCACGATAGTACCGGGACATATGGACGCAGCGTTAACTTTGGCCACAGAATAGGTCTGCTGGCCGCATTTGACTATCTATTTCGAAATGAAGAGGATAACGAGACAGTGAACGTTCGGCTGCATGGAAGCAGTACTCTCTTTAGATAAGTTACTCGCCGATTGTTGACCGCCTGGAGTACGAGGTACGCCAGGCGAACGCTTGGGAAACGCGCTCTGCGTGCCGGGGGGGTGCTCTCGCGTGCGCGGGAATTTCGCCTGCTTCAATCGGTACGTTAGCGGCAGATCGACAGGCTGGCGCTCGAGACGCGCGAACTCGCCGCGCACATCGATGAGGTGGACCAGCAGCTCAGCGAGCGCTTGCGGGGGGTGGACGAGGTAGGCGTTTTGCGTGCCGGGGCGCGGTTCGGCTGTGCGCGGCCACACTCCGGTCGATGCGGTGTCCGAACCCGGACGCGCTGTCCCGCAGCCGAACGCCGGGAACTCGGATGGGCGGGCAAACTCACAGAGAATACGTTTGCCGCCAGCGGTCATTGATCTGCTATCAATAGGTCAATCTTTGTCTGGCATCCTGAGAGAGTTCCGATTCTCGGCGCGCGGTCTGGTGCGAAGCCCCGGCGTAACGCTGGCGCTGCTCTTCACCATCGCGCTCGGCCTTGGCAGCAATGTGACTGTCCGAGGATTCATTCGCGGGTTGACTGTGCACAACTCTCCCATTGAGGCGAAAGGCAGAGTGGTTTCGCTATTCGGGCGGGATCGTTATCGCGGCACGGGACCAGTTTCGTACCAGGACTTCGTGGCCTTCCACAGCCAGCTTGACGGGTTTGAATGGATCGGCGCCGCACAAGTCTCGCAGTGCGTAGTCAAGTTGGCTGGCCAGTCGGATATCAAATCGGTAGCCGCGGTAACTCCGGATCTCGCCGGCATTTTCAAGCTGCCGATGGACGGGGGAGTGGTTATCAGCCGCCGCGTCTGGCTGGGCGAGTTCCACGGTGAGGCCGACGTTCACGGCGAATCGGTCCGCATCGGAGACATCGAGACCCGCGTGGCTGGTGTTGCTCCCGATGGCCTGGAAGGGATATACAACGACCGGCCGATCGACCTGTGGAGACCGTTGCGCGAGGACTTGCTATCGGAACGAGATCGCCATACCCGGAACTTTTGGGTGCTTGCAGGGCTGCGCCAAGGAGCTTCGAGCTATCAGACGAGGAACGGTGTTCGCACTGCCCCCATCGGCTCGGTCGAAATCAATATGGTTCCGTACACGGGCATGACACCGGAAGTGGAGGAAGGTCTCTCCCGTGTCGGCGCGCTGCTCCGGGTGGCGGCAGGATTCGTCTTCTTCATCGCTTGCGTGAACGTCGCTTCGTTCCTGCTTGGGCGCGCCGCTGCCCGCTCGCGTGAAACCTCCATTCGCGTGGCGTTAGGCGTAAGCCGCGGCCTGCTCGCCCGGGCGGTTGTCGTGGACAGCATCCTAATCTCGATTGCCGGCGGGGCATTGGGCGTGGTTCTGGCTGCGTATACGTCAAAGATCATCCCGGCGCTGCTGTTCGAACAGGATGCTGAGTTCCTGGTGCTGGCGCCTGGCTTCTTGGTCGTGGTTCTGGCGTCGGCGGCGGGCGCGGGAATCATTTTGGCGTGCGGTCTTCTGCCGCTGTTTGGGATTCGACATAACCGCCCGGCGGCCGTCCTGTCGCGCGAAAGCGCCGGCCCGTCCCGGACATCCAGGGCCGTGCGCGCGGGTCTCGTCACCGCGCAAATGGCCGCATGCTGCCTTCTCGTGATTTTCACGGGGTTTCTCTACCAGGCGATGCACGAAGCGCTGCGTACCAGCTTCGCCCAGCGCCTTGGCCAGCCGATAGTGGCTACGGTCGAGGTGCACCGCGACGTGGATGTGGATCTCCAATATTTCCGGGATGTGGAGCGGGCCGCCCGGTCAGTGCCCGGTGCTTCCGGGATGGCTTGGGCCGCGCGGCTGCCGGGCAGTCAGCCGGCGTGGCGCTCGTTCCGTGTCGAACCACCGGGATTGCCGCTACGGGACGTCAAGATAGATGTGGCCGCGTTCACTTCCGGCTCGGTCTCGCAATTCGCCTGGCCGCCAAAGGCGGGGCGAATGTTCGCTTTCAGAGATCAGGGATGCCGGACCGCAATCGTCAACGAGCAGGCCGCCGATGTTCTTTTCGGCGACGAGACGGTCGGCCGATCGATTCGCGATACGGCGGGCATGCCGGTGCAGATTATCGGAGTGGTTCGCGTCCGAAAGAGCGGGGACGCCGAACGGGATCGGCCCACGATCTACTATGACTATACGAATCGACCCGGGCAACCATTCGACCGAGTCTCTCTGGCTGGCTTTTCCGCGCCGGTAGCATCGAAGCTGGAAAGAGCCGAGTTCGACACCAACGTCGTGTCGCCAAATTATTTCGCCGCCATGGGATTCTCGCTGGTTGCGGGCCAAACCTTTCCCGACAATCCAGGCGCCCGCGGGTGCCGCGTTGCGGTAGTCAATCAAGAGGCTGCCGACCTATATTTCGGTGGACACGCCGTGGGAGCGGCTCTCATTGACGATATGGGACTGCGGACCGAGGTTATAGGCGTGGTGTACTCCGCGCAGCTTGGCGTTTTTGAGCGGCGCGCGGAGCCCACAGTCTATTTCCCAATGATGCAGGACTGCCTCTATGCCATGAAAGCGATAATCGGCGCACGAGTGGCGAGCGGCCCGATGCTGGCTGAGGTGCGCCACACTCTGCAACTGGTGCCCGGCGCCGGTCCCGCTCCGCTCGCGGTCGAGACGCTGGAAGCGTACCTGAATCAAACGGCTTTGGCGCCGCTGCGCATTGCGACGGTGATAGTGGGTGCGTGCGCCGCGACAGCGCTCTTCCTCAGCGTTCTGGGTTTGTACGGCACGCTGAACGACGCCGCTAGAGCACGCCGGCGGGATCTCGCCATCCGAATCGCGCTAGGGGCCCGGCGTCGGGATGTGATCTATCAGGTACTTCGCGAAGGAGGGCAACTTGCCGGCGCCGGTACGCTGGCGGGCATCTTCGCCTCGTTCCTCCTGTCGCAGTTGCTGACCCGGATTGCATCGCATATCGCGTCGCCGAATTCATGGGTTTGGATTGCCGGACCCATTGTTCTGGGCTGTGCGGTCGCAATCGCAGGTGTCCTCCCCGCGCGGCGCGCTTTGATGGTCGACCCACTGCGCATCCTGCGCCCTGACAACTGACAATCTTTATTACGTAACCCGTCGAACGGGAGATAGATCGCTTCCCCCTTGGGCCGCGCCGGCGATCGCCGAAGAATATCAGCGATGTCCCGGCCGGCCGCACGCCGCGAACGCACGCTGGCGCTCCGCTTTCCGCCTTCGGAGCCTTGCGCCTGTGACACGTGCCTGCGCAATTGCCTGCGGCCGGGATGGGGGACGGTTCCGGAAGCCAAAGACGCCATCGAGGCGGGTTATGGAAGCCGTATGATGCTCGAGGTCGCGCCGGAACGCACCTTCGGCGATCTCGCTCCGGCTTTCGCCGGCTGCGAAGGCGCCTTCGCTCTCCAGGAGTTCGCGAACCGCGGCGGCACGTTCTTCCACGACGCGCGGTGCGAGCTGCATGGGACGGGTTTTCAGCCGCTGGAATGCCGCTTCTGTCATCACTGCCGGCCCGGATTGGGTCCGCAATGTCATGCGGCGCTGGAG
>Ga0181521_10000728_pt1 | contig 40505 bp, 36 predicted proteins | sample PEATcosm2014_Bin_32_FD_119764 | JGI IMG/M metagenome (GOLD analysis project Ga0181521, IMG submission 119764) | Peatland microbial communities from MTU Mesocosm Facility, Houghton, MI, USA - PEATcosm2014_Bin02_60_metaG | ecosystem: Environmental > Terrestrial > Soil > Wetlands > Peat | place...
AAGCCGACATTGATGCGGTCGAGGTAACAGAAGAAATACACGATCATGGCGAACGGCAGCAGGCGCAAATACACTTTGCGCATCGTGCGTTGCTCTAGCGAGCGATCCATCGGCGTCGACTCCCCTTGATTTGTCGTAAAACCTCTCCCGCTTCGCGGGAGAGGTCAAGACGCGGGAGTGCCGAGGGTGGGGGTGATCGGGTCGGCACACGGCATCTGCTTGCGGCGTGCCGATCCGATCACCCTCACCCGGCGCTGCGCGCCGCCCTCTCCCGCTTGGCGGGAGAGGCAATTAAACGTGGAAGCTTTCACCGCAGCCGCAGCGGCCCTTCTCGTTCGGATTGACGAAGGTGAACCCCGAGACCAGTGCCTTCGTCTCGTAGTCCATCACCGTGCCGATCAGGAACAGCGACGCCTTACGGTCCACCAGAACGGTCAGTCCCTTGTCGGTAACCACTTCGTCGGTCGACGCTGGCGCATCGGTCCAGCTCATGTCGTACGACATGCCGGAACACCCCTTCGTCTTCACGCCGATGCGCAGCAGCTTGCCCTGCTCGCCCTTTTCATACAGGCGGCGCAGGCGGTCCGCCGCTGCGTCGGTCAGCGTCATCAGCGGCGGCAGGGCGCGGGTCTTGCGAGGTGTTGCTGTTGTCGTGCTCATGGCTCGTTCTATGTCGTGCTCGATCAGAACATATTCAATTGCAGCCGGGCTTCGTCGCTCATCCGGCTTGGATCCCAGGGCGGGTCCCAAACGGTCTCCACGTCGCAGCCGGAGACGCCCGGCACCGCCATCACCGCGTCGCGCACCTGGATCGGCAGTTCCTGGGCGCTGGGACAGGCCGGCGCGGTCAGCGTCATCTCCACCTTCACGCTGCCGTCGTCGCCGATGTCGATGGCATAGATCAGGCCGAGTTCGTAGATGTTCACCGGGATTTCCGGATCGTACACGGTGCCGATCGCGGCGATCAGCGCGTCCTCGGTGGGCCGCGGCGCGGTCTCGCCCTCCGGGGTCCAGGCGGTGTGACTGGCGCTCATGTCATTCACTGGTCGCCTCCTTGCCGCCGGCCAATGCGGCGATCAGCGCATGCCACGCCAGCGTGGCGCATTTCACCCGCGACGGGTATTCGTGCACGCCCGCCAGCGGCTGCAACCGTTCCAGCGGCCCGGCCAGGGCGGCGTCGCAGGCCGGACAGGTGCCGGTGCGCGCCATCGCGCGGAAGGCTTCGAACAAGGCCTGCGTGTCGGCCTTGCTGCGGCCCTTCACGGTCTCCGCCATCAGGTCGGCCGAGGCGACGCTGATGGCGCAGCCACGCGCGTCGAACCCGGTGTCGGCGATGCTGCCGTCGGGCGCCAGCTTCACCCACACCTCGATGCGGTCGCCGCACATCGGGTTGTCGCCCTTGGCGGAAGCATCGAAGGATTCGAGGCGGTGGGCATGGCGCGGGTGCCGGCCGTGATCGAGGATCACTTCCTGGTAGAGGTCGCGCAGGTCGTCGAAAGTGTCGGCGGTCATAAGAAGGCTCCCGAAAAGAGACTCCCCCTCCCCTTGAGGGAGGGGGAGTCTCTTTCCATACGTCCGGCCGTGACACGGAGTATGCATCACGTGAAGAACTCCCGTACCCGCGCCAGCGCATCGGCCAGGAAGTCGATCTCCTCGTGCGTCGTGTAGATGCCAAAGCTGGCGCGCGCGGTACTTTCCAGGCCGAAGCGATGCATCAGCGGCTCGGCGCAGTGGTGGCCGGCGCGCACGGCGATGCCCTGGCGATCGAGCAGCGTCGCCACGTCGTGCGCGTGCGCCTTGTCGAGCGCGAAGGCCACCACGCCGCCGCGATCCTGCGCGCGGCCGAGGATGCGCACGCCCGGGACCGCGTCCAGCCGCGCCAGCGCGTGATCCACCAGCGACGCCTCCCGTGCGGCGATTGCCTGGTAGCCGATCGTCTGCACGTAATCGATCGCCGCCTTCAGCCCGATGCCTTCCAGGATCGGCGGCGTGCCGGCCTCGAATTTGTGCGGCACCTCGGCCCAGGTGGATTTCTCGTACGACACGGACGAGATCATTTCGCCGCCGCCGAGGAAGGGCGGCATGCGATCCAGCAACTCGCGACGCCCCCACAGCACGCCGATGCCGGTGGGACCGTACAGCTTGTGCCCGGTCCAGGCGTAGAAATCGCAGTCCAGCGCCTGCACGTCGATGCGGCGATGCACCACCGCCTGGGCGCCGTCGAACAACACCTTGGCACCGTATGCGTGGGCGATGCGGACGATGCGTTCCGCTGGCGTGACGGTGCCCAGCACGTTCGACATGTGGGTCATCGACACCAGGCCGACCTTGCCGTCCGCCAGCAGTGCCTCGAACGCGTCCATGTCGAGCTCGCCGGCATCGCTGATCGGTGCGACGCGCAACTCGATGCCGCGGTCGTCGCGCAGCAACTGCCAAGGGACGATGTTCGAGTGGTGCTCCATGGCGGAGATCACCACCGCCTGGCCCGGTTGCAGCACGCCCCGGCCGTAGCTGTGCGCCATCAGGTTGAGCGATTCGGTGACGTTGCGGGTGATCACCACCTCGCTTCGGTCGCGCGCGTTCATCAAGGTGGCGATGGCGTCGCGGACGGCCTCGTAGGCGTCGGTGGTGCGCTCGCTCATCCAGTGCAGGCCGCGATGCACGTTGGCGTATTGCGTCTCCATGGCGTTGCGCATGGCGTCGATCACCGCACGCGGCTTTTGCGCCGAGGCGGCGCTGTCGAGGAACACCAGCTTCTTGCCGCGAATCCTTTGCGCCAGGATGGGAAAGTCGGCGCGGATGCGCGCGATGTCGAAGTCGTGCGTCAGCGTGGTGGAGTGGGTTGCGTCGTTCATGCGGCCTGCCTCTGCCACCAACCCTCGACGGCGGATTCCAACACGGCGCGCGCCGCCTCGTGCGTCACGGCGTCCAGCGCTTCGGCGAGGAAGGCGCGCACCAGCATCGAGCGCGCCTCGGCATCGGGAATACCGCGGCTGCGCAGATAGAAAAGCTGGTCGTTGTCGAGTTCGCCGACCGTCGCGCCGTGGCTGCACTTCACGTCGTCGGCAAAGATTTCCAGTTCCGGCTTGGTGTCGATTTCCGCGTCGGGCGACAGCAGCAGCGACTGGCTCATCTGGTAGCCGTCGGTCTTCTGCGCGTGACGCGCGACCTCGATGCGGCCCTGGAACACGCCGCGCGAGCGTCCGGCCAGCACGTTCTTCACCGTCTGCCGCGAGGTGCCATGCGGCGCGTCGTGCCGCACCACGGTGGTGAAGTCGGCATGCTGCGTGCCGGAGAGAAGCTGCGCGCCGTTCAGGTGTGTGGTGGCGCCGGGGCCGGCGAGGCGCGCGTGCACCTCGGTGCGCGCCATGCGGGCACCCAGGTTCAGCGCGAAGCTGTCATAGGTGCCGCGTTCGGCGATCTCGGCGTAGAGCGTCGCCAGGTGGAACGCGGTGGCGGATTCGTCCTGGAGGCGGATATGCGTCAGCGCGGCGGCCTCGGCGACGTGCAGTTCGGTGACCGGGGCGTGCAGATAGGTGCCGTCGCCGATCGAGGTTTCCAGCACGGTCAGCCGGGCGCCGGGGGCGAGCCGGATGCTGTGGCGCGGGTGAAAGTCCGCGGCGCCGCCCGGGGTTGCGGTGGCCAGGCTGACCAGGTGGAGCAGCCCGCCGTCGGTGTTCGCCGGCACGTCGATGATGGCGCCGTCTTCCGCCAGCATGGTGTTGAGCGCGACCATCGGTTCGCGGTCGGGGCGGGCGAGCGTGCCGAACACGGGACGGTCGGCGAAGCGGGTGAAGCGTGCGGCGATTGGCGGCGTGGACAGGTCGTCGCGGAAGCGGCCATCGACGAACGCCAGGCGCGCGCCTTCCAACGCCGGAACTCGTGCGAGGAGCGCGTCGCAGTTGGCACGGAGGCCGAGCGGTTCCTGGAAGCTGGCGACCGCGACGGGGCGCAGGTCCGTGTATTTCCACGCTTCCACCCGGCGTCCGGGCAGACCGTTGCGACGAAACGATTCCGCCGCGGCATCACGGACTCCCTGCGCACCCGGCAAGCGGTCGCGCAACGCCGCGTAGCGCGCGAGGAAGCCGTCGGCGCCGGTGTGGATTGCGGCGGTCATCGTGGGCGCACCGACATAGCGGCGTCGCACAAGCCCACGCTCGCCCGTGCGTCATGGCCGGGCCTGACCCGGCCATCTGTACCCGCACCGGTGCCGCGACAGATCGCCGGGTGAGGCCTGGCCATGACGCGCGGGCGAGCGTGCGACCGGCACACGGCGCGTCCGCTGCCCGTCGCTGCGGCGCCAAGCATCACGCTGCCTCCGCGATGACCTGGGCGTAGCCCTGCGCTTCCAGCGCGCGTGCCAGATCCGGGCCGCCGGACCGCACGATCCGGCCACCCACCAGCACATGCACGCGGTCCGGCACGATGTGGTCGAGCAATCGCTGATGGTGGGTGATCACCAGCGCGGAGAATTCCGGCCCGCGCAGCGCATTCACGCCATCCGCGACGATCTTCAGCGCATCGATATCCAGCCCGCTGTCCGTCTCGTCGAGGATCGCCAGCTTTGGCCGCAGGATCGCCATTTGCAGCACTTCGTTGCGCTTCTTCTCGCCGCCGGAGAAGCCGACATTCACGTTCCGCCGCAGCATGTCGTCCGGCATCGCCAGCCGCTTCGTCTCGGCGCGCGCCAGCTTGAGGAACTGCACCGCATCCAGTTCGCTTTCCCCGCGCGACCGGCGCAGCGCGTTCAGCGCGGTGCGCAGGAAGTTGGCATTGCCGACGCCGGGCAGTTCGATCGGCGCCTGGAACGCCAGGAACACGCCGAGCGCGGCGCGCTCCTCCGGTGCCATGGTCAGCAGGTCCTGCCCGTCGAACCGCACCGAACCGCCGGTCACCGTGTAGTCCTCCCGTCCGGACAGCACATAGGCCAGCGTGGACTTGCCGGAGCCGTTCGGCCCCATGATGGCGTGCACCTCGCCTTGCGGCACCGTCAGGTCGATGCCGTGCAGGATGGGCTTGTCGTTGATCGAAGCGGCCAGGCCGCGAATTTCCAACATACGTCGTTTATCCCAATTCCGTCACGCCGATGCCCGGCATGTCGTAACCCACAGTGCGAACAGCCATGACGTGCGTGTTGTCATCCCACGGAGCCTTCGAGGCTCACCGCCAGCAGCTTCTGCGCCTCGACGGCGAACTCCATCGGCAGTTCCTTCAAGACGTCCTTGCAGAACCCGTTGACGATCAGGTTCACCGCGTCCTCTTCCGACAATCCGCGCTGGCGACAATAGAACAACTGGTCGTCGGCGATCTTCGAGGTGGTGGCCTCGTGCTCCACCTTCGCCGTCGGGTTGCGGCTTTCGATATACGGCACGGTATGCGCGCCACACTGGTCGCCGATCAGCAGCGAATCGCACTGCGTGTGGTTGCGCGCGCCGGCAGCCGACGGCAGCACGCGCACCAGTCCGCGATAGGTGTTGTTCGACTTCCCGGCGCTGATGCCCTTCGACACGATCGTGCTGCGCGAGCCGCGGCCGATATGGATCATCTTGGTGCCGGTATCCGCCTGTTGGCGGTTGTTGGTCACCGCGACGGAATAGAATTCGCCGACGCTGTCCTCGCCGAGCAAGACACAGGATGGGTATTTCCAGGTGATCGCCGAGCCGGTCTCCACCTGCGTCCAGGAAATCTTCGACCGTGCGCCACGGCAGGCACCGCGCTTGGTGACGAAATTATAGATGCCGCCGCGGCCTTCCGCGTCGCCGGGATACCAGTTCTGCACCGTGGAATACTTGATCTGCGCGTCGTCCAGCGCGACCAGCTCGACCACCGCGGCGTGCAACTGGTTCTCGTCGCGCATCGGCGCGGTGCAGCCTTCCAGGTAGCTGACGGAAGCGCCGGTCTCGGCGATGATCAGCGTCCGCTCGAACTGGCCGGTGTTGCGCGCGTTGATGCGGAAATAGGTGGACAGCTCCATCGGGCAGCGCACGCCCTTCGGCACGAAACAGAAGCTGCCGTCGGTGAACACCGCGCTGTTCAGCGCGGCGAAGAAGTTGTCGCCGACCGGCACGACAGTGCCGAGATACTGCTGCACCAGTTCCGGATAGTCGCGCACCGCCTCGCTGATCGGGCAGAAGATCACGCCCGCCTTGCTGAGCGTCGCGCGGAACGTCGTCGCGACGGACACGCTGTCGAATACCGCATCGACCGCGATCTGCCGGTTCTCCGCCGCGTCCGGATCGACGCCGGCCAGGATCGCCCGCTCCTTCAGCGGGATGCCGAGCTTCTCGTACATTTTCAGCAGCTCGGGATCGACCTCGTCGAGGCTCTTCAGGCCGGGCTTCTTCTTCGGCGCGGCGTAGTAGTGCAGGTCCTGGTAGTCGATCGGCTGGTGCTCGACGCGCGCCCAGTGCGGCTCCTCCATCTGCTTCCAGGCGGCGAAGGCCTTCAGCCGCCATTGCAGCAGCCAGTCGGGCTCGCCCTTGCGGTCGGAGATCAGGGCAATCGTGTCCTCGCTCAGGCCCTTGGGCGCGAGGTCCATCTCGATCTCGGTCTCCCAACCCCACTTGTAGCCGGACTGGGTGACGGACTGGACGGTATCGAGCGTTTCGGTGACGGCGGGCATACGGACCCCTATTCAGCGGGCAGTACGAGGGTCGGCTGGACGCGGGCCGCGCGGGCTGGCACGCGGAAGGCGCGCGGGATCGCCGCCTCCTGCATGTCCGCCAGCGTGATCGAGGACAGCGCCTGGTGGATCGCGTCGTTCACCGGATCCCAGCGGCCACGCACCGGGCACAAGCCCTGGGACTCGCACTCGGTCAGCGAGCCGTCCACGCAGGCCGCGAGCGCGATCGGCCCGTCGATCGCGGCGATCACGTCGGCGACCGGGATGGCGGCGAGCGGGCGCAGCAGCCGATAGCCGCCGCGGGCGCCGCGCTGCGACCCGACCAGGCCGCCGGCGGCAAGCGTTTTCAGCACCTTGGCGACGGTCGGCTCGGGAATGCCGGTGGTTGCGGCGATGCCCGGCGAGGTCTGCACCCGCTCGGTATCGGCCAGGCGCACCAGCACCACGACCGCATAGTCGGTCAGCTTCGACAGCCTGAGCATGGCTTTTCGAAACCCTTCAGCCTGTGGCGTTGCACTAACTGGACCGGTTTGGTCCTGATTGGCTGGAAATGGCGTACCGGGTGGGTGGCGTCAAGGGGGTATGTTGCTGGGGGGGAGACGGCTCGGGGCTGGGATTTGGCACATCAGGCAGGTGTCGGCTGCTATACTATCTGTCTCGGGTCAGCCGCCGGGGTCCGCTCCATGTGCCCGTTCAATTGACGATTCATCAGACGCCGGAGATGTTTTTTTACTTGACAGGTGAGCTGGCACTGGTAGCCTGCGCACCATCGATGGAATGTCATTTACAATGTCTGATGTCTGGCAGGCGGCTACCGCCCGCCACCGCTTTTCGGAGGTGGTGGACGCAGCAGTCGAAGGGCGCCCGCAGTTCGTTCGGCGTAGGGATGGTCGTGAGGTCGTGGTCGTTTCCAGGGAGTATTTCGAGAAGACCAAACCGAGTCTGAAAGCCATTCTCCAGGCCGTGCGCTTCGGTAGAAGGGGCGACGAGTTCGATTCGGCATTGAACGAAGCGAGGGGCAGCCTCGCAGAAAGCTTAACGCCGCGTGCCTTAAGCCCGGAGAACAAGGGTGACAATTATCCTGGAGACGAACGTTCTGAGTGAGCTTCGACTACCCGACCCTGATCACAACGTCGCTGCGTGGCTCGCCACCGTACCCGAGGCAGAGATCGCAATCGCCTCCTTCAGTGTGGCTGAGATCGAGTACGGAATCGCCAAGGCGCCCCGAGCGAATACGGCTCTGGTGCAGCAATTGACTGCGTGGCTGGAAGCTATTCTGACCACCCAGCGCATCCTCCCGCTGGACGGAGCGGCGGCCCGGATCCTCGGCCGTCTACACGCCGTACCCGCACTGCGGAATCTCGCTACAACACGCCCACATGCACGCAAACCCAATTTTGGCGGCGACCTTGTCATCGCTGCCATTGCAGTTGCTCATGGCGCCACTGTTGCAACGCGAAACGTCGACGACTTTCGGCTAATAGCTGCGCATTTCCCCGGCTTGTCCGGCATCAATCCGTGGAGCGGCGAAACTTTCTGACACCACCGGCGCGGCCAGTCGCCGCACTACCCGCCGTGCACAATGCGATGATACCCGCGGGCGTAGTAAATCAGCCCCTCGTGCACCGTGCCCACTTCCACCGCCTCCACCGAACAGATGAACACGTCATGGGTGCCGACCTCGACGATCTGCGTGATGCGGCAGTCGAACGCCACCAGCGCTCCGTCCAGCACCGGAGCCCCGGTCGTCAGCGCATGCCAGGTGGCACCCTCGAAGCGCGCCGCCATGGTGTGGTCGGTCATGCCGGCGAATACCGGGGAAAGCTCCTCGTGCGCGCCGGCCAGCGTGTTCACGCACAGCACCGCGTTGGTCTTCATCGCCGGGTAGGAATCGTTGGCGCGATTGGCACAGACCAGCAGCGTCGGCGGCGTGTCGGTGACGCTGCACACGGCCGAGGCGGTGAACCCGGCGCGCCCGCCCGGTCCGTCGGTGGTGATCACGTTCACCGCCGCGCCGAGGCGGGCCATTGCCTCGCGATAGGCCTGCTTTTCGACAGCCATTGGTCCGCTCCGTCCCGGGTCGCTGCGCACCAGTATGACGCGCCCGTGCCGGTTCGGCCAGGACGCGCCGGTTGGCTGCGCGCATTGATCCACATCAATGCGAGCGGTCGCCCGAAAGAATAGCGACGCAACCCAACAATAGCGGACGGCAATCAACGCAGCCCTCGGCTCTGCGGCATTCGGCGATCCGAGTGATCAGCCGACAGGATGCAAGCTGGTTGGCATTTCCCGCTTCACGACGCGGTCTGCGAACAAGCAAAGGAACGTCATCATGCCCATCACACGTCGCGGTATTCTCTACGGTTCGCTCGGCGCAGCCGCGGCCGGGCTCACGACCCGGCGTGTGGCGGCGGCGCCCGAGCCGATCCGCTTCGGCTGGCTGACCGCCCTCACCGGGGCGAATTCGGCACCCGGCGTCGGTTTCAACCGGGGCATCGTCTATGCCGCCAACAAGATCAACGCCGCCGGTGGGGTGAACGGCCGGATGATCGACGTCATCACCCGCGACAGTTCGGGCGATCCGGCGAAGGCCGTGAACGCCGCCACGGACCTGGCGTCGAACCAGAAGGTCCATGCCGTCTTCGGCCCGGTCAACTCCGGCGAGTCGTTAGCCACCACGCCGATATTCACCCGCTTCAAGGTGCCCAGCCTCGGCATCTGCGTGGTCGATTCGCTGATCGACCCCGAAAAATTCCCGAACGCCTTCCGGCTTTCCCCGGATAGCTCGCAATGGGACGACGCCGTTCGCCACTACGTCCTCGACATCCTGAAGCTAAAGAAGGTGGCGGTGCTCGGCGACAACACGGGCTACGGCACCACGGCGACCGCCGGTTCCGTCGCCAACTTCAGGAAGGACGGCGCCGAGGTCGTCTACAGCGAAGTGATCGATGCCAACGCGCAGGACGTCTCGCCCAACCTGCTGCATGCGCGCGATGCCGGCGCGCAGGCGATCGCCTGCTGGAGCGATTCGACCGGCCTGGATGCCCGCATCATGAACGCGCGTGGGCGGATCGGCTGGGACGTCGTCATGGCAGGCCATCCCGCCCTGGGTTCGGGCGACGTGGCGCATCTGCTCGAGAAGCCGGAGTACTGGGACAAGGTGTTCACTGTCGGCTACCGCTCGTGCAGCTACAACGCCGACGGCATGCTGCCGCCGCGCATGGCGGCATTCGTCGATGAGGTGAAGGGCAAGGTCGAGTTGCAGGACACCCTGCTCTGGTGGGTGACGGCCGGGGTCGATGCGGTGACGCTCGTTGTCGAAGCGGTAAGCAAGACCGGATCGAGCGATTCGGACAAGATCATCGCCTACTGGAACGGCTTGTCGACCTGGCCGGGCCTGTTCGGCGACTACGCCTTCTCGCCGAAAGAGCATAACGGCTACCCGACGTCGGAGATCGTCATGTCGGCCGCCAACTCCAGCCGCAACGGCGCCATGACCCTGGCACCCGGCGCCTGATGCAAACGCCGGATGCCCTCACCTGACGCCCCCCGCCTGATGCCGGCGCCTGATGATTGAATCGATCATCTCCTACGGACTGGCGATGGGCGCGGCATACGCGCTCATCGCCGTGGCCTACAACGTGATGTTCAGCACCTCGCGGGTGTTCAGCTTCACTGCCGGGGCGCTCGGCATGTTGGGTGGCGTCTTCGGCGCCCTGTTCATCGACCGGCTCGGCCTGCCCGGAATCGTCGGATTGCTCGCCACCCTGGCCTGCTGCGCGGTGGTCGGCGTCATCACCGAGTTCGTTGCCGTGCGGCCGGTGCTGCGCAGCCTGGACCAGCATCTCTACGTGCTCTCGACGCTGGCGCTGTGCCTGATGATCCAGCAATTCACCGCCATCGAGTGGAGCACCGTGCCGCAGCGGTTCCCCCAGCTTATTCCCGTCGATCTGTTGGGCATCCGCGAACGGTTCTGGATGCCGGTCGTGGCATGCGTGCTCGTGGTAGGTGGGCTGGAGTTGCTCTACCGGCACAGCATGATCGGGCGGGCCTTCCTCGCCATTGCCGAGGATAACTTCGCCGCCCGCGCGCTCGGGCTGCCGGAACGCGGGCTGCGGGTTGCCAGCTACGCGCTGGCCGGCGCGATCGGCGGGCTGGCCGGATTCGCCAGTGGCGGCATCATGCTCGCCTTCTTCGCCAACGTCTCGCCGTTCAATTTCTACGGCTTCATCCCGGTGGCGCTCGGCAGCATCGGCAACAACCGCGGCGCGGTGGTGGCTGGCATCATGCTCGGGCTGTTCCAGCAGGCCACGAACTTCCTGATGGGCGGCGTGTTTTCTTCGGTCGCCGTGTTCGGCGTGTTCATCGTGGCGCTGTTGATCGTGCCGCAGGGCCTGTTCGGCGAACCGCCGGCGAGGCGGGTCTGATGTCGCAGGTCGTGCTGCACGATAGCGTCAGCGGCACGGCGCGGCAGACCCCGCGCCAGTTCGTTGGCAAGCTGGCGCCGTTCGCCGGACTGTTCGGGCTGGCCTGCCTGCTGCCGTTGACCGACAACGCCTATTTCGGGCTGATCATCGGCCGCGCCGCCGTCTACTGGGTACTGGTGTCCGGCCTGAACCTGGTGGTGGGATTCGCCGGCCAGATCGCCATCGGCTGGGGCGTCGCGCTGCTGGCGCTCGGCGCTTACGTCACCGCCGCTCTCTCGGCGGGCACCGCATTCGCGCCAGTGTCGCCCTACCTCGCGCTGGCCGCGGCTGGCATCGTCGGAGCGATCGCCAGCGTGCTCATCGGCCTGCCGGCACTGCGGCTGCGGGCGTTCTATTTCGCCGTGACGACGATCGGCTTCGCCACCATCGTGACGCAGATCGCGATGGCCTGGCAGAGCGTCACCGGCGGCGGCATCGGCGTCGTCGGGCCGACCTTCGGCGGTCCGTTTTCCACCACCTGGGGGTTCTACTACTTCTGCCTGGCGGCTGCCGCGTTGTTCACCTGGCTCAGCGCAAACGTCGCTGCCAGCCGGTTCGGCCGCGCGCTGCTGGCGATCCGCGACGCCGAGGTCGCCGCCGAGGCGAATGGCATCTCCAAGCCGGTCTTGCTCTCCCTCACCTTTCTTTTCGCCGGCGCGGCCGGGGGGCTCTCCGGCGGCCTGTTCGCCTCGCTGCAGAGCTACATCACACCCGACGCCTTCTCGATCGATCTCTCGATCCTGTTCTTCATCGCGATCCTGATCGGCGGCCGCGGCTCCATCCTCGGCCCGCTGTTCTCGACCGTCTTGCTCACCCTGTTGCCCGAGGTGGCCGCGCCGCTGGCCGCCTGGGCCTCGTTCCTCTACGCCACTCTGTTGCTGGCGATCGTGCTGCTGGCGCCCGGCGGCTTCGCCAACCTGTTCGATTTCAAGAACCGCAAGCCATTGGAAACCGGACGGATCATCCGGCCGAACCAACAGCTCCTGCCCCGGCTGTTGTCGGCCACCACGGCGCGGGGACAGATCGGCGTCGAGGATGTGGTTCTGAGCTTTGGCGGCGTGCGCGCGATCGATGGCCTCAGCCTGGCCATCACGCCGGGCGAGGTGCACGGGCTGATCGGCCCGAACGGTTCCGGCAAGACGACGGTGCTCAACGTGATTTCGGGCTTTTACCGGCCTGATTCGGGCGCGGTCCGGCTGCGCGGGGCAGCGCTTCGGCCCGGGGCGCCGCAGACCAGGGCCGGCATCGGCATCGCCCGCACCTTCCAAACGCCGCGCATCGTCGGCGAGGCCTCGGTGCTGGCCAACGTCATGATCGGCGGCACCGTGCTTGGGCAATGCACCTTCATCGAGACGGTCCTCAGCCTTGGGCGGCACCGGCGCGAGGAGAGGGAGCTTCGGGAACGGGCCATGCTCGCCCTTGAGGCCGTGGGGCTGAAGCGCCTGGCGGACGTGCGAGCAGACCGGTTGCAGCACAGCGAACTCCGCTTCCTCGAGATTGCCCGCGCGCTGATGCCCAACCCGGCCTTCCTGCTGCTCGACGAACCGGCCGCCGGGCTGGCGGGCGACGAAATTCAACTGCTGGGGGCGTTGATCACCGCGATCAGCCGGATCGGCATCGGCGTGCTGCTGGTCGAGCACCACACGGACCTCGTCTTCGATATCTGCGAACAAGTGACCGTGCTCAACCTGGGCCGCAGCCTCGCCAACGGAACGCCGGCCAAGATCAGGGCGCACCAGGACGTCATCGATGCCTATCTCGGAAGCTGAACCGCTGCTTCTGGTGGCCGGGCTGACGGCCGGGTACGGCAAACTGCGCGTGTTGCACGGTGTCGACATGACGGTCGGCCGGGGTGAGCTGGTCGCCATCCTGGGGCCGAACGGCGCGGGCAAAAGCACACTGCTCTGCACCATTGCCGGTCTGCTGCCCAAGCAGGCCGGTCGTGTGGTGTTCGACGGCCGCGACCTCGCCGGCCTCGGTGCGAAGGATACGGTGCGGCTGGGGATCGGACACGTCATCCAGGACCACCGTATTTTCACCCATCTGAGCGTGCAGGATAATCTGCTGCTTGCCGGCTACGACCTGCCGCGTGCGGCGCACCTCGCCCGGATCGAGGAAGTCTATGCGCTGTTCCCCGAGATCGCCGCCAAGCGGAACCAGTTCGGCGCCGCGCTCTCCGGCGGGCAGCAGCAGATGCTGGCGGTGGCGCAGGGGGTGGTTCGCCGGCCCAGGCTCCTGATGCTCGACGAGCCTTCCGCCGGCCTGTCGCCGGTGCTGGTCGATCGTGTGCTGGCGGTGGCCGCTGCCTTGCGGGCCGACGGCGCATCGGTCCTGCTGGTCGAGCAAGCCGTGCAGAAGTCGCTGACTTTCGCCGATCGCGTCTATGCGATGGCCGGCGGACGAATCGTGCTGGAAGCGGCGGCCGCCGAGCCCGACCTGCCACAGCGGCTCAAGCAGGCCTATTTCGGCCAGGCCGCCGCCTGAACCCGGCCCGTCGTTGCAGGGCGCTTGCCGCCGGTGCTGGTGGACCGCGTGCTGGCCGTGGCGGCGAAGCTGCGCGACGGCGGGTCGGCGGTGCTGCCAAGGGTTCGCCGCGGAATAACTGCGTCAGTTGACGTGCGGACCGTGCCCAAGTCGTCATGGTCCGCGCAGGCGGACCATCCACGACTTTCCTTGATGTGAGCCGCAAAGTCGTGGATGGCGGGCCGGAGCCTGCCCCCGGGCGATTGACCCGGGGGCCTGCCATGACGGGACGGACGATGCTGCGCCGCATGGTGATTCGTTTATTGCTCGGCGAGCCCTAACTTAAAGCGGCTTGGACGATGGTCCACCCGGATGTGTCATCACCGGGCTTGGCTCGGTGATCCACGACTTTGCAGCGCTCGGCACATAAGGCGGCTGAGTCTACCGGGCGGGAGCGATATCGGTCTTCGTAAAATCCTCGCCCTTGAACAGCAATGCTGCCCGGTTCGCCCTGGTGCACGCGTAGGCGTAGCAATCGCCCATGTTGAGCGCCGCCGGGTGGCGGCCTCTGCCGTATTGGGCGTAAGCGTCGGCGGCAATCTCGAATTCCCGTTCGCCAATGTCGACAAACCGGAACTGGCCGACCGCCAGGAAGCGGCCGACATGCGTGCGAGCGGCAGGCACGGAAAATGTATAGCTGCGGCAGAGACCCGCGACCGTCTCCCAAACCGATATGGCGGAACAAAGCCGCCGCCGATCGGTTTCCAGCAGATCAGCCAGGGCGGCGGCCTCGGGCTCGTTCGCGATGATGGCGATCAGCGCCGAAGCGTCCGCAAAAATCATCAGGATTCGCCGGCAAGCTCGTCGAAGAACGCCTTGTCGGCGGCCTGCCCGGTCGGCGGTGGGAGTGGATGTTCTGCGCGCAAAGCGGCAAAGCGTTCGCGCAGCGGGATGGCTTCGGCCATGCGGTCCAGCTCTGCCTTGACGGCGATTTTCACGGCATCCTGCTTGGTGACGCCGCGTCGTTCGGCGAGCTCGGCCACCAGCCGCGCGGTGGTGTCGTCTTTGATATACAGGGGCACAGGCTGTTCTGCGAATATTGGATATCCAGCGGAGGATATCCTAATATCGCAACCAGGGCAAGGTGCCCCGGCGAAGGAGTGCAACCGAGGGGAGCGCACCGATGCCGGACCCGGACGAGGACTGCAATCACTGGTCCCGGGTTGCTGCGGATTGGGTCGCCTGGGCACGCAAGCCGAACCATGACGCCTTCTGGGCCTACCAGGCTGCGCTGGCAGCATTCATCGGCCGCGGCAACGGCAAGGCGCTGGACATGGGTTGCGGCGAGGGACGCGTCGCGCGTGTGCTGACCGGCTGCGGCTATCAGGTGACCGCGATCGATCCGGTCTTCGAATGTGTGGCGGCTGCCGCGCAGGCCTGCTCTGCGCAGGACCATGCCGTCGGCGCCGCCGCCGGGCTGCCGTTTGCCGATGCGTGCTTGGATCTCGTCCTGGCCTACAATGTGCTGATGGACGTTGCGGATGTTCCGGCCGCCTTGCGGGAGATCCGCCGCGTCATGCGCCCCACCGGACAGCTTGTCGTGTCCATTTGCCATCCGTTCGCCGATCGCGGGCGCTTCGCCGGCGCTGAAACGAACGCCCCCTTCGTTGTCGAAGGCAGCTATTTCGGCCGGCAGCGCTTCGATGGCGTGGAAGAGCGCGATGGAATGCGCATGCATTTTGCCGGTTGGTCGCAGCCGCTCGAAAACTACGCGGCTGCATTGGAGGCGGCGGGACTCGCGATCACGTCACTCCGCGAACCGGTGCCCGAGCTCGATCACGGGCGAGACCACCTGGCGCCCTGGACCCGAATTCCGATGTTCCTGTGGCTGAAGGCGCGACCGCTGGCGGTTTGAGCAATACCAACAGCGCGGCCACTACTTCCCGAACACCAGATCCGGCAGCCACAGCGTCATCGCCGGCCAATACGTGATCAGCCCCAGCACGATCAGCAGCAACACCAGGAACGGCAGGATGCCGCGGATCACCTCGCCCATCGGCGCGTCGGAAATGGTGGACAGCACGAACAGGTTCAGCCCGACCGGAGGATGCACCAGCCCCACTTCCATGTTGTGGGTGAAGATGATGCCGAAATGCACCGGATCGACCCCCAGCGGCACCAGCACCGGCGCCAGGATCGGCATCACCAGCAGCAGCGTGCTGACCACCTCCAGGAAGCAGCCGATGATCAGCAGCAGCAGGTTCATCGCCAGCAGGAATTCCCAGGTGCTGAAGCCCTGCTTGACCGCGAACTCCACCAGTTTCGCGGGCAGCCCCGAGCCGGTCATCCAATGGCCGAACACCAGAGCAGTGGCGATGATCAGCATGATGACGCCGGCGCTGGACAGCGCCTCGGCGATCACCTCCAGCGTCTGCGTGAAGGGAAAGCCGCGATACACGATCAGGCTGACCACCAGCGAGGTCACCGCGGCCAGTGCCGCGGATTCGGTGACCGTCATGAAGCCGCCGTAGATGCCGGTCAGCACGACGAACGGCACCGCCATGGCCGGCAGTCCCCGCACCGTGACGCGCAGCCGCTCGCGCAGCGGCATCGCCGGCTCGACCGGGAAGTTCTTGCGGTGCGCATAGTACAGCACCCACAGGAAGAACGCGCCGGCCTGCAACAGCCCGGGCAGGATGCCCGCCAGGAACAACCGCGGCACCGATTGCTCCGTCACGATGCCATACAGGATCAGCGCCAGCGACGGCGGGATCACCACGCCGATGGTGCCCGAGGCACCCAGCACGCCCAGCGAGAAGCCGCGCGGATAGCCGCGCTTCAGCATCGCCGGCAGCAGGATGGTGCCCATCGCCAGCGCGGTCGCCACCGACGAGCCGGAGATCGCCGCGAACAACGCGCAGGACACCACCGCCACCAGGCCGAGCGAGCCCTTCACCCCGCCCAGCCAGGCCGTGGACAGATCGACCAGCGCTTGCGCCACCCCGCCGCGCCGCATGAACGCCGCTGCCATCACGAACAACGGCAGCGACATCAGCGTGGTCGAGTTGAGCTGGTCGATCATGTTCTGCGCCAGCCCGATGATCGGCTGGTCGGACAGGAAGTACAGCACCGCGGCACAGGCGCCGAGCACCAAAAAGATCGGCATGCCCGCCGCGAGCAAGCCGAAGAACAGCACAAGGAAACCGATGGCTGCCATCGCGCGGGCGGATTACCGGTGGACCGCTTCGTGGACCGTCAAGGCGAGTTCGGCTCCCACCTCGTGCGCGATCGCCAGCGTGTGGCCGACCGACATGGTGCGCGGATCGAAGAATAAGGCGTAACGAACCAGCCGGATACTGTAGCGCACCAGCATCAGCCCGCCGCCGACCGGCAGCGCGGTGTAGTAGATCCAGATCGGGAATTGCAAATCGGAGGAGCTGCGCTGGTCAAGCAGCACCGCGGTGCTGACGACGTCCCAGCCGTACCAGACCATGCCGAAGGTGAAGGCGATGGCGACCAGGCAGTTGAACATCTCGACCCAGCGCTGCACCCCCGCCGGCAGCATGCGCAATACCAGGTCCGGGCGCACCTGTCCGTCGGTGCGCACAAGCTGGCTGGCGATGATCATGATCGCCCAGACCATGATATAGACGATGACTTCCTCGGCCCAGGTGATCGCGCCCGCCGGATCGATATAGCGCCCGAACACCTGCGTCACGGCGATCGCCAAGGCAACCGCGCCGAGCAAACCTACCAGGGTGCGCTCGATGCGGTCCCATACGGCAAATAACCGCCGGAGACCGGGATGCGCAACCGGCGCGAGCTCAGACGCCGACATCCGCCATGACCAGCTCGACCAGCTTCGGCGAAATATGCGCGTCCTGCACTGCCTTATCCTGCTCCTTCACCATTTTGGCGTGGGCCGCGTCCAGTTCGGCCTGCGGCACGTCCACGAACGTGACGCCGTGCTGTGTCAGTTCTCCGCGGGCGCGTTCCTGCGACTTGGCGCTGTTGGCGCGCCAGGTCGGCAGGTTGTCCGCCCACAGCTTCAGCACCGTCTCGCGCAGCTTCGGACCGATCTTGTCCCAGAACGCCTGGTTGGCCAGCGGCACGTACAGCCCCATGCCCTGATGGTCCTGCAACGAATACCGCATCCCCGAATCGTACAGCTTGGAGCTGTTGGTGCTTTCGTTGGTGCTGATCAGCCCGTCGAAGGTACCCTGCGACATGGCCAGCGGCACGTCCGGCCACGCAGTGACGGTGGGGATGCCGCCAAAGTAGTGGATCCGGAACGAGTTGAGCACCCCGCCGGGGCTGCGCAGCTTCATCCCCGTCAGGTCTGCCAGCGTATTGAGCGGCTTGCGTGTCGAGAACCAGTTGTTGAAGCCGAGATCGAACCAGCCGCCCAGCACTTGCAGATGCAGCTTGTCGGTGATCTCGGAATTGACGAACTTGCCGCCCTTGCCGTCGGTCGCCTTGTGCACCAGGTCGATCGGCCGGCCGTAGAACGCCGGCAACTGCGAAAAGTCGGCGTCCGGCACGAAGCCGGTGATGGTCCAGGTACCGGGACAGGCCATCTCCACCTGGCCCTGCACCAGCGCCTTCACCACCTGAAGGTCGGGGAACAACGCGCCGCTTTCGAACAGCTTGGTGGTGATCTGGCCGCTTGACGCTGCCTCGATCTTGCCGAGAAAGTCACGGAACGCCACGTTGCGCGGATGCGAGGGCGCGGTGTCCAGCGAGCAGCGCAGCTCGATCGGCGCGGCGGCGTCGGCCCGGCGGATGAAGGGAGCGGCAAGGGCAACGGCCGCCGAGGCCCCGAAGGCCCGGCGCGTGATTGTGTTTGACATCTGTGCCTCTCGGACGTTGGCAGTTGGCGGCAAAGGTTACTGCACCGCGCGGTTCCGCTTCGTCAAGCCGGCATTGCAGCCGGGCAGATGATCGTCTGGTAATGCAGTCGTTTGCCGTCGCACCGGCGCTGCCCATGTCATGGCCGGGCGTGACCCGGCCATCTATGCGGCGCGCTGCCGCGCTAGATGGCCGGATCAAGCCGTGCCTGCGGGCGCTTGCCCCGGGGGCAAGGCCATGAGGTGAGGTGCGCCGGTGCGACGGCAACATCGCCGGCCGCAAGCGACGACAGTCAAGCGCCGCTGTCAGACACCCACATCCGCCATGACCAGCTTCACCAGCTCCGGCGAAATATGCGCGTCCTGCACGGCCTTATCCTGCTCCTTCACCATCTTCGCATGTTCGGCGTCGAGTTCGGCTTGCGGCACATCGACGAAGGTGACGCCGTGCTGCGTCAGTTCCTCGCGCGCATGCTCCTGCGACTTCGCGGTGTTGACGCGGTAGTTCGGCAGGTTCTCGGCCCATAGCTGCAACACCGTCTCCTGCAACTTCGGACCGAGCTTCGCCCAGAAGTCCTGGTTGACCAGCGGCACATAGAGCCCGATACCCTGATGGTCCTGCAACGAATGGCGCAGCCCGGAATCGTACAGTTTGGCGCTGTTGCAGCTCTCGTTGGAACTGATCAGCCCGTCGAACGTGCCCTGTGACATGGCCAGCGGCACGTCCGGCCACGCAGTGACATTGGGAATGCCGCCAAGATAGTGGATGCGCCAGGAGATCAGCACGCCGCCCGGGCTGCGGATCTTCATGTCCTTGATGTCGGCCAGCGAATTCAGCGGCTTGCGGGTGGAGAACCAGTTATAGAAGCCGAGATCGAACCAGCCGCCCAGCACTTCCACGTGCAGCTTGTTCTTGATCTCTTCATTGACGTATTTGCCGGCCTTGCCGTCGGTCGCCTTGCGCACGAGGTCGATCGGCCGGCCGTAGAATGCCGGCAACTCCGAAAAATCCGCATCGGCGACAAAGCCGGTGATCGTCCAGGTGCCCGGGCAGGCCATCTCCACCTGGCCCTGCACCACCGCCTTGAGCACCTGAAGGTCGGGAAACAGGGCGCCGCTTTCGAACAGCTTGGTGGTGACCTGGCCGTTCGAGGCGGCCTCGATCTTCGCCAGGAAATCGCGGAACGCGACATTGCGCGGATGCGAAGGCGCGGTGTCGAGCGAGCAACGTAGCTGGATTGCCGCGGCGGCGTCGGCCCGGCGGATGAACGGAGCGGCAAGGGCAATGGCCGCCGTGGCTCCGAAAGTCCGGCGGGTGATGGCGTTCGGCATGGGTGCCTCTCAGACGTCTGCTGTTGGCAGCGAAGGTCACTGCGCCCCGCGCGGTCTCGCGGCATCGAACGGGCTGCCGGCCGGGACCTCGGTGCGGCGGCAATAGCCGAACCCGGCCGGCAGCGAATTGACCTGGATCAACCCCGGCCCGGCGCGTCCCCGCTAATCTGCGCGGCGCAGCACGGACCCCCTCGCATGAAGCGCCTCCCGATCGTCGTCATCCTGCTTGTCATCCTGGGCGGGGGTGGTTGGCTGCTGGCCCAGCGGCTGGCCGCCACCCCCGACGCCGGCACGCTGTACGGCAATGTCGAAATCCGCCAGGTCGATCTGGCCTTCGAGGTCGAGGGCAAGGTGGTCGCCATGCCAAAGCGCGAAGGCGATCGGGTGAGCCAGGGCGAGACCGTCGCCGAAGTCGATCCCGCGACCTACCAGAACGCCAGCGCGTTGGCCGAGGGGCGTCGCGATGCCGCCAAGGCGCAACTCGATGAGTTGCTCGCCGGCACGCGGCCGGAAGACATCGACCAGGCGCGCGCCAATTTCGCGGCAGCACAGGCAACGCTGACGGATGCCGAGGCGACGTTCGCGCGACAGAAGGATCTGGCGGCGCGCAATGTCTCGTCGCAGCAGCAGCTCGACGATGCGCGCATGGCGCTGGATTCGGCGGCGGCCAAGCTGGCGCAGACCCATGCCGCGATGATCGAGGCGATCAACGGCCCGCGCATCCAGGATATCGACGCGAGTCGCGCCAACCTGCGTGCCGCGGAGGCGACGCTGGAACTATCGCGCACCGAACTCGCGCGCACCAAACTGGTCGCCCCGAGCGCCGGCACCGTCATGACGCGGGTCATCGAGCCGGGCACCGTCGTGCTGCCGGCCGCCGCGGTATACTCGATCGCGATCGACGGCGAGGTCTGGGTGCGCGCCTTCGCCCCCGAGCCGCTGCTGGCGCGATTGGCGCCCGACGCGCCGGTGACGCTCGGCACCGATGCCGGCCGGACCTATCGCGGCCATATCGGCTACGTCTCGCCGGCCGCGGAGTTCACCCCCAAGACGGTGGAAACGCCGGAGCTGCGCACGCAGCTTGTCTATCGCCTGCGTATCCGCGTGGAAAACCCGGACGACGGCCTGCGCCAGGGCATGCCGGTGACAATCCATCTGGCGGACGGCAAGTGAGGAGGTTGTCAAAAAACCTCTCCCGCTGCGCGGGGTTGAGCCGCGAAGCGGATCGACGCGAGACGCGAAGCGTCGAGGGTGAGGGTGCCGCGTGCCGCACACTCTTATTCCGAGCCCCTGCGGAGGTTCGAAGTTCGGCACCGTACTGCTCGCATCACCCTCACCCGGCGCGCCATGGCGCGCCGACCTCTCCCGCGCAGCGGGAGAGGTTATGAACGCCGTCGCCACCGTCACCGGGCTGCGCTACGCCTATCCCGATGCGGTCGCGCTGGACGGCATCGACGCGGCCATCGAACCGGGCATCATCACCGGCCTGGTCGGCCCCGACGGCGCCGGCAAGACCACGCTCCTGCGTCTCATCGCCGGCCTGCTGCGCCCCACTGCCGGAAACGTGCGCGTGCTCGGCCACGACATGGCGACCGATGCCGCCGCGGTGCATCCCTCGATCGGCTACATGCCGCAGGCATTCGGCCTGTACGAAGACCTCAGCGTCGCGGAAAACCTCGACCTGTTCGCCGACCTGCATGCCATGCCGCGCGACCTGCGCGCGGCACGCATCGAACGACTGCTGCGCTTCACCGGCCTGGCGCCCTTCACCACGCGCCTGGCCGGCAAGCTCTCCGGCGGGATGAAGCAGAAGCTCGGCCTGGCCTGCGCGCTGCTCTCGCGTCCGCGGCTGCTGCTGCTGGACGAGCCGTCGGTCGGCGTCGATCCGGTGTCGCGCCGCGAACTCTGGGCGATCGTCACGGCCATGCTGGAGGAAGGCCGTGCGGACGGCATGGCCGTGGTGTGGGCCACCGCCTATCTGGACGAGGCCGCGCGGTGCGGCCGCGTGCTGCTGCTGCACCAGGGCAAGTTGCTGACCGACGCGCCGCCGGACGAGTTCCTCGCGCCGCTGCGCGGCCGGGTGTTCCGCCTGATCGTGCCCGCCGGCGGGCGCCGTGCCATCGCGCGGCACGCCGCGCAACATCCGGCCGTGCTCGACGCGCTGGTCGCCGGCGACAGCTTGCGCATCGTACTGCGCGAGCATGCCGCCACCCCGGCAGCCGAGGAACTCGGCGGCACCGCGCTGGAACCATTGCCGCCGCGGTTCGAGGACGGGTTTATTGCCCGGTTGGCGCACGATTCTCCCCCTCCCTCAAGGGGAGGGGGAGAAGCGTGGCGTCGGTGTCGGAGTTGGTGTGGGGGTACCCTACCCCCTCCCACACGGGGAGGGGGAGAATCGTGCGGCGGCGCCGGCCATCGAAGTGCGCGACCTGGTGCGCCGCTTCGGCTCCTTCGTCGCGGTCGACCATGTGAGTTTCACCGTGCAGCGGGGGGAAATTTTCGGCCTGTTGGGCCCGAACGGCGCCGGCAAGTCCACCACCTTCCGCATGCTGTGCGGCCTGCTATCCCCGTCCGGAGGCAGCGCACACGTCGCCGGCCTGGACATGCTGCACGCACCCGCCGCGGCCCGCGCGCGCATCGGCTACATGGCGCAGCGGTTCTCGCTCTATGCCGAGTTGTCGGTGCGGGAAAACCTGCGCTTCTTCGCCCGCGTTTATGGCCTGAACCGCGTTGCGCAGGTGCGTGCGATCGACTCGGCGCTACAGCGCTTCGAACTCGGCGACCTTGCCAACACCGTGGCGCACGACCTGCCGCTCGGCCTCAAGCAGCGGCTGGCGCTGGCCGCGGCGCTGCTGCACGCGCCCGCCATCCTGTTTCTCGACGAGCCCACCTCCGGCGTCGATCCGCTGACCCGGCGCGAGTTCTGGAACCGCATCGGCACGCTGGCGGATGCCGGCGTGACCATCATGGTCACCAGCCATTTCATGGACGAAGCGGAATATTGCGACCGGCTGGGCATCGTCAGCCAGGGCCGCCTTGCCGCGGTCGGCACGCCGGCCGAACTGCGCGCCGGCGTGCGTTCGCCGGAGCTGCCCGATCCGACGTTGGAGGATGCGTTTATCGCCCTGGTCGCGCAGGACGCGACGCGCCGCGAGGCGGCATGAGCGACCCCCCCGTACACACCCCCCGCTCCGCGGGAGAGGTCAAGCCGCGAAGCGACGAGGGTGAGGGGCGGAACGCACAGCCCCGCCGTGCGTTACGCCCCTCACCCGGCGCTCCGCGCCGGCCTCTCCCGCGAAGCGGGAGTGGTGTACTCATGCGCATGCGTGGCCTCCTGCGCAAGGAAATGAAGCACGTCCTGCGCGATCCTTCCGCCATCCTGATCGCGTTCCTGATGCCGCTGGTGCTGCTGCTGGTGCTTGGCTTCGGCATTTCGTTCGACGCCAGGCATATGCCTGTCGCGCTGGTCGCCGACGCGCCGGAGGAAGTCGTGCGCGGCCTGCTGCAAGCGATGGATGCCTCGCCCTATCTCTCGGTGCAGCGCGCCGCCAGCCTGCATGACGCGCAGGCCGCGCTGACCACCGGCCAGGTGCGCGGCATCGTGGTGGTGCGCGAGGACTTCGCCCAGCACCTGGCGCACAGCACGGACTGGCCGGCGACCGTCGCTCTGGACGTCAACGGCACCGATCCGAACACCGCGCGCATTCTGGAAGGCTACATCAGCGGCGCCTTGCAGGTATGGCTGTCCGGCCAGCAGCAGGAGAAGCGGCTGACGGCGTCCGGTGGCATCGACTTGCAGGTGCGCGACTGGTTCAACCCGGAACTTCGCTCCGCGGATGCCATCGTCCCCGGCGTGATCGCCATGGTGATGACGATGGCCGGCACGCTGCTGACCGCCGGCGGCGTGTCGCGCGAGTGGGAGCATGGCACGATGGAGAGCATGCTCGCCTCCCCGGCGCGCTTGGGCGAACTGATCCTGGCACGGCTGGGCTGCAACTTCGTCCTGGGCATCGGCAGCATGCTGGTGTCGCTGCTATTGGCCGTCTTCCTGTTCGGCGTGCCGTTCCGCGGCGGTCTGCTCGCACTGGCCGTCGCCGTGTCGCTGTTCCTGGTATTCGCGCTCGGCTGGGGACTGTTCATCTCGACGCTGGCACGCAACCAGTTCGTCGCGTCGCAGATGGCGTTCCTGACCACGATGATGCCGGCGCTGATGCTGTCCGGCATGGTCTTCGATATTGCGGCGATGCCGGCGTGGCTGCGCGTGATCACCTATGTCGTGCCGGCGCGCTATCTGGTCGCCATTCTGCAAACCCTGTTCCTGGCGGGCGATGTCTGGGCGGTGATCCTGCCCAACCTGGCCGCGCTGGCTGCGGCGGCAATTCTGGCCGTGGTCGGCACGGTCCTGGTGACGCGGCGGAGGCTGGATTGAGCAGCCGGAACTCTGGATTGGGCGGCCGGCACGCGATCCTCCCTCCCCCCTTGTGGGGGAGGGTTGGGGAGGCGGGGCGAACCACCACCGCCGTCGTGGCCGTTCGACCCCTCTCCCCCACCCTCCCCCACAAGGGGGGAAGGAGTCTGCTGGTTTCCTTGGCACTGTGGCCCTGATGTTCCGTCGTATCCTCGCACTGATGCTGAAAGAGCTTTCGGCGCTTTGGAAAGATCCGAAGACGCGGCGGGTCATCCTGATTCCGCCGATCGTGCAGGTGGTGCTGTTCGCCTACGCCGCGAATTACGACGTGACCGACGTGTCGCTCGGCGTGTGGAACGAAGATGCCGGCGCGCAGTCGGCCGAACTGGTGCGCCGCTTCGCCGCCTCGCCCGCCTTCCACGTGGTGCTCGCGCCGCAATCGCCCGCCCAGGCACGCACGGCATTGGACGCCAAGACGGTCGCCGCGGTGCTGCACCTGCCGCAGACCTTCTCGGCCGACGTGCTGGCCGGGCGTCCCGCCCAGGCGCAATTGCTGGTCGATGCGCGCCGCTCCAACACCGCGCTGATGTTGCAGGGTTACGCCGCGGACATCGTCGCCGATTACGCGGCGGGTCTGCATCCCGGTCACACGCCGCTGGTGCTGCTGACGCGCGACTGGTTCAACCCCACGCTGGAGAGCACCTGGTTCATCCTGCCCGGCCTGGTCTGCGTGCTGTCGATGATCATGGCGCTGCTGATCAGCGCGTTGGCGCTGGCGCGCGAGCGCGAACTCGGCACGCTGGAGCAATTGCTGGTGACGCCGTTGCGCCCGCTGGAGATCCTGTGCGGCAAGGCGCTGCCCGGCATCATCGTCGGCATGCTCGACGCCAACATCGTCATCGTGGCGGCGCTGCTGTGGTTCCGTCTGCCGTTCCGCGGCGACCTGCTGCTGCTCCAGGCAATGCTGCTGCTGTACACCCTCACCGGCACCGCCATCGGCCTGGCGATCTCCAGTCTTGCGCGCACCCAGCAGCAGGCGATGCTTGGCGTATTCGTCATCGCGTCGCCGATGATCGTGCTGTCCGGCTACGCCGCGCCGGTCGAGAACATGCCGCCGATCGTCGAGTTCATCGGCCGCGCCGATCCGGTGCGCTACATGCTGGTCGCCGCACGCGGCCTGTTCCTGCAAGACATGCCGTTGGCGGTGGTCTTGCAACAAGCCTGGCCGATGGCGCTGATCGCGCTGGTCATGCTGGTGGTGGCCGGCGTGGCGGTGCGCCGCGCGGTGGCCTGAGCGCGGTATGGTCGCACGGGCTATTTTCGTATGGCGATGACGATCGTAGACTGGCAACCGGCCTGGGACCGACCCAGGGGTTCAGCCCACCCGTCATGGCCGGCGAAGACAGGCCATCCACGACTGTGCTTGTTTCGATCGGCATAGTCGTTGATGGCGGGCCGGAGCCTGCCCCCGGGCGCTTGACCCGGGGGCCCGCCAAGACGGATCGGGACCTGCTAACAGGGTGGAGAGTCAAGTGACCGGCAACAGCGCCTACCTGGCGGACCTCGACCGCAACCAGGCGAACTACGCGCCACTGACGCCGCTGACGTTCCTGGAGCGGGCGGCCTATGTCTATCCGGACAAGCCGTCCGTGGTGCACGGCGCCGAACGCTATACCTGGCGCGAGACCTATGCCCGCTGTCGCCGTCTCGCCTCCGCACTGGCGCGCCGCGGCATCGGCAAGAACGACACCGTCGCGGTGATGGCGCCGAACACGCCGCCGATGTGCGAGGCCGCGTTCGGCGTGCCGATGTGCGGCGCCGTGCTGAACCCGCTGAACACCCGGCTCGACGCCGAGACGGTCGCGTTCATGCTGCGCCATGGCGGCGCCCGTGCGCTGATCACCGATCGCGAGTTCTCCCCGGTGGTCGGCAAGGCACTCGCCTTGCTCGACGTGAAGCCGCTCGTCATCGACATCGACGATCCCCTCTGCCAGGACGGCGCCTTGCTCGGCGAGACCACGTATGAAGCCTTCCTGGCGGAAGGCGATCCGGACTACGACTGGCAACCGCCGCAGGACGAGTGGGACGCGATATCGCTGAGCTACACGTCCGGCACCACCGGCGATCCGAAGGGCGTGGTCTACCACCATCGCGGCGCGCATCTGAACGCGGTGAGCAATATCCTCAACTGGGGCATGCCGCATCACGCGGTATATCTCTGGACCCTGCCGATGTTCCATTGCAACGGCTGGTGCTTCCCGTGGACCGTCGCCGAGCGCGCCGGCGTCAACGTGTGCCTGCGCCGCATCGAGGCGAAGGCGGCATGGGATGCGATCCGCACGCATGGCGTGACGCATATGTGCGGCGCGCCGATCGTCTATTCCATGCTGATCAATGCGCCGGCGGAACTGCGCGCCGGCGTGCGGCAGCGCATTGCCGGCCAGGTCGCCGGCGCCGCGCCGCCCGCCGCCATCATCGAAGGCGCCGAGAAGATCGGCATCGAGCTGACGCATGTCTATGGGTTGACCGAGACGTACGGCCCCGCCGCGGTCTGCGCCAAGCATGCGGCATGGAGTGCGATGCCGATCGATCAGCGCGCCGAGCGCAACGGCCGCCAGGGCGTGCGCACGCCGTTGCAGGAAGCGATGGCCGTGCTCGATCCGGAAACCATGCAGCCGGTGCCGTGGGACGGCGAGACGATGGGCGAGATCATGTTCCGCGGCAACATCACGATGAAGGGCTATCTGCAGAACCCATCAGCCACGGAACGCGCTTTTGCCGGCGGGTGGTTCCACACCGGCGACCTCGCGGTGATGCAGCCGGACGGCTACGTGAAGATCCGCGACCGGTCGAAGGACATCATCATCTCCGGCGGCGAGAACATTTCATCGATCGAGGTGGAGGAGGTGCTGTACCACCATCCCGCCGTGCTGAGCGCCGCCGTGGTGGCGCAGCCCGACGAGAAATGGGGCGAAACGCCCTGTGCGTTCGTCGAGTTGAAGCCGGACGCCGCGGTGAGTGCCGAGGACCTGCGTGCGTTCTGCCGCGAACGGCTGGCGCATTTCAAGGTGCCGAGGACATTCGTGTTCCGGGAGATTCCGAAGACCTCGACGGGGAAGATTCAGAAATTCGTGCTGCGCGAAGTGGCGAAATCCGCCAGCGCGATTACCTAACCTCTCCCGCGTTGCGCGCGGGAGAGGTTACCGCGCAGCGGCGGGTGAGGGTGATCGGGTCGGCACGCAGCCGGCCCCCTGGAGCCGGCCCCTATTTATGCCTTGCCAGCGTCCTTGGCGGGCGGCGGGGCATGTGACCGCAATGCCGCATCGAGTTGTGCAATCACGTCCAGCGCCCCGGACAGTTCTTCCGCGTCAGGCTCGGGTTCCGGTTCGTCTTCCCCCGGATAGCGATAGGCAACCCCCCACGCCGTCCACGCACCCAGCGCAGTCAGCAGGGGTCGCAGCGTTGGGAAGCACGGCAGCACGGATTGCGCCAGCGTATCCAGGTCGTGCGTTTTCCGGAAGTCGATCCCTGCCTGCACCAGAAATCCCTTCAGCAATTTTTCGGCGGCTTGCTGGCAATGATAAGCAGCGCCGCCAAGTGCCGGGGGATCGAAACCGAGGCAACCGCGCGCGATCCGCGCATCATCTCCGGCGTGGCGTATCCAGCCATCGACCCTGTGCCAGCGCGCGAGGCGATCAGGATCGGTCATAAACCACGACGCCATCCAAAACGGCGGCTCGCGACAGCGTCCCGGCGATCCGAGAGTTCTGCTGAAAGACCTTTTCCCGCACCGGGATGACATCGGCCGGCGCGTGGTACGATTTTCGGGACTCATACCCGGCTTTCAGTGTGACCTTCTCCACGGGGGTGTCGTCATCGACGATGACAAGCAGGTCGATATCGCTGTCGGGTCCGGCCTCGCCGCGCGCGGCCGAGCCGAATAAGATCACCCGCCGCGGGTTGAAGTATGCGACGACCGAATCGAGCAGCGCCGGTGGGACCAGCGGGATATTTTCGGATTGGGATCGGTCTCGCATGGCTTCAAGCCGCCTTGGCCGAAGCACTCGGTTCGCATCTTGTCCTCAGCTTGGAAGCATCCATGGATTCCATCATACGGTCACTCTGGCACGTTCGGGTGATTCGTGCACGCGTAGTACGCCGCCGCCGATGCTGACACGCGCCACCTTGGTCCGCTTGGAGGTTTTGGTCCACTTCTCGGTCCAGGCTGGTGGACCGGCTCTTTGGACCGTTCGGCGTGTTGGACGACGGCCGAGTGCCGGCGGACAGGGTGTCTGTAGTATACGGGCGATACTGTGTCGATATGTCTGGTCTTGTCCCATAGGCAAATGAGGCAACCCACAAGCTGATCCCAAGTGGTGGATCATTCGCGGGATGGCGGCTGGACGGCGGGCGGCGACCCTGCAGATGCTAACACCCCGACCGACGTGGGCAAACCATTTGGCGCCCGAACCGGCAGAGGCGTCCGCCTCGTCTTGTGTGCAACGATTGGCTTGGTGACCACGTCGCCCGCGGTTGCGGTGATACTCCGTACATAGGAAGTGGCGGCAGATCGACAAGAGCGGAAGATCCCTCTATCGGGCAAACCCCGATCCCTTGGAGTGCTGATCGGAGAGCGTCTGTAGCTTGTGGCCATTCCAACCGTGAGGCACATGTTGATGGAGGGCCGACCATCAAAAGCTGGGTCTCTCTACCAAGGGCAGGAACAAAACCCCGCGCATGCGCGAAGATGCACGCGAGGATTTTGCCGTTCGGGGTAAGGCACCAACGGCCTTCATCCGCTATAACGCTACTTCTCCAGCAGTGATGAATTCTGAATAGATCGTATGCCGTTGAGGAAATGAGTAGGATGCTTCGTGTTGACCATCGCTATGAGCCGAGTCACAAACGGCTGAGCCTTCGCAGCGGCCGCAGTCAATGAGACATTCAGGTTTTCGGTATTTCGGGAGCGCCGAAAGCAATGTTGCCCACTGGAACTTACCGTAGTACGATCGATAGATCGCGGGTTCAAGGTTTTGCACGTAAGTCGCACATCGGACGTGCCAGTGGATATTCGGCATTGTGTCGAAGTCGGACGAAGTCATGTTCCCAGTTTTCAAACATGGTTTCTGAGGCTGATAAGTCTGTACGATCCGTCTCGCCGCCGGGATTTTGTCCGAGAACCAAACGCGGAAAGGGGTGGACGCGGGAGTAGAACGCCCTGTAGAAGCAATGATATCGCAGCCATGATGCTTCACAATAGCGACGATTTATTTCGCTCATTCTTCGAGTCATCAGGTCTTCGGTGTTGCTTACGTTCTGAGTTCAATTTCCCGCTCTTCCAGTCGCGCACTCGCACACTCCTGGCAGCCTCGACGAGATCCTTCTGTCAGGATCACAATATTAGCGTAGCGGCAGAGGTGTACCACGCCGCATCTGGAACGTACACAGCGCCGCCACCATCACCCCGCCGCCCACCATTTGCAGCCCGGTCACCCCCTCGCCCAGCAACGCGAAGCTGAACAGCGACGCCAGCACCGGCTCGAGATGCATCGCCAGTGCGGTGCGGAACGCCCCGACGCGCGCGGTCGAGACATAGATCCACAGCGTGGATAGCGTCGTGGTGACGCCCATGCCGAAGAACGCGATCCACCCGCCGGCGGTCAGCGGTGGATGGAAGGTGCCGGTGAACAGCGATGCCGCGATGAACACCAGCGCGGCCGGCGCCAGCGAGTACCAGGTGGTCACCCGCGCATCGGTGCCGCCCAGCGCCGCGCGCGTCACCAGCAGGCTGACGACACGGCAGGCCGCCGCGCCGAATGCCGCCAGCAAGCCGATCGGTGCCAGCGCCGCCGGCTGCGTGCCCAGCATCAGCGCCAAGCCACAGAACGCTGCAACCGCGGTGACCAGGCTGCGCCAGCCGAGCCGCTCCAGTCCCAGCCCCGCGGCAGCGATGCCGGTGACCAACGGATAGACGAAATACGCCAGGATCGCGATCGACAGCGGCAGGACCTGGATGGCGAACAACAGCCCGAAGATGTTGGCGGCGAACAACACGCCGAGACCGATGCTGATCAGCCGCGCGCGCGGCGAGTGCGGCACGCGCGGCGGTGCGGCGCGCAGCCAGGCCCAGAAGAAGCCGGCCGCCAGGATGCCGCGCAGCGTGATCAGCGACAGCACGTCCATGCCGGAGGCGAACACCACCTTGCTCAGCACGTCGGCCACACCGAACGACAGCGCCGCGCCGACGCCGGGCGCGTAATCCGCCAGCCGCGGCTCCACCACAGCGATCGCCGTCGCGCCACTCATGACGGAGTCAGCCCTCGGCCAGCAGCCTCAGACAGGGCGGATCGCTCGCGGGGTCCACCTCCACCAGCGCCCCGTCCGGCACCGCTTGCGTGATATCCACGGCAAACCCCGAGATCATGGTGAAATCCGCCAGCGCGGCGCCTTGCACCATGATCGGGTTCACCGAGTTCAGCACCAGCGCCGCCGGCATCACGCCACGCGCATGCATCTCATGCAGCATCCACGCCGTCGCCACGCCGCCCTTGGCCGCGTCCAGCACCAGGACCCGATCGACATAGGATTGCCCGGCCAGCTTGTGCTCCGGCCGCGAGAACACGCCCTTCTGGCGGTCCAGGTCATAGCGCGCGGAGAACCCGTCCTTCGCCACCAGCGCGCGCCCGCGCACACGTTGCCCCATGGCGGCCGACGCCGCGAATTCGTGCATGGACCGATCCTCCCGCGGAACGCCGCTGCGTTGCAGCCTGCCATGGAACGCCGCGCGGCGCGATAGAGGCGGCTGCGCAGGAGAGGGCAATCGCACTTGGCAGATCTTGACCGCCGTCGCTCGAATTATGCGGGGAATTGTAGCAAGAAAACAAGCAAGAATAGAAATCAAGTCTTAACACAGATTGCACGGATTAAGTCACAGATTAAGTCACAGAAAGAAAGATGTCTTGCTTTCTGTGACTTAATCTGTGACTTAATCCGTGCAATCGGTGTTAAAGCTTGCTTCTTTGCTGCGGTACCCTGCCGGCGCTCGGCAGTTGATCGGGCCGCTGGGAGCCCGAATGCGATCACCCCGCCGCCCGGGACGTTGGTCGATCGTGCCGGATTGCGGTCGGCGCTGATCCTCCGGCAGAGCGAAGACGCGCGCCGGCCACGCCTCACGGGCCAGCCCGGGCGCCCCCGGTGTCGGCCATGATGCATGCCCGCGTGCCTGCAACGACCTCCAGGATTGACCGCCGCGATGAGCGTCTTGACATATCTCAATGACGGCTAACCGCGGGTGGTCGAGGCTTGCGCGTCGCCACTGCGTCCAGAACGTTTTGCCGGGAGAGATAACGATGGAAGGCACTTCAACGCTGCCACCCGCCACCATGCTAGCGCCAGCCGAACGGTCGCGACGCATCGCGGGCATCCAGCGCGGTGCGTTGACCCTGTTGGTGATCGGCGGCGCCCTGAACTATGTCGATCGCGCCACCCTGTCGATCGGCAACGTGCTGATCCGCCAGGATCTCGGCCTGTCGGTCGCGGATATGGGGCTGTTGCTCTCGGCGTTCCTGTGGGCCTACGCCTTCGCGCAGTTGCCGGCCGGCGTCCTGGTCGATCGGGTCGGCCCGAGGCGGCTGCTCACCGCCGCGATCATGCTCTGGTCGTTCGCCCAGGCGGTGGCCGGCTTCGTCGCCGGCTTCGGCCAGTTCGTCGTCACGCGCGTCGTGCTCGGCCTGGGCGAGGCGCCGCAATTCCCGACCGCCGCCCGCGTCGTGCGCGACTGGTTCGGTCCGCGCGACCGCGGCACCGCGACCGGCATCTGGAACACCTCCTCCATGCTCGGCAACGCCATCTCCGCGCCGCTGCTGACCTTCCTGATGCTGTGGTTCGGCTGGCGCTGGATGTTCGCGATCATGGGCATCGCCGGGCTGGTGGTCGCCGCGGTCTGGTACGGCCTGTACCGCGACCCGCACGCCGTCGCGCTGACCGCGGCAGAGAATCGCTACCGCACCGAGGGCGACACGACCGGCGAGGGTCAACCGGTGACCATGACGGAATGGCGCCGGCTGTTCGCCTGCCGCACCACCTGGGGCATGATCATGGGCTTCTTCGGCGCGATCTACATCACCTGGGTGTTCACCGCCTGGCTGCCCGGCTATCTGGAGCTACAGCGGCACATGAGCATCAAGGCGACCGGCTGGGCCACCGCGGTGCCGTTCGTGGCGGGCATCTTCGGCAGCCTGTTCGGCGGCTGGCTGTGCGACCGGCTGATGCTGCGCCACGGCCTGTCGCCGCTGAACAGCCGCAAATACCCGATGGCCGCCGCACTGACCGGCATGGCGCTGTGCACAATCGCGGCGGCGCTGGTCGAAAGCAACCTGCTGGCCATCGTGTTCATCTCCGGCGCGATGTTCCTGGGTTACGTATCGACCTCCTCGGCCTGGGCCATGGCCTCGGTGGCGGCGCCGACGAACTGCACGGCCTCGCTCGGCTCGATGCAGAATTTCGGGGGTTATCTGGGCGGCGCGCTGGCACCGATGATCACCGGCTTCATCGTCCAGGGCACCGGATCCTTCGTGCCGGCACTGCTGTTCAGCGCCGCGGTGGGGCTGGTCTGCGCGGTCGGTTATCTCATCATCATCCGCCAGCCGATCACCGCGGCCCAGCTTGGGGCGGAGGGGTGACGCCGGCGGCTCCCGGGAGCATCCACTTCCTCTCCCCTTGAGGGAACGGTACGTACATCCGACGACAGTCGATGGACGCACCTTTCCCCCCAACCCCCTCCCACAAAGGGGAGGGGGAGCATTTGGGCGGTGCCCCCGGCTTGCCCGCCTCCATCGAAGGTGCGATCAGGCTCGGCCAGTCCGCCGCGAAGGTGTTGCCATCCGCCAGACCTTGCATGCCTGACACCCCGATCACCCAGCCTCCGACCGACGACGCTCTGGCCCGAACGGTGCGCCGCGCCGCCGATGCCCTGGCGCGCCGCCAGCACCCGGACGGCCACTGGCTGTTCGAGCTGGAGGCCGACGCCACCATCCCGGCCGAATACGTCCTCCTGGAGCATTTCCTCGACCGCATCGACGCCCCGCTGCAAGCCAAGATCGGCGTCTACCTGCGCTCGATCCAGGGAGAGCATGGCGGCTGGCCGCTGTTCCACGACGGCGCCTTCAACCTGTCGGCCAGCGTCAAGGCGTATTACGCGCTGAAGGCGATCGGCGACGCCCCGGATGCGCCGCACATGGCCCGCGCCCGCGCGGCGATCCTGGACGCCGGCGGAGCGGAGCGCAGCAACGTCTTTACCCGCGCCCAGCTCGCGTTGTTCGGCCAGGTGCCGTGGCGCGCGGTGCCGGTGATGCCGCTGGAGATCATGCACCTGCCGCTGTGGTTCCCGTTCCACCTGTCCAAGATCTCCTACTGGTCGCGCACGGTGATCGTGCCGCTGCTGGTGCTGATGGCGTTGCGGCCGACCGCGCGCAATCCACGCGGCGTGCAGGTGCGGGAGCTGTTCCGCACGCCGCCGGACCAGGTGCGCGACTGGATCCGCGGGCCGTACCGCTCCGGCTGGGGGCGGTTCTTCAAGGGCGTCGATTCCCTCCTGCGCGTCGCCCAACCGTGGTTTCCCCGCCGCGGCCGCGACACGGCCATCCGCAAGGCCGTGGCCTTCGTCACCGAACGGCTGAACGGCGACGACGGGCTCGGCGGCATCTATCCGGCGATCGCCAACAGCGTGATGATGTTCGACACATTGGGCTACCCCGCCGATCACTCCGACGCCGCCACCGCGTGGCGCGCCGTGCGCAAGCTGCTGGTGGAGGAACCGGACCGGGCGTACTGCCAGCCATGCCTGTCGCCGGTGTGGGACACCAGCCTGGCCGGCCACGCCATGGCGGAAGCCGGCGATCCCACCGATGCCGCCTGCGCGTGGCTGGGGGCGCGCCAGGTGCTCGACGTGGTGGGCGACTGGTCGGTGCGCCGCCCCGGGCTGCGTCCCGGCGGCTGGGCCTTCCAATACGCCAACCCGCATTACCCCGACGTGGACGACACCGCCGTGGTCGGCATGCTGCTGCATCGCAACGGCGATCCGGCCTTCGCTCCCGCGATCGACCGCGCCCGCGAGTGGATCATCGGGATGCAGTCCTCCGATGGCGGCTGGGGCGCCTTCGAGCCGGAGAACACCCACCTCTACCTCAACCACATCCCGTTCGCCGACCACGGCGCCCTGCTGGATCCCCCGACATCCGACGTGACCGCGCGCTGCGTCGCCTTCCTGGCGCAGATCGGCATGGCGTCGGAGCATGACGTGCTGTCCCGCGCACTCGGCTTCCTGCGGCGCGAACAGGAGCCGGAGGGAAGCTGGTTCGGGCGGTGGGGCACGAATTACATCTACGGGACCTGGTCGGTGCTGTGCGCGCTGAACGCCGCGGGGGTGTCGCAAGACGATCCGATGGTGGTCCGCGCGGTGGCCTGGCTGGCCTCGGTGCAGCGCGACGACGGCGGCTGGGGCGAGGACGAGGAGAGCTACGGCGACGCCCCGCACGGCCGCTACAAGGCAAGCACGCCGAGCCAGACCGCCTGGGCCGTGCTCGGCCTGATGGCCGCCGGCGCGGTGGACCATCCGGCGGTGGCGCGCGGGGTGGCGTACCTGGCGCAGACCCAGCGCGGCGACGGGGAGTGGACGGAACTGCCCTATACCGCGGTGGGTTTCCCGCGCGTGTTCTATCTGCGCTACCACGGCTATCGGCAGTATTTTCCGCTGCTCGCGCTGGCGCGATATCGCAACCTGCGCCGCGGCAACGACCGGCGAGTGACAGTCGGGTTTTGAAATAACAAAACCTCTCCCGCGGGAGCGGGAGAGGTCGAGACGCGTCAGCGTCGAGGGTGAGGGCGATCGGGTCGCCTCGCTCTACCTGCTACGTGCCGGCCCGATCACCCTCACCCTCACCCTCGGTGCTCGCGCACCTCGACCTCTCCCGCTCCCGCGGGAGAGGTTATTTGGTGCTCACCGGCCTGACGCGGCTGCCGTCGCCCACGTCGTCGGGCAGGTTCAACGCGATCCGAGCCCCCACCGTCGCGCCATCCGCCAAGCTGGCGCGGATGCCGTCGGTGCTGGCGACCTTCACCGGCCGCAGATGCACCAGGCTGTCGGTATCGACATCCGCCACGAAGGTGTTGCTGCCGCGCACGACAAGTCCGGCGACCGGCACCTCCGGATAGCTCTGTAGCGGCACGTGCAGCGTCACGTAGGCGAAGCTGCCCGGAATCATCTGGTGGTCGCGGTTGTCGAGATCGAGTTCCACCGCCAGCGTGCGGGTGCGCTGGTCGAGCACCTCGGCGGTCCGCGCGATGCGCGCCTGCATCTTGCGGTCGGGCGCGGCGGCGTCGGTCACGTCCGCCGTATCGCCGACATGAACGAACGGCACGTCGCGCTGCGCGACATAGATATCCACGCGCAGCCGGCTTTCGTCGGCAATGGTCAGCACCGGCTGGTTGCTGGTCTGGTTCGTCGTGGAGTTTTGCACCAGCGCGCCCGGATCGACGAAGCGCGCCGTCACCGTGCCGTCGAACGGTGCGCGCAGTTCCTCATACGACTTCATCACCGCAAGCTGCGCGACGTTCTGCACCGCCATGCGGAAGTCGGCGTCGGCCTGGTCGGACGCCTGGATCGACCCTGCGCCGTGCGCCATCAGGTCGCGCGCGCGCTGGTCGTTCTTCTGCTTGTTCGCCAGATCGGCCAGCGCGCTGTCGTATTGCCGGTCGGTCTCCGGCGACTGCACCTCGACCACCACCTGGCCGGCCGTCACGTGATCGCCGCGATCGACCGGTATCGACTTCACATAGCCGGCAACCTTGCCGAACAGCGTCGTGGTCTGCCACGGACGCGTGTCGCCGAGCAGGGTGATGAGCCGCTCCTTGGGGCTGGCGGTGACGGGCACGACCTGCACGCTCGGCCCGCGCGCGACTTCGACCGCCAGCGCCTCGCGCGTGGCGCTGAGCTGCGCGTCCTTCTGGTGCCAGATTTGGAATACCGCGGCGCCGGCGATCGCCACCACGACGATGGCGACGAGATAACCGAAGATGGCGCGGAAACGACCGCCCTTAGCCATGGTGACCTGGTTCTCCCGTTGTTTGGGCGCCTGCCGCCTCCGCCGCGAAGCGCGCGTCCAGGCTGTGCAGACTGGGCGGCTTGCGGCGCAGCAGCGTGTAGCCGATCGGCACGATGAACAAGGTGGCGAGCGTCGCGATCATCAGCCCGCCGATCACCGCCCGCCCCAGCGGCGCATTCTGCTCTCCGGCCTCGCCGAGGCCCAGCGCCATCGGCACCATGCCGATGATCATCGCCAACGCGGTCATCATGATCGGCCGCAGCCGGATGCGGCCGGCCTCGATCACCGCGGCGAGCGGCCCGATTTCCTCGCGCGCTCGCAAATCGTTGGCGAAGCTCACCACCAGGATCGAGTTCGACACCGAAATGCCGATCGACATGATCGCACCCATCAGCGATTCGACGTTGATGGTCGTACCGGTCAGCGCCAGCATCCAGATGATCCCGATCAGCGCGCCGGGCACCGCCATCATGATGATGAACGGATCGACCCAGGACTGGAACAGCACCACCAGCAGCGCATAGACCAACAGCACGGCGAGAATCATGCCGAGCGCCAGGCTGCGGAACGAGCTCTGCATCACCTCGTTCTGGCCGAGGATCTTGATATGCGTGGTGATCGGCAGGTCCTTGCTGATCGCGGCGATCGCCTGCTGGATGTCGGCCGCGGTGGACCCCAGGTCACGGCCGTCGACGTTGGCGGCGATGTCGATCTCGCGCTGTACCGTGTAGTGGTTCACCGATTCCAGGCTGGTGCGCGGATAGATGTTGGCGATGTCGGCCAGCCGCATCACCGGCGCGCCGGGCAGCGCGGTGTTCGCCGCCGCGAGCGATGCATCCGGCCGGCTCACCGGCGTATCCAACAGATCGCCGATCGTGTTGATCTGTTCGGTCGGCGTCTGCACCGAGACGAAGTAGTTCACGTTGTTCTGCGGATTGAGGAAGAAGTTCGGCGACACCAGAGAACTGGAGGACAGCGAGATCAGCATATTGCTCGCGACGTCGCGCTGCGCGATGCCCATCTTGATGGCGCGCAGCCGGTCCACGTCCACTTGCAGCGCCGGGTAGTTCAGCACCTGCACCAGATGCGCGTCGGCCACGCCCGGGATCACGTGCATCCGGCGCAGCAGTTCCTGCGCAAGCACCTGCGCGCGGTCGAAGTTTACATCCTGGATCTGCACGTCGATCGGCGCCGAGAGGCCGAAGTTCAGCACCTGGCTGACGATGTCGGCGGTCTGGAAGTAGAACACGCTGCCGGGAAACTCGTCCGGCAGTTTGGCGCGGATGGCGCGAATGTAGCCGATCGTCGGGTGGTGCTCCGGCTTCAGCGAGATCAGGATCTCGGCGTCCATCGAGCCGACATTGTCGCTCGGCACGAACGCCAGGTTGAACGACGAGGGGATGCCGATATTGTCGTTGATGGTATCGAGTTCGTCCGCCGGGATGATCTGGCGGATGCGATCCTCCGTCTGCAACACGAGCTTTTCGGTTTCCTCGATCCGCGTGCCCGGCGGGGCGCGGAAGTGCAGCTTGATCAGCCCGACATCGGCGGCCGGGAAGAAGTCGAGGCCGATGCGGGTGGCCAGCGCCCCGGTGATCACCAGCAGCACGCCGGCGCAGACCAGCACCAGGGCGCGACGGTTCAGCGCCCCGACGAGGGCGCGGCCGTAGCCGTCGCGAAGCCGGCCGAAGCCGCGCTCGAACAGGCCGAAGAAGCCGCGCTGCGGCGCATGGTGCCGGGTGCCGGCCGGCAGCAACAGGCGGGCGAAGGTCGGCACCAGGGTGAACGACAGCACGTAGCTCGCCAGCATGCACAGCACGACGGTGACGGCGAGCGGGATGAACAGGTAGCGCGACACGCCGAACAGCAGCACCACCGGGAAGAACACGATGCAGATCGCCAGCGTGGCCACGGTCAGCGGCTGGATCACCTCGGCGGCACCGTCGATGATCGCCACCGTCAGGGGTTTGCCGAGCGACTGGTTGCGGTGGATGTTCTCGATGGTGACCGTCGCATTGTCCACCAGCAGGCCGATCGCCAGCGCCAGCCCGCCCAGGGTCATCAGGTTGATCGTGTTGCCGGTGAGGAACAGCCCGACGATTCCGGCGAAGATCGACAGCGGGATGGAAGTCGAGACGATCACCGTGTTGCGCCAGCTTCCCAGGAACACCAGGATCAACACCGACACCAGGATCGACGAGATGATCGCCTCGCGGATCACGTTCACCACGGCGCCGCGCACGAACACCGACTGGTCGAAGTCGAGCTTCAGCTCCAGCCCGTTCGGGGCGGCGGCCTGGATCTCCGGCAGCGCCGCGCGGGCGGCGTCCACCACCGCCAGGGTCGAGGCGTCGGCGTGCTTGAGGATGGCGAGATAGACCGCGCGCTTGCCGTTGACGTGCACGATATTGCCCTGCACCGCAAAGCTGTCGGACACTTTTGCCACGTCGCCCAGGGTGACGATGCTGCCGTTATACACGCCGACCGGCAGGCCATTGAACCGGTCCACCAGCGAGGGGCTGGAGTTCATCACCACGTTGTACTCGCGGTCGCCGATGCGCGCGGTGCCGGCTGGCACGATCACGTTCGAGGCTTGCAGCGTGTTCACCACGTCGGTGGGCGAGAACCCCTTGGCGGCCAGCCGCGCCATGTCGAGGTCCACGTTGATCTGCCGCGATTTCCCGCCGAACGGCCCCGGCGTGGACAGGCCCGGAATCGTGAACAGCTTCACCCGGATGAAGTTGAGGCTGTAATCGTAGATCTGTTGTTCCGTCAGCGTCTTGCTCGACAGCGTCATCTGCACGACGGGCACGTTCGACGCGTTGAACTGGATCACCGCCGGCGGCGTCATGCCGGGCGGCGCGATGCGCAGGATGGAGCTGTTGACCGCGGAAATCTGTGCGATGGCGCCGCCGATATCGCTGCCCGGCTGGAAATACACTTTCAGGATGCCGGTGCCGGGGATCGACTGCGATTCGATGCGGGAGATGCCGTTCACCGTGGTGGAATAGGCGCGCTCGGTGATGAAGACGACACGTCGTTCCATGTCTTCCGTGGTCAGGCCGGGGTAGTTCCACACCACCAGCACGACGGGAATGTCGATCACCGGGAAGATATCGACGATCATCCGGGTGATCGACAGCGCGCCCATCAGCCCGATGAGCAGTGCGGCAATCGCCGAGGTATACGGTCTGCGCAGGGCGATGCGCACGAGACCGATCATTCCAAACTCCCCCGAAACGGACGTCTTTGCTGTCGTTGCATGGAATTTTGCCAGCCTGGCAGGACCCTGCCAAGCCAGGGACTTTGCCGACACCGGCGGCTCGTGCAACGCTGCGGCCCAACTTGCGGGAGGAAACCAGGATGGACAAGCAGCAGAGCGCACAGGCGGCGGCGCTGTTGGTGCAGGCGCGACGCTCGATGCAGCCGATCGCCGGCCTGCCGGAAGCGTGCCGCCCGGCCAGCGTGACCGACGCGCATGAAATCCAGGACGCGACGACGGCGGCGCTGGGCAAGGCGGTGGGTGCCTTCAAGGCCATGACGCCGGCCAATGAGGAGCCAAATCGCGGCGTGATCTACGCCGGCACGATCCTGCCGACCCCGGCGCGCATGCCGGCGGCGGAGGTGCCCGCCTGCGGCGTGGAGGGCGAGGTGGCGTTCATCTTCCGTCGCGACCTGCCGCCGCGGGAGCGACCCTATACGCGTGACGAGGTCTCGGCGGCGGTGGATGCGCTGGCGGCGATCGAAGTGGTGCACAGCCGCTACGCCGACCGCAACGCGGTGTCGAACCTGGAGAACCTTGCCGATTCCATCAGCAATGGCGGGTTCGTTCACGCGCCGCCGCCGGCCGATTGGCGCGGCCTGAAGCTGGGCGCGCTGCACGTGCGGCTGACGGTGAATGGCGAGACGGTGGTGGATAAGGACGGCGGGCATCCGACCGGCGATCCGCTCGGCGTCGCGGTGGCGCTGGTGAACATGATGCGAGAGCAGACTGGGGTGCGCGCCGGCCAGTTCGTGACGTGCGGGTCGTGGACGGGGCTGCGCTTCCTCAAGCCCGGCGATACGTGCGGCGTGCGGTTCGAGGGGTTGGGCGAGGCGGAGGTCACCTTCACCGGCTGAGCGCGGGGGAGCATGGCGGAACATACGTTTTTCGCGGCAACAGCTATCGCGACCACGCGGCGCTGAAGCGCCGGATCAGGCGGACCGCAGTCCTGCGACGACGCGGCGTGCTGGAACGCGTTCCAGCGGCTGTCGGCCGGGGCCTCG
>Ga0181521_10000729_pt1 | contig 40498 bp, 41 predicted proteins | sample PEATcosm2014_Bin_32_FD_119764 | JGI IMG/M metagenome (GOLD analysis project Ga0181521, IMG submission 119764) | Peatland microbial communities from MTU Mesocosm Facility, Houghton, MI, USA - PEATcosm2014_Bin02_60_metaG | ecosystem: Environmental > Terrestrial > Soil > Wetlands > Peat | place...
GCTTCGTGCGCTCGGCGCCAAAACTACTCGCCATCCCCAAGGAGGTCTGGATCAACAAACCCCCAGAGAATAAAACTCACTAAATTCCATCTGGGAGTGTCTCAAATCTATTGACACGCGCCGTACTGCTTCGTCGCAATTGAAAGAGAAAGTAAATTGATTCTCAACTTCGCCCTGGGGCGGCGCAACCAAGAGACGACGGACGTTTTCATCGAGGGAGTGCGGGCCGCGACCGCGCCGCAACGGTTCCAGATCAGCACCGATGGATTTCAGCCGTACATCTCGGCAATCACCACGACGCTATCCGACCGCTGCGATTTCGCGCAACTCATCAAGGTTTATGTGAGCGATCCTGAAGGCCAGCGCCGGTACAGCCCGCCCGACGTGACGCATGTGGAGCGGGTTCCAGTCATGGGCAATCCCGATGCGGCGAAGATTTGCACCAGCCATGTGGAGCGCCAGAACCTCACCATCAGAATGCAGATGCGCCGCCTGACGCGATTGACGAACGCCTTCAGCAAGAAGTGGGAGAACCTGTGGGCGGCGTACTGCCTGCATTTCGGGTGGTACAATTTCTGCCGCATCCACCAGACGCTACGGATCACGCCTGCAATGGCGGCGGGGATCACCGATCATGTGTGGGAATTGGAGGAGCTGATAAAAGCATGAGCGATCAAAAAGCAGGGGAGATTGTGACGCAGTTGCAGCAGATTAGGGAACTGCTTGAAACTATCGCGGTCATTATGTACCAAAATCAGAACGAAGACGCGAGAAAAAAGGCCCCCCCAGGGGTCTTTCCCTCTCGGGGGCCAAACCGATTTCAAAGGTAGGCAGAAGTTCCTTGGCTGCTCCAAGAGCCGCATACGCTTCGACTTGGGAAACGCCCGACCGAACGATCAGAGAGAGAATATGCGTAGCCAAAAGGTACGCCATGCTCGGCGTGAAGTCTTCGCCTTTGGGATCTGTGCTTTCCATACTGTTGCGGTTGCCTCCGGGGCCTTTCGCTTTCCTGCGCCAAAGAATACCATGAAACAATATGCAGAGGCTAAACTCCAAGCAACGAGTGGTCTTGGGAGTCGGATTGACGTTGTTTGTTGGATCGTTTATATACCCGCCCTGGTCTGAACGGGCGTGGACGGCAACCATGAGCTTGGCGTCGCTTCAGGCTCCAGACAGTAGCGATGCGTCGCGCGAAGCGAAGCTGCACTCTGACCTCCCGCCGTTCACTACGTATGATTGGCTGCTCCGGCCGCCCAGTTCATCGCGGACTACATCGCTTAAGGACCCCGTAGAAACCATAACGCAGATCGCGACCTATCAGCTTGATGTAGCGAGGCTCATAGTACAGTGGGTGTTCATCGGAGTCGTCACGACAACTCTCCTTTGGATGCTTCAGACAGGCGGAGCAAATCGTGAATTCGCCAAGGCATATTCACAGTTTCCCTGGAAGCAGGCAGAGACACGCGTCTGCCGTTTGGAGGCGGCTGGGATAAGGGTCTTCGTGGTGGAGGAGCCCGATTCAGGCGGATATGCTGTTTACCGACGCGCGCCGGGACTGTCGGAAAAAGGTTGTCCGCTAAACTTTGATGACCCGAAAGGTGCGTTCTCCTACGCTGAATTTCTGCTAGGCAAGGACCTTCACGCATAGCCGGGTCTTAGGCTATAATCCCAGGGGGATGAGCGAAGACCAAGAAAACGCCTTGCTCGGCCAAGCCGTGAAGGACTATCAAGCAGCCAAAAGGCGGCTCGCGTGTTTGCACGCTGAGGCTGAGCGGTTGGGAAATTACTTGGTGGCCGCTGGTGATGCCCTACGCTTGCGCCACAACCTCTGGTTAGGAGAGCACTGCATCCCGAGCGGAGAGTTGGATCTGACCCGGTGGCCTACATCTGACCAGATCCAAGGGCTTGTTAAGGAAATTTTCACCGCTCAGGGCGAGAAATCCCGGTTAGCAGAGCACCTGAAAGATGCGGGGTTCCCGCAGCCTGAATAGGCAATCCAGCCCCGCCGCCGATTTTTTCCTCAACGCAACTTTAGGACATTACCCGCCGGCGCTGCCGCCCCGCATTATTTGAAAACGCGGAGCAGGCGGTTGAGCAGCCCTTTCTTCTGCTCCTTTTTAGGGGCGGGCTGGGGCTGCGCCTGCGCCTGCGGCGCGGCGGCATCGGGCGGAATCTGGCGGGCGGCGCGGCGGGCAATCGAGTTGGGCGCCACCTGCCCATCGCCGGCGGAACCGCCGATGCGCGGAGCCGTATCCAGCGGTTGAGCCGGCTGGCCGGGCGTACTTGTATCCCAGCCGGCGATGTTGGTGACGTTCTTGCCGGCGCCTCCGTGCAGCGGGCAACTGCCCACCGGTTGGGTCCCGGCGATGTAGACCTCGGGCCGGGTTGCGGGGCAGCCGGGGGTGGCCGGCATGCCGGATAGCGGATCGATATCGATGGTGACGATCCCCTCGGGGGCCTGGAAAGGCTTGGTGTCGCGGTACTCGCGGTAGTCCAGCGCGCGCTTCATGAACTCGGCCCAGATGGGAGCGGCGGAGTGGGCGCCTTCCAGGTCCAGCTCGCGGTTATCGTCGAAGCCCACCCAAACCACGCACAGCAGCTCGGAGGTGTAGCCGGCGAACCACCCATCGTGGGAGGTTCCGGTCTTGCCGGCGGCGGGAACGTTGAAGTTGTAACGGGCGCGCACGCCGGCGGCGGTTCCCGTGCGCAGCACCTCTTCCATCAGGCTGGTCATCAGATAGGCGACCCGCGGATCGAGCACCTGCTTATCTTCCAGCTTGTCCTTGTATAATACTCTGCCATCCTGCGAACGAATCAGGTTCAGGAAGCTGGGCTTCACATAATCGCCTGCGTTGGCGAACATGGTGTAGGCGCCGGCCGCTTCCAGGGGAGTAATTTCGTAAGCGCCCAGAGCCACCGCGGGAGTGGGCTGGATTTTATAATTCATGCCGGCGCGGTTGGCCATATCCACGACGGCATCGTAGCCCACCATTTCGGCCACCTTGACGGTGGCCACGTTCAGCGAATGCGCCAGGGCCTCGCGAAGCGTCACGTTGCCGTAGAACTTGTGCTCGAAATTGCTGGGCTCGTAGGGCTTGCCGTCGAACCAGAAGGTGGTGGGTTCGTCGTCGACCATGGTGCTGGCGGTGAGAATCCTGCCGCTGCCCTGTACCGCCGTATCCAGCGCCGCGGCGTAGACGAAGGGTTTGAAGATGGAGCCGGGCTGGCGCTTGGCGAGCGTGTGGTTGAGCTGGCTGGCGCCATAATTGCGTCCCCCGACGAGGGCTTTGACTTCGCCGGTATGGGGATCGATGGCCACCAGCGCGACCTGGGCTTGGGGGACCACCTGGCCCTTGAAGCGGCGCTGCCTTTTGATTTGCTCGTCCACCAGTTGCATGCCGCTGGCGATGGCTTCGGCGGCCGCCCGCTGCAAATGCATGTCGAGCGAGGTGTAGATGCGGAGGGCGTTGGACTGTAGATCGGTGTCCTGGAATTTGGTTTGCAGGGTATCATTGACGAGATCGACGAAGTAGGGGGCCTCCAGCGATTGGGCGGCGCCTTTGGGGACCACGATGGGCGCGTCGATGGCCAGGGCGTAATCGCGGTCGGAAAGAAAGCCGTTGGCGCGCATGAGCGAGAGCACGATGTTGCGCCGCTCGCGCACCCGGTCGGGATGGCGGTAGGGATCGAACAGCGCGGGCTGCTGGATCATGCCGGCCAGCTCGGCGGCTTCCGGCAGGTCGATCTGGCTGAGGTCCTTGCCCAGATAAGCTTCGGCGGCTTCGCCGAATCCGTGGATGCGGAAAGAGCCGCGCGAGCCCAGGTAGATATCGTTGGCGTAGTATTCGAAGATCTGCTGCTTGGTGAGCTTCTGTTCGAGCTCGCAGGTAATGACGAACTCGGCCAGCTTGCGCGTCCAGCGCTTTTCCTGATCCAGCCAGAACATGCGCGCGAGCTGCATGCTGAGCGTCGAAGCGCCCTGGTCTTTGCGGCCTTCCTTGATATCGATGTAGGCGGCTTTGACGATGCGGATGGGGTCGAAGCCGGAGTGCTGGAAGAAGCGCTTGTCTTCGGCGGAAGTGACCGCCTGGACCAGCACGGCGGGCAGATCCTGAAATTTCACGAAGCGGCGTTTTTCGCGCCCCACGCCCGATACGTTGGTGATGAGCTGCGGTTCAAGCTGGTATTGGTTGCGCGAGGTGTTGTCCTGCAGGGAGACGATTTGCGAAATCTTGCCGCCGGTGAACTTCAGCAACCCGGCTTCCTGATCGAAGTAGGAATCCGTGCCGGGGAAGATTTCAATGGAGTTGGGATGAAGCTCGTAGTAGCCCACGGGATTGCCGCGGGATTCGCTGTAACCGGAGCGGCGCAACTCGGCGGCGATGGATTCGGGGCTGCCTTCGTCGCCTACCGCGACGGCTTCCGGAGCGGAAAAGATCTTGGCGGCGTTGGGGTAAGGGCCGGCGCGCAGCTTTTCGTCGATGACGCTGGAGTAGCGGGCGTAGAAGAACAGGAAGACGCCGATCGCCAGGATGGTGCAGAGGGCCGCGCCGGCCACCAGGATGCGCCCGGCGGGGCTGAGGAAGATGCGGGTGAGGCGCGATCCGCGGGGGATGCGGAGCTTGATCTGCTTTTGCTCCGGCCGGGACTTGGTTTCCGTTCTGGGCACTAAATCTAATTCTCGCATGTGGAGGGCCAATGGAGGGGCTGTCCCTTTACCGCGGAGACGCGGAGAAAGAAAAAAAGATCGCAGAGAAGCGGGACCAATTCTCGGTTTTCTCCGCGGCCTCCGGCCGTCACTGTGTCTTTGCGGTTAAGCCTTGGCTCGGTTCTGTGTCAGCGCCGCCACGATTACTGTGGGTTGCCGGGGTCTTTGGAGGGAGCGCAGAGTTCTTCCCAGATGTCGTCGGAATTGCGCGTCCATTCGGGGGTGGCGAGGCCGGAGATTTGCAGCTCTTCGGCTTTCAGCGTGCCATGCCCGTAGGGGCAGATGTATTCGATCCGCGGCCGGCCAAATTGCAGCATGCGCCCCCAGGAGCCGGTTTCCACCGGCATCATGAGCTTGCGCAGGCAGACCCGGCAGCGGTAACGCTGGTCGTGGATGATCAGGTAAAGGGCGCCCGCGCAGGCCAGAAACCAAACCATCAGGGCGACATTGTAGTTGAGCCGCTGAGCGGTGTTATCCAGCGTGGTCCAGGGGTCGGAATCGTATGGGCGCAATTCGTCCACCACCAGCAGCCATTCGAAGAGTACTCCGGCGGCGACCGTCAGCTTGGCGGCAAAATACGCCCAGTAGCGCATATCTAATAGACTCGCGGGGCCTGCCTTTAGTTTCTCGTGCATTCTACGGCCAACGGGCGCTTCCCATCCATTATTGACGGAAGAGGTTGCGTAAAATAAACAGAATGTTGGCGGGGCGTTCCGCGAGTCGACGCATGTAGTAGGGATACCAGGCTTTGCCGAAGGGGACGTAGAGGCGCAGGCGGTAGCCCTCCGCCACCAACTGGCGCTGCAAATCGCGGCGGATGCCGTAAAGCATCTGGAATTCGAAGGCATCGCGGGAGAGGTTCTTGGCGGCGGCGTACGCTTTGGTGGCCTCGATCATCTTCTCATCGTGGGTGGCGATAGCGGGGTACGTGCCGCGGTCGAGCAGGATCTTCATCAACTCGATATAGTTGCGGTCGACGTCCTGCTTCTTAGGGAAGGCCACGCTGGGCGGTTCCAGGTAGGCGCCTTTGCACAGGCGGACGCGTATGGAGCGGCCGCAGAGGTCCTCCGTATCCTGCTTGCTGCGATAGAGATAGGCCTGAATGACGACGCCGGCGGCGCGGTAGCGTGCGTCCAGATCCCTCACCAGAGAGAGCGTGCGATCGGTGTACTCGCTGGACTCCATGTCGACGCGGACGAAACTGGAGTGCGCGGCGGCGCGGGCGGCCAGTTGTTCGACATTGGCGAGGCATTGTTCGGCGGAAAGATCGAGCCCGAACTGGGTCAGCTTGAGGGAAACGTTGCCTTGGATTTTAGATTGCTCGATAGCGTCTAGCGCGCGGATATAGACGTCGCGCGCTTGGGCGGCTTCGTCCAGGGAGGTGACGCTTTCGCCGAGGTGATCGAGCGTGACCGTGATGCCTTCGCGGTTGAGCGCGCGGCATACGGCCAGGGCCTCCTCGAGAGTCTCGCCGGCCACGAAGCGAGTGGAGAGCCGGCGGGCCGGAGAAGAAGTTTCCATCCATCCGCGTAAGTGCTTCTGGCGAGAGAGAAACAGCAAGAACCTGCGCACGAATTCCAGACTAGCACCACGCGTGCGGAGTGCAATGAGAAATGGCCCGGAAAACAGCCATGGGCGTGCGCTTTTTGCTAGACTGCGCTCAGGTGCAGGTACACCGTAAGATTGACATCAAGCCGGGAGAGATCCGCTGCCCGCGCTGTTTCGGAACGGATCTGGTGCCTTCGCTGCCGCGTGGAATCATGGATGCGCTGATGCTGCATTTCCGGAGGGTGCCACGGCACTGCCGGTTTTGCGAGAAGCGGTTTTACGTGCACGAGGACGATCTCTCGAAAATTCCCCAGCCATAGGGCGTAGGGCAGGCTGGCAGCCTGCGGCGGGTTGATCACCCGCCTCGACCGGGCTGCGCCCGGCCGGACCGATTGCCGATCGGTCCGCAGGATGCCATCCTGCCCACACCATAAAAAAGGGCGAGCGCTTTGGCGCCCGCCCTGAATTGGAACTGTGTTGAAGTGTGCGCTAGAACGTGTAGCGGGCGCTGATCTGGAGGCGCCGCGCCTGGGTGCCATCGGGGAAGCCGCCGTCGGCCGAACCGATCCCATAGGCGCCCGTGTCCAGCGTGAGCACGCCCGCCTTGGCGATGTACTCCGTGCTCGTCATGGATGTGGGCGACCAGGAGTTGCTGACGTTGAACACTTCGAAGTTGAGGGCCAGATTGGTGTGCCGGTCCCTGATCTCGATCGGGATCATCTTGGTCAGGCGGGCGTCGGCGCGATACGAAGCCGGCGTCAGGATGGAGTTGACCGGCAGGAACGGCGCGCGCTTGCTGCCGGGGTAGCCGTCAATGTAGCTGGCGGAAAGGAGGCTGAGGCCGGAGGGCGTCGAACTCTCGCTGATGGCGGGGCTGGTATACGGACGGCCGGAAGCCAGCGTGGTGATGCTGGAGAGCTGCCAGTTGTTGAGAACGGCCTTGGCGAAACCGTTGCCCGAGTGGATCGGCGTGGGCGCCCAAACGAACGAATACACGAACCGGTGACGCTGATCCAGCCAGCCGCTGGCCCGTTCGGCCGAATTGTTGCCGTTGAAAAGGGTGTTGACGGCGCTGAAGTAGATGGCGTTGGTGGCTTGCCCCTGGCCATCGTCGATTTCGTGCGACCAGGTGTAAGACGCCAGCATCTGGAGACCGTGCGTGAAGCGCTTGTTCAAAGTGACCGCCAACCCGTCGTAGACGCTGTCTATGCCGTTGTTGTCGTCGTAGACCGCGCCGTACTTCGTGTTGGGACGGCCCGAGGGGTACACCGGCGTGGTGTACGTACCGGTCTGCTGGCCGCTGGCGTTGTCGATGATGTAGGTGTAGCTTTCGGTGGGCTGCGGAGCGTTCACATCGGTTACCGCCATCAGGTGGATGCCCCGGCTGAAGATTCCGGCAACGCTCAGCACCATGTCTTTCGTCAGTTGATGTTCCACAGTGATGTTGCCCTGCGACGAATACGGGGTTTTCAGATGGGCATCGGCGAACTGGATGGTGGAAGCGCTGACGGTGGCGCCGGTCGGAGCCGAGGGCAGAACATTGGGAAATACCGGTCCGGCGGCGAGCTGCGTCGAGTTGGTCGAGCTTAACGAATCGGCAATTTGATAGACACCGTTGGTGGTCCAAAGGTCGTCGATCAATCCGCCCAGCAGACGCGCATAGAACAGGCCAAATCCGCCGCGCAGCACGGTCCGGTCACCGAGCTTGTAGGACATTCCGACGCGCGGAGCGAAGTTCATGCTGGGCGTGTGGATGAAGCCCGTGTCCGGCCAGTCCGGATTGGTGACGGGGAAATTCATGCTCATCGACTTGTCGTAGCGTACGCCCAGATTGATCGTGAACTTCGAGGATACTCTCCATTGGTCCAGGGCGTACCAGTCCAGCTCGTTGATGCGATAGTCGGCAATCGGGTTGCCGAAGGTCTGGGAATATCCGGTCCAGTTCTTGGTTCCCGTGGTGTTGCCGCTGTAGTCTTCAGCGAAAGTGGTCGGGGTGGCGTAGGTGTAGGAACCGAACGCGTTGCTGATGTAGTAGTTGTAATCCTCGGTGGTGAAGAAGCCGAAGCCGACCTTGATGGTGTGGTTGCCTTTCACGATGCTGGCGTCATCGGAGAATTCGTAGCGGAGTTCGCTAGGTTCCACGCGCGGCAGGTAAGTGGCGGGTCCAAGCTGCACGCCGTCCACGGAAACGTCGAGGTAGTGGAGGCCGCCACCCAGTTCCGCCTGGTCGAAACTGTCGGCCTGGCGGTCGCCATCCAAGCCGAAACGGAAGCTGTTGACGAAATTGCTGGTGGGGACGAAGGTCCATCCGAATTTGCCGTTCATCACGCGCACGGAATCGTCGCCATTGCCGGTGATGCCCGCTCCCGTAGTCGAGCTGAGTCCGGTCTGAATGCCGTTAGGCGAAAGCCAGCGCAGGAAATTCAATTCCGCCGTGAAGGTGTTTTTATCGGAAGCGTGATAATCCAGCCGGCCGAAGCCCAGGTCGTTGTCGTCGGTGCGCGGAATCTGGCCGAAAAAGCGCGGCAGCAGGGCGTTGATAGCCGCGCACTGCGCGGCTGTGGCGGGAGCGCCGCAGGCCGCCGATCCGGTGGTCACCCACTCCTGCGTCGCGGGATTGATTACGTTTGCCGATACGTAGCTGTCCACCATCGGAAAGCCGCGATAGGTGAGGTCGAAGTTGATGGTATAAAACAGCTTGTCCTTGACGATCTTGCCGCCCACCGTGGCGCCGCCTTCCACGCGTTTTTCCGAGGGGTTGAACGCGGCGAAAGTATCGCGGGCGTCGAATCCGGTGCTGCGGAAGTAGTAGAAGCCAACGCCGTGGAGCGTGTTGGTGCCGCTCTTGGTCACGGTGTTGACCACCCCGCCCATGGCGCGCCCATATTCCGCGGAATAGTTGTCCGAAACCACCTGGAACTCCTGCACGGCGTCCTGCGAAATCTGCGATTGGATGCGCGTGCGGCCGGCGTTTTCGTCGTAGAACTGTTCGGTATTATCGTTGCCGTCGATGAGGAACGAATTGTTTCCCGCCACGCCGCGAAAACTCAGCAGACCGAAGGTGGCGTCGTTGTTCACCCCGGGAGTCAGCAGAACGAAGGAATCGACGCGCCGTCCGTTGATGGGCAGATCCTGAATCTGCTCCGTGCCGACGGCCGTCGAGACGTCGCTCTTGGTGTCGTCCACCATGGCGGCGGTAGCCGTCACATCCACCTCCATCGTGCTGGTGCCCACCGTCAGAGGGACGTTCAGGGCTAGGTTTTGGCCAACCACCAGAACCAGATTATCGGCCGCGTAGGTGTTAAACCCTTGAGCCGTCACCGTAACCTTGTAGCCGGAACCGGGAATCAAGGCCGGGGCCGAGAACGCGCCCGCCTCGTTGGTGCTGAGCGAGCGGACTTCGCCTAGGCTGGCGCTGGAAATCACCACTTTGGCGCCGGGAACGACGGCGCCGCTAGGATCGCGGACGACGCCCGTAATTCCCGCAACGCCAGCGGCCGATTGCGCGAAAATGGGCGCCGAGAGACAGAGCAATAACGAAGCTACTGCTTTGAAATTCATGTAAACCTCTTTCTGAACTGAATAGCCAGAATAACAGACCCTTTATTACGGCTTAATGAACCGCAACTACTGCCGATGTGGCGAGTATACACCAAATTTGTAACAATTCACGTAATTTTCGGGGGTGATTTTACGAGTTTAAAATCTGTTTAATTTCAATCGGTTGCGCAGCACCCCCCCAAAAGTGGGGATCAGTGCCAGCCCGCCTCCCCGCGGATTGAATTCAGGAGTTTCCCTGGGTCGTAGCCCACTCCATCCTTGAACACCCACTTGACTTTTTGGACATCGGCGATCCGAACAGCGGGATTGCCCTCGATCACCACCAGGTCCGCCTGTTTGCCGGGCGCGACAGACCCGATGCGGTCAAGCTCGCCCAAGTACTGCGCTCCGTTATAAGTAGCGATGCGGATAGCTTCGAGCGGGGTGAATCCCCCTTCCACCAGCAGCTCCAGGTTGCGCTGGTCGGCGAAGCCGGCGAGCGCGCCCCCGTTGCCTGTGGGGTCGGCCCCAAACATCAACAGGCCCCCTGCTTTGGCAAACGCGTACTCGAAGGCCAGTTCTTTCTTCAGCGCCAGGACGTTGGGCGAATCTTCGCCGCCGCGGGCGCGCGCCCGAGCGCTCAGATAGCTGACGGCGGCTTGCGAAGAGACGGCATCCAGAAAGCGCTGTTCCAGCGGCGGACGGCTGGCATCGAAGGCTTCGAACACCGAGAGCGTGGAGGTGATGGCGACGTGGTGCGCGACCAGGTCGGCAATCATCTCTTTCACGGGGGCGCTGGTGAGATCCAGGCGGGCGATTTCGCCCCGCGTCACGCCCTGCGGCGGGCAAACGTCGGGCTGCTTGCCGGGGTGGAATTCGGTATCCACCAGCAGCCCGTGTTCCAGGTTGTCGATGCCGATGGCGGCGGCTTCGCGGAAACCCACCGAGCAGAGATGGCCGGTAACTTTAATGCCGTGCTTGTGGGCTTCGTCGACCGCGGCCTGCAGCTCGGCCCGCGTGATGTTCATGTAGGCTTTGAAGGAGGTGACCCCCTCGCTTGCCCAGTAATCCACCGTGCGGACGGCGTCGTCGGGGCCGGTGAGCTCGTGCATCTGGGGGCCGGCGATGCTGCCTTTGCCTTCCAGGTAGGGGCCGGTAATGTGCATTTTCGGGCCGGGCATGCGCCCGTCGTCGATCAGGCGTTTGAGGTTGAGATCCGTGTACGGCTCCAGGCTGCCGGCGGTGCGCGCGGTGGTGACGCCGCAGGCCAGATAGAGGCGCGGGAAGCTGAAAGCCTGCTCGGTGTACATGGGGATGCCGCCGCCGGAGGGGTAAAAGAGATGCTCGTGCATGCCGACCAGCCCGGGGATGACCGTGTGGCCGGAGAGATCCAGCGCCTGCGCGCCCGCCGGAACGGCGGTGGAAGCCGCGGGACCGATGGCGGCGATTTTGCCGTGATCGATGACAATCGTCTGGTTTTCCAGCGCGGGCGCCCCCGTGCCGTCGATCACGCGCACGTGCTCCAGGGCGATGACGGGCGCATCCACCGCGACGAACGGTTTCGTGCCGGGAAGGAAACGGCTCTGCGCCAAAGCGCCCAGAGCCAGCAGTAGCAAGCTTATAATCCGCACAAGGCGATTATAAATCCGCCCCGTAGGGCAGATTGTTAATCTGCGGCCGATTGTCAATCGGCCAGGCGCTGGACCAGCGAAACTCTTCCGGCGCGGCCGTCAACCCCGCATGCACCGGATTCATCTCTATGTAAGAGGCTATCTTCGCGAACTCCTTTTGGTCCCGCACCAGCCGATCGTAACTTTCCTCCTGCCAGAAAGTCTGCCCCGTGAGTCCCAGAATCCGCTTGCCTTCCCGAGCCGTAAATCTCTTCAGCGACTGCATCAACTTGGAAACTGCGTTGTGCAGTTGGTAAGGGCCGCCGTCGCGACCGCATATAGCCTCTCACCATGCTGGCGATCTCCGGCTTCCGCAAGTACAGAGGCCCGCTGCGCGCATTGTCGAGCAGGCGATCCATGGCAACGAAAGCCTGCCCGGAAGTGAGACACGGTGAGAAGCTGCGGCCTGCCGGCAGCGAGCCGGACAAGCGCCAAGTGAGAAAGATCGGATCACCAATGCAGTGGTGGTGCGGCAGGTGGCGCGTGTGAAACGTGAACACATGGGAATAGTGTTGCGATGAAAGCGAGATTCTCAATCAGAGGTGGCCGGGACCGATTGCCAATCGGTCCGCAGGTTAACAACCTGCCCTACGAATAAAAATTGCGGTCCCAGGCGTGATGGCGCAGCGTTTCCAGCATGGGCTGCGGCAGCGGACCCATGTCCGGCAAACCGGCGTTGAATTCCGCGTGGCGGCGGGTGCGCATTCCGGGGATGACGCTGGAGACCGCGGGGTGCGAAAGGCAGAAGCGCAGCGCCATCTCGGGAAGCTTTTCCGCGCCCACGCCTAAATCCTTCTCGAGCGCCGCCACGTGTTCCACCACCTGCTTCTTGCGATCGCCCCGGAAATAGAACTCGCGGAAATCTCCGGGCGGAAAAGTGGCGCCTTCGGTGATGTGGCCGGTGAGCGAGCCTTCGTCCAGCGGAACGCGCGCCAGCACGCCGATATTTTCCTTCCGGCACAGCGGGAACAGTTCCCGCGCCGGGGTCTGATCGAAGATGTTGTAGATCACCTGAATGGTGTCGATGAGCCCGGTGCGAATCAGCTCCAGCACCGATTCGGGTTGATGATCGTTCACGGAGACGCCCACGGCGCGGACTTTGCCGGATTTGCGGAGTTCCTCAAAGGCGCGGCGCCAATCGTCGGCGCCCAGAAAGCCGGGATCCCAAACGTGCAACTGCAGCAGGTCGATGGCGTCCAGCTTGAGATTGCGCAGGCTCTGTTCGGCGCAATGCATGATGTGGGAGTAAGGAAACACTTCGGCGATGGGAACGCCGCGCCGCGCCGGCCAGAGGCGGTTTTTGGGCGGCACCTTGGTGGCCACGTAGACTTTGTGAGGCGTCTCGCGGACCACCCCGCCCACCAACCGCTCGCTATGCCCTACGCCATAAGCGAGCGCGGTATCGATCAGGTTGACGCCCAGCTCGATGGCGCGGCGCAGGGCGGCCAGCGATTCTTGGTCGTTGCCGCCGAGCCACTGTTGGCCGCCGATTCCCCAAGCGCCGTAGCCCATCTCGCCGACTTCGAAATTGGTCCTGCCAAGTTTGCGATATTTCACTTTTTCATTATGCTCCGCTCACAGATCCAAACGCATTTCGCTGGAGGGCACGAAGCCCAACGATCGGTACAGCGGCCGGCCTTGTTCGCTGGCGTGCAAATACACGCAGCGAAAGCCCTGCTCGCGGCACCACGCGGCCATGGTTTGGGTAAGCCGCCGGCCAATGCCGCGGCGGCGGAACTGGGGCTCGACGTAGATGCTGTGCATCCACGCGCGGCGCGGCGTGGGATCGGCCGCGCCGGGAACCCAGCGGACAATTTCGACCGCGCCGCAGCCTCCCGGGTCCGCGATCCAGGCGTGCCAGCGGCCCTCCGGAATGGCGTTCCGCAGATACGGCTCCAGGGCGGCAATCATGCGATCCAGCGCCGCGGCATCGGTGCAGCCCATCTCCCGCGCCATGGCGAGCCGGTAGCGCAGCAGCAGGGGAAGGTCCGCCAGCGTAGCCGGGCGGAGGTTCACCCCATCCATTCTTTCCATTTCCGGATTGTCCCGCGGATCACCCGCTCGGTGTATTCGCCGAACGGCCGGTCGGTGGTGAGATAGGTCCAGGTGGCGCCGCGCTGCGAAGGATCGAGGCCCTGGGCTTCCGCCCGTTGCAAGCGCAGGGCGATTTGCGAGTCGAGCCCCTCTTCGATCTGGCGGTAGAGCGCATCCACCCGCGTGAGATATTCGTGCAGCGGGTCGCGGCCGCCGTATTGATACCAGTGAACGCCGGAGCGGATCTCGGCCACGGCAGCCAGGTAATCGGCCCATAGATCGTCGATGGTGGTGAGCGCCACCAGGCGCTCCAGCTCGGGCCCGCCGCCTTCCAGAATCGCCTGGCGGCGCTTCTGCATCATCTGCCGCTGGCCTTCGATCACGGCTTCGTATTTTTCCAGGAAGCGGCGCACTTCCAGATTCTGGCCTTCCACGAATCGCTGAATGGCTTCCAGATCGCCGGCGGCGGCGCCCGCCCCATAGCGGACGATCAGATCGTCTTGGCGCGAGACGAAGAAGCGCGAGCGCCCGGGATCGCCCTGCCGCCCGGCGCGGCCGCGCAATTGGTTGTCGATGCGGCGGCTCTCGTGGCGATTGGCGCCGATCACGTAAAGCCCGCCCAGCTCCGCCACGCCTTCGCCCAGCTTGATATCCACCCCGCGTCCCGCCATGTTGGTGGAAATGGTAACCGCGCCGCGCTGCCCGGCCAGCGCCACGATTTCCGCTTCGGCTTCTTCGTTGCGGGCGTTGAGCACGGCGTGCGGCAGGCCGCCGAGGCGCCGGCTGAGACGCTCCGATTCTTCCACGCTGGCGGTTCCCACCAGCACCGGCTGGCCGGTCGCGTGGGCGCGCAGAATCTCCTCCACCACGGTCTGCTCCTTGGCGAATTTGGAGGGCAGCAGCACGTCCGGCTCGTCCACCCGAATCATCGGCCGGTTGGTGGGAATCGCTTCCACACGGAGCTGGTAGCAGATGCGGAACTCTTCGGCTTGCGTGGCGGCGGTGCCCGTCATGCCGCAGATGTGCGGATAAAGGGCGCTGAGATTTTGCAGCGTGATGGAGGCCAGCACGCGCCCCTGGCGGCGAAACGGCACGCGCTCCTTGGCTTCGATGGCGGTGTGCAGGCCGGCGGGCCAGCGGCGGTCCTGCGCGATGCGGCCCTTGAACTGGTCCACCGACTCGATGGCGCCGTTTTTCACCACGTAATCCACGTCGCGGCGCAGCAGGGCGTGCGCGTGAATGGCATTGTGGATGGCGGTATAGAGTTCCAGGTTGGCTTCGTCGTAGAGATTGCCGCAGTGGAAGGCGGCTTCGGCGACGCGGATTCCCGCCGCCGTGAGCGAGATGTTGCGGCCGTATTCATCCAGCGTGAAATGGTGGCCGTGTTGAAAGCGGCGCACGATGGGCTCGACCTGGCGAGCCAGCGTTTCCACATCCTCCTGGCCGCCGGCCAGCACCAGCGGGATGCGCGCTTCGTCGATCAGAATGGAATCGGCTTCGTCGATGACGGCGGCCTGAAACGGGCGATGCACCTGGTCTTCGGGGCGCAGCGCCACCTGGTCGCGGAGCAAGTCGAAGCCCGCTTCGTTGGCCGTGGCGTAGGTGATGTCGCGGCGGTAGGCTGCGCGCCGTTCCTCGCGCGTTTGCGTCTGCTGAATGCAGCCCGTGGAAAAACCCAGGAAGGCGTAAACCGGGCCCATCCAGGCGGCATCGCGGCGCGCCAGGTAATCGTTGACGGTGAGGACATGGACGCCCGCGCCGCCGCGCGCCAGCCAGGCTACCGCCGGTGTGCAGGCGAGCGTTTTGCCTTCGCCGGTTTGCATTTCGGCGATGCGTCCGCGGGCCAGCGCCAGGGCGCCGCGCACCTGCACGTCGAACAGATCCAGGCGCAGCGCGCGCCAGGCGGCCGTAGCGGCAATGGCGACGGCCTCCAGCAGGTCGCCGGCGTCGCCGAAGCGCCGCCGCAGATCCTCGTCGGAAGCTTCCGCCAGGCGGGCGCGCATCTCGCGGATGGCCGCGATTTCCGCCGCTGTATCGTCGCCGCCGAACCATTTGCGCAGCCAGCTCATGGCTGGCGGGCGCACCAGTCGAAGAGCAGTTGCCATTCGGCGCGGCGAATCTCGCCGCACTGGCGGTCGATCTCGCTCCCCGGCTGGGCGCGCGCTTTTTCGCAGAGCTGGATGAACTGCACGGGATTCCATTTTCCCGTGACGGTAACGCCTGCCCGCACGGCCGCTGCGGCCAGCATGGGATAGACAGGATGCTCGCCCGTCTGGCCGAACCAGTAGGCGGCGTTGCCCGCATCGGGCTCCTCGCGGTGCACGATGGCGTGCCAGTAGCTGCCGTCGCGGGTGGGGACCTCCTGCGCGGTTTGGTGCGCTTCCTTCCAGCAGCCGGCGTGCAGGTAAAGGCCGGCCAGCGCGGCTTGGGGCGCGCGGCCGCCCGCGAACAGGCCGGCGCCGCCTTCGCCAATGAGTGCGGCGGCGCGCCCGCGGGCGCCTTCGCCGATGAGCTTGAGGATGGCCACGACTTGCGGCCCATATGCTTGGGGATCGAATGCCATCGCTTCTAATTGTTACCATCGAATGGTGCCCACCGCACTGGTGCTCTCGGCCGGCGGGATGTTCGCCGCCTGGGAGGCGGGCGTCTGGAAGGTGCTGCGCGACCATATTGAGCCGGACATGATTGTAGGCGCGTCGGCCGGCGCCTGGAGCGCGTGGTCCATCGCGGGCGGTGCGACGGCCGAAGATCTGTACTGCGAGTGGCTCGATGCGCGCCTCGCGCGCATCATGCGAACGGGGGAACTGCACGCCATGGCGCGCGAGTTGTTCGAGCGCTTCCAGCCGCGCATCGCGGTGGGAATCACCATCGTGGAAGTGCCGCGGCTGCGCGTGCGGGTAGTGCGCGGCGCGGAGATCGGCTGGCGGCATCTGGCGGCGACGGCCTCCATTCCAATGGTGTTTCGGCCGGTCGCCATAGATGGCAAGCTGTACGTGGACGGCGGATTTCGCGGCGCCCTGCCGCTATTCGCGGCCGAGGAGATGGGTGCGGCGCGCGCCATCGCGCTGAACGTGCTGACGAGCTGGCATTTTCGCGTGCTGCGCGCGCTCTTGTGGCGGCGCCGGGCGAGCGCCCACCTGGCGGTCACCTGCATCGAGCCTTCCGAACCGCTGGGTTCGCTGCGCGACGCGGTGGTGTGGTCGGCGGACAATGTGCGCCGCTGGATCGCGCTGGGGGAGCGGGACGGAATGCGGGCGGTAGGGTCGATTTCACGGTAGCGGCGCCGGCGCCACCAGCCTGCGGGCGTTCCTCCACGGACGGCTCGACGGGTTTTCTCTCGAGAAGCTCATCGAACCCCGCGCGAAACGCGCTTCGCTTTCGATTACAATGTAGCGTTATGCCGCTCTTTCGGATCTATCGCATGAAGGATTCGCCAAGGCAGCAGTTCCGCTGGGCGCCGCACGTGGCGGGCTGCGCTTCGCCCAAGCCCAGGGATTACGAGGCGGGGAGACAGATCGAGGCGCTCCACGAATACGATGCCTGGCGCCTGTTGCGCGAAGGCGGCGAGCCTCTCGAAGTGGGCGACCTGCTGGAAGACGAACAGGGGCGGTTGAGCATTTGCAAGTATGTGGGATTCGAACCGGCCGCTTGGCTGCTGCCCGAGCCCAAACACCACGCCGAAGCCGAGCCGGCCGGCCAGTCTACCGCCAATTAGGAGGCCCTTTTTATGCGCGAACCTCGCCTGGGTGACGACATCGACGATTTTTGTGTGCGATGCAAGCGCGTCATGAACCATTCGATCGTTTCGGTTGTGAACGGCGAGGCGGCCAAGGTGCGCTGCCGCACCTGCCATAGCGACCACGACTTCCGCCACGAGCAGGCGCCCCCTCCCAAGGTGGATCCGCGCAAAGCGGCGTTGTTCAACGAGGTGCTGAAGAAAGTGAATCCGGAGGCCGCGGCCGTGCCGGTGGATCCCGTGGAAATAGAAGCCGCTGTGGTGGATGGCATCCCCGGCCTCGACGAAGCGGAAACCGCCGAACCCATCCCCGAACCCATCCCCCAGCCCGTGGTGGCAGCCACCAAAACGAAATCCAAGCCCAAGGGCCGGGCGCGCAAGGGCTGACGAACGCAAGTGGCGTTCTGGTATTGGCTTTTTACCGCACCCGCTCTGCTGCTGGCCTTTCTTTCGCTGCGCGGCGAGCGCAAGCGCGCCGCTTACGTGGCGGAAAAGCTGAGTGAACATTCGGATTATCTGCCGCCCGCCAGCGTGATCGTTCCGCTGAAGGGCCCCGATGAGGGCCTGCGCGAAAACCTGGCCGCGCTGGCTTCCCTGGACTATCCCGATTACGAGCTGATCGTCACGGCGCACAGCGCGGCCGATATCCCGCCGGGAGTGCTGCCCGGCCGGGCGCGCGTGGTGCTGGCGCATGGCGGCGACCCCGGCAGCGGCGAGAAAGTGCAGAATCTGCAAGCCGCCGTGCGCGCCACCAGGAAACGCTCGCAGATCTTCGCCTTCGCCGATTCCGACGGCCGCGTGACGCCGCGCTGGCTGCGCGCGCTGGCCGCGCCGCTGGCCGATGCGGCCGTTGGAGCGTCCACCGGATATCGCTGGTTCACCCCCGAGCCGCCCACCTTCTGGAGCCTGATGCGCGGCGTGTGGGACGCGGTTTGCATGGGAACGCTCGGGCCGGGCGACAGCCGCTTCGCGTGGGGCGGCGCCATGGCCATCCGCAAAGAGACCTTTTTCGAGACGCGCGTTTTCGAATTCTGGAAAAACACCGTCAGCGACGATTACGCGCTGGCGCGTGCCGTGCACGCCGCCGGGCTCACCATCGCCTATGCTCCGGGCGCCCTGGTGCCCTGCATGGAGCGACTCGGCGCGGGCGCGTTTTTCGGCTGGGCGCGCCGCCAGATGACCATTACGCGGGTGTACCGTCCCGCTATCTGGTGGCCGGCGCTGGCCGCGCACGTCTTCTATTGCGGCGGCATGGCCGCATCCGCCATCGCTTCCGTGAAAGGCTACCGGCTGGCGGAATGGGCGCTCATCGCGCAGCTCTCCCCGGGCATGCTCAAGGGCCTCAACCGCGCCACTTTGGCCAAAGCCGCGCTGCCGGAACGCGAGCCCTGGTTTCGCCGCCACGTGTGGGTGCATGCCATGTGGGCGCCGCTGGCGACGTGGGTGTGGCTGGCCGTGCTGCTGGCGTCGGCATGCGGAAATTCCGTGCGCTGGCGCGGCATTCGCTACCATCTGAAGCGGCATTCGCTTGCTTAGCGGTTATAATCTCAACGTAAGGGAGAATTTTTATGGCCAAGGATCGCAGTCCAAAGAAAGAAACCAAGAAGCCGAAGAAGAAGAAGTAAGGGCCGCGGGGCGGGCGCAACACCCGCCCCGCACGACCGATTGCCGGCAAGGGGGCCAAGCATGCGCACAGACTGGGTAGCAAAACGAAAAGACGACCGCATCCGCACGCAGATGCACTATGCCCGCCAGGGTGTGGTCACCGAGGAGATGCGCTTCATCGCGCAGCGGGAGAAGATCTCCGCGGAATTGATTCGCGCGGAAGTGGCGCGCGGGCGCATGATCGTCCCCGCCAACGTGCATCACGCCAACCTCGAGCCTATGTGCATCGGGGTGGCTTCCAGGTGCAAGATTAATTCGAATATCGGAAATTCGGCCGTCACCAGCGACATCGAAGGCGAGCTCGAAAAGCTGCGCTACTCGGTAAAGTACGGCGCCGATACCGTGATGGACCTTTCCACCGGCGGCGATATTCCCGCCATCCGCAAAGCCATCCTCGCGAACTCGCCGGTGCCGATCGGGACGGTCCCCATTTACGAAGCGCTGTCGCGCGTGCGCCGCGTCGAGGACCTCAGCAAACAGGTGATGCTGGAGGTGATCGAAGAGCAGGCCGAGCAGGGCGTGGACTACATGACCCTCCACGCGGGCGTGCTGGTGCAATACATTCCGCTCGCCACCCGGCGGATCACCGGCATCGTCAGCCGCGGCGGTTCCATTCTGGCCGAGTGGATGATGAAGAACCACAAGCAGAACATGCTTTATGAGTGCTTCGAGGACATCTGCCGGGTTTTCCAGAAGCACGACGTAAGTTTTTCCCTGGGGGACGGGCTGCGGCCCGGCAGCGTGGCCGACGCCAGCGACGAAGCCCAGTTCGCCGAGTTGAAAACCCTGGGCGAGCTGACTAAAAAAGCCTGGGAGTACGATGTCCAGGTGATGATCGAAGGGCCGGGGCACATTCCCATGGACCAGATCGAAATGCAGGTCCAAAAGGAAAACGAGATGTGCTACGAAGCGCCGTTTTATACGCTGGGGCCGCTGGTCACCGATATCGCGCCCGGCTACGACCACATCACTTCGGCCATCGGCGCTGCCATGATCGGCTGGTATGGCGCTTCCATGCTGTGCTACGTCACGCCCAAGGAGCACTTGGGGCTGCCCAACCGCGACGATGTCAAGGCGGGGATTATCGCTTACAAAATTGCCGCGCACGCCGCCGATATCGCGCGCAAGCGCCCCGGCGCGCGCGACCGCGACGACGAACTTTCGCGCGCCCGTTACACCTTCGACTGGAACCGCCAGTTCGATCTTTCTTTGGACCCGGAAACGGCGCGCGCCATGCACGATGAAACGCTGCCGGAGGAAGGGTTTAAAGACGCGCATTTCTGCTCCATGTGCGGTCCCAAATTCTGCTCCATGAATATTTCCGCGAAAGTGGAGAGCTTCACGGCGGAAGACGCCGAATCCGCCGCCAACGGCACGGCGCCCGCGGCAATCGTCCGGATTTCCGAGGTGGTGTAGGACGGGCTGGCAGCCGGCCGGAAGCGCCGGTAACCAACCGGCGCGCAGGATGCCATCCTGCCCCACGGCACTCCAATTGCTACTCTCACCAGCGGGAGGAACTATGAAAAAAACCATCGGATTTCTGTGCGCTGGCGTACTTGTGGCCGCATTAGCCGCGGCGCAGAAAGACAACGTTACCGCATCCGGCGCCATGGGGGCGGACCGCATCGCCCGCGAAGTGCGCCACCAACTGGTCCTGCTGCCGTATTACACCGTTTTCGATAACTTGGCCTATCGCGTGGATGGCGGCACGGTCACGCTCTACGGCCAGGTGGTGCGTCCCACCTTGAAGAGCGACGCCGCCAACGTCGTAAAAAGCGTCGAAGGCGTCCGGCAGGTGAAGAACGAAATTCAAGTGCTGCCGCTTTCGCCCATGGACGACCAGATCCGGCGCGCGGAATTCCGCTCCATCTACGGGTTCGCCGATCTCTACCGCTATGCCGAACGGGCCGTGCCGTCCATCCACATCATCGTGGATAACGGCAAAGTGACCCTGGTGGGAACGGTGGACTCGGCCGCCGACAAGAACCTGGCCGGCATCCGCGCCAATGCCGTGCCGGGAGTCTTCGGGGTGACCAACAATCTCCAGGCGCCGGGCCAGTAAACGGCCGGCTTCCCGGCAAGACGTGATAAACTAACGCTTTCGCTTACAGAATGCTGCTTGCCAGAGAATTCGTCGCCTACTTGTCCCGCCAACTCGTGAAGAGACTGACCCCATCCGTTATCGAAACGCCCACTCCCGATCTGGTCGCGGAAAAGATCGCCTATGTGATCGACGGCGAACTGGAGGTGGAAGACCGCCTCAACGACGAAGTGCGCGATCTTCTCAGCCAGTACAGCGAATACATGCGCCGCGAAGGCGTCAGCTACCAGGAGATGTTCCGCCGTATCAAGAACACCCTGATCTCGCAGCGCAAAGTGATTCGCGCCGCGGGCCGCGACACCGGCGACGCCATGAAGCTTTCGCGCGACAAGGTCACCGACATTTCGCACAAAATCGTCGAGATGCTGCGCAAAAGCCGCGATCTGCGCCTCAAGAACAAAGACAGCAACGCCGTGCGCCTGGAGATTCTGCGGGTCATGACCGATCTGCTGCTGGCCGAGGACAAAGTAGACCGCGCGGCGCGCCAGAAAATCCGCTCGCAGAAGCGCGAAATTCCCGAAGGCAGCGAGGAGTGGGACCTGCTGCATCGCCGCTACTACTCCGAAGAGCTCAGGAAACTGGGCATCGACCTCGGCAGATAACCCGGCCATCGGCAAAGCCGCCGGCTTTTGCCGCATGCCCCGCCCCAGGGACAGGCCGGGAGGCCGGTCCTACCTCTTATACCCGATCATCCGCAAAAACCCGCGCCGCTTCCCGGCGTCCTCCGCCGTTTCCACGCCCTTGGGCGGGAATCCGTCGATCACCCCCATCACGCCCCGCCCCTGTTCGCTTTCCGCCACCACGGCCTGCGCCGGGTTGGCGGTGGCGCAGAAAACCCCGCACACCTCCGGGACGTCTTTGATGCGCCCCAGCACGTTGATGGGATATCCTTCCCTCATCGCCACCACGAAAATATGCCCCGCGGCCAGCGCCGTGGCATTGCGGCAGGCCAGCGCCTGCAAGCTTTCGTCGTTGCCGTCCACGCGCGTCAGGCACGGCCCCGACGCCTCGTTGAACGCGATGCCGAATTTCATCTGCGGCACGGTGTTCACGATGGCTTCGTAAATGTCTTCCACGCTCTTGATGAAGTGGGTCTGCCCCACAATCAGGTTCCCGTTTTCGGGAATTTCCAGCGGCACCAGCTTCAGGTCCATAACCCATCATGGTGGCACAAAGCGTGAATCGGTTGGCGCGGCTGGCGTATCTTTAGAAGCATGAGCCAGATTCACGCCCTCGCCGCGCGCCAGCCGCACGGCCAACTGGAAGCTTACTCCTACGATCCCGGCCCCCTCGGCGACGAGCAGGTCGAAATCGCAGTCGAATATTGCGGCATCTGCCATTCCGATCTTTCCATGCGCGACAACGAATGGCGCCTGACCCAGTACCCGTTCGTCCCCGGACACGAGGCCGTCGGAAAAGTGGTGGATGCCGGACGCGCCGCCAAATCCGTCCGTGTGGGCCAGACCGTGGGGCTCGGCTGGAACTCCGCAAGCTGCCTGCATTGCCGCCCGTGCCTGCGCGGATATCACAACATGTGCGAGACCCTGGAGCAGACCATCGTCGGCCGCCCCGGAGCCTTTGCCACACGCGTTCGCTGCCACTGGGCGTGGGCCACTCCCATTCCCGAAGGCCTGGATATCGCCAAAGCCGGCCCGCTGCTCTGCGGCGGCATCACGGTGTTCAGCCCGCTGCTGGAAGCGCGCGTGCTGCCGACGCATCGCGTGGGCGTGGTCGGAATCGGCGGCCTGGGCCACATGGCCTTGCAATTTCTGAATAAGTGGGGCTGCGACGTAACGGCCTTCACTTCCTCCGCCGGCAAAGCCGAAGAGGCGCGGCGCATGGGCGCGCACCACGTCATCGATACGCATTCCCAGGAAGAGCTCGCCAAGGCGCAAAACCGCTTCGATTTTATCATCTCCACCGTAAACGCCAACCTGGATTGGCCGGCGTATGTGAGCGCGCTGGCGCCGCAAGGCCGCCTGCACGTGGTGGGAGTGCCGCCCGACCCGATCGCCGTTCCCGTCTTTCTGCTGCTCACCGGCCAGCGCTCCATCGGCGGTTCGCCCTCCGGTTCGCCCAGCGCCGTCGCCGACATGCTGCACTTCGCCGCGCGCCACGCGATCGCGCCCGTCACCGAAGAGTTTCCCATGAGCCACGCCAATGCCGCCCTGGAGCACCTCGATGCCGGCAAAGCGCGCTATCGCATCGTGCTGAAGAACGACCTGGGCTGATGGCCGAGAGCGCGGCCCGATGTTGGTCAATACCGCTTCGTCCGCTGGCGGCGGCTGAAGATCAGGCCGAGACCGCCCCACAGCAAAACCGCGGGGGCAGGCTCCGGAACGCTGGCATTTTGCACGAATCCGACGAACACCGTATAGCCATCGGCCCCGCCATCGCTGGCTCCGGCGACGTAGCTGAATGATGTGACGGTGTTTGTGGAAGTGCTGCCGATCATCAGCGACTGATTCTGGCCGGCAGCCGTAACCATGCCATTGCTTGGATCGTAAGTCGCGGCGCCCGTAGCCCCCGTGTAGACCTGCAGAGAATCGGTCAGGTTGAAGTCTGCGGTTCCGGCGGTCCCGCCGCTAAGCTCCAACTGGCCGACGGACGCCGAGGTGCTACTCACGCCAAACACGAAATCGTCGATGGGCACGGGCGCGGAGAAGGTCACCGTCAAAGTCTCCGCTGTGCCGAACGACAGGAACTCCGGAAACCCGCCCGTCCAGGCCCAAACATCGTTGTCGGATGACGCTGAGGGAAAAATGTTGCGCGAGCCGCCATCGTCCCCAACGGCATCAATGGTATAAGTGATGCCGGTCCCGGGCACGGTGCCGTTCGAGGTGGTCATTACCACGCTGATCGGGCCGGCGTGCGCAGGGACGAGAAAACCGCCAAAGGCGATGCTTAGCGCAATGATCGTGACATTCAGACGCGCGTTTGCCATTGTTCCCTCCTGACGGGAAATCGCATTTCCAACTTAACCCGAACTCCGAATTAGTATACACCGGCCGCCTTTTTTATCTCCGCCGCGTTGTGGCACTTAACCTCGCCACAGTGAGGAAAGATACAGCCGCGCGAATGTCTCCGGTCCATTGCTAAGTCAGCCGCCCGGCCGGAAATACCGTGAGCAGAGACTGGATACGGAACATCGCGGCGATTGGCGAGAACTTTGAGATCCTCGATCATCGAGACGGGGAGTCGCAAGGAGCCGCCGGTCAACCGCCCTCTCCCCGAGCCATAGCATCGCTTCTCGCGCTGCGCGTGGAGGGTAACCCGTCCCATGGAGCCGCAATTTCAGAAACATGCCATCCGCGAACGTGCGGAATCCGCCATCGCCGCACTCTCGAGCACCAGCCCTCCAGGCAACCGCACGGGGAAGCCGTAAACGAACACGGCGTTCCGACCTTTGGGCACGAGGCCATTACGGCGCTGGCTTACAACTTTTAGGAAGCCCGCGGGCGTCCCGAGGGGTCGCCGGAAGTGGACTGGTTCCGCGCCGCGCAGGAATTGCGCGCCCGCAACGAAGCCGCCCGCAAGTGATCGCTATTGGAAAATGGCCTTCGCCGGCGCCACCACAATACTGTCCGCGTTCAAATTCAGCGGCCACTTTTCCACGATCTTGTCTTCTTCGGTAATGGCCGCCGGCTTGGGCGCATTGTAGTGCATGGGCGAGGGGTCGCCGGAAGCCAACTCGCGCTTCAGCGCTTCCCCGTCCTGGGCCACCGCCGCAATCACCAGCCGGTCGCTGCGCAGATGCCGCCGGATGGCGGTATTCACTTGCTGGACCGTCATCTTAGCCAGGGCCGTCCGCAAATAGGTGCTGTAGTTGGGAATGAAATAATAAAGGCTGTCCAGCCCATACCCCAGCGCCGCGCTTTGCGTGCGCGTCAGAAAGTTGACGTACTTGGAAAGGAAATCGCGCGTCTGCTCGAAGCCGTCTTCGGGAATGCCGTCCTGGATCAACTTGTTCAATTCATAAAGTCCCAGGCGCAGCGCGAACTTGGCGTTGGCCGGTTCCACCGGACGAATCCAGATCTGGAAAATCTGGTAGCGGCGCGCCAGGTTGGGGCTCGGCTCCATCAGGTACATGCCGTTGGGAAAATATTCGATGTACGAGTAGTCGCCGTAATTCAAGCCGCGCTGCTCGCGCATCTGGTCGTATAGCACGCCGCCGCTCATGCGGTGCTGTCCCAGGTAACTCGAGGCCACCAGCAAGGCGGGGTAGTCGGCGCTGCCTCTGAGACAGGTAATCGGAAACCCCATCGAGATGGCCACCGAACGCGTGTCTTTCTCCACCACCACCAGCCGGTTGCCTTCGATCAGCGACGGAGGTTTCTCCCGCGGCCGAAATCCGCCGCCCGCCGGCAAAGTGCGGAAATCCTTCTTCACCGCTTCCAGAAAGTTGGCCGGATATCCTCCCGATAACCCCAGAATCAAGTGATTCTGGCTGTACTGATTGCGGTAAAACAGCTTGCAATCGTCCAACGAAATCTTTTCCAGCGAAGAGACCGTGCCCAATTGGTAATGCCCGTAGGGCGTGCCGTCGTAAATGTTGGCGTAAAGCGCTTCCTTGCCCAGTTCCTCGTCGTTGGCGCGCAGGCCCACGCGAATCGCGTCGATGGCGTCTTCCTTCACCCGCGTGAAATCCTCCGCGCGCCACCCGGGGTCCAGCAGCATGCCGCGCAGCAGTTTGTAATACGCCCGGAGATTGTCGATATGGGTCGTCCCCCGGAAAGTCGACATTTCCTTATCCACCTGCGCGTCCACCGACGCCGCCATGGGATAGAGCGCGTCGCTGACTTGCCGGTAAGTCAAATCCTTGGTGCCGCCGTTGGCCAGCATCATGGCCGTCAAGTAGGCAAGTCCCGGTTGATCCATCGGGTCGGCCGCCGATCCGGCGGTGAAGATAATCCGGAACGTCACCAGCGGAGACTTACCCGGCATTCCCAAAGCGCGCATCTGCGCCAGCGCGCTTCCGGCCGCCAGCAGCAGCGCCAGCGATTTCACCGCGCCTTTCATTGGGCGCCTCCCGCTGCGCCGTTCAGCGTCACAGTGGTCCGGTTCTTTTCCACCAGGTATTGCGCCGCCGCCTTTTGCACGTCTTCCGGTTTCAGCGCGGCATAGCGGTCGTAGAGGCGGTTCATGGTTTCCGGTGTGCGGCGCAGCGCCACGTAAGAGGCCGCCAGTTGGGCGATGGCGTCGTTCGAATCCATGGCCAGCGCGGCCTGGTAGCGCAGGTGCTTCTTCACCGTTTCCAGTTGGTCCGCATCCACCGGCCGGTCGCGCAGCCGCCCGATGGTTTCGAGAATCCGGCTCTCGACGTAATCCACGTCTTGCGGTTTCCTGACCCGCGCCCAGATCTCGAACAGCGAAGCATCCACGTGTTCCGGTGCGGAAGCCGCCAGCAGGTCCGCCTTTTGTTCTTCGATCACCAGTTTCTGATAGAGCGGCGAAGTCGGCGAAAACGCCAGCGCCGCCAGCGCTTCCAGCGCGGCCGTATCGGGAGCCGAATCGGTGTAAGCCGGCCCTTTGTATGCGATCGCGAGCAGCGGCAGCGTGGGCCCGGCCCAGTCCACGTGGTTGGTGCGCGCGGCGTCCTGCGGCGGCTCCGCCGGAATCTCCGGCCGGTAGCCGCCGCGTTTCCACCCTCCCCAGTACTTCTCGGCCAACTGCCGCGCAGCTCGCGCCTTCACATCCCCCACCACCAGGATGGTCGTGTATTCCGGCCGGTAGTAGCGGCTGAAATATTGCAGGCTGTAGTCGTATTCGCCGGGCATGTCCTGAACGTCTTTCAGGAATCCCATGGTGGTGTGTTTGTAAGTGCTGGTGGTGAAAGCCGTGTCGTCCAGCACTTCGTCCAGCCTGGTGAATGGGCTGGAGGCGTCCTTGTTATATTCGCCCAGCACCGCCAGCGTCTCCGTCTTGAATTCCGCCGGGCTGTACTTCAAGTGCTGGAAACGGTCGGCTTCCATCATCAGCACGGTGGGCAGGTCCTCTTTGGAAAACACCGTGTAGAAGCAGGTATAGTCTTCGGTGGTGAATGCGTTGCTGGAAGCGCCCATTTTGCGCAGCGCGCCGGTGTACTGCTCTTCCGAATACTCCGGCGTCCCTTTAAACATCAAGTGCTCGAAGAGATGCGCGAAACCCGTGTGCCCCGCTTCCACTTCGTTGCGCGAACCGGCGCCCACCACCACGTACACCGCCACGATATTGGGAAAATCCGTGGGGATGGTCACCAGGCGCAGCCCGTTCGGCAGGTCCTCCTGCGTCACCGCATACGGAAGAATCTTCCGCGGAGCCTGCGCGGCGGCCCATGCCAGCGCGGCGCAGCACACCAATAACGGCAAACGTCCCATTCCTTCTATTATTATCTTGTCTCCGGCAGCACCCACGCGCCGCGCTCCGCTTCCAATCGTACGGCAACTTCCAGCAGCAGTTCGTCGGCGTAGGGGCGCCCCATCAATTGCACTCCGATGGGTAGTTTTTCCTTCGAAACCGCCAGCGGCACGGTGACTCCCGGCAGTCCCAGAACGTTCGCCACTACCGCCGGCATCATCGCCTGGAACAGCCCGATCTCCTTGCCTTCGACAACGAATTTGCGCTGCCGGTGCGGGAACGCCGTTACGCCGCAAACCGGCATCAGCACCACCGCATCCTCCCCTACCTGCCGTAGGAACGAAGCCCGCATGCGGTCGCGCATCGCCAGGTTGACGATGGCCTGTTCGCCGGTGGGGTTGGCCGGCGAAAGCGATTCCAGCAGCGTCCAGTGAGCTTCCGCTTCGCGCCCCTCTACCAGTTTGCGCGTGATGGGCGAAAGCCATTGCGAGAACAGAAAGGCCCATACGTTGGGCGCGCGTTCCAACCCCGCCGGCCGGAATTCTTCCGTGGGGGAGCCGGCGCTTTCCAAAAGCGAGGCCGCCCCGTGCACCGCGTGGCGGATCTCCGCCTCCACCGGCACGTCGTAAAACCCATCCCACACCAGGATGCGCGTGCGGGCCGCGGACCGCTCCACCTGCCGCGGAGGCACGGGAACCGAAAAAGGGTCCTGCGCATCGTAGCCCGCCAGGGCCGCAAACAGCAGCCGCAAATCTTCCGCGCCGCGCGCCAGCGGTCCGGCCACCGTCACCAGGCCGGCCGGATATCCCAGGTTGGGAAAATGGCCCGTGGCGGGGACCCGCCCCGGCGTCGGCTTCAACCCCGCGATACCGCAAAAATGCGCGGGCACGCGAATCGATCCGCCGCCATCGCTCCCCAGCCCGCCGGGCGAGCAGAACGAGGCAATCGCCGCCGCCTCCCCGCCGCTCGAGCCGCCGCTGGTGCGCTCCCCGTTCCACGGATTGTTGGTCCGGCCCGTCAGGAAGTTATCGGTTTCGTAGCTCGCCAGAAACTCCGGCGTATTGGTTTTGCCCAGAATGATGGCGCCCTCGCGCCGCAGCCGCGCCACCGCCGCCGCATCCTCGTTGGCGCGATGCCCCAGGCGCAGCCGGCTGCCCGAATTCGTCGCCAGGCCGGCCATATCGAAGCTGTCTTTCACCGTGACCGGAACGCCATGCAGCAGCCCGTGAGCCTCGCCGCGGTGTACCGACGCTTCGCGCTCGCGCGCCTCCGCCAAAGCCGTTTCCGCCAGCACCATGGTGAATGCGTTGATGGCCGGATTCCGCCGCTCGATCTCCTCCAAGTGAGCGCGCACCAGTTCCACCGGAGAGACCGCGCCCTCCCGCACCATGGATGCCATCAGGCACAAGGAAGATCGATTCGCCACCAGCCCAGTGTGGCACGGATCGCCGTTCAATTGGCCGCCGGCACTTTCTCCGCGCGATCGATCACCGATCACCTCGATGGGCCCGCTGGGCTCGTTGGTTCCGTGAAAACCGGGGCTGCCCGGAAACTGTGGCGCTCCCTAAGTGGATTCGAGGGTGCCGGTAACCTTTCGCGACTCCCGCGCCATCTCCACCAAAACGGCTCGGGCTTCGTCCTTGTTCCGCACCTCGCGCGGGAATCCCACGCGGCGCCCATGCACCCGCTCGCCGCTCTTCAGCCGGAGGTGGAACCCCAGCCGATCGACCGCCGTCATGCAAGCTTCGTCGGCTGCTTCCCCGGCGAACCGGCGGGCGATCAGCAGCAGCGCGCCGGCGTGATCGGCATTCATGTGCCGCATGATTTCGGCCGCCGGCTCCGCCAGCGGATCGGGCCGCGCGGCCGCGTATTCCTCCGCCGTCACCCACCCCATCACCCCAAAGCCGCCGATGAAGTAAACGCCCGCCACTTCCAGCCGGCGATAGGAGAAGTCGCTGAACTCCTGCCAGTACTTCGCGTTTTCGTAGCGCGCCAGATACAGCTCGCGAACTTCCTCCGCCGGCGCTTCCGCGGCCGTACCCAGCAGCGTCACGCGCGCCGCGCCCAGCGGGTCGCCCGCCGCATCCGGCTGCGCCACCAGCAGGCTGGCGTGCGCGTCCTGGTGCAGATTCTGCGTGTGCATCGCCATGCTGCTGATGAACATCACCGGCCGGCCCAGATCGTCCGCCGCGTACGGCATCACCGAGCCGAAGGGGAACCCCGCGAATTTGCGCGAATGCGTGGACAGCGCGCCGATTCGCGCCACCGAAACCAGCGTCCTCGCGCGCTCGGCGAGCGAAGGTTCGGGAACTTCCGGAGTGGCGGGTCCGGGGCCGGCATGCTGGCGGGTGGTCACCCTTCCATGGTATCCCGCGACGGGTCCCGCCGGCCCGTTTCGCGGCCGCAATGCGCTCAGTTTTCCACCAACGACTTTAGCCTCGCCAGCGCCTCATCCCACTGCGCGGAGACCAGATCGAGGTATTCTTTGATTTCTTCAAGGGGCGCCGGATCGAATGCGAACCGGCTCTCGCGGCCCGCACGGACGCCGCGCACGATGCCTGCGCCCTCCAGCACGCGAAGATGTTTCGTGATCGCCTGCCGTGTAAGCCTGGAGCCCTGGGTTAGCTGGGAAATCGAGTGCGGCTGCCCGCCGGCGAGCTTTGTCACCAGAGCCAGCCGCGTCGCGTCGCCCAGCGCGGCAAAGACGGGCGCTTGCGATCTCCGTCTGGCGAGCCTGCCGCTACGGCTTTTGCGCAACATGGCTCGCAACGTTCTTCATTTGCTCCGTCCACCCGCCGTCATTCATGCGCCACGCGTCGGCGCGGCGGTCGAGGGGGATCTTCTCGAAGCCCGACTCCGTAAGCAGAAGCAGCGTGCCGGCCGCGGTCTTCTCCAGCCTGAATTCGACTAGCGTGGGGGTTTCCTTTGAATAGTCGATATTGGGGTCCACGGCGTACGGGTGCCAGGTGAAGGAAAACAGTCGCTCGGGTTCCATTTTCTGGATGACGGCCTCCCATTGGACGTGCTCGTAGCCAGGATGAGTAATGTGGCCGCGCGAGACCTGGCCCGGCGCAAACGGCCCCTCCAGTTTCACGCGAAACCACTCGCCGAATTCGCGATAATCCGTCAGTGCGCGCCAGACCCGTGAGACCGGCGCTTTGATCTCGATACGCTTTTCGATACGGTCATTCATGCTTGAGCAACCTCCAGGTTGCATATTAGCAAACCTCGCGTGATTCCGTTCGTAGGCGACCCGGCCCGCGCGCCCGCGCTTCCGTCGCGATTCCCCGCACGCTCTCCAGCCGGCGCCCCTCGGCGAATGGAAAGCGGGGCGCGGGCGATAATGAATCTGTGGCTGCTCTCTCATTCCGCGACGCGCGCGAAATCGTCCTGGCGACGGTGCGCGCCCTCCGCCCCACCCCCGCCATCGAAACCGTGGCTCTTTCGGATGCTGACGGCCGCGTGCTGGCCGAACCGATTGCCGCCGACCGCGATTCGCCCGCCGTCGCGCGTTCCGTGCGCGATGGTTTCGCGGTGCGCGCCGTCGACTTGCCCGGCGAGTTCGAGATCATCGGCGAAGTCCGCGCCGGCGCGGCCTTCCCGGGATCGGTCGGCCCGCGCCAGGCCGTCGAAATCATGACCGGCGCTCCCGTGCCCGCGGGCGCCGACGCCATCGTCATGATCGAGCACACCACCCGCCATGGAACCCGCGTGCGCACCGATCAATCCGCCGATCCCGGCCAGTTCATCAATCCGCAAGGCTGCGAAGCTTCCGCCGGAGAAATCGTGCTGCACCCCGGCGAGCGCCTCGACTATACCGGCATCGCGCTCCTGGCGGCTTTCGGCCGCGCGCAGGCGAAGGTGTACGCCAGGCCGCGCGTCGCCATCATCCCCACCGGCGATGAAATCGTAGCCGTGGAAAATACTCCGCGAGAATTCCAGGTGCGCAACTCCAACGCCCACTCCCTGGCCGCGCAGGTGGTTCGCGCAGGGGGCATTCCGTCCATTCTTCCCGCCGCCCGCGATACCGTCGAGCATACCCGCCAATCCGTCGCGCGCGGCCTCGAATCCGATCTCGTGCTGCTCTCCGGCGGCGTTTCCGCCGGCAAGTACGATGTGGTGGAGGAAGTCCTGGCCGGCTTCGCCGCGAAATTTTACTTCGACCGCGTGCTCATCCAGCCCGGCCAGCCGCTGGTCTTCGGCAGGGCGTCCGGCAGGTTTTTCTTCGGTCTTCCCGGCAATCCCTCGTCCACCATGGTCACTTTCGAAATCTTCGCCCGCGCCGCCCTCGAATTGCTGGCGGGCGAAGAACAGCCCTGCCTGCACATGCCTTTCGCGCGGCTCACGCGCGAATTCCACCACCGCATCGGGCTGACGCGTTTTCTCCCCGCGCGCCTCAGCGCCGATGGCGCCAGCGTCACTCCCGTCGATTGGCACGGCTCCGGCGATATCCCCGCGCTGGCTCGCGCCAATGCCTACCTGGTGGCCGATCCCGGCCGCGCCTCTTATCCCGCCGGCGAATGGATCCAGGTGCTCGTAAAATGAAGACACGCGCCGCGACCGGCCAGGAGGCCTGCCGTACATGAAAAAACTGTCCCACTTCGATGCCGCCGGCAGCCCCCGCATGGTGGACGTTTCCGCCAAAGCCGAAACCCGCCGCACGGCCCGCGCCCATGCTTTCGTACGCATCTCGCCCGCCGTGTTGGCGGAGCTGCCGCACAATCCCAAGGGCAATCCGCTGGAGATCGCCCGCATCGCCGGCATCGGCGCCGCCAAGCGAACTTCCGATCTGATTCCGCTTTGCCATCCCCTGATGCTCACCCACGCCGATGTCGATCTCCGGGTGGAAGAGAACGGCGTGCGCATCCGCGCTACCGCCTCCACCACCGCGCAGACCGGCGTCGAAATGGAAGCGCTCACCGCCGCCGCCATCGCCGCCCTCACGGTCTACGACATGACCAAGGCGCTCGACAAGGCCATCGAGATCCAGGACGTGTACCTGCTGGAAAAAACCGGCGGCAAGAGCGGCGACTTTCGCCGAAAGGCAAACCCATGATTAACGCGTTCGTTCTCACCATCAGCGATTCCGCTTCCCAGGGCACGCGCCCCGACCGTTCCGGTCCCGCCGTGCGTGAAAGATTGGAACAACTGGGCTGGCGAGTCTCGGGCCTGGAGACGATTCCCGACGAAGCCCCCCAAATCAGCTCCCGCCTCGCCACCCTGGCCGATGGCGGTCAGGCTGCCGCAATTTTCACCACCGGAGGTACCGGCGTAGCCGCGCGCGACGTCACTCCCGAGGCCACGCGCGCCATTTTGCATCGCGAAATTCCCGGCTTCGGCGAATTGATGCGCGCCCGCGGCCGCGAGTTCACCCCCTTGGCCGCGCTTTCCCGCTCCCTGGCCGGCGTGCGCGGCAAAGTCCTGATTGTGAATTTACCCGGCTCCCCCCAAGGCGCAGTCCAGTCTTTGGATGCTATTGTGGAATTGGTGCCTCACGTGCTTGAGCTGTTGCAGGGCCGGACAGAACATGCGGCCGCACGACAGGAGTAGTATGCCTCGATTCTTCTTAGCCACTCTGGTTTGCGGCTTGCTGTTTGCACAGCAGCAAAAGGTTCCACCCGCGCAGGGCCAGAAAGTGGTTCCGCCCGCCACCAGCCAACAGCAGCCTGCCGCCACCAGCGACCAACTCACCACCATTCAGACCACCGTGCAAAATGTGGTGGTTCCCACCGTGGTCTTTGGCCGCGATGGCCATTACGTCAGCGGCATCCGCCCCGACCAGTTTCACCTCTACGACAACGGCAAGGAGCAGAACATCCACGTCGACGAAACCTTCATCCCCATTTCCATGGTGATCGCCATTCAGGCCAACGAGGAAGTGGAGCACATTCTGCCGCAGGTGAACAAGATCGGCAATCTGATCAGCCCGCTGATTCTCGGCAACCAGGGAGAAGCCGCGGTGCTGGCGTTCGATTCGCGCATCCGCACCTTGCAGGATTTCACCAGCGATCCCGATAAAATTACGCTGGCGGTCAAGAAGATCTACCCCGGCAGCATGTCGTCGCGGCTGATTGACGCCGTCGAGGAAGGCGCGCGCATGTTGCGCACCCGGCCGGCCAACCACCGCCGCATTCTGCTGATGATCAGCGAAACGCGCGATGGAGGCAGCTTGGCGCGCGGCCGCGAGACGCTCATCATGCTGCAGCTTTCCAACATCACGGTGTACGTAATTCCCATGTCGCGCCTGGAGGCCAAACTCACCGCCCCGCCGCCCGACCCCGTGCCCGATAATCTGCCGCCCGCCATGTACCCGCTGCCGCCGGTGGCCGCCGCCACTCCCAATACCGTGATGCAGACCTATGGCACCGGGGGCGACAGCGCCCAGTTCGTTCCGCTGCTCATGGAGATTTACAAAGACGCCAAAGCCATTTTCAAAGCTCCGCCCGCGCAGCTTTTTGCGAAAGCCACCGGCGGCAGCGAATTCACCTTCTACGGCCGAAGGGCCCTGGAGCAGGTGGTGGAAAGAATCGGCGCGGAGCTGCACAGCGACTACACCATCAGCTACAGCCCCAACAATAAGGCGGAAGGCGGCTTCCACAACATCCAGGTCATCGTGGCCAGCCACCCCGAAATACAACGGATTCAGACGCGCCCCGGCTACTGGCTCGCCACCACCCAATAACCGGTGGCGGGCATCCCAGGGTTGTTTGCCGTCCGGCCGGACGGCTGCACATGTGATGTTTATGACGTTGCCGGGATCGAATGGTAGACAAACGCCCGATGCCGGGTTACTAAGTTCGGATTATCGTTCATCTAAGGGGCTGTCTCCCTAGACGCGATCCATGAGGGCCATATGACGAACCGCGGGCCGGAAGTTCGCTCTTACGAAGATCCGTTGACTTATCTGCCGCGCAAGCCGATTCAGGAATTTTCCCGAGGCGGTACGATTTACGATCCGCAACAACCCAGCGACCACGTCTACGTGGTCATTTTGGGACGGGTCAAGATCACCAATATCGCCGAGGATGGGTGCCAGACGATCGGCCGCCTTGTTTGCGCCGAAGGTCTGTTCGGAGAATCCTGCCTGATCGGATCGACGCCGCGTTCGGAAACCGCCATCGCGCTGGATAACGTCACCGTGATGGCATGGAGCGCCGCTGAAATCGAGTTGCAGATCGAACGCGAGCCTCGTCTGGGCATTGCGCTCTCCCAGCATCTGGTGCTGCAATGTATCGAACTACAGGACCGCATTGAGAGCATGGCGGTCCATAAGACACCGGAGCGGGTCATGCTGGCGCTGCTCCAACTGGGGGCTGACCTGGGAAGTCCCATGGCCGATGGCGCCATCCGCGTTCCTTCCCTGACGCACCATACCATCGCCGGGTATGTGGGGACCTCGCGCGAAATCGTGACGTTTCAGATGAACCGTCTGCGGCGGCTGAGTCTCATCCGCTATTCGCGCAAGTACATCGACATCTACCCTCAGGCCATTCGGGAGACCCTCCGCCAGCAAGGCGTAACCGTACCGCCGGGCGTTCGCGAGCTGACCCAGCAGGTTGGCGGCTAGCCCGAATTTCTCACAATGAGGGTGGCGGAAAACCGTTTCCTGTGGCACAGACATATTTGCCACAACACGTTTCGGCCGAAAGGAGAACGGCTTCGGTCGGCGATCGTGAACATCGATTTCGTCCGCGAAATTCGCCGCGACGGACGCACGGCGCCTCCCTCTATCGGGTTTCGACGAGACCGTCGCGACCTTTCCTCCGCTGCTCCAGCGGTCTCTCTCCAGCCTTGGTCCCGCCTGAGATCGGCTTGAATTTTCTCCGTGCCCTTGTGCTTCGGCAGGGTGGCAGGCATTTGCTCGAGAGCGGCAATCTTCTCCCGGTGAGTTTGCGCGCGATGGCCAGCCTGCTCCGCAGCCGGAGAATCAGACGTCAGGTTCGCGGGCATGGGTCATACTCCGCCAAGCAGCATACCGCCGGTTGCCCGGAAATTGGATGCGTTGGGGACTTGTAACGCTCCTGGCGCGTGTTGCAACTCCAGGGTCGGAGGACGGCATCCTGGCTGAGCACGGCGCGCAAGCTCCGGTATTCAAACCAGAGAGACGAGGTGCGAAAGCTCCGAGTGGCCAACGCGGTGGTCGAACAGCAGGCCCAAGGCCGGCGTCGAGTCAAACGCCAGGCTTTTGATCGGAAATGATTTGCGATCCTCAGTTTCTCCGATGCCCGAGCCGGTCATTTTCGGACAAGCCTGCTCCGCGCGCAATGCGACAGCAACGACCCGTTCCCGAGCACCCACATTTCTTGTCAGTGTGGCGCGAGCCAGCCGCCGAGCCCCGAAAAGTGGCAATCTGGATATACGATGAAACTGCTGATTATTGTGGGGTGCCTGCTGTTGGCAAGGGCGCAGGCGCAGACGGTTCCACCTCCGGCGCTTCCGTTGCCCCCACAGCAAGCTCCAGCCAATCCCAACGCGCCGGAGATGAACACGCGCGAGGAGACGGCGGCAGCCTTCAAGTCGCATGTTAACCTCGTGATGGTCCCGGTGGTGGCGCGCGATATCCACGGAGTCGCCGTCGCCAATCTCACCAAGGCGAGTTTCCAACTCTTCGACAAGGGCAAGCCGCAGGAAATCACGCATTTCTCGCTGGAGAAATTCGGCAGCAAGCCGCCGCTCGAAGCCAATGCGACACCCGGCAGTCCGCTTTCCTCCGCGGAAGAGAAGGGCCGCGCGGTCGTGGTGCCCGAACGGTTCGTAGCGTACCTGTTCGACGATGTCCACCTCGCGCCGGGGGACCTCCCCCGCATCCGCGACGCGGCATTGCGACACATCGCCGAGCTCAAACCCACTGACCGCGCCGCCATCTTCACCATGTCCGGCAGCCCCATGCTCGACTTCACGGACGATCAGGAGCGCCTGCGCGACGCGTTAATGCGGCTGCGGCCCAACATCATGGCGCGCGCCGGCGCCATGTCCGGCGGAGAAACGCTCACATTCGGTTCGCTGAACGCGATCAAGGACGTGGTGCAGCGCATGGCCACCGCGCCGGGGCAGCGCACCGTAATGGTGATTTCTCCCGGCTTTTTCACCATCGATCCGCTGTTCTATGCGGACAAGAACGAGATTCTGGACCGCGCCATCCGCGCCAACGTGATCATCAGCGGCATGGACGCGCGCGGCCTCTACACCGATCCGGCATTCGATGTCTCGCGGACCGGCGGGCGCGCCGGCTCGTCCCTGATGCGCGAATCCATGCGGTCGGACATTTTGGCCGAGATGGCGTCCGGCACCGGTGGCACATTCTTCCAGAACAGCAATAACTACGACGAGGGGTTCAAACGCCTGGCGGCCGCGCCCGAATACGTTTACATGCTGGGATTTACGCCACAGAATCTGAAAAATGACGGCAGTTTTCACCCGCTCCGCGTAACCGTGAGGCCGTCCAGCGATCTGAACCTGCAGGCGCGCCGCGGCTATTACGCTCCCAAGCGCATCGACGATGCCGAGGAGACCGCGCGGCAGGAGATTGGGGCCGCACTTTTCTCGCGCGAGGAGTTGCAGGAACTGCCCATCGACCTGCACACACAGTTTTTCAAAGTCGATGCTCAATCCGCCAAGCTGACCGTGCTGGTGCATCTGAACCTGAAGCAGCTCAAGTACCGCAAGGTTGGCGACCGGAACAACAACGTGGTGACCATAGTGTATGGCATCTTCGATCGCAACGGGCATTACCTGCAAGGCATCAAGAAAGTAATCGAACTGCGGCTCAAGGATGATACGCTGGCCAACCGGCTGGGGCGGCCCGCTACCGTCCGAACCAACTTCGACGTGACGCCGGGAACCTACCTGGTGCGCCTGGTCGTCCGCGATGCCGAAGGCCAGCTAATGTCGGCTGCGAACGCAGCCGTCGAGATTCCACTATAGGGAGTCGGGTGAGAAAGCGCGCTGACCGGACCGCTACCGGCATTGCTGGATATCGAGTGCACATAGCGAAAGGGGTATGGTGAAAGCATGCCTGCTCCGCAGCGTGAGGAGGATGTGGAACCGCCGGCGAACGCGTGGCCTTCACGTGCTCGCCAATGGTGTCGGGCGGCGCTGGCGCTGGCGTTTCTCTTCGCCAGTTTGCCATTGGCGAGCAAGCTGTTTCTAGGCAGTTGGGGGTTCGACGACGCACCGGGGATAGCGTGCTTGTGTTTGGTTGCGGCGGCGTATCTCTATTTTTCCGGGCGAGTGCGCCGGCCCCCGATCCCCGATTCCGCCACGATTCTCGGCGAGGCCATCCGGCTGGCGGCGTCGGGGGAGACCGGCCGGGGGATCGCGCTGCTGAATGAAGCGCTTCGGCTGAGCCCCCGTCTCTGGCAGGCTCGGCAGTACCGCGGCCAGATTCGTCTCGGAGAACTGGACGCCGCCGAGTCCGCGCTCCAGGACTTCACGGAGGCGATTCGGGTGGCGCCCGACGAAGCGCACCTCTATATTCTCCGCAGCCACGTCTTCACTCTGCTCGGGCGCGAATCGTCCGCACGCGCCGATCTGGAGGCCGCCGCGCGACTGGGTGGAGACACAGGGACACCGGCTGGACCATAGCTGAATTCATCCGATCATAACGAAATAACGGGCGCCGGGTTACCGGGTGTGCGGCTAACCACCCGGTCTCGGCCACCAATCCACGAGGCGGGAATCGGTGTCGTGTGGCTGACTTCGCGGCTCGGTCGGCCGTCATGCCCGCCGCACTTCGTGGGAGAATAAGAGCACCATATAGGTCGATATGCCGATGAAGACGGCGGGCAAGCGAGGAATCGGGAATCCACTCGTGCTAGCGGCTCTGGCGGGAATGCTGGTGTGGCTCGCCGATCAGCCCACCGTCCCTGGATACAACCCTCTGCTGGTAATGTTCTGGAATCCAGGGGTGGGGCACTTGCCTTTGCGGGACTACCTGGTTCTCATCCTTTCGTGGCTGGTGACGACGCTGTTCTGTCATTTCGTCCTCTTCACGGTTCAGAGGGTCCGCCGGAGACGCCACCCGCACGCGGGCTGACACCAAATGGAGCAAAACAGGCAGATTCACGCTGGTCATGACAAGCATACTCGAAGGTATTGATTCGCCCGAGCAGGTTCGGAAGCTCTCTCTTTCCGAACTCGATCAACTGGCGTCGGAAATACGCGAACGGCTGATCACCGTCCTTTCCAGCAACGGCGGGCATCTTGGCCCTAACTTGGGCGTGGTGGAACTCACGATCGCGCTGCATTCCGTATTTAATACCCCCAGCGATAGCCTGCTGTTTGACGTGAGCCACCAGGCGTACGTGCACAAGCTGCTGACCGGACGCCAGGACCGCTTCCACACCATACGAACTCCAGGCGGGCTGAACGGGTTCATGCTTCGCGCCGAAAGTCCGCACGATTGCTACGGCGCAGGGCATGCCGGCACGGCGCTGTCGGCGGCGCTAGGCATGGCCGTCGCCCGCGACAAGACGGGCGGCAAAGAACACGTGGTCGCGGTGGCCGGAGACGCGGCCTTCACGTGCGGGATTACGTACGAGGCCCTGAACAATATCGCCCACCACACCAAGCGGCTGATCGTAGTCCTGAACGATAACGAGTGGTCCATCGACAAGAACGTCGGCGCGATCGCCAGCTACCTGAACAAAATCGTCACCAGCCCGCGATTTGATTATCTGCATGACCGCGCCGGAAAACTCGTCGAGAAGTTGGGCGGCGTAACGGCCCTGCGCATGGCGCGCAAAGCCGAGGAGGTCGCCAAGGGGATGCTGTGGCCCAGCGTCATCTTCGAGGACCTGGGGCTGAAGTACTTTGGCCCCATCGACGGGCACGACATCGCCACGCTAATCAATACTTTCGAATTTCTCAAGAAGCAGGACCGTCCCGTGCTGCTGCATGTGCTCACCCAAAAGGGCAAAGGCTTCGCGCCGGCCATGCAGAAGCAGAAGAAGTTTCATGGGCTTGGTCCCTACGATCCAGGGACCGGCGAGACAAAACCGCTGGGCCGCCGCACGTACTCCGAGGTGTTCGCCGATACCATGGTGAAGCTGGCTGCCCTCGATCCGAAGGTTGTGGCCATCACCGCCGCCATGCCCAACGGTACCGGTCTCGACCGCTTCCAGCCCCATCATCCGGACAAGTATTTCGATGTGGGGATCGCCGAGGAGCACGCTGTCGTGTTCGCCGCCGGGCTGGCTGCAAAGGGTTTCAAACCTTTCTGCGCCATCTATTCCACGTTTCTACAGCGTGCATTCGACCCCATCGTGCACGATGTCTGCCTGCAAAACCTGCCGGTGGTCTTCTGCATGGATCGGGGAGGACTCTCCGCCGACGACGGCCCCACGCACCACGGTCTTTTCGACATCAGTTATCTGCGCGCTATCCCTAACCTGGTGCACATGGTTCCTAAAGACGAGGACGAACTAGCCGACATGCTGTTCACCGCTATGCAGTGGAACGGCCCCATCGCGGTGCGCTATCCGCGCGGCCTGGGACCGGGCAGGCCGGTGAAGGACGTCCCCCGCGCCATTCCAGTCGGCCAAGCCGAAGTGCTCCAGAACAGCGACAACGACCGGGTTGCCATCTTCGCACTGGGCTCGCTGGTTCCAATGGCCGAAGAGATCGCCCGCAAGCTGGAGGGGGAAGGTATCGCCGCGGCGGTTATAAATGCCCGCTTCGTCAAGCCGATCGACATCGTGACGCTGGAGTTCTTCGCAGCCACGGTTGAGGTAATCCTGACGCTCGAAGACCACGTTCTCCGGGGAGGGTTCGGGAGCGCCCTGCTGGAGGAACTGAACATCCTGGGAGTGAACACGCCCGTGGTGCGCATCGGCTGGCCGGACCGCTTCATCGAGCACGGAAAGCTGGATCCCCTGCGCGCGAAGTACGGGATCACTCCTGAAGCCGCCATCGAAAAACTCCGTCCTTATCTGAGAATCCAGCAACCTCAACCGGTGTAGCGCGCCGTAGTTCAGGCGCCGGGCGTCCTTGCGGCCGGTCCGGTTGTGTCCAGTCAGCAACCCGGATCAGCTCTAACTTAACTTTCGCACTTCGGGGGCATCCCTTCGGCTAACCTCTTCAGATTCAGTGATGGCACTTAAAAGGTCTTCACCACAGGGGAGGGCTGATCCGCGGCTTCGGGCGAGGGTATTAAAGCCCCC
>Ga0181521_10000734_pt1 | contig 40393 bp, 35 predicted proteins | sample PEATcosm2014_Bin_32_FD_119764 | JGI IMG/M metagenome (GOLD analysis project Ga0181521, IMG submission 119764) | Peatland microbial communities from MTU Mesocosm Facility, Houghton, MI, USA - PEATcosm2014_Bin02_60_metaG | ecosystem: Environmental > Terrestrial > Soil > Wetlands > Peat | place...
AAGATCGCCTCGCGAACGCGATCAGCAGTCGGACGCACGCCTTTCACCTTCGGCGCACGTAGGCGTCTGCCGCGCGCTGATCCTCCGATGACCCGCACCACAATCCACGGTACTGCCCAGGGTTCGCATCGAATCCCGAAAATACCTTGGGCTCCAATCGACGCTTCAACGCGAAAGCGACACCACCATCAACACAAAGACAAATCGGGGGACTATGGCGTTGTGCGTTCTTTGAACGGAACCCGGCAAAGAGCAAAGGTGTTCATCCCCGCTTTGTAGCGAAAGCACTTGATGTCATGAGGCAGGAATCCGGCGTCCACGAGCAACGGCCAGAGGTCCTTCGGGTCGTAATAGCACTTGTGATCGTCCATCTCTTCGGGCGAGGCCCTCTTGAGCGTGAAAGCCGCGAACTCAAGGAATCGCTTCCCGAACCAGCTCGGGACGCTTATGACACAGCTTCCACCGGGCACAAGGACGCGTCTTAGCTCCTTGAGCATTTCCTCTGGTTCGCTCAAGTGCTCGAGGACCGAGATGCAAAGAGCGACGTCAAGGGAGGAATCGGGCACCTCACGCATGGCCAAGGGGAGCACGCCTTCGATGGCTGTCACCTTCGCCAGGGACTTAACAGATGAAGACAACGCGACGTCGAGCAGCGTTGCCCGAGCGAGGTGTCCGAGGAATGATCGGGAAAGCAAAGCGTCATAGCCACACCCGAAGTCGCCGAGCGACCTGCCGTCGAGCGAGCCCACGCGCGAACGGATCTTGCGCACCGAGAGCGCCACGCCCAGTTGATCGAGGGCGCTGAGGCTGTGCAGCTGGCCGTAGGAGCTGCGCCGGTGCACGGGTTCTTCGCTCATAGGAGGCCCTCGTCGTATGCCAATCGAGCCCACGTCGAGCGACTGATCTCGCGTCCTTTCTTCTCAGAACAGAAAACTAAGGGCTCGAGGAGATCTTCCATCGTGTCGTCCGGTGTCGTTTCTACTCTTCGCGACTCAAGTGAGCTCGCGCGCTTCGCCGAATCGGATATCTGTGGCATACAAGACGAGCGTGAAACAGAACGTCGAGAAGCCGACGACGACGAACAAGATGCCGATCACTCCGATGTGATCCACCCACGATTGTGCCGGGGCAAGCTTCAACCCGTGAGCGAAGTACCAGTCAATGAGAATCCCGAGCATGGCAATACCGGCCGCGGTGACTCCCACCGAGATGAGGACGGTTCGCGTATAGCGGAAGGTCTTCATCCAACGCGCGCGTGCCTGGTTTGAGTAGTCGCAAAAGATCTGTGCGATGCATCCGAAAAAGAAACTCTGCAATCCAAGAACCGCCATAGTGAGGCCGAAGAGCATCCAATAAAGGTCAAAGGTCACTGGGCCGATGGAGATCGATCCAAAGCTAAGTGGGAGCGTGAAGACCAGGCCGAGAACAAACATCACGACACCCGGTTTGAGAGCAAAGAACTCAGGTCGATAGACGAACATCGTGCGCAGATTGGCCCAAGCCGCCTGAACCGGAGAGAGTACCCCTGCCCTCTTGTGATGCGATACGCGCCCGTCGCGGTCCTTGTAGAACACAACCGGCACCTCGGATGTCCGCAACTTCATCCGCACGGACTTGAGCACCATCTCCGATGCGTACTCCCACGACTGCGAACTGAGGCCCATGCAATCGAGCGCCTCGCGTCGGATAGCGCGCATCCCGCAATGGATGTCAGTGAACCGGCTGCCGTATATGCGATTTAGAGCCCACGTGGTTATCGGAGAACCGAAGAACCGATGCGACAAAGGCATCGAGCCAGGTTCGATCGCTCCCCGCCGGCGAGACCCCATGACGAATTCCGCACCATCTTCTAGCGCTTTCACGAAGGGCGCGAGTTCGCGAAAGTCATACGTACAGTCCGCGTCACCCATGATGACGTACTTCCCGCGAATGTAAGGCAGCGCGTCGATGTAGGCCCTGCCGAGACCGCGACGCGGACACTTCAACACCCGCGCGCCCGCGCCATGCGCGAGCGCGGCAGTTCGGTCAGTGGAGCTGTCGACGATGAGGATCTCGCCTTTTGCGCCCGCCCTCGCCAAACCCTCGTGGCACCAAGCGACGAAGGTTGCAACGGTCAGCTCCTCATCAGCAGCAGGAACGACAATCGACACCACGGGATCGACGACGTCGTTTTCCGGGGCGACAAGCTCCGTGTCGGGATCGCCGTTTGACACTCGGACATGTGCGGACGTTTCCACGGCAGTCCCTCAAGACTCCGACTCTTCAGTTCCTCGTCGGACGCGCCAGATAGCCAAGCCTATTGCAACAACGAGCTCGGTCTTGTTCTGTCGCAGGAATGCTCAAACCTTTGTTCGTCAGCTCTTCATGAGGTATTCGGCTTCGACGTCCCCAACGAAATATCGCAACTCGCCAGCAAGGAGGGGATGTGCCGCGAGCGTGGGATCCTCGGCGACAATCGCTTCGGCGACTTCGCGTGCGCACAAGACGAGATCTCGATCATGAGTGAGCGAAGCGAGTCTTAGATCATTGCGTCCCTTTTGCCGAGCACCGAGAACGGTTCCCTCTCCCCGAAGTTCAAGGTCGACCTCGGCGAGCTCGAAGCCGTCGAGCGTCGAGGTCAGCGCTTCAATCCTCCTTGATGCATCCTCACTCGGCATCTCCGCGAACAGGTAACAAAATGAGGGCGCTGTTCCACGTCCGACCCGCCCGCGCAGCTGATGCAATTGGGCGATGCCAAATCGATCGGCGTCTTCGATGACGACGATCGTCGCTCGCGTTACGTCTACGCCGACTTCCACCACGGTCGTCGCGACGAGAACGTCGATATCACCCGCGCGAAAAGAAGCCATGACAGCTTCTTTTTCACTCGACGGGAGCTGGCCGTGCAACATTGCTACGACACACCCGGAGAGCTCGGATACAGCGAGGCGCCGATACTCGTCAACTACGGTGCGCGGCGCGCGCTTGTCTGCATCAACCGCATCGGGTTCGCCATTTGGACGAGAAAAGAGCCTTCCCGAGCGATCGTCGGCATGAAGCGGTTCGAACATTGGTGGCGTCGGAGCGTCAGAACCACCTTCATCGTCAGGCTCCTCGTCGTCTTGCACACCGGCGCGAACCAATGGACAGATCACGTAGGCCTGGTGGCCCTCTTTCACCTCTCTTCGCACGTGTTCCCAAACGCGTTCTTCGGCTGCCTCGGTGCTTATCCAGGTTGTCGTGATGGGCGTGCGACCCGGAGGGAGCTCGTCCAAGACGCTGTAATCGAGATCGCCGTAAACGGTCATCGCTGCAGTTCGCGGAATCGGCGTAGCCGTCATGACCAAAAGGTCGGGGTCGTGACGTCGAGATTCGTCCGACGAGCCCTTCTCGCGAAGAGCGGAACGCTGGTCCACGCCGAATCGGTGCTGTTCATCGACGACGACAATCCCGAGCGAAGAAAACGTGACGTCCTCTGTAATGAGCGCGTGCGTCCCGATGACAATGTCGAGCGCGCCCGTCCTCAACTCCTCCAAGAGGCGCGCTCGCTCGCCTGCTGACGTCCTGCTCGTGAGCAATGCCACCGCGACGGGCCGTTCACCTCCGAGGCGGGACGCATCCGGCACGTGCAGGGCGCCGAGAAGGTCGCGCGCTCCGAGAGCATGCTGTTCGGCGAGCACCTCGGTCGGCACCATAAGCGCACCTTGATGTCCGCCTTGGACGCCATAGAGGAGCGCGGCGAGTGCAACAACGGTTTTCCCGGATCCGACGTCGCCTTGTAAGAGACGGTGCATCGGGTACGGTCGCCCGAGGTCGCGTGCGATCTCGTCGATGACGCGCTCTTGGGCTGAAGTAAGGCTGAAAGGAAGGCCCGCGAGGAATTGGCGAACGAGCGACGCCTGAGACAGGCCCTCGTCTATGAGATGCGCGATACCGCGTGCTTGTTCGCTCGAGGCGCGCTTTCGCATGACAAGGACCATCTGAAGTCGCCAAAGCTCATCAAACGCGAGCCGTCTGCGTGCCGGTACGTCTCCACCCATCGACTCTGGAGCGTGCACCAAACGAAACGCCGTCGTGCGATCGAGCAATCCGAGTCGAAGCCGATGCTCTTCTGGCAACGGGTCAGCAAATTCCTTCGCGCGCTCGAGGGCTTCGGTGAGGTAAACCGCAAGCTCGTTGGAGCTGATTCCCGCGCGACCTGATTGTGGGTAGATCGGAACGATCCGGCCCGTTTGGTCGCCTATGAGATCGACAATGGGATTTATCACCTGCAGTTTCTTGCGGTATACGTCGATGCGGCCGAAGACGACGACGTTCGTGCCTACTTTCAGCTGATGGACGCGCCACGGCTGATTGAAAAACGTCGCAACGAGGCTCCCGGTGCCGTCATCGAGGGTGACTTCCACGATCGGGCGCCGATTGCCTCGTGGTCGACGCAGGGCAACCTTCTCGACGACCGCCGAAACGACGGCGTCTTCGCCGATCTCGGCGTCAGCGATGTCCACGCGGTTCGTGCGGTCCGCGTATCGCCTCGGATAGTGGGTAAGCAGGTCAAGCACGCTCGATATGCCCATTTCCTCGAGTGCCCGGGCCTTGCGTGCGCTCGCGTGGTGCAGTTCGCCAACCTTTTTGGATGCGAGCCCGATCAATCGCCGGCCACCGGCTGGCTGGTCATTCGTCATCGCCACCGCCGCCCTCTTATGGGCACTCCGAGTCGCGTCGCGCTCACTCAAGAGAAACGAGGAACGGATAGAGCGGCTGGCCGCCGTGGTGGCGTTCGACCTCGACGCCCGGATGGTGATCATGAACCCATTCGGTCACCTTGCGCACGTCGGCCTCGCTCGCACCAATGCCTTCGATGAGCGTCACAATCTCGTGTTCGGGTCGCAACAATCGTGCGAGGAGCCCACAGAGCGCATCAGGGGCATTCTGCGCGATGGACTCAATACCAGAACGGGACAGACCGATGTAGTCACCAAGGGCGACTTCGCCCACGTCGGTCGTCGTTGCGCGCACCGCGCGCGTCACCTCGCCAGCGACGACGCCTTTCGGACCTTCGCTCATTGCACGGGCGTTGTCCTCGCCCGAAGCCTCTGGGTCATAGCTCAAGAGCGCCGCGAAGCCCTCTTGAACCCCCGCAGTTTCGACAACGAACGCTCGCTTGTTCGTCAGCTCCGCAGCTTGGGCGGCAACCGGGTAGATGTTCGGGTTGTTCGGCAGTATGACGACGTCGCTCGCGCTCACCGCGTCGATCGCCTCGAGGATCTCCTGTGTCGACGGGTTCATCGATTGACCCCCGGTGATCACGTAATCGACGCCAAGCGAACGGAAAATCCGCCTGATCCCATTTCCCGAGGCGACCGCCACAACATCGGTCACCGGGGTTGGTCGGTTCGGATCTCGAAGAATCTCCTCGGTTGCTTTGCTCGATTCTTCTCGTACCCAACGCTCCTCTTCGACTTGTGTCGCGAGATCGCTCACGCGAATCTCGCGCGGTCTACCGGCGTCGAGAGCAGCTTCGATCGCCGCGCCGACATCGTCTGTGTGCACGTGGCAGTTCCAGAGGCCCTCGCCACCGACAACGACAATGGAGTCACCAATCCCGGCCCATACCTCTTTGAACGCGGGGATCGCCTCATCATTGGTCTCTAAGAAGAACATGACCTCATAGCGAAGGTCATAACCGTTGTCCTTAAAGGGTTCCAAGACGGCGGTTATGCCGTGCGCGTCCTTGAGCGCAACACGTCTCGCCACGTCTTCTGGGAGCTCGAGCTCGACAGGCAGCGCACGATCGGCGAGAACGTTCAAGAGGGCGTCGTACAAGAGCACCAGGCCCGCGCCTCCGGCGTCGACCACACCAGCTTCCGCAAGGACAGGCAAGAGCTCCGGCGTCGCAAAGAGCGCCTCGATCGCAGCTTCTCTCGCGGCGTCGAGCGTCGCGACAAGCCCCCCGCTGCTTGCGCAGAGAACGGCCGCGTCTGCAGCACGGCTCGCAACGGTGAGAATCGTCCCTTCAACTGGGTGAACCAATGCCGAGCGAGCAGCTGTGCTCCCATCGGCGAGACCTGCGGCGAGATCGACGGAGGTGACTACCTCGAGGGGAGACGCTCGCTGGGCGATTGCCCGAAGGATCTGACAGAGGATGACCCCTGAATTCCCACGTGCTCCCATGAGCGATCCGTGTGCAATCGCCGTGCACACCGATGACATGGACCACGGCTTGGGGAGCTCCGCGAGCTCCTGGACGACTTCTTTGACGGTGGCTGCCATGTTCGTACCCGTATCGCCGTCCGGGACGGGAAAGACGTTCAGTCGATTGATCGTTGCCTGGTGATCCGACAGCACCGAAGCGAACACAGACATTGCACCACCGAAGTTCGTCGCATCAAGCAGGACACGTGCGTCGTCCACGATCAGGCCTTCGGAAAAGCCCGCGTCGCTCTAGCGCGGGCATCTTGGCGCGCCGTCACGAGCCACATGGTCCTAGGGCACGGCTGCATTTGAAAGGATGGTAATCTCAGGCGCTTCGGATCGGGCAGGTTCGCGCAAAGAGATACCGGCGCGAGGAGGCCTGATACGCGCATCGTCTCGAGTGAGGTGGCACGTCGTCATGGCAGCGGTATGTGAACTCTGTGGGAAACACCCCGCCTTTGGCATGAACGTCTCCCACTCGCACCGGCGCACGAAGCGACGCTGGAACCCGAACATCCAACGCGTCCGGGCCCTTGTCGATGGCACACCGCGGCATCTAAACGTCTGCACCTCGTGCATCCGTGCGGGCAAGGTCACCAAGCCTGCCCGGCGCAATGCCGCCGCCTCGCCCACGTAGCCCGAGACGGGCTTGGTCCTCGAGAAATGAACCGGGCCTCTAGCTGATCTCGTGGGAATAGCCCAAAGCCTCGAGCGGCGCACCTGAAAGGGTGCATACCCCTTTGTCTCGCGTCGCGCGTCCGATGGCGATCGGCGGTCTCAGGCCCGCCGCATGAAAGGCTGCTCGAACGTCCTTTTCGTTGGGCGCCGTGAAAAGGAGCTCGAAGTCCTCTCCGCCTCCGATTGCCTCGTCGTGTGTCGCGCCGTCAAAAACGGGAACGGTGTCGAGGTCAAAACCCACACCAGATGCCCACGCGATGCGGTGCAAGTCGAGCCCGAGCCCGTCGGACAGGTCGATCATCGCGGTCGCCCCGCTCCTTGCCGCCGCCATCCCCTCGTCGACGCGAGCCTTCGGACGACGGTGTGCCTCGATGCGCGGACCGCGCGCCGCCTTGTCGGAAAGGAGTTCACGCAGTCCCGCAGCCGACGAGCCGAGTGGTCCCGTCACGAACAGGGCGTCTCCACATCGAGCACCGCTTCGAAAAACCGGTGTTGCCCCCTCTGTCGTTGCAAGCAGTGCAACGGAGACGACAAGGAGCGCCCCGTCGGACACGTCGCCCCCGACGATCGGACAGCCATAGGCCGCAGAAGCTTCCAGCAAGCCTTCGTAGAGCAAGTCGAGATCATCGCTGTTTGCGCCGGCGACACAAACGACGCAACGCCATGGTCGTCCGCCCATCGCCGCCGCGTCGCTCGCATTCACTGCGAGCGCCTTCCACCCGATGTCTTGTGGGCTCGAGATCGAGCGATCGAAATGAACACCCTCGATGACGAGGTCACTCGTAAGCAGCACCTTGTCGTGCCCGGAGGCATCGAGGACGGCCGCGTCGTCACCGATCCAGTGCTCGTTTCCGACGGGATGGCCAAGCAGGGACTCAAGGCGTCCGATGAAGGCGAGCTCCTTGTTTCCTTGCTCCTTCGGACCCTCGCTCATTTGTGCACGGTAGCCAAGATTGCAGCCTCGGCAGGAAGAGAGCCGAGGATTCGTCCGCGAAGATGGCCGAGATCAGCTTCTGACATGGCCGCGAAATGTCGCTTCGATTACCCTGTCTCCATGGAGATCGGTCGCGCTCTACTTGGGCGCACTTGCGCGTCCAACTGTGACCTTACCGCCACGTCAGCACACGTCTTTTCCCAAAGTTTGTGCGGATCCGCGGGGAAGCAATTCCTTGCCGCCCACTAGCCATCGGCGACTCCTTTCTTGGGTCGAAGACGTCGCGGGGCTCACCATGCCTCAAGCGATCGAATGGTGTGACGGATCAGAACAAGAATTTGACCGCCTGTGCGATTTGCTCATCGAGCAAAAGACCTTCACGCGCCTCGCACATTCCAAGCGCCCGGCGAGCTTCTGGGCGCACACGAATCCCGATGATGTGGCTCGAGTAGAGGACAAGACCTTCATCTGTTCTGCCAAACAGGACGACGCTGGACCAACGAACAACTGGGTGGATCCGCACGAGATGCGGGAGAAACTCACCGGGCATTTCGCCGGCGCGATGCGCGGTCGCACTATGTACGTCGTCCCATTCTCGATGGGTCCGATCGGCTCACCGATTTCATCCATCGGCGTGCAACTCACCGACTCTCCTTACGCCGTCGCATCCATGGCGATCATGACAAGAATGGGCAAACAAGCCCTAGAAGCTCTCGGAGACGACGGGGATTTCATCGCGTGTTTGCACTCCGTTGGTGCTCCACTTGGTCAAGGCGAAACCGACGTTGCCTGGCCTTGTAACCCGGCGAATATCTGCGTCGCTCATTTTCCCCAGACGCGCGAGATCTGGTCTTATGGATCTGGTTACGGGGGCAATGCGCTGCTTGGGAAGAAGTGCTTCGCGCTTCGCATTGCCTCAGTTATGGCACGCGATGAGGGCTGGCTCGCCGAGCACATGCTGATCTTGAAGCTCACGTCTCCGCTCGGAAAGGTCCGATACGTCACCGGTGCGTTTCCCTCGGCCTGCGGGAAGACGAACCTCGCGATGTGCATCCCATCGATAAAGGGATGGAGGATCGAGACCATCGGCGACGACATCTGCTGGATGAAGATTGGCGCCGACGGAACGTTGCGCGCGATCAATCCGGAATTCGGGTTCTTCGGCGTCGCCCCGGGAACGAACATCCACACGAACCCGAACGCCGTTGCGATGTTGGCGTCGAACGCGATCTTCACGAACACTGCGTACACCGACGACGGAGACGTTTGGTGGGAGGGTCTTACCAACGAGCCCCCGGTGCACGCAATCGATTGGGCGGGAAAAGACTGGACGCCGCAATCGGGGACACCGGGCGCGCATCCGAACGCCCGTTTCACCGTTGCAGCGAGTCAAAACCCGGCAGTCGCTCCGGAGTGGGAGGACCCCGCGGGCGTACCGATCTCTGCGATCTTGTTCGGCGGTCGCCGTGGCAAGGTCGTTCCACTGGTCTATGAGGCGTTTGACTGGAACCATGGCGTGTTCCTCGGTGCGACCATGGCGTCTGAGACCACCGCCGCCGCGTCGGGAGCAGTGGGCACCTTCCGACGGGACCCCTTCGCTATGTTGCCCTTCTGCGGTTACAACATGGCCGATCACTGGTCCCATTGGCTCTCCTTCGCCAACAGGCTCGATGCCGACAAACTCCCCAAGATCTTCAACGTCAATTGGTACCGTAAGGGTAAGAACGGCGAGTTCCTCTGGCCGGGTTTTGGCGAGAACTCCCGCGTGCTGAAGTGGATCTTCGACCGCTGCGCGGGGCAGGGCGAGGCCGAGAAAACACCGATCGGGTGGGTGCCGACAAAGAGCGCGATCGACACCAACGGTCTCGACATCTCTGTTGAAGACCTCGATGAACTGCTTCGGGTCGATGTCGAGGATTGGACGCAAGAACTCGAACTCATTCGGGAACACTTCGCGCGCTTCGACGAACGTCTGCCACATGGCCTCGCGTCAGAATTCAAAGCGCTGAAAGAACGCCTCGAACACGCCTGATCCGCCATTTGAGAGCTTTGCCAGGATGCTCGCCGCGGTTTTTCACGCATCGCCTTTCCTCAATGGGCGCAAGACCACAGAGACCCCATTGCCCAGGCTCACGCACGGAAAACCCGGTAGGTCATGAGCCAGTAATACGTCAGCCGTCTCAGCTTCACATCCTCGGCGATGTCGCTCATCGCCGTTCGCAACTCTTCGTCGGAGGGAAAGTTCTTCAGTACCTCATACGTCTTCCCGTCGGTGAGTTCGCGACGTTGATAGCTATTGCCCCAAGCATCGGTCCGGCTGATTGGCGTGCTGCTCCCCTCGACGAAGGTGTTATCGAGCACGATCACCAAAGTGCCGCAGTCGAGGAGGCTGTGAAGATGATCGAGGAACCTTCCGATGTCTCGATGCGCCACGTGAGACCAAAAGAACCCGACGAACACCACCTCATAGGTGCGATCGGGAATGACGAGGCTATATGCGTCGGTTTCGAAGAATTCCACGGGACAGCCGAACGTGCGGGCGCGAGCGACCCCCAACGTTTCGTTGTTTACGTCAGTTGCCACGACGTTTCTTGCTGAAGAAGCGAGCACCTCAGTCCAATAGCCCGTGCCCGCCGCTATTTCCAGCACCGACTTGTCCCGAACCCACCTCGCAAGCAAACCCCGCAGCGTTCCAAGGTCACTTTGTCGCTCCGGCTTCGCATACACCTCGTCGTACTCACCTGCTCGGTCGCGGTAATACGCACGAAGAGCGCGTTGTTCGTCGGTCATGTTCCCATGCTCATGTGGACCTCGTTGGGTGCGCGCCGTGGGACACATCACAGGATCGATGCGCCCTAACTACGCTCACCGCGTTGCGCGACGAGCGCGGCACGGCGCTGGAGCCGATGCCTCCTACGCGTCACATGAGCACTTGCGAACGCGAAGCCCCCCAACGCGCAGCCCGTTGCCACAACGATGTCGCCCGGCCTGAAGGCGAAGGGGATGAGCACCGCGAAAAGCGATGCAAGGACCCATACGAGCTGAAGGCGGGTCTCCATCCGACCGAAGGTCCGACCCAAAAGTGCCGGTGGAACGTGGCGCTGCACGAGTGAATCGAGTGCGGGCTTCGCGCTCGTCGGGCCGACACCCACGACAAAGGTGAGCATGACCTGCGCCCACAACCCCCCGAGGATCGCTGCACCGGTCGCACCGAGAGCGATCGCCAAAAGCGCCGAAGCGATGATCTGGGCTTCGCTCAAATACCTTCGCAGCCTTGGAACGAGCATCGACCCGCAAAGAGCGCCAGCACCGGAAGCAACGATGAGCACGCCGTACCACCACGTCGCAGCGTGAGCTCGTTTCAAACCGAATGCGAGGAAGAACTCCACGAAGCCGACTGAAGCCCGGGCGATGGAGACGGCGCTAATCGCCTGTAGAACCTCGCCGCGATAAAGCGGCAAGCCAAGTCGCCGCCTTTCGGCAGCAACTTCTCCTAGGCGAGCGTTCGTCGCGGCCATAGCGCCCGCCGGCGCGCCAGTGGCATCGGAGCCCGACGACGGCGCGCGCGCATAGCGCGGTCGCGGGAGGCGCAACGAGGCGAACGTTCCGATGAAGAAAACGCACGAACCTAGAACCAACACCGACGCGGCACCAATTTGCAGAAAGGCGATCCCAAAGGGAATCGCAGCAAAGCCTGCGAGCGAAGCGATAACCGCGAGCATCGCGTTCCTGCTCGCAAGATCGTCTCCCTGGCCGATGACATCGGGCACGATCGATGCCTTGGCGACGATGTAGAGCTTGCCCAGAACGAGTACCCCGAAAGCCTCAGGGAACAAGAACAAGTTGTGAATGTTGCGCGCCATCCCGAGGCACAAGAGCGCGGAACCCGCGTTCGCAATCGCGACACTCGTGCGGCGCGCCTGACGACCCCTGTCCAAAAGCGGGCTCAAGGCCGGACCGACGATGGCGAAAGGAGCGATGGTGAGCAGCAAATAGAGCAGGACCTTGTACTTGGCAGCGCTCGGGGAGATCGAAAAGAAGAGCGATCCGGCAAGCGAGACCGTGATGAGCGCCGACCCTGCGGCTTGGATCGCGTGAACGAGAGCCAACCGCCCGAAGGGTTGAGACTGGTCGAACAACCCTGCCAGAGCACTGCGCGCGATCCGAGTGACCCTGGTCCTTCGGGCGGGAACTTCCACTGCGCTCATCGTAGAAGGTGACCGAATGACGACATGGCCTTGAAGAGTCGAATTGCGCACTGATTGTCAGGCTGGCTACGGTCGCTTCGAAATCGAGGGCGCAGCGGCGTTTTACACCGATGAGGAGCATCCATGGACGATGTAGAGGCGTTTGTGCTTGTCCAGACCGAAGCTGGCAAGGCCGCTTACGTCGCGGGGCGCGTCAATGAGATACCTGGGGTCATTTCCGCCTACGACGTCACAGGTCCATATGACGTCATCGTCCACGTCAAGTCGGCGACCGTTGACGACCTCGGAAAGATGGTCGTGAGTCGCTTGCAGCTCATCGACGGGATCACGCGCACCCTCACCTGCCCTGTCGTTCGGCTCTAAGGCGACGCTCGCCGCTGCACATTCCCCGCTTGCGTTGAGGAGCCCGCGCACAGACAGGCTCGAACCGCTCCTTCGAGTTCGTGTCGCGCGCAGTCAGGTCCCGACAACTCGTCTGGGTTTATATGGGTCAAAGACGACTTAGGAGTGGCGTGGCAGGGAGGGCGAAACGCCAAGATGGCGACGGATGAGAACCTCGAGCACCCGACTATTTGCCGTCAGATGCAGGCTCGTTCGGGTGGGCTTCATCAAGGTACGCGCCATATCCGGAGAGCTCGAGTTCATCAGCAAGCTCAGGTCCCCCGCTCCTCACGATCTTTCCATCAATGAGAACGTGTACGGCGACCGGTTTGAGTTCTCGCAACAGACGCGGATAGTGCGTGATCGCAAGTACACCAAGCGGTGGTCCACCCACGCCGCTCGCGACGTGTGAGGAGCTCGGCTCTCTCGTCGCTCGATCGATCCGCGCGGCGATGTCGCGCAGGGCGTCGATATCCAGTCCTGAGTCAAGCTCATCAAGAATCGCGAATCGTGGTGCAACGCCGAGGAGTTGTAGCGCTTCAAGGCGCTTCTTCTCTCCGCCGGAGCTGTCGACATTCAACCCACGTTCGAGGAACTCCTTGGAGACATAAAGCGCAGCAGCCTCGCGCTCAAGCCACTTGGACATTGCTCCGTCATCTTGCACATAGGTTCGCTCACTCGCCAGGGCGACCTCTTTCAAGACGGTATCGATGGTGACGCCTGGTATTTCGATTGGGTCCTGCGGAGCAAGAAAGAGCCCGGCCTGGGCGCGCCGCCACGTCGGCATGTCGAGAAGCTCGATACCGTCGAGGGTCACGGACCCACCAAGAACTTCGTATCCGAAGTGACCCATTAGGACGTTCGCAAGTGTGCTCTTGCCGGCGCCATTTGGCCCCATAACCGCGTGAACCTCGCCGCTGTGCAGCTCAAGATCAATGCCCCGAAGGATCTCCCGCCCGTCAACGCCTGCTCGCAATCCTTGAATACGAAAGGTACTCAGGTCAGAAGCAATGGGTGCTGTGGCATCGACGATGGTCGTCACCTGATCACCACGACGACATCGTCTCCGTCGACGACGAGGTCATAGGTCGCGACGGGGCGCGTCGCGGGCAAGGTCAGCGCCTCTCCCGTCACAAGCGAAAAAAAGCTCCCATGCTTCCAGCACTCGATCGAACACTCCTCAGGGTCGACTTCTCCTTCGGCGAGCGAATAGTCCTCATGGCTGCACAGATCTGAAATCGCTCGAAAACCATCGTTGCAGTGCGCAACGCACACGGCATGGCCTGCGACATCGAACCGACGAGCCTCGCCGATCGCGAGCTCGTCACGCTTGCAAATCGAAAACCGCGTCCCGTCTTTCATGTCGTCGCTCGTCACAGTGTTCTCACGGCATCGCTCAGAGCACGGCCCGCCTGGCGAATAGACAGTCGCTTTGCCACAACACCAGCGAGATAGTCCGCGACACCGCGTTCGGGGGACCGAGTCAAAAGGTCTTCGAAAAAGCCGAGGAGGATGAGACGATCGGCGACGTCTGGCGGCAGCCCCCTTGATTCGAGGTAGAATCTCAGCTCAGCGTCGATCGGACCCACAGCCGAAGCGTGGGTGCAGCGCACGTCGTTCTCTTCAATGTCGAGATTCGGCACCGAATCAGCGTGGGCACCTTCTGAGAGGACGAGGTTGCGATTTGTCTGGGACGCGTCTGATTTCGTAGCTCCCTTTTGGATATGGATGAGGCCGCTATAGATCGACCGCGCTCGATCGGCGACTGCCCCTTTGAACACGAGCTCACTCCTCGTGCGCGGCGCCGCGTGTTCCTGGAAGGTGCGCAGGTCTCGTACTTGGTCTCCGTCACCGAAATAGACCGCGAACATGTGACTCGAGGAGGATTCGCCGACCAAGGTCGATGTCGTCGACTGACGCGCGTAATCGCCCCCGAGTAAAGCGAGAAAAGTGGTGAGCTCGCCGTGCCTGCCCACTTGGCTCACGTGCGAGGCGAGTTGCCACGTGCGGCCTCCGAGCTGTTGAATGCCCTGGTAGGAGAGGTGAGCCTCGTCGGCGACACTGAGTTCGACGATGGGCACAACAAGACACAGCTCGTCTCCAGAGCTGACCAGCTCCACGACGCTCGCACTCCCACCAGGACCGACGGTGACGAGCGTGCGAGGAAAGAACATCTCGGGCTCACCACTCTCGATAATCTCGTGGAAAATGACGATTGGTTGCGCGAGGCAAACCCCTGGAGGAACGGCCACGACCGCGACATCGCTGGCGCCAGCTGATCCAAGGTGTGTGAAGGCGTCCTCGCTCTCGGCGATGACCGTTCCGAAATGCTCGGGAACCTTGGGAAGGTCGTTCGCGGAAGCGAGCGTCACTCCCGCGTCTCTCGCTGCTGCACTGAGCCCCACGTCGACGACAGCTCCGTTGATGCTTCGCACAAGCCCGTCACGATCGCCGAGCACCGCTAGCAGCTCGTTGATCGCTTTCTCGGCACCGCTTGTTCTGGCACCTTTGTTTCTCGTGGGATCGGGAGCATAGGGCGTGAACCCATTGAGGTCGAGATCGCCGATCCTGCTGTAGCGCCAGTCCTCGTCCGCCTCGGTCGGAAGGACGGCTTCCTCAAAACGCTTCGCCGCTGCCTCGCGATGAGCCGACAGCCATCTCGGACCAGATTGGAGCCGAAGAGCTCCTGTTGTGAATCGGGAGGCGGTCAGCTTCGCTCCCCGTCGGGTCCCGTCGGGCCGTCACTTCGTCGCTTTGAGCGGTGAACGGCACGCTGCCAACGAGAGCGACCCTGGGAGCGGAGGATCTCATCAGCCTCGGCGATCGCGTCAGGTGCAGCGGCATTCACGATGTCGACGGCGTCGTCGAGCAGCTCCACGACGTCGGGGCCGGGCTCATCGGGTTCGGTTTCGATGGCGGGTTCGACGAGAGACCCGCGCGTCCAGCCCGCGTCGGCTAGACGTCGCACGTAAGACGCACAATTATCGGGGCACCGCCACGGTGCTTCGGGCGCGAGATCAAGGACACAAAAGCGCGTCACCTCGCCAGACGCATACGTCCTCGATTGGTAGTGCTTGCATTCCTCGCGCATCGGCATCGCTGCCGAACCTCCTGCCCGCTTTGCCTGAGTCGACTGCTCCTTGGGGCGGGCTAATCAGCCGACCGAGCCCTCCATTTGAAGCTCAATGAGTCGACTCCATTCGACCGCGTATTCCATGGGCAGCGTACGCGTAATGGGCTCGATGAATCCGTTCACAATCATGCTTGTTGCTTGCGTCTCGGACAAACCGCGGCTCATCAGATAAAAGAGCTGGTCATCACCAACCTTTGACACGGTTGCTTCGTGGCCAATCGTGGCATCGCGCTCTTGAACTTCCATGTACGGCTTGGTTTCTGAGACCGAATCCTTGTCCAAGATGAGCGCGTCGCAACGGACGAAGGACTTCGCGCCCTTCGCGCCCTCGTCGACATGCACCTTGCCTCGGTAAGTCGTCGATCCGCCGTCTTTGGAGATCGACTTCGAAATGATCGTCGACGTCGTCTCTGGGGCGCAGTGGAACATCTTCGCCCCGGTGTCTTGAATCTGTCCCCGGCCCGCGTAGGCGACCGAGAGCACCTCACCGGAGGCCTTCGGTCCCATGAGGTAGACCGAGGGGTACTTCATCGTAAGGCGCGACCCGATGTTTCCGTCGATCCACTCAACGCGAGCTTCGGTCTCTGCGCGTGCGCGCTTTGTGACGAGGTTGTATACGTTCGACGACCAGTTTTGGATGGTCGTGTAGGTGATTCGGCTGCCCGCCAGTGCGACGAGCTCGACCACTGCGGAGTGCAGCGAGTCCGTCGAGTACACCGGCGCTGAGCACCCTTCGACGTAGTGCACCTGTGAACCTTCGTCGGCGATGATGAGCGTTCGCTCAAACTGGCCCATGTTCTCGGCGTTGATTCTGAAGTACGCCTGCAGGGGCATATCGACGGTTACGCCAGGCGGGACGTAGATGAACGACCCTCCGGACCACACCGCAGAGTTCAGCGCCGCAAATTTGTTGTCGTTGGGCGGGATGATCTTTCCGAAGTAACGACGAACGATCTCGGGGTATTCGCGAAGGGCTGTGTCCATGTCGGAGAACAGCACGCCCTGGCGCGCGAGATCATCACGATTGCGGTGGTAGACGACCTCAGACTCGTACTGTGCGGTCACGCCGGCGAGGTACTTCCGCTCAGCCTCGGGTATGCCCAGCTTCTCGTAGGTCAGCTTCACCGATTCAGGAAGTTCGTCCCACGCGTCGACCTGGTTTTCCGTCGGCTTGATGTAGTAGTAGATGTCGTCGAAATCGAGCCCGGGCATCTTCGTGCTGAACCACGGCATCATGGGCTTGTCGAGGAACCGGCGAAGCGACTTGAGGCGAAAATCGAGCATCCACGTCGGCTCGCCCTTGATTTGGGATATTTCGCGAACGATCTCCTCGGACAGACCCTTCTTCGGCTTGAAGACGTAGTTCTCTACGTCAGACCAGCCCAGGGCGTATTTTCCGAGGTCGAGTTCAGTCGTTGCCATGTCGGTGTCGATCCTTTGCCCGGGCCCGTTGCCCAGAGTTTCTCCTATCTGCATAGTAACAACTCGCCGTGGCGCGCTGTCACCAGCACCTCATCGTCAAAATAGGCGCTCGCCAGGTCCATAGCGACGCGTGCCGATTCGAGCCACGCCTCGACAGTCCTTGGTGTCTAGTGCCGAGGAGCCCGGGGCTCGTCCCCAAAGGCGTGATCCCTTGTGAGTCGTGAACTGAGAACACGCTGCACGCGCCGCGGCAGCCTGTAGGAGAGCCCGAGCGCGAACCAGCGCAAATATCCGGGCAAGAGCCGCAGGACATGGAAATGGCTCTCGCCAATCGTGCGGTCTCGCCAAGTGGTGGGAACTTCTTTTATTCCAAGTCCAGCCCCGTGTGCCTTCACGGTGAGCTCGAGGCCCAATTCGAAGCCTCGGGTGCTCTCGATCGTGATCGACTCGAGGAACGAGCGGTCGTAGAGCTTGAAATTATTCGTTGGATCGTGAATGGGGAATCCGCCGAGAACGTGCAGAAGCATCCCGGCTGTCCGACTCGCTCGCGCCTTCAGCTTCGGGCCGCCGACTTGCGCCCCGCCTGGTGCATATCGGCTCGCTGCGACGACCGCGGCACCATCGATGCCCAAGGCGACCATCGCGTCGATGTCGCGTGCGTCGTCGGACCCGTCGGCCATCGAAACAAGAACGAAGTCACCGAGTGCATGATCCATGCCTGAACGGATTGCATAAAGGACGCCGCGACCGATGTCATTGCGGTGCAGCCTCACCGCGGGAAACTCTGGCTGCAGGGCCGTCACAACCGGAACCGTGCTGTCTTCCTCAAAGTCATAGACAACGAGGACTTCGTGCGGTGTGTTTACGTTGGCCTCGATTGCTCGAAGAACCTCACCGATCGACTCTTGCTCGTTGTAGACCGGGATGACGATCGAGAGCGTCGGCCGTTTTCCCGTGGTGTTCACAACCGTGTCATCCTTTGGCGCTGGGACGGCAAATGACCTGGTCGCAATGATCAGAGCCGACCAGCCGCAACCTCAGCTTTGATCCAAGGGATGACCTCATCGAGCATCTCGCCCAATGAAGTCGTCGCTTCAAAACCAAGGATTCGTCTTGCCTTTGAAACGTCGGGCACGCGCATCGCTACGTCGTTCTCGAACGGCTTGTCATGAACGACGTGAAATGGACGATCGCCGTTGATCTTCTTCCATATCGCTTCAGCTAGGTCAATAACCGAAGTGCTTACCGGCGTTGAGAGATTGAAGTCCTCATTTATCGCCCCAGGAGCTTCCATCGCGAGTCGTATTCCATAAGCGAGGTCTCCGCCGTATGTGTAGTGACGCACCTGTGACCCATCACCCAGAATGTGGAGAGGGTCTTGACCTTTGAGCACCTTTAACACGAGATCTGGCACGACATGGCTCATCGCGAGCTTCACATTTCCCGAAAGTACTTCCGCATCGCCGAGCGCGCGTCGTTCACCAATTCCGACACAGTTGAATGGCCGAACAATGGTGTAGGGCAGACCATATTGTTCGTGCGCGCCCTTGGCGAAGTACTCCGAGGAGAGCTTCTGGAAACCATACGTCGATTTGGGAGGAGGACTTGTCAACTGAGCACCTTCGGGTGTGGGAAAGGTGCTCGTCGACTCAAAGACCATTGACGATGACATGACAACGATGCGTTCCAGGCGTCCCGCCTCCCACGCAGATATCGCGGCGTCAAATGTCGAAGCGAGAATGCGCTCGTTCGTTGCCAGTAGATCGTACGCGTACTCGTGGAAATAGCTGATCCCACCGATCATCGCGGCTGACGCAACGACTTGGTCGACATCGCTCGCAAGGTCTCGAACGAGCTTGGTATCGGCGGCGTCGCCCTCCACGAACCGGTAGTGCGGATGATTGTCGTATGACTTTTCAATGCGTCCGTATTTCGAGTAGTCGTCGAGTCCTACGACTTCCCATTCGTTGTCGAGCAGCTCCGCAACGAGATATCCGGAAATGAACCCGGCCGCGCCGCTGACAAATGCCCTTTTCACAGGCGTATCTCTCCGGTGGTGATCCCCCAGATGTCAATGACGCGTCGGTCGCCAAGATCAAGCCCTCGATACACGCCATGCGGCGCGCCAATGACAACCACCTCTGCTTCAGCGAGCGCCTTTTCCAGACTCACGAACTCTGCGTCGACAACATAGGGGTCTGTACAGGACACTCGAGCACCGGCGAACCAGAGCAGGCGCCTCAACTTGTAGCTCAAGGAGTCCCGGATGTCGTCCGAATCGGCCTTGAACGCCATACCGAGGAGGGCGACAGATTTTCCCCTCAGACCCTCTTGGGATCCGAGGATTCGAACGATGTGCTCGGGAAGACCCTCATTGACAAGCATTGCAGCATGACCCAACAAGAAACTATGGCCGTCGAATGCCGAAAGTTGCATCGTGTCTTTGAGAAGACATGGTCCGGCTGTAAACCCCGGTCCGGGGAGATCCGCCGCGCGCGGATAGTCACGGCGAATTGCATCAAGAACGCGCGAGTAATTGATACCTGCTTGTTGGGCGATCAGGAAGAACTCGTTCGCGATCGCGAACTTGAGATACCGCCAACTGTTCGTGAAAAGCTTTGCGAACTCAGCTTCTCTAAGCGATGTCTTGATGATTGACACGCCCAAGGCCCTAAACAGTCCTGCAGCTCGTTCGGCAGTTTCATCAGAATTCGCGCCAATAATTTGGGGTAACCCGATCAGCTCTTCGAGTGCCTTGCCCTCGACTATTCGCTCCGGACAGAACGCGACCTCAACATCGCGCCCTCGGCTTCGGAAGGTTTCAACGACCCAATCACTTAGGCCCGGATAGACAGTCGAACGAAGGATAAGCAAAGAGCCATCCATAATGTGTGGCTCGATTTCATCGAAGGCTGAGCCAAATCTCTTCAGTGAGGGATTGAGGAACTCATCGATCGGAGTACCAACGATAAGGACGACAACATTGGCCCGCTCGATAAGTCCTGGAGTCGTAGAAAACTCAAGTCGCTTGAGAGCGAGCACCTCGCGCAACAACGTGTCTGCTCCCTCTTCGTGAAAGGGCATCCGCCCCGAGGTGACCATCCGAACTTTCTCGGCGTCGTTGTCGACGATCCCGACGGTGAGGCCCGCTCGAGCAAAGATGAGTGCAAGAGGCAAACCGACGTGGCCGCATCCCCCCACGACGCAAAGGTCGAGGGACGAACGGCTGCCCGCTTGCGCGTCCCGTCGGTTCGAAGCCGCCTTGGGGCGAACCTGCATGCACGCACCTTACTCAACGCGCCGAATACATCCTGTACAACAGCACAATATGGAGAGCCGTCTCCTTGACGGTGTTCAACCGACAACTCACTCGAGCAGCGATTCTCGCGCCTTAGTCGATCGAGGAAAATTGGCCACCAAGTCCTTTTCGCCCAAAGAGAACCCGAAGAATCGCGTCCGCGTGGCATGTGCTTCGTCTAGCACCAGCTCGTCGATTCAAGGGTGATGATTTGCTCGTCCGGTATATTTTGTTGACAACGCGACCGTTCCGAGCTGGAGTCAACCATGGACCGTCACACTGGCTCGTCCGGAGTAAACGAGTCGACTTTCAGCGCAAGTTTTGTGAAGGAATCACTCTCGGTCCTCGCGTCTGTTGATTCCCAATCACTTGAGAGCGTTGTCGAGGGCCTTGCGAACGTTCGCTCTCGAGGTGGACGGCTGTTCATTCTCGGTGTTGGTGGATCGGCAGGAAATGCTTCTCACGCGGTTAGCGACTTCCGCAAGATCTGCGAGTTCGAGGCCTACGCTCCAACGGATAACGTCTCGGAGCTCACCGCGCGAACCAACGACGACGGCTGGGACACGACCTTTGAAGCTTGGCTTCGAGGATCTCGCCTCAATGCGTCAGACGCGCTGCTTATCTTCTCGGTAGGTGGTGGAGATGCAAACCGGGGCATTTCGACGAACCTTGTCAAGGCAATCGATTTGGCCTTGGAACGTGGCAGCGCAATCTATGGGATTGTCGGACGCGACGGAGGATATACAGCGAGAGTCGCTGACGCGGCCGTAATCATTCCTCCGCTGTATGTGGAGCATGTGACCGCACATACTGAGGGACTCTGTGCTGTTGTTTGGCACCTTTTCGTAAGCCACCCACTTCTCGCGCGCTCTGAAATGAAATGGGAGTCAGAGCATTGCCTCTAGAGCCCGAAAATGCGTCAAGGAAGCTCCGGCGCGTGTTCGTTGTTGGAGGGGCCGGCTTCATAGGTTCTCACCTTGTTGAACGACTCCTCATCGATCCTGAGCTTGAGACCGTGACCGTGTACGACAACTTCTCTTCCGGGCGAGAGTGGCATCTGCATCCTCATCGTGATGATGTCCGGCTCAAGGTCCTGCGGGGTGACGTACACAATCTCACCTACTTGCAAAGCGCGATGGCTGAACACGATGTCGTCATTCACCTTGCGTCAAATCCTGACATTGCCCGGGCAATGAAGGAGCCGACGATAGATTTCGACGAAGGGACGGTCCTTACCCAATGCGTCCTCGAGGCGATGAGGCTCTCTCGAGTTCGCCGAATTCTCTATGCGTCTGGTAGCGGCGTGTACGGAGATATTGGCTCTCTTGAAGCCGACGAAAACTACGGCCCACTTCTTCCAATCTCCACCTACGGAGCCAGCAAGCTCGCAGGCGAGGCACTCATCTCTTCGTATTGCCACATGTTCGAATTCACAGGATGCGTATTTCGCTTGGGAAATGTCGTCGGTCCTCATCAAACGCACGGAATTGGCCTCGACTTCGTCCGTAAGCTTCTTGAGAATCCCCATGAATTGAACATTCTCGGTGACGGCCAGCAGAGCAAGGCGTATGTCCACGTGAGTGATGTAACCGCTGCAGTTCTCCTCGCGCACTATCAAGCACCGGATCCCTTTGCGACGTTTAATGTGGCCACTGGCGATTACATCTCGGTCCAAGAAATCGCGGAGTTGGTTGCCGAGGTCGTCGGGTGCGAACCTGGAACGACAAAATTTCTTTACTCGGGCGGGCGACGAGGCTGGAAGGGCGACGTACCGATCGTCCGGATTAACACCGATGGCATCCGGGCGCTGGGATGGCAAAACAAGATGTCTTCGCGCGAAGCGATTCGTGCGTCGGTTGCGTCAATACTCGACGATTGCCTGTCGGGTCGGATCTCTTGACGCATATCAAAGGCAAGCCACGGCGCGCCGTGTTCCTCGATCGCGATGGCGTTCTCAATGAGTCACCAATTCGCGACGGAATGCCTCGCGCTCCGGCTTCCCTCGATGAACTCGTGATCCTTCCCGGAGCTAATGAAGCCTGTGAAGCGCTCCACGATGGCGGCTTCATGTTGGTTGTCATTACGAATCAGCCAGATGTTGCCAGGGGGACCCTCAGCCAAGCATCCGTCGATGCAATCAACCAAGAGCTGCAGAGGGAGCTCGGACTGGACGAGATCCGCGTATGCATGCACGACGATGATGATCATTGTGCTTGCCGCAAACCGGCCCCAGGGATGATCCTTGGTGCAGCAGCGGACTATCAACTCGATCTCGCAGACAGCGTCATGGTCGGGGATCAATGGCAAGACATCGAGGCGGGATGCCGCGCGGGCTGCCACACGGTGCTCATCGAGCCTTTCCCTGGCGGCGCGGATACCACTGCGGCTGAACTCGTCGTTCGAGACCTCCTTGAAGCCGTCCCGTGGATACGGGCACTGCAAGTGAGAAGTAGCAAGCGAGAGATTGGTTAGCGTTCAAGCGATGCCGGTCGAGATCCTCACGGACGTTTCGAGCGTCGAGAGCATCACTGGATTTGCTCTTGTTCTACGAATCAATCAGACCAAGCCATGATCATTACACGGACACCTCTGCGCATCACACTCGGCGGTGGCGGCACTGATCTTCCTTCGTTCTATTCACAACGAGAGGGCATGACCCTAAGCGCCGCGATATCTAAGTACATATACATCGCGATAAACCACACCTTTACCGATGACTACTTCATCAAGTACGCGCAACTTGAGCGTGTCGATCAGATCAGGGACATCCAGCACCCGATCATTCGAGAAGCATTGCGCTTGGTCGAAGTTGGACGCGGAATTGAAATCGTTAGTATCGCCGACATCCCAGCCGGAACAGGACTTGGGTCTTCTGGAGCCTTTGCAGTGGGACTCTTGCACGCGCTCCATGCGTATAAGCGAGACCATGTCCTCCCACAGTTGGTCGCCGAAGAAGCGTGCCACATCGAAATTGATGTCCTGGGGCGACCCGTTGGAAAGCAAGACCAATACATTGCCGCATTCGGTGGAATCAACTGCTTCGAATTCGAGCGGGATGGCAAGGTCCGTGCATCAGCGCTCAAGATCTCAACCGACGTCCTTCACCAACTCGAGGAGCACCTGCTGCTGTTCTTCGTTGGCTTTGCGCGTGATTCGGACGCGGTTCTTGAGGATCAAGATCGCCGATCCGTCGACGGCGACATCGAAATGCTTGAGAATCTCCAAGCTGTCAAAGATCTCGGATACGCGGCCAAGCAAGCATTGGAACGAGGCGATACATCAGAATTTGCGAAAACGATGCACCAACATTGGCTGCTCAAGAAAGAGCGCTCCATCGCAGTCTCGAACGCGAAGATCGATCGATGTTACGAGATAGCCAGGAAAAATGGTGCGCTCGGAGGCAAGTTGGTTGGCGAAGGAGGCGGCGGCTTCCTCCTCCTGTACGCCGAAAACAAGGACGCTGTCAGACAGGCTTTGAACTCTGAGGGTCTTGCGGAGGTGTTCTTCACCTTCGACCAAGACGGATCAGCAGTCATTGGTCGTTCCTAGACGTATGGACGAAGACCCACTTCCGAACGTTTGCATCTTGGCGGGTGGACTTGGAACGAGACTTAGCGCGAAGACACAAGGCACTCCTAAGTCGCTCGCGATCCTTGCGGGAGAGCCGTTTGTCTTCCACCAGCTTCGGCTGCTGGCGCATGCTGGCGCGAGCACGGTCACGCTATGTGTCGGTCATTTGGGCGAAATGATCGAGCACGCCGTTGGCAAAAGGCAATTCGGCTTGTCGATTTCCTACAGTTATGACGAACCGGGACTCGGCGGAACGCTCGGGGCGATTCGAGGTGCGCTTCCACTTCTCGGAGATCACTTCTTCGTTCTCTACGGTGATTGCTTTTTACCCATCGACTACCAAGACGTCGCGTTGCGGTGGAATGCGAGCAAGCTCTTCGGCCTCATGACCGTCTATCGCAATGAACACGGTGAGGAGGCATCGAATGCAGATTTTGACTCTTCTCTCATCAGGAAATATGACAAGAAGAACCCAGATCCCCGGATGCAGTGGATCGACTACGGGCTCGGCGGCCTTCGGACTTCAGCATTCGATGAATTCTCCGTCCGATCAAGAGACATTGCCGATTTCTATGCGCTCCTCGCGCGCAATCACCAGCTCTTTGGCTACGAGTCGCCGTATCCTCCGCACGAAATTGGCACTCCGGAATCTCTGCACGAGACCGACCGATTCATAAGGTCGCTCGCCTGACGGTCCCTTTTTGCGACACGCATGGGCCATGCGCACCCTAAGGACGCCTTGCTCCCTCGCATCCTCGAGCATCCCACGTTCATTCCCCTTGTCCAGGGTCCTACGCAGTCACCGAAGGTCCCCCGTTTGGCGATGAGGCTACGCGGCGCATCTCCCGCGTCCAAGAGGTCACCAGTGCCCTCGGCGCGCGGCTAGACACGCCCGGGATGTCTCGGTCCCGCTAACCTGCATCGACAGCACTTCATATGCTGAGATCCAACGAGCAGGAGGCCGGAAAGGCGTGGCACCGGACTTGTTAGGTGAGCTAGATGGACATGCCGATCTTGGGCTACCGCTTCCGCCAAGGTCCCTCATTCGTCGGCTGTTGATCCGCCTGCTTTGGCCTCAGATCAGCCACCAGATCGCCGCGAATGCATTGATCGTTGACCAACTCAGGCAAGTTCAATCCACCTCCGAATCATTCAAACAGCACGCTGAAAACGTCGTCGCCCACCTAAAGAGTCTGCAAGAACAAGCGAATTCCGTTGTCATTGAACGGGATGCCGTGCTCGAACAGGTGGAGCTCGCCAAACGCCAGGCATTTATCACGCACCACGAAGGCATCTCTGCGATCCGCAAGGAGCTATCTGAGCTGACACAACTCATCGCGGAGAAAGACGCCCTCAACCGTCGCTTCGAAAATGCGCTTGCGAATTTTCGGATTCAAATAGCCCAGATGAATCTCTTTGTCGACGAGCTAAAGCGCAGCCGGCCGCATACTCCGGCGCCCGAGCGCATTAGCGCTGTGCCAAGCGCCTTCGACGCGCTGTACCCGGCTTTTGAGGACGCGTTCCGAGGTTCCGAGGAACTGATCCGAGAGCGCGTGGCAATTTACGTAGATGATTTCTTGAAGGTTCCAAATCGCGGTCCAGTCCTAGACATCGGTTGCGGACGCGGCGAATTGCTGGAAGTCTTGCGATCCGCCTCGATCGAGGCTTACGGCATCGACATCAACGAGGCGCACGTGAATTTGTGCCAAGAACGAGGTCTCGATGTGCGCCATGAAGATGCCCTGTCGCATCTCGACTCTGTGCCCCCGGGGTCACTTGGCGGAATAACTGCAATTCAGCTCGTTGAGCACATCACGGTTGAAGACGTGATCGAATTGATTGATCGTGCAATTGCTGCGTTGCAGCCAGGCGGTCTTCTCATCCTCGAGACACCGAATCCGGACAATTTGACGGTTGGCGCGTCATCGTTCTACTTGGACCCGACACACGAAAAGCCTCTGCCTCCGCAGCTGCTCGGATTTCTCGCCGGATCCCGTGGACTTGTCGATGTCGAGATTCGCGAACTCCACCGCGATGAATTGGAAGTTTTGGCACCTTCTTTGAGTCAGCCGTGGTCCCAAGACTTGTTGCCGCTCATCGACGCCTTGAACAGGCGACTGTTCAGTCCACAGGACTATGCAGTCATCGGACGACGTCCCTGAGGCCCGAGCACGCCGACAGTCACACTCTGGTGCGACTTTCTTCCTCTTGGTCGCGAGCGCAATGTTGACCTTGGAAGCAACAGCGTGCGAAACAGACCAGCTGCAATGGCGCGTCGAATGGCACGAGCAATGAAGAATGTAGATGTCTAGGCAAGTTACCGGGGATCTTTGGTGACGAACTACCCAATCGGTGTGAACGCGATCGCGAGTTGGACCGCAACTACTGGACTCGCAGAAGCCGCGAGACGATCGGTCACTGCGCTGCTTGACGCGGGTGTTGACGTCTATTTGGCAGACGTCGACTACGGGGCTCCGACAAATCCACGCCGGCTTTCCGAACGCCTCCGCAGCCTGCCAAGAGGCCGTCCGTATCCCATTGAAATCTGCTTTCTCAACGTCAACGAGATCAGCGTGCTGCCAGATTCCTATCTGAGGCTCTCGGGCCGAAGCAGTTACCTCATTGGGTCATGGTATTGGGAGCTCCTCGCACTCCCGAAATCGATCGCGCCGAATGCCAGGCGGGTCGACGAAGTGTGGGTCGCAAGTGCATTCGTGAGAAACGTCATAGCGGGATACACCTCGCGACCCATTCACGTTTTCCCAGGGGTCGTTGAGCCACGCAAGGACGACGGCTTGACGCGCCACGACTTCGACTTGCCAGACGATTCGTGTCTGTATTTCTTCAACTTCGACGCCCATTCGACGTTTGGTCGGAAGAATCCCTGGGGTGTCATCGAGGCCTTCAGGTCAGCCTTCAGCCGAGAAGAACAAGGCGTAAGGGCACACCTTGTCATCAAGGCAATCAATCTCTGGAGTTCTCCCGCAGGGAGGACGGACCTTCTCGCAGCTTTGGATAGCGTGCACGGGATCCTCATTGAAGATGACCTCGACCCAGAGGCGATGGCATCGCTCATTTCCTTGTGCGACGTCTATGTGTCCCTCCACCGCTCGGAGGGATTCGGACTCGGCATGGCTGAGGCCATGTACTTCGGGATCCCGGTCATCGGGACGTCTTATTCAGGAAACGTTGACTTTATGACTTCGCTCAACAGCTGTCCGGTCGGCTACAACCTCGAGGAAGTCCAGTTCAGCGATCTGATCTACAACGCGAGTTTCGCTTCTGTTTACGAACCGGGCCAGCTCTGGGCGGAGCCCGACCGCGCGAGGGCGAGCGCATGGATGCGATATCTCTACGAGCATCCGAAAGAACGCCAGCGGATCGGCGAGCGCGCTGCCATCTCGATTCGCGATCGTTGTAGCAGCAAAGCAGTCGGTGCTGCGATGCGCGCCCACCTCGAAGAGTTGATGACGACCGTCAAGACTCGACAGCCACTCGACCGCGTGAGCCTCACGCGGGATTGAAGTTTCGACGAGCTCTTTGGATGACCATACAAGGATCAGTCATCTGTTCAAAAGGTGAGCTTTGTCGATGCGTTCATTGAGGCACAGTCGAATGGACGGTCAACGAAAGCGTCGATTTTGAGGCAAGCGGCCGATCAACACCTGCCGTATGACGCCTGCATATACGAGAGCACGATCCCCACGTTCGCTGGCACGAATGCGTGCACGGTACGGACCGCCGAAGATCCTGTGACCGGGATGCATTCATCAAGTATCGTCCCTGACCTTGAGAGGCGAGTCCCCGTCTGGACCTGAACACGTATCTTCGAGTTCGGAAGTATGAACTTGAGTTTCAGACGTTCCGCGTTGTGATTGTTTCCTGTCACGACGAAGGTCACGGTGCCATTTACCCAGCCAGCAACCCGTCCATTTGCCGACGGGACCATCGGGCTCGCAAGACCTGCTTCGATCGTCACGTCGAGCGGCTCGTGCCTGAGCTCAACTGCCACCCCGTCGCTTTCAAAGATGATTTCTCGACCCGTCGCTATTTGTGGGATCCGCGTCAATACGTACTGATAGTTCGCGTGGAAGCTTGGCTTCGCCGGAACGGTAGAAGCGCCGAGGGCGTCTGGCACTCCGTCACCCGGTTCATGCCCCAGATAAGAAATGCCGTGTGAAGTCGCCTCGGACAAAGCCTCATACGCGGGGGCCTCCTCACCTAAGACCGCGGGAAAAGGGACCGTCCCAAATCCTTCGAGCTCAACTGGCCGCACCGTTCGCGGGATATTGGCGATCGCAGTCTGAATAGCATCCGGAAGAAAGATCCCCTCGCTCGCAAATCTCTCCCTCTCATTGTTGAGACTCAAACCCGCGAAGCACAAAAGTGACGCAGTAGCAGCAGCGACAACGGAGCGGCCCCGCAAATTTGCTCGAAGGTTAAGCGAGGCGATGGCGGTGAATATGACGAACAAGGCCGTAGGTGCAACGGGAAGCACACTCCGGTCTTCACAGTACGTACAAGAATCCAAAGCGACTTGCTTGGTCGCAATCAAGGCCGAAATCACGATAAAGACGAGCGGAGCCCATGTCGCGCGCGATCGGCGAATACCCAGAATCGCGACGAGAACGATGAGCAGAGGTATCACCACCGCCGGTACGAAATTGGCAAACGGATTTTGCGGTCCAAAGGCCACCGAATAGAAGTCCCGAGTTTGTAGGAGCCAGCTGGCCACCACCCCGAGGCCCAAGTGGTACTGCGGTGCGTTGCTTGGCGCCCCGTTCCCCTCGAGCAAGGACAGCCAAGAAGAGACATTCCTACTTGCAGCTACAAGATCAAAGATGCTTGAAACAACAATGACCGCGCAAAGAAAACCAGCATCACGGATCAACTCGTGCAAAAGGTCAACCCAGTTCCGCCTGGATTTCCAGAGTGCCAGACCCATGAGGTACAAAGCTGCGGTCACGACGAGGGGAAGAACGAGGATCGGATAGAGCGTCGATAGGCCAGCTAGCAACAAGGAACTAATGAGGAAATTCGGAAGTGATGGGTCATGCTTTGTTATCCGCAGGAGAATCAAACAGGGAACGACACAAGTCAACCCAGCGATGCCTGCTTGGCTGCCGTCAGTGAATAATTGGAGGAAGAACGCGCCGCCAAAGAGAGCGGCCGCGACAACTGCGTACCAAGTTCGGCGGCCGACGGTCACACGTATCGACGCATAGAGCGCCAACGCGCCAGCGACGAGTACAGCGAGCAGGTACGCAGCCCAAACCTCGGTTTCATGCAATCCGAACAGAGCATTGAGTGCCGCCGCGAGTGGGGCAATATCGAGCCGGCTGTTCGATTGGACCTCGTACACCCAGTGCGCAATCTCGTAGTTTTGAACGGGCGGCTTCAAGTGATCCGCCTTCCCAATGGACATTGATTGCGCGCCGTCAACGTTCGCGACGTAGCCCGGAGAATCGTAAACCTCGAATGCAGTAGGCCCGACACTGTGCTGCGATGCGAGAAGGTACGCAGGAGGAAGCGAAACCGCTATGCACACGAGCAGAATCTGAAGAATCGCCATCAAGCGGCTCGCACTTTGCACGGGCGTACTTGAAGCTTGATGAGATCCGTGTGCCCAGTGGCTCTCCATGAGCCAACGCCTCGCGCATTCGGCCAAAGAGACTGCGGCGGCCAATGGGACAACCCACTTGACCTGATTACCATCGAAAAACCACTCAATAGAGGTAAAGAGGCATACTCCAACGGCAAGACCGAGCACAGGTGCGAACGCGACCCGGAGCGATGCCGAAAATTCACGAGGAAGGTACGTCGCAGGTGCGGCACCGAGGCAAGCAATCAGGGCAAGGAAAAGGCCCTCGCGACATGCAAGGTCCAAGAGATCGGTCATTGGCCGGCTAGCTCCTTACGACAAGCGACAAGTTAACCCGATCGGACTGATGTCGACTTCGTCCCATGCGATTGCACCGGTTTCCAAAAAGACGAAATCAAACACGACGAGTTTCCAAAGGGGAGCTCAGAGCCCATCCACCTGCCATGCAAATGCTGAGCCTATGGAACGGGCCACCCGCATTTCGGACACCATGTTGCGATCCGAGAGCCGCCGACGTCGGTCGAAGATGCTCAAGGGGCAATTGAGACGATCGTCTGACGACGAACACTTGATTCTGGTCAGCACATTGGACTGAGTGTCTCCAGCAGTTCCTCACAGGACGACACGACAATCGATGCGCCCGCCGACAACAGCTCTTCAGCAGAACCAAACCCCCAGTCGACACCGATGCAAGGAATCCCGTTGCTTCGAGCGCCATATACGTCTTCAGCCCGGTCGCCAACAAGGACAACTGCAGCCTCGTCTCGTTGCATGCCTTGAAGAACCTGTTCAATGACGTCGGCCTTGTGACGCACCGAGCCATCAAGCTCAGCTCCACTGATGCCTGCAAAACGACCCGCCCAGCCAGCATTGGTGACCATCTCGCGCGCATAGACGGTGGGCTTGCTCGTCGTGATGTAGAGAGGGAATCCCAACTCCTTGAGATCCTCCAACAACTCATCGGTTCCCGGATACTTCGTGAATTCATGAATTCCCCGTGAGCCGTAGTACTCACGGTGAACCTTCACGGCGACGTCCGCCTCGGCGCCCTCAAAATGGAATTTTTTGGCGAGCGCCTCTTGGATCGGAGGTCCAATGAGAGATCGCACCTCTCGGTCAGATATCTCAGGAATCCCTAGGGCCTTGCACATATAGCGATATGCGTTCACGAGCCCAACTAAAGGGTTAAGGAGCGTCCCATCTAAGTCAAAGAGGATCGCGCGCGATGGCATCGTTGCTCGATGGTGGGATCCGAGAAATTAGGACATCTTGGTACTCGCGTGCATCTCCTAGATGCAGTGATTCCACTGGATTGCGGCTTCTCCTCAATTCACTCATCCGGCATTGCCGGTATCAGGAGATTTTGGGCAAGCTCCTCACGTGAGAGAAACGGTGACAGGTCCTCCAAGGGCGCCGATACCATCCGTCCGTTCGGGAGCTGCCTGGATGCGAGCTTCGGCGTGAAGGGGCGATCCCGGTCGAGCATGACCTCAAGAAGTTGCGGTCCGAATCCGTCCAACGTGTTGCGTATGTCCTTTGGCGCCGCATCTAGAGACTCACAACGCCGACTCGTGATCCCAAACGCGTTTCCGACCTTGACGAAATCCGGAAAGGTCACTCCAGACGCAGGATCACATCCTACGAGCCCTCCGGGAAAATAGTTGTTCTGAGTCTGACGGATAGAGCTGTACCCGTCATTGTTGAGAACAAAGATCTTTATCGGGAACTGATATCCCGCGATCGTCTGCAACTCTTGAATATTCATCATGATGCTTCCGTCGCCGGCGATGCATATGACGCGCTTTCCTCCACGCGCAACGGCAGCTCCAACCGCAGCAGGTAGGTCGTAACCCATGGACGCCGACCCGGAGTTCGAGTACAGGCGCTGGCCGGACCGTATCTTCGCGGTCTGAAATGTGACTACACAGGCAGTGCCGTCTCCGCAAACCACGACGTCGTCGTCATCCAGCTCTTCAAAGAGTCGACTCACAAAGCAATAGGGATCGACCAAGCTGGAAGTTCCTTCGTATGCCTCTTCCATGACGGGATATTTCGCTCGACGGACCTGACACCACCGGAGGTACTCCTGATGGGAAGGTTCGCTCCTGTAGGCAAGGTCTTTGTCCATGAGGATGAGTACTTCAGACAGGTCCGCGTGGATTGGAAGATCAATGTGCAACGTTGGCTTGGCGATTTCAGCGAGATCGATATCGACCATGACCTTGTACGCGTCTCGAGCAAATGCCGGCCAGTTATAGCTGATCTGTCGAATGTTGAGCCGACAGCCAAGCACCAACAAGAAATCGGCGTTTTGCACGGCGAAATTGCCCGCCCGATCACCAACTGTTCCAGGACGACCGACGTACAGGGGATGAGCTTCCTCGAGAAGATCATGCGCATTGAACGCAGTGGCAACTGGGACGCCCAACTTCTCTACCACTCGAAGAAACGTCTCGTAACAACCCGACAAGCGAACACCGGTGCCTGCCAAGACGACCGGCCGTTGGGCCGCGGACAACCGTGTCAGCATTCGATGAAGCTGCCCAGAGAGTGCCTCCCCGGTTAGAGGAGAACCGTCTCCGATCCGATTCTCCTCGAAGTCCAATGGGTCGAATACGCGCAATTGCGACTCAGCGACCAATGCAGCTTGCACATCGACCGGTATATCGATCCAGACGGGACCCTTGCGCCCGTTGCGTGCTATCCAGATCGCGCGTTCTACCACGTATCGAACGTCGAGCGGATTGTCGAGAACCTCTGAGGATTTCGTGATTCCATTCGCGATGGACGCAATGTCTACTTCTTGATCCCCCAATTGCCTCAACGGCACCTTATAGCTACCCATCATCGTCTCGAGCTTCACTTGACCAGAAATGACGACCATGCCGATCGAATCGACAAATGCGCCAAATACGCCGTTAAGCGAATTAAGGCCACCCGGTCCGGTGGTCACGTTCACCGCGGCAAGCCGATTCGTCAAGCGTCCATAGCTCTCGGCCGCCATCGCGCAAGCTTGCTCATGATGGCAAAACACTGGCGACAGACCGGGATGCTTCCCGAACGCATCGTTCAGGTGCATCGCTCCACCGCCCGTGACCATGAACACATGGGAGATGTCATTGGCAACGAGTAGATCCGCGACGACATCCGACACGCGTTTCATGGTCCGGTCAAATCGCCAAGTGCAGCATCCTTAGAGACCTCTCGCCATCAAGAGCTCTCTAAGCTTCGGAATAGAATTGTATGGGCCGTCGACGTCGTTCACGGTAAGCGGGGCATTGGCAGAAACGGGCTTTGTGAGGGTCTCGCCGTTCAACACCTCGCGACATGAAAGCTGCCCCTTTTGCAGTGGAATTGCCAAGTAGAAATCTCGATTGAACGTCGCGCTATCAAGCACGTAGCCTTCTTCCAGGTCGTGTCTCGCGTAGACACCCCGAACAAGCGTGTCTAGGTACTCGATCTCTTCGACTGATGGAATGCGTCGACTATCGCTGCTTCCACCGCACATCTCCTGTGCCTTATGAAATGCCCTAAACCATTCATCTATTTGATAGGGCAAGGAACAATATGTCGAAACCGGGACCGAGTTGGAATCGATATCAATGTGGCGCTCCCACGTGCGCGCTCCCTTTGCGTACGAGATCATCATCGACGACTGCCAATCGTGATACTCATGCGTTGAGAATCCGATGACATGATTCGGATATCGATTCCTCAAGTAGTCAATCTGGTTGAGTTCCAGCTGGTAATCCTCGCACGGATAAAGGCTCACACAATGGTTCAGCGCAATCGGGATACCGCGATGTTCGAAAAAAAGAACGATCTCATCGAGCGATTTCTCCGAAGCACCACCCGATGAGACAATCGTAGGACGACGAGCTGAAGCAATCTTCTCGAGAAGCGGCCAGTCATTGCAGTCCGAACTTGCGACCTTGATGATCGGGAAATCGAGATCGACGCACAAATCGACCGAAGATTCGTCGAACGGCGTCGCCATCGGGATACAGCCCACATTTACTATTGCCCGAGCGAGCTCTGCATAATGCGCGCTTGATAGCCTCGTCGCCTCGGTCTTGTTGATGTACCGAATCTTCTGACTACCCCTGAAGTCCTCGTGTATGAAACTGTCAATGTCGCGGAACTGGAATTTGATCGCTGCCTTGACATTGTTATATCGAACGATCGCGCCGTACTCCCTGATGATCTGCCTGCCTCGTTCGATATCTCCCCAGTGGTTGTTGGCTGCCTCGAGTACGAACAGATTCTGAAAGATGTCAAGGTCACGCTGCTGGATCTGACCCATCGCCCTTACTCCCGTAATCGCTGTGAGCTGTGATATCGGTGCGGTCCCTATCGAACTCAGACGAGCGCCGATCAAGGTCGCTCTGCGCAGTGCCCTCGCTACATGTGCGGGTGCCATTATGCCCCGGATCCCGGATCTCCGAGTCAGTGTGCCAGGATCTGGGCCAGATTCGTACAGATTCACATGAGGATCGGCTTCAGATCAGGGTTCGTTGCGGCGAGCCATCTTCCGTACCGTTCCGCCATCAACGGCACGCGATGCTGCTGTCGACTAACCGCTTGTCACAGGGTCCTGGCGCGTCGTCGACTACCCAAAATTCGACCCTCTCCACATGAGATGCGCCGTTCGGACAACACACCCATTGGCAAGGCGAACGCAATTGACGCGGGGTTCAATGTCGCCATTCCGAGAATCACGCGACCGCACATCGCGGCGCATCAGACGCTCATCTATCGCTGTCCAGTCGGACAACTATTCTCTGCTCCGTGGTCGGCACACCTTGGCAACTCCCGATCGACGACCTCGATGCTTCTGTCGTTGCATCCGAAGCTGACTTGGAGTGTTGGCGGGATGCTCGCGTCCTTGTGACCGGAGGAACAGGGTTCCTCGGGAGCTGGCTCGTTGCGTCGTTGCTGCACGCCGACGCTTTGCTAAAGCTGGGGCTCAAACTCTTCGTTCTCACGCGCAATCCCGATGCAGTGCCGCTCGAGGAGGCCGAAGGACTCACGCTCGTCCGAGGTGACGTCCGGTCGCTCCCCGACATCGGAAGCGTTGACGTCGTAGTGCACGGAGCCGCCAGCTCGTCAGCACCCTTTGGAATAGGCGACGGTGCGCCTCACCAAATGGCGGCGACAATCGTCGACGGTGCCCGGTCGACCATCGACCTCGCAGCCAGGACTAAGGCCAGAGTGCTGTTCTTGAGTTCGGGGGCCGTCTACGGTCCCCAGGTCATGCCTGTGAGTGAAGAAATGCTCACGAGCGCTGACCCCCTCGACCCGCACTCCACCTATGGACTGGCGAAGCGGCTCGCGGAAGCGCTCTTCGCGACCGCGACATGCGACGGCGTCATCAGCGCAGTCGTTGCACGGCTCTTCGCGTTCGTCGGGCCACGCTTGCCGCTCGAGGGCCACTACGCGATTGGGAACTTTCTCGGTGACGCGCTCAATCATCGAACGATCAGCGTGCATGGAGACGGTCGGCCTTTGCGCTCTTACTTATACAGCGGAGAGCTGCCGGAATGGTGCTGGGCTTTACTGGCGCGCGGGACTCCCGGCCACGCCTACAACGTGGGCTCACCCGAACCCATCTCCATTGCGGCTCTCGCACAACGAATCGCTGATCTTGCGAAGGATCCGGCCGTCGAAATCCTCGGATCGCCACAAAGCGGTCCCGCGCCGTGCTATGTGCCAATCATCGAACGTATCGAAAGGGAATTGGGCCTGAAGCCGCGCACGGACTTGAACACTTCCATTCAGAAGACGATCTCGTGGCATCGGCGCGATTGACGTCGGTGCTTCAGTGGCCTAATTCGGACCGCCAAGCCGCTAGATTTGTGGGCGGCCATCGGATCGCATAGCGAGGAAGCCGCGTACGGAAATGAAAGTAGTCATTCTTGCTGGAGGTCTCGGAACTCGGTTGTCCGAAGAGACGCTCGTCCGTCCGAAGCCAATGGTGGAAATTGGAAACAAGCCAATTCTGTGGCACATCATGAAGATCTATTCCGCGCACGGTTTCAACGATTTCATCGTTTGTTGCGGGTATAAGGGTTACATCATCAAGGAATACTTCTCTAATTACGTTCTGCACAATTCAGATCTCACATTCGATCTGTCTACAGGGGAGATGCACGTCCATCGCGGAGAATTCGAGCCGTGGAGAATCACCCTCGTCGATACTGGCGAGAGCACGCAGACTGGCGGGCGATTGGTCCGAATCGGTTCATATCTCGACGACGATGATTTTGCAATGACTTACGGGGACGCCGTCGCAAATATCGATATTCGTGCCCTCGTTGATTTCCACCGCACTCAAGGAACGATCGCGACGGTCACCGCTGTGCGACCACCTGCCAGGTTTGGAGCGCTTGAAGGCGACGGGAACCTCGTAACACGGTTCACGGAGAAGCCCGCGGGCGGGGACGCGTGGATCAATGGCGGGTTCTTCGTTCTTTCTCCGAAGGCGCTCGACTACATCTCCGGTGACGACACGTTGTGGGAAAACGAGCCGATCGAAAGGCTCGCAGCTGAAGGACAACTCTCTGCTTACCACCACGACGGGTACTGGCAGCCGATGGACACGGTCAGAGACAGGACGGCTCTCGAGGAGCTATGGGCCTCTGGCAGCGCTCCCTGGAAAATTTGGTGACGTACCAACAGCCATTAGGCGCGATTCTGGAAACTGCATACCGAGGTCGAACGGTCCTCGTGACAGGTCACAACGGTTTTGTCGGCTCGTGGCTCTCTCTCGTGCTCGAACATTCCGGCGCACAGGTGGTCGGCCTTGCGCTTCCCGCCGAACAGGGGGGTCTTGCCGAATGCGTCGGACTAAGCGCGCGGGTCAGTTCGCTGGAAGGTGATATCAACGAGCTTTCCTTCGTCGACGAGGCCGTCGCCAAATACGAACCAGATATTGTGTTTCACCTCGCTGCACAGGCACTCGTGCTTCCGTCGTATACCGATCCGCTAGCGACGATCTCAACGAACGTGATCGGGACCGCTCATGTCCTCGACGCCATCCGTCGTCATCCGTCGGCCAAGGCTTGCATCATCATCACGAGCGACAAGTGCTACGCGACGGCTGAAAGCGCGCACGTCGAGTCCGACAAACTCGGGGGCGAAGATCCGTACAGTGCCAGCAAGGCAGCAGCAGAGATCATCGCGCATTCCTATAGGTCCTCTTTTTTTTCGTTGTCCGGACCCGGAATCGCTACGGCAAGAGCCGGCAATATCGTCGGAGGAGGAGATTGGGCGGACAGCCGTGTCGTGCCCGATTGCATCCGCGCTATACGCGAGGGTCAGCCCGTCCTCCTCCGTCATCCCGAGGCCGTACGTCCCTGGCAACATGTCCTCGATGCGATCGCTGGTTATTTGAGGTTGGGAGACGCTCTCGTACGGGATCGCGCGTCGTATGCCCAAGCGTGGAACTTCGGTCCGCCGCCTGAAGCAGCGCGAACCGTCGGCGAGTTCGTCGATGCTCTCCTTTCCAGCTGGAACGGCCATGGGGGAATCGCAAAGGCTCCTGCCTACCTTTCGACAGCAGAGCTACCTGAACGGACATTCCTCACCCTCGATAGCTCAAAGGCGCGAGAGTTGCTCGACTGGCATCAACTTCTCAACTTTGATGAGACCATCGACTGGACGACTTCGTGGTACTTGCCGTTTATCCAGTCAGACAACTTCGACGGATTCACGACGACCGTTACCCAGATCGAGCGCTACTTAGAGCTCGACCGTTCTGATCGTTTGGAACCGCCAAGAACCCGGAGCTGACACATGGATTCTTCCGAACCTCGAGGCGGACGGTGGAGCACGTGAGCAACGACACGTCGCATGGAATGCCTGCCTCGACAAAGCGCAATGCACCTGATGCGACGGCTCGAGGCACTAAGGGATCGCGCGAGGTTCGCAAGCAGATCCTCGAGCTCGTCTCTGAATACGTACAGGCCTGTGTCGACGAGCGACCATCGTTCGTCCCTGGCAAGAGCACAATCGGTTACGCAGGAAGGGTCAGCGACGAGACCGAGGTGCTCAATTTGATCAACGCCTCTTTGGACTTCTGGCTCACCGAAGGCCGTTTCGCTCATCGTTTGGAAAATGCGCTGACAAAGTTCCTTGGCGTTGGCTTTTGTCGCTTGGTCAACTCCGGATCATCCGCGAACCTGCTTGCATTCTCCGCGCTCACTTCGCCGCGTCTTGGGGACGTACGCATTCGCAAAGGTGACGAAGTGATCACCGTGGCGGCAGGCTTCCCCACAACCGTCGCGCCGATCATCCAATTTGGCGCTCTGCCAGTGTTCATCGACGTGGATCCAACAACAGCGAATGTCGACGTCTCTCGACTAGAAGATGCTTTGAGCGCGAAGACGCGAGCCGCAATGTTCGCTCATACCCTCGGAAACCCGTTCGACATCGATGCCGTATTGACGTTTTGCCGGAACAATGACCTTTGGCTCATTGAAGACAACTGTGACGCGCTTGGCTCAACGTACAGCTCGAATCTCGGCAACAAGCCGGAGACACGGATGACCGGCACCTTTGGACATTTGGCGACGAGCAGCTTCTATCCACCCCACCACATGACTACAGGCGAAGGCGGAGCCGTATACACGAGCGATGAGCAACTCGACACCATCGTCGCGAGCATGCGTGACTGGGGAAGGGATTGCTACTGCAAATCCGGCAAGGACAACACGTGTGGCATGCGCTTCTCTCAGCAATTCTCAGAGTTGCCGTTCGGCTACGACCACAAGTATGTGTATTCACATTTCGGGTACAACTTGAAGATGACCGATCTTCAAGCCGCAGTCGGCTTCGGCCAAGTAGCAAAGCTCCCCCATTTCGGGATTGCACGGCGCCGGAATTTCGCTTACCTGCAAAAGAATTTGTCACATCTCTCGGAGGTGTTCGATTTTGCTGCCCCGACGCCCGGCTCTGACCCGAGCTGGTTTGGATTGCTCATGACCGTTCGTGAGGACGCTCCGTTCGACCGATCGGAGATCATCCAGTTCCTCGAAGCGGCTCGTATCCAAACCCGCATGCTCTTCGCGGGGAATCTCCTCCGGCATCCATGCTTCGATGAAATGCGAGCGAATGGAGAAGGATACCGGGTAGTCGGTGACCTGAAGGCGACAGATCGTCTCATGGCAAGGGCCTTTTGGATCGGCGTGTATCCGGGCATGGAAAGCGCACAACTCGATTTCATGATCGACCGTATCAATACCTTCTGCGCGAGATACGGAATCAAATAGGCTGCTTTGCTTGCGAGACGAATACACAAAAGTGAGCACCTCGTCTTCACTATCGCCTCGTCTCGGATCAGCAACGCATATGAGCGGACGGGTTGACCGCCCATGCTCATCGATTGGAGCTTGAGTTTTCGGTGTCCTCGGGTGCCATCGCGCTCGACGTCCGATGATCGATGGAAGAACCTCGATCTTGGAATGCGACGCTTTCCTCAATGGTCCTTAGGCCGAGATGAGGCGCGTCGACCATTGCTTCGCTTGGATTAACTCCTCGTTCAGATCGTGCAAGAAGACACGAGCCAAGAAGTATTCCCGCGAAACCGATGAGGCGTAGGGCTAATACGACGGGTTTGTCGGGAAGGCGCTCGCCGAACAGAAAGGTTCCGATCGCTACCACGTAGACGCTCGAAGAAACGCTCGAGACCGGTCCGACAACCGCGATGCGGCATCGTTGCAGCCCAGATTGGTATACGAACAAACCCACACTTGATGCCACAACGAAGATGTACGGATATGGCGAAGAGAAGATGTGAGGGATGCCCGCGGCGACGCCGTTGCGGGTAACCAAAGTCGCCGCGCCTTTTGTTCCAAGCGATGCAACGCCGTAAGCAAGTCCTGAGGTCACTCCGTAGAGGAAGCCCTGATCCCCTGCTCGCTGCCGTAGGCGAACGTAGGCAACGCCGGCGACAGCGAGGGTTGCCGCTGACCACACAACTACGACGAGTTCTGAACCGCTTGTTCCGACTAAATCCGCAGAACCCTCGAGGGAAATGCTGACAAGGACCAGAGCGGGAATCGCAATGGCGAGTCCGAAGACCTCCCTACGGCGGAGCGGCTCGTGTAAATAGGCGCGAGAAGCAACGACGAGAAGCACGATTCCCCCGCCAAATATGGCTTGTACCACGAGTATGGGGGCTCGCGAAAACGCCATTACCTGAAGCGCTAGTCCGACAAGCGATATGACAAAGCCAATTAACCACAGCCTTGAGCCGACGAGTGATCGAGCCATGCGCATGACTCGCTTCGCCGAAAATGGCGGCATCCGTTCGACGGCAACTTTTTCGATGAGGTTGCCTGACGTGAATAGCACGGCCGCAATCAAGCTGAAGAGCGATCCGATGAGCATCGGATACTCTCTTATATGTCCGCTGGAGGCATGGTTCCCTGTGTCAATGACCGCGGATGCGAAGAGGTGCCATCATCGAACGTACGGAATTCACTGTTCGCTGACTGACGCCCGTTCGAGTCTTTAGCGCGCGTTGGCTCTGGGGGATATGAACCTTCGAGACCTCGGACCTGGCGTACGACAAAGTTCGGGCGGGCCTTTACCTCTTGGTAGATAAGTCCCACGTAGATGCTCACGATGCTCAAAAAACAGCAAAGGATCCCGAACAGCATCACCATCACCGCAATGATCGTCCCGAAACCTGGAAATGGAACTCCGTTCAAGGTCCACTCGATCGCGAGACCAACCAACGCGAGAAGTGAGGCAATAAAGAGCCCAATCCCGACGATCGGGATCACCGTCAAGGGAACGAGAGAATGCGAGAACACCGCCCTCACCGCAAAGGGAACCACCCCCAACGGGTATGCCTTGGATTCGCCAGCGAATCTCTCCGGTCGTTCGAACTCGATGCCAATGGAACGAAAGCCCACCCATGCGACCAATCCTCGGACGAATCGGTTGCGTTCTTCCATTCTTCGCACTTGCTCATACACTCTGCGATCGAGCA
>Ga0181521_10000738_pt1 | contig 40232 bp, 36 predicted proteins | sample PEATcosm2014_Bin_32_FD_119764 | JGI IMG/M metagenome (GOLD analysis project Ga0181521, IMG submission 119764) | Peatland microbial communities from MTU Mesocosm Facility, Houghton, MI, USA - PEATcosm2014_Bin02_60_metaG | ecosystem: Environmental > Terrestrial > Soil > Wetlands > Peat | place...
CGCGGACGGTCCCCAGGCAACCGTCCGCGACAGGAGGAGGAACGAGCAAAGCGGACCGTCACCGCCCGTCGCGGACGCCCGCTGGCGACCTCGGATTACCGGGGTGTACTGGTGGCCGGTTTACCATGCCCTGGGTGGCACCGGGACGATTGAGGTGTGCGTGTGCAACGCGGCGCACATGCGCAATGTCCCGGGCCGCAAGACCAATATCAGGGACTGCCAGTGGATCGCTGAGCTGCATGAGCACGGGCTGCTGCGGCCCAGCTTCATCCCGGGACAGCAGGTTGCGGCGCTGCGGGCGCGGACGCGCTACCGCAAGAAGCTGATCGAGCACCGGACCTCGGAGGGGCAGCGGCTGTCGAAAGTCCTCGAATCAGCCGGGATCAAGATCGACTCGGTGGCATCGGAACTGCTCGGCGTGTCCGGCCGGCAGATGATCGAGGCGCTGATCGCCGGCGAGCGCGACCTGCAGCAGCTGGCGAGCCTGGCGAAGGGACGGCTGCGCGCCAAGCTCGGTGACCCGCAGATGGCCTGCGACGGCCGGTTCACCGCCGGGCATGCCCAGATGTGCCGCCTGCACCTGGACGCCTACGACCATCTCACGGCGCAGATCGCCACGCTGGACGAGCTGGTCGCGGTGGCCGTGGCACCGTTTGAGGCGGTCATTGCCCGGCTGGTCACCATCCCCGGGATCGGGCGGCGCATCGCCGAGGTGATAGTGGCCGAGACGGGCGGTGACATGGCGCGCTTTGCCAGCCCTGCGCGGCTGGCCGCCTGGGCGGGGCTGGCGCCGGGCGACAATGAATCCGCGGGCAAGCGCAAGAAGGCAGCGGCGCGCAAGGGCAATCCGCATCTGCGGTCCGCGATGGTCGAGGCAGCGTGGGCCGTATCCAGGACCGCCACCCGGCCCGGTGCCCGGTTCCGGCGGCTCGCCCGCCGCTTCGGCAGGCTCAGCATCAATAAGGCCGCTGTCGCTGTCGCGCATACTCTCTTGTGCATCGCCTGGGCGGTCATGAAGCACGACGCCGACTATGCCGAGGCCGGCGCCGACTACTACGACCAGCGCAATCTCGAATACCTAGCCCGCCACCATCAGCAGGCCCTCGCCCGGCTCGGCTACCAGGTGGCGCTCCTGCCGCCCGCCGACGTGAGCCCACCGCCCGGCACCGGCGGCACCTCCCCACAGCACCCCGCTGCCTGATCGTTTCGGCACCTCACCGGCGGACAGCCCACAGCCGGCTCCGCCGGCGCTGCCGCCTGGCTGGGACCCCAAGTTTCGTTACAGGCGCCGGGGTTGTGGAGCCGGGAGTGGAGGTCAAGTTGCGGCTGCTTGATGCTTTGGACTGGCAGAGGCTCCGCGCGAGCGGGTTGTGCTCGTGTGGAGGGGGCGGGCCAAAGGATCATGCGTTTAGCCGCTGCTTGACCGGAGCGGACGGCGGAATACGATCTCCGTCCGGGTGAAGCCGGTTACTGGTGGTTGCAAGCTGTGGAGCCGTTCTGTTAGGTGCTTCGATACCGCGGCTATGTCTGATGTGCTGATCTCGTCTGTGAAGCCGATCCCTTGCATGGTGATGTGCAGCCATTGCGGCGGGATGAGGTCCAGGTTCGTCAGATGCGCGATCGCATCCTGGTACTGCCGGACGAGCTCGCGCAGTTCGGGCTGGTCGTTCAGGGTGAGATGGCATGCGTAGAAATGACGCCCGGTGCGCCATCCCGGCCGCCACCACCAATGGTTGCGTACCGTGGTCATGACCTGAGGCTCTGCTGCCATGGGGAACTACCTCGCTTTAGATGTCGGAGAGGCCTCGCAGGTCTTCTGGCTCTTGGGCTATCTCGTAGTCGTCCAGGATGATAATCCGGGGTGGCGTCCGGAATCCGGTGTAAAAAGCGACGGGCGCGGTTCCGGCTTCATGGTGATGTTAGGCGGTGGCACTGACATTCTGAGTGGTGTCACTGGCCTGCCTGGCGGTGACGGTGCGTGGCTGTAGCTGGCGGGGTGGGTCGAGCAGAGAGCGGCGCAGGTACTTTCTCTACGTCGACAGAGACAGGCTTAGCGCGACGGCGCGGACGCCTATCGAGTGAACGCGGCGTGGAGCTCGTAGTACGTGCTGTCAGGCACAACTCCAGGCGGGAGGTTCGGCTTCAGGTTCTCGTTGAAAAACTTCTGGCTGTCCGCCTCGGACTCCCAGATCTCGATGATGCGGGTCCCGCCGGCGGGACTCGGACCTCCGGCGTGGGACATGAAGCCGTTCGCCGAACGCAGCAACGGCATCAGCTGCTCCAGCATCGAGGCATAGGTCCCCTCGTCGAGGTTCGGTTGTTCAAAAATTGCGAGTACAGGCATCGGTCCACGTCCTTGATGGGTGAATACGGTGGTGTCCGGAATCCGGTCTAAAAGCGACGGGCGCGGTTCCGGCTTCATGGTGATGTTAGGCGGTGGCACTGACATTCTGAGTGGTGTCACCGGCCTGGCTGGCGGTGACGGTGCGTGGCGGTAGCTGGCGAGGTGGGTCGAGCAGAGAGCGGCGCAGGTCCTGGAGCAGCCGGAGGCCGTCGCTGGTCATGGTCAGGCCGCGCCAGCCGCGGGAGGCGCGGTCCAGGACGGCCCACACGAGGGTGAGGCAGGAGGTCTCGCCGGGGAGCCGGCCGATGACCTTGGTGCGGCGGCGGGTCTCGCCGAATGTCCGCTCGATGAAGTTGGAGTGCCGGATGCGGTGGTGGTGCTCGGCGGGGAACCGCAGGTAGGCGGTCAGGCCCTCGTGGTCGGCGAGCAGGCATTTCATCGCCGCCGGGTAGGTCGCGCCGTACCTGGCGGCCATCTCGGTGATCCGGTGATCAACCAGCTCGACCAGCCTGGGGCCGGGTTTGGTGTTGAGCTCTTCGGTGTCGAAGAGGGCCCAGTAGGCGTCCTTGACCTCCGCCTGCATCCCGGCCGGAACCTTCGCAAGGATGTTCCGCGCCCGGTGGACCAGGCACCGCTGGCGCAGCGCCTTGGGAAAGGCCTGCTCGATCGCGGCGATCAGCCCCGGCGCGCCGTCGGAGATGACCAGCAGCGGCGAGGGCAGGCCCCGGTCTTTCAGATCGTCGAGGAAGCCGTGCCAGGCGTCGGCGGACTCCCCGGTCCCGGGGGCCAGGCCGATGAACGCGGGCTTGCCGTCGGTGGTGATGCCCCAGGCGGCCAGCACCGGCTCGGCCGGGGAGCCCGGGTGCATCCGGAAGAAGCTGGCGTCCAGGTAGAGGTAGTCCAGGACGACGCCGTCCAGGCGGCGCGCCATCCAGGCCTGGTACTCGTCCTTGATGGCCTGGCAAACCGCCGAGACGGTCGACTTGGAGATCGCGGCCTGGTCGCCGAGCGCGTCAGCCAGCGTGGCCTCGACATCGCGGACCGACAGGCCGCGGATGAACGACGCGATCACCAGGGACTCCAGCGCGTTCGTCTTCGTGACGTGCGCGCCGAACAGCCGGGACGCGAACGCCTCAGTGGTGCCGCGCAGCTTCGGCCGCGACAGCCCGACCGGCCCGGCGGTCGTCTTGACCGTCACGTCCCGGTAGCCGTTACGCGAACCGGGCCGGGCATCCTCGGACAGCGCAGCGCGGGCATAACGGTCCCGGCCGAGGAACTCGGTGACCTCGGCCTCGAGCGCGGCCTGCATCAGCAGCTGCGCGCCGAGCCGGGCCACCTCTTCCAGGATCTCCGGCAGCGGCCGGTCCGCGGAGAACAGGTCATCGATGTGGCGGTGGATACGGTCGGTAGGCGATACTCGAACAGGCACGGGTGTAGGTCCTTTCCTTCGATGAGTTGGTAGCTCTTGAAGGGGAACCTACGCCCGTCGTCTCATTTACACCGGATCTTGGACACGACCGATAATCCGGTCTGCTGGCCCTTACGCTGGGGCGGCTCAGCGCCGCCCTGGAGGTGGCCGTCCTGGAAGGCAAGCTCGTCCGGAACGTGGCAAGACTTGTCAAGCCGCCTGAGCATGTCCAGCGGGAACGTGAGACGTGGAGCAAGGCCGAGGTCAGGAAGTTTCTGGCCAAGGCGTCCCGTGACCGACTGTACGCGGCGTGGCGCCTGTCGCTCTATGGTCTGCGCCGCGGTGAGGTGCTCGGACTGCGCTGGTCTGGATATCGACCTGCGAGCCAGGACGGTCACCGTCAATCAGGCACGGGTTCTCGTTGAGTACCGGGTCCGCATAGAAGAGCCGAAGTCCCGCAACGGTAAGCGGACGCTGCCACTCGACGGCGAGCTGGTGACCGCGCTGACAGCGCTGCGCAAGCTCCAGATGGACGAGAGCACGATCGCGGGTGCGGCGTATCAGTCGGGACTCGCTGGGCTGGACTGGTATCAGAGCGGTGAGTATGTGATCACCGACGAGGCCGGGACTCCCGTTCATCCCGAGTGGTATTCCGACGAGTTCGGCTGACTGCTCAGGCGAGCCGGGTTGCGGAGAATCACCCTGCACGACTCGCGTCATACCACCCTGACGCTTATGGAGCACGCGGGCGTGCCCATCTCGATCATCAGCAAGTGGGCGGGTCACTACGACTCGGCGTTCACCCAGAAGACCTACGTCCATGCGAGCGATGAGGACCTGCAACGCGGCCAGGCTGCGCTCGCCAAGATTCACAAGATCGGTTGGGGGCTGTGAGAAACTGTGAGACGCCAGGCCCTAAGACGAAGGTCCAGTATCTCGCCCGCTCTTGCCAACAAGGCCCTGACCTGCGGTTCGGTGGCGCGCTCGGAGGGACTCGAACCCCCAACCTTCTGATCCGTAGTCAGATGCTCTATCCGTTGAGCTACGAGCGCGGGTGCGCGGATAGTCTACGGCACCTCGCGCCCAGGTTGTGCAGAGCAGGCAATGCGCATAGGACACAGCGGTTCAAGCTCTTCTGATCGGCTGCCCCATGCCATCGGACGTAGAAGGGTGGACACCCCCCGCCTGCGTGCATTCCTGCTTGCCGAGGAGCGTCGCACGACCGCCGTCCGCCTCCGTCCGATGGCTCATCACGTGGCACTGGTTCGTACGTTGTGCCGCCAAGAGCGTGGTGACGTGGAGTAAGCATGCCGGCATCGGCGGCTGAAGTGCGCCGGATCGCTGAAGCCCCAGGCGTGCGCGATGGCGGCGACCGGAGCCGCGTTTTGAGCTGCGTCGCGCAGTTCGCGTGCCGCACCCGCGGGAGGTTCGTGCATGATCCGCGCCAGCGCGACAGAGCGCTGCCCGCCTCGGTGGTTTGCATTTGGTGCGACCAATTTGGCGGTTCGGCAAGGGACTTTAGGCCCTTTTTTGATAAAGAATTAGCAGCCAAGCTCCACCTATGGTGGCGTTGCATTCACATCCAGTGAACAAAGATGCGCAGAGTGTCCTCAATGCGCTCGACATACTCGAATTCCTTATGCGTGAGGATGAGGTCGACGTCAGCGACATCGCTCCGCGACTTGGCGTATCGGAGAGCACGGTGCACCACTTGCTGAACGCAATGTGCGCGCGGGATCTCGCGGAGCGCAACCCGGACACTGGGCTGTACCAGCTGGGCGTGCACCTGGCCGAGCTGGGCCAGGTCGCATCCGACCGGTTCCCGCTGCGCCGCGCCGCGCTGCCGCTGCTGCAGGAGTTGCGGCAGGCAAGTGGCCTGTCGGTTCACCTCACCGTGCCGGACGGTGCCGATATCGTCTTTGTGGAGCGACTGAAATACGTGACCGGCATCGGCCTGACAACGGACAGCGGCCGGCGGATGCCGTCCCACGCGACCAGCGCGGGGAAGGCCCTGGCGGCCTTCGACCCGGCGTTCGCGCAGGCCCGGAAGGCGGAGGGTTTCCCCCGCGTGGCGCCGCGCACGATCTCCACCGCGGCCGATTTCGACCGGGCCCTGGCCGAGGTCCGGCGCTCCGGCGTCGCCATCAGCGTGGGCGAGTCCGAGTGCCAGCTGACCTCGGTAGCCGCCCCGGTGCGTGATTTTTGCGGGCGCGCCTACGCCGCTATCTCCGTGGTCGGGCCCGAGCCGGAGTTCGGCGACCTCGGCCGCGCGGCTCGGCTCGTGATCACCGCGACTGCCAAACTGGGTCGGGCACTTGGCCGGTTAGCGCCAGTTGCACCGCGGCGGCCAGGCGCCGGCGCCACGACGGCCAGCACGCCGTCAGCCCCGGCGGAGCGCGGCGCGCTCGGCCAGCCCGTCGACGAATAAATCGATCAACCGCGACCAGATCGCGGTGGCGCAGCATAGCCGCGCGCTGCGCAGAGCGACCCGGCGGTCGGCTACCGCCTCGCAGCGCCCGACAACTGACGCGGCACTTCCCTTGCCACATCCCTGGGCAGGTAGCCCGGAACACCGGAAGCCCGGACAGGCCTGCCTGACCGATGCATGACTTTGAGAACCTACACGACGGCCGTCTCAGCCCGGCGCCATGTCGACGAAGCGGCTGTAATGGCCCTGGAAGGCGACGGTAACCGTGGTGGTGGGGCCGTTGCGGTGCTTGGCGACGATCAGGTCCGCCTCGCCGGCCCGGGGGGACTCACGCTAGTACATGTCCTCGCGGTGCAGCAGGACCACCAGGTCGCTGTCCTGCTCGATGCTGTTGTGAAGGCTAATTCCGTTGGCGACGAAGTTGTGTGAACCAACCACAGTGGCGTCGTATACCGGCTGCTCGCCGATGCTTTCCACGGACGCGATCTCGTCCCAGAACACATCATTGGTGGCCATCATCTCGAGTTCGGCATCGTCAAGGATTGTCGCGACTCTGGACAGCCGGGCCCGGCTCGGCGCGTGCTTCCACATGGTGCTGCCGCCGAACTGCGTTCCGGGCGCGACCGCGAACTCGCGATGCGGCATTATCCGGTCCGCCAGAACACTGCGGACGCGTTCCCACACCTCCCGGGGCACCGTATCAAGCTTGGTGTTGCCCTTGACCGCGCTGAGCATTTCCAGTGCCTTGTTGGCCATGCTCTCGCGGGCACCGTGCGCGTCGATGTTCCGCAGGAAACGCAGTTGATCCTCGGCTCCGTGGAGGTGCAGGTGGTAACACGGCCGATCGGTCCCCTTGGTGACCTCCTTGATGCGCGTCATGACATTGAAGCGCAACAGCAGGCGCCCCAGATCATCGATCATCCGGCGACTTGTGGACGCGTAGTAGATCCTGGCGTGCCCGGCCGTCGCGTCCCACCAGGCGCACCCGTCCGTCGCCCACAGGTGACGTACGAACAACGCCACCTGCTGTTTCGGCAACGAGAATATCGGCGCGGGGATGAACTTTCCGTGGCTCGGGGGGATCGGCTGGCACCGGACGAAAGACCCGTCGCCGAGTAGCTGAGCCAGCATGATGATCTCGGGCTCGGGCATGGGCCGTCCCGCCAGCGGTCCCGGGGTGTGTCGAGGGACGGCGACCCGGCAACCGACGGTGATGTCTCCCAGTGGGCGCCAGCCGTCATAGGTGAGGAATGGATGGTTGGCGGTGGCCTGAACCCGGCGGCCAGACGTCAGCCGCACCCGGAAGACCTCCCGGATGCCACTCGGGAAAGCATGCGTCATGGTCCGCGGGGTAAGCCGCAGCTGCTCGTCCAGCGACCAGACCGGGACATTGCGTTCCCCGGAGGCCATCAGTTCGCTGAGGGTGACCTCAGCGCCCGTGTCGGCGCGGAGAATCCGCGTGTCACCGGTCAGGCAACCCGATTCACGCAGGTCGGACAGGAGCGGCTTCTTGTCGGTGCGCTGCTCGGGGCCCCGGTTGAGTTGGGAGAGCGCGACCACGGGGACGTCAATCTCCTTGGCCAGCAGCTTCAGGGACCGGGACATCTCGGAGACCTCCTGCTGCCGGTTCTCCACCCGCTTGGGCGACGACATCAGCTGCAGGTAGTCGATGATCACCATGCGCAGGTCGTGACGCTGCTTGAGGCGCCGGCACTTGGACCGGATCTCCATCATCGACATGTTGGGCGAATCGTCGATGAAGAGCGGGGCGTCGGCCACCTCACTCATCCGCCGGGCCATTCTGGCCCAGTCGTCGTCGCTCATCTGGCCGGTGCGCATCGTCTGCAGCGACACCTTGGCCTCAGCCGACAGCAGCCGCATGGTGATCTCGTTCCGGCCCATCTCCAGGCTGAAGAACGCCGTACTCAGCCCGTGCTTGATGGCCGCGGCCCGAGCAAAATCGAGCGCCAACGTCGACTTGCCAACGGCTGGACGGGCCGCGATGACGATCATCTGGCCGGGGTGCAGGCCATTGGTCAGCGAGTCGAAGTCGGCGAAGCCGGTCGGCACACCGGTCATCCCGTCACCGCGGCTGCCGATCGCCTCGATCTCGTCCAGGGCACCCGGCATGATGTCAGCCAGGGAGTGATAGTCCTCCGTCACCCGGTGGTCGGTGATCGCGTATACCTCGGCCTGGGCCCGGTCCACCAGGTCGTCGGCCTCGGCGTCACCCGCGTAGCCGAACTGAACGATCCGGGTGCCGGCCTCAACGAGCCGCCGCAGGATCGCCCGCTCGCGGACGATCCGGGCGTAGTAGCCGGCGTTCGCAGCCGTCGGCACGGACGCGATGAGGGTGTGCAGATACGGTGCCCCGCCGACCCGGCCGATCTCGCCGCGCCGGGTCAGCTCGTTGGCCACGGTGATCGCGTCCGCCGGCTCACCGCGGCCGTACAGGTCGAGGACGACTTCGTGAATGACCTGATGGGCCGGCCGGTAGTGGTCGTGCGGCCGGATGACCTCGATCACGTCGGAGATCGCGTCCTTGGACAGCAGCATCCCGCCGAGGACACACTGCTCCGCGGCGACGTCGTGCGGGGGTGTCCGCTCGAACTCACCGCGGGGAACGATCTCGGCGACACTCACCTGGCAGCACCTCCCCTGTAGGCGGCGCCACGCGGGCCCCGCGCACGACGCTGTTCGGAACCGTTCTAGCGGACGGCTACGACAGTTTGACGGCAGTGCTCACCAGACGCCAACCCGTCGTGTGCACATGCCTGTGGACAGCTTGTGAAGACACGCCGCCGGGACTGTGCACAGCCTGGGGAAGCCCGTGTGAAGAGGGCGGCGCCTCTCCGTCCGGCACGACTCCTAGCTGCGGCAACGGTCTCCACGCCCTGTGCGGAAGAAAAAGATTAAGCCTTCGGCGGTATCCACAGCCGGGAGCGAGTTATCCACAGTCCGGAGTATCACGCCGACGAGCCCGGAGCGCCCGATCAGGCGGAGCCGGCCAGCGTCACGCCGGGGCCAGGAAACGATGCCGAACGGACCTGGTGCGGGGTTCACCGAACCGTGCCAGGTTGTCAGCCGGCCCCGCTAGTATCCGATGGTGTGTTCGATTGAGGACGGGGCGATCGCCGAGGTCATCAGCGCCATCGACCAGCTGGCTGCCGATGCCGGAGCAGGCCTGGGCGCGGCGGACATGCGCTCACGGGTCGCCGGCATCTGGGCCATGCTGGCTGCCCTCGACCCCGAGCTGGCCCGGCTCAGCGCCGCCTACGAGCAGCCCGCCGAGGGGGGCTAGCGCGTTCGAAAGCCGGCCGCGCCCCGGGTGGTGTCCCCAGGAGCACGGCCGGCTTTCGCGTAATCAGGCTCCGACGACCTCGATACCGATGGTCGCGTTGACCTCCGGATGCAGCCGGACCGTCACCTGGTGCGTGCCGGCGGTCTTGATCGGGTCGGGGACCTCGATCCGGCGACGGTCGAGCTCCGGGCCACCGGCGGCGCGGACCGCCCCGGCGATATCGGCCGGGCCGACCGAACCGAACAGCCGGCCGTTGGTGCCGGCTCGCCGCGGCAGCCGGACCGTCAGGTTCTGCAGCTCGGCCGCGGCGGCCTTCGCGTCATCCAGGCTGCGGATCTCGCGGACGGACCTCGCCCGCCGGATCAGGTCAACCTGCTTCTCGGCGCCCCGGGTCCACCGCATGGCGAAGCCGCGGGGAATGAGGTAGTTGCGCCCGTAGCCGCTGGCAACGTCTACGACGTCACCGGGGGCTCCGAGGCCACCGACCTCCTGGGTGAGGATGAGCTTCATCGGTGTGCGGCTCATGTCAATGCCTCCCCGCGGACTCAGCGAGCCGTGCTCGTGTAGGGCAGCAGCGCCATCTCGCGGGCGTTCTTGATCGCCGTGGCGACCTTCCGCTGGTGCTGCGTGCAGTTACCGGTGACCCGCCGAGCGCGGATCTTGCCGCGGTCGGAGATGAACTTGCGGAGAAGGCCCGTGTCCTTGTAATCCACGTAGGAGATCTTCTCCTGGCAGAAGACGCAGACCTTCTTCTTGGGCTTGCGAATTGGTGGCTTGGCCATCGTGGTGCTCCTTTGCAGAGCCCCGCCACGGGCGGGGATGGTCGGTGACTGATGTCGGTCCGGGCGCGCTAAGGCGCCCGGTCAAAACGGTGGCTCGTCGGAGAAGCCGCCGGGGTCCGCGGTCGCCCACGGGTCAGCTTCGGCCCGGCCGCCGCCGGACCCACTTCCGCTTCCGCCGGATCCGCCGCTGTAACCCTGGCCGCCGCCCTGGTTCCCGCCGAATCCGCCGCCGGACCCGCTGGACCGCTGCGCGCGCGCGACCTTGGCCGAGGCGTTGCGGAGCGAGGGGCCCACGTCGTCGACCTCGACTTCGTAGACGGTGCGCTTCTCGCCTTCCTTGGTCTCGTACGAACGCTGCCGCAGCCGTCCCGAGACGATGACCCGCATGCCGCGCTGCAGGCTCTCGGCCACATTCTCGGCCGCCTGCCGCCAGATGTTGCAGGTCAGGAAGAGGCTGTCGCCGTCCTTCCATTCCCCGGTGGAGTTGTCGCGGAAGCGCGGCGTCGAGGCCACGCGGAAGCGGGCGACCGGTTGCCCGGCCGGCGTGAATCGAAGTTCCGGATCGTCAACGAGGTTGCCCGCGATCGTGATCTGGGTGTCGCCTGCTGCCATCTGGCTGCTCCCGGTCATTACCGTGATCTTGGGGTTTATGAGTAGTGGGATCTTGGGGGGGTTATGAGTAGTGGTGCGTGCTCCGGTCAGTGGATGTCCGGCCGTACCACCTTGGTGCGGAGCACAGCTTCGTTGAGGTTCAGCTGACGGTCCAGCTCGCGGACCGTGTCGGGCTCGGCGGCCAGGTCCACGACCGCGTAGATGCCCTCGGACCGCTTGTCGATCTCGTAGGAGAGGCGGCGCCTTCCCCAGATGTCAAGCTTCTCCACGCGGCCCCCGCCGGACGGGACCACCTGCAGATACTGTTCAAGCGACGGCTGGACAATGCGTTCCTCGAGAGTAGGGTCGAGGATGATCATCATTTCGTAGTTGCGCATACTCGAGTCGTGCCTCCTCTGGACTGGCGCGGTCACGGTCTCTCCGTGACAGGAGGGGCTGGAATGGCGGGGGCTCCGGTGGCCTGCCACAATTTCACAGCCTGGTCAGCATACCTTGGGGCACCGACAGTCCGGACCGGCGAACGGAAAGCGGTGATTCCTGGCCCGGACAGGGGAAGAATCGAGATCAACAGCTGCGCCGGTGCAGTTCTTGAGGCCGGTGCAGTTCTTGAGACGGAGGTGGCGACGTGGCGGGCACGGAGATGCCGAGGACAGAGCAAGCTGATCCGCAGGCGCAGCACATGACGCTCGACCGGAGCGGCCCGCGCCAGATGGCCCTGAACGTCCTCGCAATCGTGACGATCATCCTGGGCCTGGTCTCCTTTGTGCTGGGCATGATCGTGCGGAACGAGTCATCGGCCTCGGCCGCGTTGCACGTGACCGCGACGGTGACCGGAGCCGCCTCCATCGTGCTGGGCCTGTACGTGCAGATGATCTCGGCCACCCGGACGGAGCGGATCGTGGTCGTGACCGGCATGATCGCGGGGTTCGTCGGCGCCTGCCTCGGCCTGGCCCATGGCGGCTTCTCCGGCTGAATGGCGAGCCAGCGCGGCTTTCGCCGCGCACGAACGGGAACGTCAGGGGATTCCGCTAGGCTCGGGCCATGGTGCGCATTGGTGTGCATATTGACGGCCCGGACCCGCTCGCCCAGGCGGTCTCCCGCGGCGCGGACGCGGTGCAGTTCTTCCTCGGCGACCCGCAGGGCTGGAAGGGGCCGGTGCTGCCCGGTGACCCCACGGAGGTGCGTGCGGCCTTCACCCAGGCCGGGGTCGACCCCTATATTCACGCGCCGTACGTCATCAACGTCGCGACCACCAACAACCGCATCCGGATCCCGAGCCGCAAGCTGCTGACCCAGCAATTGCAGGCGGCCGCGTCGATTGGCGCCAGGGCCCTCATCGTGCACGGCGGCCACGTGACGAACGGGGTGAATCCCGCGGAGGGCTACGCGAACTGGCGCAAGGTGATGGAACGGGTCGAGCGCCCGATACCGCTGCTGATCGAGAACACCGCGGGCGGTACAAACGCGATGGCGCGGACCCTGGACGCCATCGGGCATCTGTGGGACGCCGTGATGGCGGGGGTCAAGGACGGTGCGGGCGAGGTCGGTTTCTGCCTCGACACCTGTCACGCCTACGCGGCCGGGCTCGACCTGGCCGACGTGGTGGACAAGGTGAAAGCGATCACCGGCCGGGTCGACCTGGTGCACTGCAATAACTCACGGGACGAGTTCGCCTCGGGCCGCGACCGGCACGCCAACCTGACCACCGGAACGATCGACCCGGACCTGATCCTCGGGGTGGTACGCGCGGCCGGGGCGGCGGCCATGTGCGAAACACCGGATGATGACGGCAGCCTGGCCGGTGACGTCCGCTGGCTCAGGGACCATCTGGCCGCGGGCTGACCGCGGTGATCCCGGCCGGGGCGGCCCGGCCGGGGCGCAGCACGAGCCGGTCGGGTGCCCCAGCCAGCACACCGCCTGCCGGATCATCGTCCCCGCTGGCACGCACCACGTCCTGGTACGGCCGCAGGACATCGCGGACCACGTAGCCGCACAGCAGCGCGACCGTGCCGAAGCGCGCCATCAGCGCCGCGAAGTACCAGCCGGGGCCGATGCCGTTATAGCCCGGGATCACCGTGCCGTTGCGGCCGACGTAGATGAGGTAGCCCCAGATGCCAAGGAAGTACCCGACCTCGGCGAGCTGCCACACCGCGTAGGGCCAGAACCGGGGCCGGGCCAGAACCGCCAGCGGCACCAGCCAGACCACGTACTGGGGCGACCACACTTTGTTCGTCATCAGAAAGGCCACGAGCATCAGGAAGCAGAGCTGGGGCAGCCGGGGACGGCGCGGCGCGGCGAGGGCCAGGACCGCGATCCCCACGCACGCCGCACCGAACGTGACCGCCGACAGCAGGTTCAGGGAGCCGACGCCCGTCGCGCCGAGGACCGGGACGCCGAGGTGCTCGAAGAAGTACCAGATCGAGCCCCAGTCCGCCGGCCGGGTCCTGCTGAACGAGTAGAAGGTCATCCAGCCTGCGGGCGCGATCACCATGACCGGCACGTTGACCGCCAGCCACGCCACCGCGGCCGAGCTGAACGTCACCCAGAAGTCGCGCATCCGGCCCGCCCGGGCGCAGAGCAGGAGCAGCGGGCCGAAGAACACCACCGGGTAGAACTTGGTCGCCACGGCCAGGCCGAGCAGAACGCCGGCCAGCACGCCGCGCTTCGCCGCCCACGCGGCGAGGCCGAGCGCTGTGAAGGCCATCGCGATCAGGTCCCAGTTGACGAACGCGGACAGCACGAGGCCCGGGGCCAGCGCGACCAGCAGCGCCTGCCAGCGCCGCCGAGGACCGGCCGCATACGCGGTGGCCAGCACTCCGGCGACCGCGCAGATGACGAGCAGGATCACCGTCACGTCGAAGAACTCACGTCCCCGCGCGTACGGGTCGGTGATCGAGCGCACCAGCCACGCGGCGCCCTCCATCGCCGCGCCGATCAGCACCGGGTATTCCACGTGGTGACCCGTGTACGGCACCTTGCCCGAGGCGAGGCCATCGCCGTAGTAGAGCGGGTAGATGTCGGTGTAGCAGGCGTCCTGGAACTGCTTGACGGGGCTGTTCCAGGCGCCCGCCCGGCACGGCACCTTCTCCAGGAACGCGAGCAGCGCACCGAGCAGCGCCGCTGCCACCAGGACGCTCGTGGTTCCCATGAGCACGGCCATTGGCCGTCCCGGCCGGAACCCGGCGCCCCCGGCAGGCCCGGAGTCCTCGCCGCCGGGATCGGAATCCGCTGATGCCGGCCCCCGACGTCCACCGTTCCCCGAACGCGGCATGCTCAGCGAAGCTCCCGTTTCCGCCTGCGGCGCAGCCATCTCAGCGGGATCAGCCCCACCAGGCCGGCCGCACCGTTCAGATTGCCGTTCGTGCTCCCCGGCGCCGACGGACCACCAGCGGGCCCGGTGCTATTACCTTTGCACGGCGTTCCGGTGAGCGGTCCACAGGTGGGCACGGCCGTGACCGTCGGGAAGGGGCTGGGCACCGGGGACGCCGGGCGCGTCACCGGGGCCGTCCGCGGGTCCTTGAGCTTGGCCGACTGCGTGGTGGTGGGCGCTGGGGCGGGGAGCATGCCCGGGCCGAACATGTTCCACGTCTGGCCGGTGAACTGCGGCGAGGGGAACTGCTGGATGGGCAGCGGGGCGAACTGATCCTCGGCAAACGTGCGCCAGATGCGGGCTGGCCAGTAGCCACCGAAACCGCCGCCGACGTTGCCGCCCAGCCCGTTCAGTGTCTCCGTGGTGTGGTTGCCCTGGTTCTCGGTGAAGATGCCGACCGTCAGGGCGTACTGCGGGATCGCGCCGATGAAGAAGGCCGACTGCGCGCTGTCGGTGGTGCCGGTCTTGGCGATGATCGGACGGCCGTCGCTCATCGCCGCAGCGGTACCCGTGCCGTTGATCGTGTCGAAGGACATCGCGTACTGGACCTGCGAGTCCAGCGCCGGGGTCAGAACCTGCGTGGAAGCGATCCTCGACGGGTTGGTGACCGTGCCCTGGCCGATCTGCTGAACGACGTGCGCCGCGTGATAGGTGCCGTCGTTGTCCAGCGTGGCCAGCATGGTGTCTTGCTCAGTGACCGACAGCGAGTCCTGGCCCAGCGCCATGCCGACGTGGCCCTCGTCGCCCTGCAGCCCGGAGGTCACGGTGTTCACGCCGAACTGCTTGGCCATGTTGACGACGTTCCCGGTGCCCACCCGGTGGATCAGGTCGGTGAAGGCGGTGTTCGAGGACTGAGCTTCAGCCTGCGCGACGCTCATGGGGCCGTACCCAGCATTGTCGTCGTTCTGCTCCTCGAACCAGTTTGAGGAGGCAGCCGCCTGGGACCGGCTCGCGGGCGTCATCGGCTCGCTGTCGGGCGGGATCCAGAGCGGGCTGTACCCGTCGAGCGTGGTCGTGGACACGTTCATGCCCTGCTGGACCGCGGTGGCCAGCACGTACGGCTTGAACGACGACCCCACCTGCTCGCGGGTCAGTACAGTGTTGTCGCTGCAGTCATGGCAGTACTTGGCCGGCACGTTCGCGCCGGGTCCGCCGTAAAAGGCCACGATGGCCCCGGTCTGCGGATTTTGCAGCTCCGCGCCCACCAGCGCGTACCAGGGAAGCGCCCCGCCGTCCGCGGCCATCAGCTTCTCGTTCTGATTCACCGCGCTGTACAACCGGTCCATCATCGGTTTGCTGATCGTGGTGACGATACGGAGCCCGCCGTTGTCGATCTGGGCCGACGACAAGTTGTACACCCCATCCGTCCCCAGCTCGTTCCGCACGAGGTCCAGGATGTAGCTGTCGTACGGAGCCGAGCCCACGTGCTGGTCTTGCGCGCTGAGAACCGTGGGGAATTTCTCGGTCGCGGCCTGCTGCGCGGTCAGGTCACCCATGGTGACCATGCCGTTGAGAACGTAATGCCAGCGTGCGACGAGAGCCTGGTGACCAGCCGGGGTTGGGTAGTAGCTCGGGCTCTGGATGGTGGCGGCGATCATCGCCGCCTGCGCGACGTGGAGCTGCGAGGCCGGTATCCCGAAGTACGTCTCAGCCGCCGCGCCGACCCCGTAGGCGCCCTCGCCCAGATAGATGGTGTTCAGGTACTGCGTCAGGATCCAGGCCTTGGACTTCTCCTTGGCCACCTTCAGCGCGACGAAGATCTCCTTGACCTTGCGGCTGGCGATCTGCTGGGTGCCGATGCTGGCGTAGTAGTTGCGGACGAACTGCTGGGTGATGGTCGAGCCGCCCTGGAGCGAGCCACCGCTGCTGCTGCCCCCGCTGTTGAACACGTCCTCGTAGGCGGCCCGCATGATCCCTTTCGGCGAGACACCGCCCTCGGTATAGAAACTGCGGTCCTCGGCGGCCACCACGGCGTCGCGCATGAAGGGTGAGATCTGGCTGTACTGGAGCAGCTGCCGGTTGGTGTTCCCGAACGTGCCCACGACCGTCTTGCCGTCGCTGAAATAGACGGTGGACTGCTGCTGCATCGCCGCCTGCGAGGCGTCGGTGGGGACGGTCGTTTTCGCGTACGCGTAGCCGATGCCCGCGACGCACAGCAGGACCAGGCCGCCGAAGCCCGCGGCCATGAGGCCGGCCACCTTTTGCCAGGTCCAGTGGCGCCACCAGCTGCCCTTGACCTTGGTCCGCCCCGGCCCGCTGCCCCGGCCGCCGCCCCCCGGTCCGCGGCCGTGCGGGCCGGACCCGCCTTGCGGGTCCCGGCTCACCAGGTGGTCCGGGCGGGAACGGCCGTAATTACCGGCCGCCTGCGGTACGGGCCGATTATGCCCCCTGAGGTCTCTGCTCACGCATCCTCGCTGTTGGCTGAACGGATGGCGGCCAGGCGGTACCGCTGAAGCTAACCGGTACCCAGGTCCGTCAGCGGCCGCTGGCACGCCCGATCGCACAGTCGCGACGTAACGTGCCTTCCAGCGCACCCTTACTGGCTCGTCCTGGCTCGCCGGCCGCGACGCGCGCGCGGCTCACCCGTGCCAAGAACGTAAGATGTGGCAAGGTGGTTCCAGCCACAACTTTGGCAGACTTCGACCACATAGACCCGGAATTCGCCGTATTCGGCGGCCATCTCGTCGAGCTCAGGACCGCGTTTCACGCGTCCCTCATATTGCCCTAGCTCAGCGCCGTACACGTACGTGACGTGGGTGAGCTTGGCTTTCCGGCAGATCGGGCAGTTGGTCCCGGTCGGCTCCCCGTGAAATTTAGCGGCCCTGAGCAGATACGGGTGCGCGTCGCACACGTCGGCGACCGTGGTCTGGCCGGCGTGCACGGACGCGAGCGTTGCCCGCCGGGCAAGCCCGTAGTCGACGACGGAACGCCTCGTCCCCATGACGGACAGGGTACGTCGGAACTCGCGCCAGTCCGAGCCCGGATGGGTGGTGAATCTCGCCCGCTGCGCGGGATGGCCAGCTGAGGAGTCTGCCCGCCTCGCCGAGCCTGCCGCTTGCTTAACCATCTAGCGCTCTATATTCTCGTGATGTATCGGCTCGATACATCAGTGTGAGACATCGACCAGATACATCGGCGCACATGTGCAGACGGCTGGCCCGCGGGCCGGCCGATGGTCGGGGGTGGGACGGTGACCGGTAAGCGATCCGGCGTGCTGGAGCTCGCCGTGCTCGGGTTGCTGGATGGATCACCTATGCACGGCTACGAGCTGCGCAAGCGGCTCAGCTCCGTACTGGGCGCGTTTCATGCCTTCTCGTACGGATCGCTCTACCCGTGCCTGAAGGAACTGCTCGGCCGGGGCCTGATCGCCGAGGAAGACGCCGATCCCTCGCCACGGCCCCGGGCCGGACGCCGGTCCAGGATCGTCTACCGGCTGACCGCGGAAGGCAAGGACCGGCTGCACGAGCTGCTGAGTGAGGCCGGGCCCACGGCGTGGGACGACGACGGTTTCGGTGTGCACTTTGCCTTCTTCGGGCAGACCCGCGCCGATATCCGGCTGCGGATCCTGGAGGGGCGCCGCAGCCGGCTGGAGGAGCGGATGGAGGCTGTCCGGGCGGCGTTCGCCCGCACCCGGGAACGCGTGGACAGTTACACCCTCGAGTTGCAGAAGCATGGCCTCGAGTCGGTCGAGCGGGAAGTCCGCTGGCTAAATGAGCTGATCGCCTCGGAACGACAGCGGGACGCCGGCGCCACAAACCAGCCGGGGCCGGACGAAACCGATCCGGGTCACCGGGGCACCTACAACGCATGAGCTAGGACAAGAAGGAGTCATCCTGATGGGTTCGGTACGTGTGGCGATCGTGGGCGTGGGCAACTGCGCGAGTTCCCTCGTCCAGGGGCTGGAGTACTACAAGGGTGCCGACGAAAGCAGCCGGGTGCCCGGGCTCATGCATGTCCGGTTCGGCCCCTACCACGTGAGCGACCTGGAAGTGGTCGCCGCGTTCGACGTGGACGCCAAGAAGGTCGGCTGCGACGTGGCGGACGCGATCAACGCCAGCGAGAACAACACCATCAAGATCACCGACGTGCCGCCGACCGGGGTCACGGTCCTGCGCGGCCCGACGTTCGACGGGCTGGGCGAGTACTACCGGGACATGATCACCGAATCGGACGAGCCCACGGTGGACGTGGTCGCCGCGCTCCGGGAGGCCCGCGCCGACGTGCTGGTCAGCTATCTGCCGGTCGGGTCGGAAGAAGCGGACCGCTACTACGCGCAGTGCGCCATCCACGCCGGCGTCGCCTTCGTCAACGCGCTGCCGGTGTTTATCGCCTCCAGCCCGGAGTGGGCCGCCAAGTTCACCGAGGCTGGCGTGCCGATCGTGGGTGACGACATCAAGTCACAGGTCGGCGCGACGATCACGCACCGCGTCCTGGCCAAGCTCTTCGAGGACCGCGGCGTCGAGCTGCTACGCACCTACCAGCTCAACGTCGGCGGCAACATGGACTTCAAGAACATGCTGGAGCGCAGCAGGCTCCAGTCCAAGAAGATTTCCAAGACCCAGTCGGTCACCTCCCAGATCCCGCACGAGATGGAGGGCGCGGCCGTCCACATCGGGCCGTCGGATCACGTGCCGTGGCTGGACGACAGGAAGCTGGCTTTCGTCCGACTGGAGGGGCGCGCCTTCGGCGACGTGCCGCTCAGCCTGGAATACAAGCTGGAAGTGTGGGACTCGCCCAACTCGGCTGGCGTGATCATCGACGCCATCCGCGCCGCGAAGATCGCCAAGGACCGCGGCATCGGCGGCCCGGTCACCTCGGCGTCCTCGTACTTCATGAAATCTCCGCCTGAGCAGTTCGGTGATGACGTCTGCCGTGACCTGGTGGAGAAGTTCATCCGCGGAGAAGTCGAGCGGTAAGGATCCAGCGCGGGCCGGCTGACCTCTCCTTGACCAGATACGGTCCAGTCCCTGACCAGATACGGTCCAGCAGCAAGGCGGCTACCTGAGGGCCAGCCCCAGGTAGCCGCCTTTCCGCGTCAGCCCGGCACCGTAGGCTGATGAGGTGGCCCCCCGCGCCGTCTCACGTCTCTCGCGGTCCCCGGCCGCCCATGACCTGCGGTGGGTTCTCGCCGAGCCCGGTTTCCGGCGCCTGCTCGCCACCCGGCTGATCTCGCAAGCGGGTGACGGCATCTACACGGCCGGCTTCGGCACCTACGTGTTTTTCTCGGCGACCACATACCCGAACCCGGCCGCCGCAGCCTCGGCTTTCGCGGTTCTCTACCTGCCGTACTCGCTCATCGGGCCGTTCGCCGGCGTCTTCATCGACCGCTGGTCCCGGCGCCAGATCCTGCTGGTGTCGGCGCTCGTCCGGGCCGGCCTGGTCGCGGTGACCGCGCTGCTCGTGGCCTTCGGCCGGCTCGGCGTCCCCCTGTACGTGAGCGCGCTGGCCGCGCTCGGGGTCAACCGGTTCTTCCTGGCCTCGCTGTCTGCGGCCCTGCCGCACGTCGTCCGCGACGACAAGCTCGTGATGGCGAACTCCCTGGCCCCGACGGTGGGCGGGATCGTCACGTCGGTGGCGGGCATCGCCGCGGTCGGCGTCCGCCTGCTGCTCGGCGGGGGCCACGGCGGCGCGGCGGTGATCGTGCTCGTAGCCGGGGTCTGCTACCTGCTGGCCGGACTGACGGCGGCGACCATGCGGCGCGACTTGCTGGGGCCGGTCCAGGAGGCGGACCACGCGCCGGAACCCCTGTCACGGGCCCTGCGGGAGGTGGCAGGAGGCCTCGTCGCGGGGGTGGCCTACCTCACCCGCCGCCGGGGCCCGGCGGCGGCCATCGGGGCGATCGGCGGGTATCGCCTGCTGTACGGGATCGCTTTCCTTATGTCTATCCTGCTGTACCGCAACTACTTCTACCCGGCCGGCAACGGGAACGCGGCCCTCGGCCACTTCACCCTCGTGATCATCGTGTCCGCGGTGGGTTACGGGCTCGCGGCCGTCATCTCCCCGCCGGTCACCAGACGGCTCGCCAAGGAGCCGTGGATCGCCCTGCTGCTCGCCTGCTCCGGCGTGGCGGCGGTGCTGGGCGTGACGTTCAGCCAGATCCCGTTCCTGGTCATGGGCTTCGTTCTCGGCCTGACCGGTCAGGGGATCGCGATTTCGGCCACGACGATCATCCAGGAGCAGACGGGCGACGCCTACCGTGGCCGGGCGTTCGCCCTGTACGACATGATGTTCAATGGGGTTTTCGTGGTCGGGGCCATCGCCGCGGCGGCCGTCATCCCGGTCGACGGCAAGTCCTACCCGCTTATCGTGGTGCTGGCCGTCGGGTATCTGCTCGTCGCGGCGATCTACGCGCTGCTGAGCCGGGGCCGTGCGCGTAACGTCGCGGTGGGGCCGGCGGATCCGTCGCCGTCGGGGGCCTCACCCGGCTCACCGTCAGCGGCCTCACCCGGCTCACCGTCACCGGCCTCACCGGCCGCACCGCCAGCGGCCGGGGACGGCACGGATAGCCCGTCCGCCTCGGCCCAGCGGAGCAACTCCTGAGTGGCGCGCTCCCTGCCGATCAGCCCCTCCTCGATGCGGAGCTCCAGCAGGAACGCGTAGGCCCGGCCGACCAGCGGCCCGCGCGGTACGCCCAGGATCCGCATGATCTCGTTGCCGTCCAGCTCGGGCCGGAGCTTGGCCAGCTCCTCCTGCTCGGACAGCCGCTCGATCCGCTGTTCCAGGTCGTCGTAGGCGCGGGCGAGCCGGTTCGCCTTCGCCGCGTTCCTCGTGGTGCAGTCGGCCCTGGTGAGTGCGTTCAGCCGGGTCAGCAGGGGCCCCGCGTCCCGGACGTACCGGCGGACTGCCGAATCGGTCCACCCGGCCTCACCGTAACCGTGAAAGCGCAGATGCAGCTCCACCAGCCTGGAGACATCGTTCACCACGTCCTTGGGAAACCGGAGCGCGGTGAGCCGCTTCCTGGCCATCTTGGCCCCGACCACCTCGTGATGGTGGAAGGTGACCCGGCCGTCGGGCAGCCGGTCACGCGTCCTCGGCTTGCCGATGTCGTGCAGCAGGGCAGCGAGCCGCAGCACCAGGTCGCGGGTGAGCCCGTACCGCTCCTCCAGTCCGATGGCCTGGCGCAAGACGGTGAGACTGTGCTGGTAGACGTCCTTGTGGCGGTAGTGCTCGTCGGCCTCGAGCCGGAGCCGTGGCACCTCGGGCAGCACGTAGTCGGCGACGCCCGTATCGACCAGCAGTTCGATCCCGCGCGCGGGGTCGTGCGTCAGCATCAGCTTGCTGAGCTCATCGGTGATCCGTTCGGCGGAAACGATCTCCAGCCGCTCGGCCTGGCGTCCCATGGCCGCGCGCACGTCATCGGCCACGGCGAAGTCCAGCTTGGCGCAGAACCGGGCGGCGCGCAGGATGCGCAGCGGATCATCGGAAAAAGACTCGTCCGCCGTCGCGGGCGTGCGCAGGACCTTCTCCTTCAGCGCCAACAGGCCGCCGAACGGGTCGACGAGCTCGTGGGCGGGCAGGCGCGCCGCCATCGCGTTAACGGTGAAGTCCCGGCGGCGCAGATCCTCCTCCAGGGATGTCCCGTAGCGCACCCCGGGTTTGCGCGACCGTGACCCGTATTCCTCACTCCGGTAGGTGGTGATCTCGAAGATGGTGCTGCCCCTGCGCAGCCCGACCGTGCCGAAATCAATCCCCACCGTCCACACGTGGTCCGCCCAGCCCCCGACGATGGCCAGGATGTCCGCGGGCGGCGCGTCGGTGGTCAGGTCGAGATCTCCGGGCTGCCGTCCCAGGAACACATCACGGACCGAACCGCCGACCAGCGCGAGCTCGTAGCCGTGCCGCGCGAACAGCAGGCCGAGGTCGTCGGCGGCGGGCGCCACGCGCCGCAGCAGGGCCGCAGCGGCCTTTCGCTGCTCGTCGTTCAGCGGGTTCACGGGGCTCACAGGACGCAGGGAAATGGAATTTGACACGGCTATCCAGGGTAGGGGGTGTGGGAAAGCGAGGATACCTGGAGCGGCGCAAATGCCGCCGCGGGCCACCAGGTAGCCGCGGCCCACCAGCTAAAGGAAACGGGCCGGCCGGGTATGCGCCCGCCTGAGCACGCCCGATCGCCCGCGACGCCGGCCACATTCTCAGGAAACCGCAATAACATCTCAGGCGTGCCCCGTCAGCGTGCCGCGCCGGTTTCCTTCATCCGGGCCGCGGTCACCCTCGCCCTTCTCGTCGCCGCGATCGCGGTGGCGAGCGGGTGCCTGATGGCGGCCCCTCCCGCCGCGCACGCCGGGGAGCAGGGGCGGCTGGCACCGGCCCCGAGCAGCGCGTCTGTCGTCATCGACTCGGTCAGCCCGCAGGTCGCGCGGCCCGGCGGGACGGTGACCGTTTCAGGCACGGTCACGAACGAATCGCACAGCACGCTGTCCGGCCTGTCCATCCAGCTGCGCTCGGCGGCGGCGCGGCTGGGCACCCGGGACGACCTGGCGAGCTACGCCAGCGGTACCCTGGCCGCCGACACTCCGGTCGGCACTCCCGTCCTGGTCACCGAGGGCCTGCCCAGCGGTGCCACCGCCCGATGGCGGGTCTCTCTGTCGGTGGCCGCGATCGGGATCAGCCAGTTCGGTGTCTACCCTCTGGCCGCGCAGGCCGTCGACGCCATCGGCCTTCCCGTCGGCACGGCGCGCACCTTCCTGCCCTTCTGGCCGGGTGCCGCCGCGGCCGGCCTGACGCAGCGCCTGAAGGTCGCGTGGGTCTGGCCGCTGCTCAACGCGCCCCAGCAGGGCATCTGCCCGGCACTAACCAGCAACAGCCTGGCCACCAGCATCGCCCCCGGCGGCCGCCTGGGCACGCTGCTGGCCGCCGGTTCCGCCTACGCCGCGAGCGCGGACCTGACCTGGGCGGTGGACCCGGGCCTGCTGCAGAGCGTGTCCACGATGACGCACGCGTACCGGGTGGGCGGAACGGCCACCTGCACCGGCGGCATCCCGTACCGCGCGAGCCCCGCCGCGGCCCAGTGGCTGTCCGGGGTGCGGGCGGTCGCCTCCCGCCAGCAAATGTTCACGACGCCGTACGACGACGTGGACGTCGCGGCACTCACTCACAATGGCCTGGACAGCGACCTGGGCAGCGCCTACGACCAGAGCAGATTGGCGGCGAGCGCGCTGCTGGGCGTGTCGTCCGCGCCCTCGGCGGGTGGCAGCCCGGGCCGGGCCGTCCCGGTATCGGCGTCCGGCTCCGTCGCGTGGCCGGCCGACGGGCTGGCCGATTCGAGCGTGCTCGCCAACCTCGCGGTCAACGGGATCAGGACCGTGGTGCTCAGCAGCGCCGAGATGCCCGCACTCAGCGGCACCTTCATCCCGGACGACGCGGTGGCCTCAACGCCGACGGCCACCGGGACGACCATGAAAGTGCTGCTCGCTGACTCGACGATCACCAGCGTGCTCGGCTCGGCCGCGTCCGCGCCCGGCAGTTCCTTCGCGGTAAGCCAGCGGTTTCTCGCCGAGACCGCGATGATCGCGGCCGAAGACCCGGCCTCGGCGCGTTCGGTGGTCGTGGCGCCACCACGCGAGTGGGCTCCGTCCGCCGCCCTCGCCAGCCAGTTGCTGAGCGAGACGGCCAGCGCACCCTGGCTGGCACCCGACACGCTCGCCGCACTGGCGAGCTCGCCGGTGAGCGCCACCCAAGCGGCCCGCATGCCACCGCCGGACAATCAGGTCACCCAGGGTGAGCTGAACGGCCTGTATCTCAAGCAGGCCGGCGCCCTCGACTCCCTGGTGCGGGTGTACAAGAGCATCCTCCTCCAGCCGAAGGCGCAGTACCTGAGCCAGCTGAGCGCGGGCGTGGCGGCGACCGAATCATCCGCGTGGCGGGGCAGCCCGGCGGCCGGTGCAGCGGGCATGGCCATGCTGGACCACGTCACGGATTACCTGACCGGTGTCTTCCGCAAGGTCCAGGTCGTCAACTCCGCACGGGCGACCCTGGTCGGGTCGTCCGGCACGCTTCCCGTGTCCATCGGGAACCTACTGCCGGAGAGCATTCAGGTGCGGCTGCATGCGACCGTGCCACCCAACAGCCGGCTGACGGTGACGGGCCAGACCCCGCCGGGCCTGATCACGGTCGGCGCCGGACAGACGGTGACCGCCCGCCTCTCCGTCCGTTCCGGGGCCGTCGGTGACACGACGATTGAAATGCGCCTGCTCGGTAAGGACGGCAAGCCACTGCCGAGTGCGCCCGTATCGCTCAGCGTTCAGTCGACCCAGTTCGGGTCGACGCTGCTCATCATCATCTACGTCGCACTGGGGATCTTGGTGCTGACCGCCATCGCCCGGGCGATCCGCCGCGCGCTGCGCGACGATCCCCCCGGGCGGCCGCAGGGCGGTCGGCCGGGCGCCCCCGGGCACGGTAACGAGGCAGAACGCTCGCCAGGCATGCCCACCGCGGTCGATGGAGCGGCTACCGTCGAGAGAGGCAACGAAGGTACCGATCCCCGTCACCCACCGGAGGGCCCGGATGATTTCGCCGATGTACGAGGCTCGGCCGGGTACACCTGACCGCAGGCCTTGCGCAGGCGCGTTCGCCGGCCTGACCGTGGGGCAGACCGGGATGACGGCCATGACAGGCGGACCGCGTCCTGACAACCGGGCGGGTGGAACGTGACCGGCGGGTCCTCCGGCGACGATCCGCGCCGCGCCGGGGTCAGGGGCGGCTACGGCCGGGACCCGCGCTACCAGCCTCCCGGCCCCGGTGAACGGAACAACCCGGGCGAGGACGGCAACGTCCGGAACGGTTCCGGGGATCTCAGTGACCTGTGGCGTGAACCCGACCCGTGGGCGGCCGACGCCCGGCGCGGGCTCGAGGCCTGGCAGGACAGTGACGAGCCCAGGTATCCGAATGAGACCCGCTACAGGGACGAGCCCGGGCACGGCGACCGGGCACGGCCGGAGGAGACCTACCAGAGCCCGGTCACCTGGAGTGGCCGGGACGGAGGATCGCGCCCCGCCAGACGTGAGCCGGACGCGCCCACCGAGCGGCAGCGCAACCACCGTGCGTGGCACGACCCTGCGGAACAGCCCCGTGAGCAGGAGCTGAGCCCTCGGACCGGAAACCAGCCGCGGCCGTCCGGCGGCCAGGACGCCTGGCGTCAGGCTCCGCCGCCGGCCGGACCTCCACGGCGCCCGGCAGGCCCAGCGACCCCGCCGCCGGGGTCCGCCGAATCCGGCCAGGGCGAGCGAGCCTGGTGGGACGACGCCTTCCGGCCATCCTTGCCGGCGTCCTTGCCGGCCGATCCGGGCCGGGCCGGATCCGCAGGGACGGACCGGCCGGGACGGTCGCAGGCGGGCCGGCCCCAGCCACCCCCGAGCCAGCCCGGTCAGGGCCAGCCCGGCCAGGGCCAGCCGCCGCCCGCGCCGGCCCGGCGGCCCTCGGCCCAGGGTTACGGCGTTCCGCCCGGTGAGCTGACCCAGCCGATCCCGATCTACCAGCCGCAGGGCACCTACGTCGCCGACGCGTACCAGGTGGCGGGTCCCGACGACGACGCTGCACTGGCGGAGACGGTCCGCATCCCGCTTCCGGATTTCCGCCGCCAGGGTGCAGCGCCCGCGGGAACCGGCCTGGCCCGGTCCACCAGTTCGATGGCGATAGGCACGCTGATCTCCCGGGTCACCGGCTTCCTACGCACCTTCGTCTTTGTGTTCGCGCTCGGCACCGCCACCCTCGCGAACGCGTACAACAACGCCAACACCCTCCCTAACGCGGTGTACGACGTGATGATCGGCGGCGTGCTCACCAGCGTGGTGGTGCCACTGCTGGTGAAGGCGGCCAACAAGCACCGGGACAGCGGTGAAGCTTACAACCAGCGGATCTTTACCCTCACCGTGGTGGCCCTGGGCATTGTCACGGTGGTGGCAACAATCTCGGCGGGGCTGCTCGTGGACCTCTACGCGGCCTCTGTGCACGGCGCCGAGCACCGCCTCATGGTTGTGTTCGCGTACTTCTTCATCCCGCAGATCTTCTTCTACGGGCTGAGTTCACTGATCGGCGCGATCCTGAACACCAGAAACAGCTTCGCCGCGCCGATGTGGACGCCGATCATCAACAACGTCGTCGTCATCGTGGTGGGGCTGCTATTCGTGGTCACCATCGGACTGGACAAGACCGCCAGCAACGTGTCCACCGGTGGTGTTCTGCTGCTCGGGATCGGGACAACCCTGGGCATCATCGTCCAGACCGTCGCCCTGATCCCGGCGCTGCGCAAGGTTGGCTTCCAGTGGCGGCCACGGTTCGACTTCCGCCGCGAGGAGCTAGCCGAAATCGGCCGGATGGCGATCTGGATGCTGGCCTACGTAGTGTCCACGCAGATCACGTTCGTCGTCACGACGAGGCTGGCCAACGCGGCGAGCGTGCACGTGCCCGACGCCGGCGTCTCCGCCTATAACTACTCGTACGCCCTGTTCCTGCTGCCGTACGCCATCATCGGCGTGTCCGTGACCACGGCGCTGCTGCCCAGGATGAGCAGGCACGCCGCCGAGGGCAAGTTCTGGCTGGTGCGTGACGACTTCTCCGCCAGCATCCGGCTGTCGTCGGTCATCCTCGTGCCCGCCGCCCTGCTGCTGGCCGTCCTCGGGCCGGCCTTGTGCGAGTTCCTGTTCAGCTACGGCAGCTCGTCGGTCGCGGCCGCACGGTACATCGGGGAGGCATTCTCGGCCTTCTCCCTCGGGCTCGTGCCGTTCGTCATCTTCCAGCTCCTGCTGCGCGTGTTCTACGCCCTGCACGACAGCCGCACCCCGGCCATTATCGGCTTCCTGACGATGATCACCGCCGTGATCGGGAACCTCACCGTGGCGGCGATCCTGCCACCGGGCCGGGTCGTCGTCGGCATGGCTTTCGTCTACGGCGTCAGCTACGTCTTCAGCGCGGTGATCGCTTGGCGGCTGCTGAGCAGGCGCGTCGGCGGCCTGGACGGCCGCGTGGTCACGCGCAGCCTGGTCCGCATGCACGTGGCCACGATCCCGCCGCTCGTCCTCGCTTTCGCGGTCGGAGCCGCGGTGGGCGCGGTCGTCCATCCTGGTCCTGTTTACGGATTCATCACCGTCCTGATCGGCGGCGGCGGCGCTGTGCTGCTGTACATCGTGGTGGCCAAGGCGCTCCGGCTGGACGAGCTGAACCAGTTCATGCGGATGGTCGGCGGCCGGTTCGGCCGCCGAACCTGAGGCCGGGCGGCCGGCAGGTGTCCGGTGCATGTCGAGCCGGAGACCTGTCTGGGAACGAGCTCAGGGACGTGGGATCATAGATGAGAGATTGACGCCAATGGCGTATAACGGTTTACACGGGGCCGCTCGCTCGTAGCCCCGGTGGGAGGGCAAAGCGTCTTACCATTGTGAATACCTACGGCAGCGCCGGTGGTAACGCCGTCGATCGAACCGGGGCCCGGAAGGAGGGGGTCGAGAGCCGTCCCGCTCTCGACGGGTGATGCATGAGCACGTACACCTCTGAACCGGGAATCCGGCTAGCAGGTCGCTACCGCCTCGAAGACCAGGTCGACGCGGGCGGTGGCTGGGCGCTGTGGAAGGCCATCGACGAAATCCTGGCGCGGGCCGTCACCGTCCTGGTGTTCACTGAGACCTTTCCCCGCGTCCGGGAGGCGGTCACGGCGGCGCGGGCCGCGAGCCGTCTGAACGACTCGCGGCTGTCTCAGGTATTCGATGTCGATGACTCCGGTGACCGTGCCTTCATCGTCATGGAATGGGTCGTGGGCGAGTCACTCACCGACATGCTCAGCGACGGGCCGCTGGACCCCTCGTGGGCGGCCACCCTGGTTTCCGAGGCCGCGCAGGCGATATCCGCCGCGCACGCCGCCGGCCTCGCGCACCTGAGGCTTGTTCCCGGATCGCTGCGCTGGACCTCGGGCGGCGGCGTGAAGATCACGGGCCTCGGGATGGACGCGGCCATCGCCGGGGTCGGTACCCAGGAAGACTCCGCCGAGGACCGGGCACTCACCGACACCCGCCAGCTGGCCTGGCTCATGTACGCGGCGGTGACGGGTTACTGGCCTGGCCCCGAGCCGACGCCGCTGCCACCCGCGCCGACGGTGGACGGCGCCCCGTGCGGTCCCCGCCAGGTGTCCGCAGGCGTCCCCGCCAGCATCGACTCGATCATCTGCCAGGCGCTGTTCCAGCGGCACGGCCGCCACGGGTCGGTGATCACGACACCGATCGAGTTCGCCGATGCGCTGACCCGGGTCGCTCCGCGCGCGCTGCCCACCCCGTCGCCGTATTACGACACGGCGCGGATGAGCCGGGGATCCGAGGCAGCCCGCACCGCGCGATACGGCAGCCAGCAGCCGCCCCGCCCGGAGGCCCCCGGACGGGGCCGCCCAGGGCCGCCAGAGTGGCGGGCGCCCCGGGGGGGCGCTGGCCGTCCGCCGCGGAGTGGCACGGCCAAGACCCTGATCAGCCTGGTGCTGGTGCTCGTGCTCGCGGCCGTCGCCGCCGTCGCGTGGTCGGTGTTCCACACCCAGCACGGCACGACCACGCGGGGGGCTTCGGGCGGCCACAGCCCGTCAGCCAGCCCGACAGGGGCCACGGCGATCCTGCAGCCGGTCAGCGCGAACGCGGCCGACAACCCCACGCAGGCCGGTGCGGCGATCGACGGCAGCACCACCACCAACTGGAGTTCCCAGTTCTACATCGGCAGCCCGGTCTTCGGCGGCCTGCGCAAGGGCAGTGGCCTGATCCTGAACATGGGCAAGCAGGTCCGGCTCAGCGGGGTGCAGGTCCAGTTCGGCTCGATCTGCTGCGCAGCGGTGCACATCGATATCGGCAATTCCAGCGACCCGTCATCGGAAAACGGGTTCACGACGGTGGCGAGCGCCAGCCACGCAGTGGACATCACGAAATTCAATGTGACCAGCTCGGCAAGGGGACAGTACGTGATGATCTGGTTCACCAGCCTGCCGCCCATGGCCGGAAGCCCGAACCAGTATGAGGCCCAGGTTTACAACGTGGTTGTGCGCGGATCCAGCTGAGATCCCCGGGCAGCCGTGACGGACCGACTCTCCCCTGACCTCTCGGACGCTCAGCTTCTGGAGCGCCATCTGCAGGGCGACGCAGACGCCTTCGGCCTGTTGTTCCTGCGCCATCGCGACCGCTTGTGGGCCGTTGCCCTGCGCACTCTCTGTGACCCCGACGAGGCCGCGGACGCCATGCAGGAAGCCATGATCTCCGCGTTCCGCCGGGCCGGCGACTTCCGTGGCGACTCAGCCGTGACCACCTGGCTGCACCGGATCGTCGTGAACGCTTCCCTTGACCGGCTCCGGCGCAAGACCTCGCACCCGGCCAGTTCTGTGGGGGACGAGGGCGCTCTCGATCTTCTCGCCACTCAGGGCCGGGTGCCGGCGATCACCGACCCGGCCAGCATCCGTGACACCACCCTCGACGTGGAAGCCGCGCTGCGCCTCATCCCGCCCGAGCAGCGCGCCGCCCTGGTTCTCGTCGATATGCTCGGCTATCCCGTGGCCGACGCCGCGGCCGTGCTGGACATCTCGGTGGGGACCGTGAAGAGCCGCTGCGCCCGTGGCCGCGCCCGGCTGCTTCCGCACCTGGAGCACCTGCGCGGTAGCGCAGCGGAAACCGATCCCCGGATTGAAGAGGGAATTTCACGGAACCGTGCCGCGACTGGCAGCGTCTCACCTGGGCAGAGAGGAGAAGGATGAGGCGTCATTCGGCGCATGTGGATGTCAGCGTCCTGGCGGAGCTGAGCGCCGGGATCATCGGCGGCCGGCGCGCGGCGCGGCTGCACGCGCATCTGGCCGGGTGCCAGCGGTGCGCCCAGGTCAGTGCCGGGCTGTCCGAGGTAGGTGTCCTGCTGGCGTCCGTTCCGTCCGCTGCCATGCCCGCCGCGGTGACCATGCGGCTGAACGCGACGATCGCGGAAGAGGCGGCGGCCCGCTCCGGAACGGCCGGCTCCCCGGTGCAGCTGGCCGGCCAGGAACCGTTCCGGCGTGCCGAACGAGCCGGGGGCGGGCGTCCAAGAAACCGGCTGACGAGTCCGGTGACGGTGCGCGGCTTCGCGGCCGCCGCAGCCGTCGGCCTGGTCGCGGCGGGCGGATACATGGTCGTGCAGCTGACCTCGCCTGGCCGATCGGGCCCCACACTGTCGCCCGGCATGAACGGGGGTATCCATTACGGCATCCAGAGCGGCCCAGGCCCGTACCACGCGGCGCAGTCCCCGGGCTATGCCATCCCCGGCTCGCCCCAGCCGGCCTTCGAAGTAATCACGAGCGGTACCAACTATCAGCCCGCGACCCTGGGCGCGCAGGTCGAGACCGAGCTCGGCCAGATGGGCAAGATCGGTGCGGACACGCAGTCCGGGGCCCGGATCCGGCACCAGCCGACCGCTCAGCAGGATGGATGCGCGCTGCTCATCACCTCCCGCGTAAAGCCGACGCTGGTGGACTCAGCCCGTTACCAGGGACGTCCGGCCATGGTCATCGCCCTCGCTTCGGAGGGCGGCCAGCTGGGCCAGGCCTGGGTGGTGGGTCCCACGTGCTCGGCCAACAAGGGCGACATCCTCACGCACGTGCGGCTGGCCCGCGCCGGGGGCTAGTCAGCCAGGCTCCGCACCGGACCCGGCGCGTTCACCGGCTGGCGAATGGCGGTGCTGCCTGCGGGAATCAAAGACCCCTAGGATCGGTTGAATCGCGTGCCAGTCAAGGAAGGGCAGCAAGAAATGACCGCCGTGCGCAACGTCATCATCATCGGATCCGGTCCCGCCGGGTACACGGCTGCCATCTACGCGGCCCGCGCGCGGCTCGAGCCGCTCATGTTCGAGGGCTCGGTCACCGCCGGCGGCGCGCTGATGCAGACCACGGACGTGGAGAACTTCCCCGGTTTCCCGGACGGCGTACTCGGCCCGGAGCTCATGGACTCGCTGCGGAAGCAGGCGGAGCGTTTCGGCGCGGAGCTCATCGCCGACGATGTGATCTCGGTTGACCTGACCGCGACGCCCAAGGTCGTGCGGACCGCGGACGAGACCTACCTCGCCGACGCGGTCATCGTGGCCACTGGCTCGAAGTACCGCGAGCTCGGCATACCCGGCGAGAAGACGCTGGCCGGCCACGGGCTCTCCTGGTGCGCCACGTGTGATGGCTTCTTCTTCCGCGAGCAGGACATCGCGGTGGTAGGCGGCGGCGACTCCGCGATGGAGGAAGCCACCTTCCTGACCCGGTTCGCGCGGTCGGTCACGGTCATTCACCGCCGCGACAGCCTCCGTGCCTCCAAGATCATGCAGGACCGTGCGTACGACAATCCGAAGATCAAGTTCCTCTGGGACACCGAGGTCCTCGAGGCGGTCGGCGACACCAAGCTGACCGGTCTGCGGGTGCGCAACGTCAAGACCGGGCAGGAGCAGGTGCTCGAGGTGAGCGGCGTCTTCGTCGCGATCGGCCACGATCCGCGCAGCGAGCTGTTCACGGGCCAGCTCGACATCAACCCCGAGGGTTACCTGCTGGTCCAGCACCCCACTACGCGGACCAATATCGAAGGCGTCTTCGCCTGCGGCGATGTGGTCGACCACATCTACCGCCAGGCGGTCACGGCCGCCGGCACCGGCTGTTCCGCCGCCATCGACGCGGAACGCTGGCTGGCTAGCCAGGAATCGTGAACACACAGGCAATCCGTACAACAAGGGAAGTGAACGGCTTGGGCGCGACCAAGGTTGTGACCGACGAGACTTTCGATAACGAGGTCCTGAAGAGCGAAAAGCCGGTAATCGTGGACTACTGGGCCGAATGGTGCGGGCCGTGCCGGATGGTCGCGCCGGTGCTTGAGGAGATCGCTAACGAGCACGCCGACAAGATCGAAGTCGTCAAGCTCAACATCGACGAGAACCCGACCGTGTCGCAGAGGTACGGGATCATGGCGATTCCCACGATGAACGTGTTCTCCGGCGGCCAGGTCGTCAAGCAGATTGTCGGCGCGAAGCCGAAGTCCGCGATGCTCAAGGAACTCGCCGAGTTCCTCTGAACCGGCTGCTCACATCGGCGGTAGGCGTGCGCCCGGGTGGACAGGAAATGTCATGTCTGCCCGGGTGCTTTCGCATGTGCCGTCAGGCGGGCCGAAGGGCACGCTCCGGGGCCCGGGTGGGCGGCACCATCGAGCCCAGTAGGCGTTCCAGCGCTACTTCGACGTCCTCCCGCCACGACAGGGCGGTCTTGAGCTCCAGTCGTAGCCGCGGATAGCGATGATGCGGCCGGACCGTCTTGAAGCCGACGGCGAGGAGGTAATCGGCGGGGAGCATGCATGCATTCGGCTCCCAGTCATGAACCCCGAAGGCCTCGATGGCCTTGACACCGCGCCGGGTCAGGTCCTTGGCCATGCTCTGCACGAGCATGCGGCCCAGGCCGCCACTGGCGAATTCGGTCAGCACGTGGGCCGTCATGAGCAGCACGGCATCCGCGCTCACCGGGCTGGTGGGGAAGGCGACCGACCTCGGCACGTACGGCGGTGGCGCGTACAGCGCGTACCCAGCCGGCGCCCCGTCCACGTAGGCGATCTTCCCGCAACTGCCCCATTCGAGCAGCACGGACGACACCCAGGACTCCTTTTCCAGGGCCGGCTCCCCGGCCTCGGCAGCCCTCTCCCCGCCAATCGGATCCAATTCCCAGAACACGCAGCCGCGGCATCTGGGCGGCAGATCGTCGAGGTTATCCAGGGTGATATTCACGAGTCGGCGCGACACTTAGCCCCCAGAGTTCCGCACGGCCCCGTCCTTTAGGGGACATGTGCGTTTTGTACGCGAGCTTCACACAACGGCACTGTGCTCCCGGCCCTATGCTGGCATGATACCGATCGTTGGGAGACGAGGCCATGAGCGAGGGCGCACGGCACGCGAATTCCCGCCCGCAGGGATCCCGGATTGATCCCTACTTCGACCAGTATGCGGAGCGTGCCCGCGGAATGGTCGCCTCAGAGATCCGGGCCCTATTCGCCGTCACCGCCCGCCCGGAGATCGTCTCCCTGGCCGGCGGGTCACCGTACGTAACGGCCCTCCCGCTCGATGTTGTCGGGAACATGGTCGGCCAGCTCGTGACCGACCGCGGCAGCATCGCACTCCAGTACTGCACCGCACAAGGGGACACCGGGCTGCGGGAAAAGATCTGTGAAGTCATGTCGCTCGAGGGGATCCGCGCCCACCCGGACGACGTCGTGGTGACGGTGGGCTCGCAGCAGGCCCTCGACCTGATCACCCGGATCTTCGTGGACCCGGGCGACGTGGTTCTGGCCGAGGCGCCCTCCTACGTGGGCGCGCTCGGCTCGTTCGCGGCCTATCAGGCCGACGTCGTGCACGTGGCGATGGACGACGTCGGCCTCCTCCCGGAAGCGCTTGAGGAGGCGATCCGGCGCCTCACGGCGGCCGGGCGCCGGATCAAGTTCCTCTACACGGTGCCGAACCACCAGAACCCGGCCGGAGTCACGCTCGCCGCGGAACGACGTCCCCGGATTCTCGAGATTTGCCAGGCCGCCGGGCTTCTCATCATCGAGGACAATCCGTACGGGCTGCTCGGCTTCGACGGCGACCCGATACGCTCGCTGCGGGCGGACGATCCTGAGGGTGTGGTGTACCTCGGAACGTTCTCGAAGACCTTCGCGCCGGGCGTGCGCGTCGGCTGGGCCGCGGCCCCGCCCGCGATACGCGACAAGCTCGTGCTGGCCGCCGAATCCGCCGTTCTCTGCCACTCAAGCTTTTCCCAGCTCGTGGTGCGCGAGTACCTGGACACCCAGCCCTGGAAGGAGCAGGTCAAGGACTTCCGTGAGCTGTACCGGCGGCGGCGGGACGCCATGCTGGACGCCCTGTCCGCACAGATGCCGGACGGTTGCCGGTGGACCATCCCGGCCGGCGGTTTTTACGTCTGGCTGCAGCTTCCCGAGGGCATCAACTCCAAGGCGATGCTGCCGCGGGCGGTGTCCTCGCGAGTGGCGTATGTGCCCGGTACGGGCTTTTACGCGGACGGGGGCGGCACCGGCCACCTCCGGCTTTCCTATTGCTTCCCCCCGACCGACCGGATCAGGGAGGGCGTCCGGCGGCTCGCGTCTGTGGTGGAGGCGGAGATCGACCTGTGCGCTACGTTCGGCGCGATGCCCCCACCCGGCCGGACGGGGCCCGAAACTCCTGGTCCCGGCGATTTGTAAACGGTGACTTTATGGTGACGGAACTTGATCATGTCGTAGTGCTCGCGGGCGGTCTGTCTCCCGAGCGTGATGTTTCCCTGCGCTCCGGGCGCCGGGTGCGTGATGCGCTGGAGGAGGCGGGCGTCGACGCGAGGATCGCGGACGCGGACGCGGCGCTGATCCCGGCCCTGCTGGCCGACCCACCGACCGCGGTTTTCCCCGCTATCCACGGAAGCTACGGCGAGGACGGCGCCATCAGGGAGATCCTCGCCCTGGTCGGGGTCCCCTACGTCGGGTCGGTGGCCAGCGCTTGCCGTAGTGCGTTTGACAAGCCCACCGCAAAGGCGCTGGTGGCCGCGGCGGGCATCACGACGCCGGAGTCCGTCACGCTGCCCCGGGAGATCTTCCACGATCTGGGGGCCACCGCTGTCATCGACCGCATCATCGCACGGCTCGGCCTGCCACTCTTCGTCAAGCCCGCGCGGGGCGGCTCGTCGCTCGGCGCCAGCCCGGTGCGCACCGCGGCTGAGCTTCCCACCGCGATCGTGAGCTGCTTCGCCTACGGGGACACGGCGTTCATCGAGCGGTTCATCGAGGGTACGGAGATCGCCGTCAGCGTCGTGGATCTGGGCCACGGACCGTGCGCCCTGCCCGCCGTGGAAATCGTCCCGGCCGCCGGGCAGTACGACTACACGGCCCGGTACACGGCAGGCCAGACCGCGTTCTACACGCCCGCCCGGCTGCCCGATGCCGCGCTGGACGCGGCCGCGAAGGCGGCGACCTGCGCGCATTCCGCCCTGGGTCTTCGCGATATCTCCCGGACCGACCTCATCGTCAGTGAGTCCGGCGAGGTGCACTTCCTGGAGGTCAACGTGTCACCGGGGATGACCGAGACCAGCACGCTGCCAATGGCCCTGGACGCCGCGGGGCATGAGTTCGGGCCGGCGTGCCTGACCTTGCTGCACCTGGCCGCTGCGCGCGGCAGCTGAGCCGCCGCCGGACGGGTCTCTGCGGGCCGGCTCCCCGGGGGCCGGCCTGGTCGCTGCCGCCCGGGCGCTGCGCCTACGTCCGGCCCGCATAGTTTGGTGACCATGGCCGAGCGCAAGAGCTTTGGGAGCGACAACCACGCGGGTGCGCACGAGGCGGTCCTGCGGGCCGTCGTCGCGGCGAACTCCGGTGATGCGGTGGCATACGGAGACGACGAGTGGACCAGCCGCGCGACCGCCGAACTGCGCCGCGCCTTCCGCGTGGCCGGTGATGTCTTTCTGGTCTTCAACGGGAGCGCCGCCAACATCCTCGGGCTGAGCCTGCTGCTGCGGCGGCACGAGGCGATCATCTGCGCGGCGTCGGCGCATATCAACACCGACGAATGCGGCGCAGCGGAGCGTATTCTCGGGACCAAGCTCCTGACGGTCCCGGCACCGGACGGCAAGCTAACGCCCGAGATGATCGCGGAGCAGCTCAGCGCGCGCGGCGACGACCACCGGGCTCAGCCCGGCGCGGTGGCGATCGCCCAGGCCACCGAGCTCGGCACCTGTTACACGCTGCAAGAACTGCGCAGGATCGGGGACTTCTGCCGGGCCAATGATCTGGGCTTGTATATCGACGGCGCCCGGCTGGCCAATGCGGCCGCTTTTCTGGACTGCTCCCTGGCTGATCTAGCCGCGTGTGCCGACGTGCTGAGTTTCGGCGGCACCAAGAACGGTGCGATCGGGGCCGAGGCCGTCATCGTGATACGCGAAGGGCTCGCAGCCGATGCCCGTTACCTGCGCAAGCAGCAGCTCCAGCTCGCGTCGAAGATGCGTTACCTGGCGGCGCAGTTCCTGGCCCTGACGGAGGACGAGCTGTGGCGGCGCAACGCGTTCCACGCGAACGAGATGGCCCGGCGGCTCGCTGACGGCGTGCGTGACGTGCCCGGGGTGGATGTCCGTTTCCCGGTTCAGTCCGATGCGGTCTTCGCCCGGGTGGACCCGCGCTACCTGACGGATCTCCGGCGGGAGTGGTACTTCTACGTCTGGGATGAACAGGCGGCGGTCGTCCGCTGGATGACCGCTTTCGACACGACCGAGGCGGACGTCGACCAGTTCGTGGCCAGCATCCGGAACGTCGCGGGGCAATCCGCCGACGGGTAGCCGGGCCGATGTTTCACGTGGAACAACGACCCGGAGCGGACCGGACGGCCGGTGCTGGCAGGACGGCCGGTGCTGGCAGGACGGCCGGTGCTGGCAGGACGGCCGGTGCTGGCAGGACGGCCGGTGCTGGCAGGACGGCCGGTGCTGGCGGGCGGGGGCGATGCCCAGGCGCGGGGGCGTTCGCTCAGCCCGGGATGGCAGACGAATCCGGCGGCTCCGGACCCGGATCCGGCGACATCGCCTTGACGATGCGATCGAGGTCATCGAGCGAGGCGAACTCGACCGTGATCTTTCCCTTGCGCTGCCCCAGCTCCACCTTGACGCGCGTCTCGAGCGCGTCGGAGAGACGGTCGGCCAGATCCCGCAGGCCCGGGGCGACCGGTTTGGCCCCCTGGCGCCGGCGCGGCCGGGCCTGGTCTTCGTCGCCAACGGCGACGATCTCCTCGACCGCACGAACGGACAGCCCCTCCGCCACGATCCGGTGCGCGAGGCGCTCCTGCGCCTCGGGGCTGTCCAGCGATAGCAGGGCCCGGGCGTGCCCGGCGCTCAGCACCCCGGCCGCAACGCGCTTCTGCACCGCGGGCGGCAGGTTAAGCAGGCGGAGCGTGTTGGAGATGTGCGGGCGCGAACGGCCGATCTGCTGCGCCAGCCGCTCGTGCGTCGCGCCGAAATCATCGAGAAGCTGCTGGTATGCGGCGGCTTCCTCCAGCGGGTCGAGCTGCTGGCGGTGCAGGTTCTCGATCAGGGCGTCGCGCAGGAGGTCGGTGTCGGCAGTTTCCCGGACGATCGCGGGGATCAGCTTGAGCTCGGCGCGCTGACTGGCCCGCCATCGACGCTCGCCCATGATCAGCTCGTAGCGGCCCGGCATCACCTGGCGGACCACGACCGGCTGGAGGAGGCCCACCTCGCGAATGGACGACGCGAGCTCGTCCAGCGCTTCCTCGTCGAACGTTCGCCGTGGCTGACGCGGGTTGGGGGTGATCGAGCCGGTGGCTACTTCTTCGAAGTAGGCACCGGCGATCGGCTGGGCTCCCGTCGCGCCATCGTCGGCGGCCGCGGCGGCCCGCTGATCCGGTGTGAATGCGCTTCGCGTCTCTGCGGCCGACTCGGCCTCGCCCGTCTCCGCCCCGGTCCCCACCGCCGCCGGGATAAGCGCACCGAGTCCCTTGCCGAGCCCGCGCCTCTGCTGAGTCACCGCATCTCCTTGATCCGCACCCATCCAAACCCACTCGCTATCCTGCCAGGTCCGGCGGGCCCGGCAGCATCGAAGCCGGCACGCGGATCGTCCGGCGCGGCCAGCACATCGGTCCCGGCGGCGGCACGGGGAGCGCCACCGGCACCGGCACCGGCACCCGCCACAGCCGCCACGCACAGACGCCACCGGTGGACGCTTGATGGCGGCGGAACCGCCCGCCGGGATCGCCGCTCCCGGCACGCTGGGCCGGTCTTCGCGGGGCTTCCCCATCCGCCCATCCGGGCCTACCGCGGGCCAGGCTCCCGGCCGGCCTTGGTTTCGGCCTCGATTCCAGCCTTGATTCCGGCCGGCCGCACGATACCTGCAGCCAGGAAGAGGGCACGGATGCCGTCCCGTACCCGGTCGTCCCGTGTCCGCCTGATCCACTCCGCGGGTGTGGTCCCGGCCAGCCTCACCAGGGCCGGCACGTCGGCCAGCAGCCCGGTGATCAGCGTGGCCTGGTCGGTCAGGGTACGCGGCTCGCCCGCCTGGTTGACCAGGTGGCCGTGCCGCGACACGTAGACGCTGCATCCGGGTACCGGCTCTCCCGGCCGCAGATGTACGGCGTAGCAAGATGACAAGCGGACGCGATGGTAGTTCGGCTCGGTGGCGTCCAGAGCGCTGAGGGCCTCCGGGTCGAGCCACAGCACCCACATGTCCGACACCGCCGCCGGATCCGACACGGGGGTCGCCGGCACGTACCCGGGCCTGCTGACGTGAGCGGACACCCCCACGGTCATCCCATGGACCTTCACGCCCGTGATCGGTACGACCGGCCGCAGGCCGGCGTTCGCCATCTTGCGGCGGATCTGCGCCGGCGACGCGTTCGAGCCGACCGACAGAACGGGCGTCCGCTGAACGAACGGCGCTGCTCCCCGCCCACGGAGGAAATGGTCGAGCGGCTGGTCCGCTCCCGCCGGGTCACCGGGCCCACCGGGGCCGACGGGGCCGACGGGACCATCAGGAGCGGCTCGCCCGGCCAGCCTGACGCGCCATTGGCCGAGGGCAGCCTCCCGGACGGGCTGGACCTCGAAAACGTCTGAATCGGCGACCAGCACGGCTTTCCGCCGCGGCGGCCGGCCCGGATAGGTCAGCGGGGCCGTGAGCGGGTCCACTCCGCTTCGCCCGGCCACCGAGCTCACCCGCCGTCCTGAGGAAGGTCGCGGGCCGCTGCTCCGGGTGAAGTGAGGACGGTGAGCATCCTGCGCCCCGCGGCGGGCAGGTGACCCGGATCAGCCCGCTACCTTCGGGCTGCGGATGGACAGCTCCCGAGCTGCCTCCACATAGGCCACCGAACCGCTCGACCCAGGGTCGTAGGTGATGACGGACTGCCCGTAGCTCGGTGCCTCGGAAACACGCACACTGCGGGGGATGATCGACTGCAGGACGACCTCCCCGAAGTGCGACCGTACGTCGTCCGCGACCTGGGAGGCAAGCCGGGTACGGCCGTCGTACATGGTCAGCAGGATGGTCGTGACCTGCAGGACCGGGTTCAGGTGGCCCCTGACCAGGTCGACAGTCCGGAGCAGTTGCTCGAGCCCTTCGAGAGCGTAGTACTCACACTGAATCGGGATCAGCACCTCCCGCGCCGCGACCAGGGCGTTCAGGGTCAGCAGGCCGAGCGACGGAGGGCAGTCGATGAGGATGTAATCGAGGCCTGAGGAATCGTAAGCCGCCACGGCCCGGGAAAGCCTGGACTCGCGTGCGACCAGCGGCACCAGCTCGATCTCGGCACCCGCCAGGTCGATGGTCGCCGGGGCACAGTACAGCCCGGGCAAGCCCTCCACGGGCCTCACGATATCAGCGAGCGGCCGGTCCTCCACCAGCATGTTGTAGACCGACAGCGCCCCCACGCGGTGATCGACGTCCAGCGCGGTGGAGGCGTTTCCCTGTGGATCCAGATCGATGACAAGGACGCGTGATCCGTGCTGGGCCAGGCCGGCGGCCAGGTTAACCGCCGTTGTCGTCTTGCCGACCCCGCCCTTCTGGTTGGCGATCGTCATGATCCGGCAACTGGCGGGGCGGGGCCACGACCGGTCGTCCCCGGCGCCGCGCACCCCCACCGCGGCCTCGGCGGCCCGGCCGATCGGAGTGTCCCGCGGATTCTGCGGCACCTCCGGTATCACGACCGAGCCCACGTCGCCCCGGCCCCGGGCCGCCGTTCCCCCGTGCATCGCGTCCTCCACTACGGTCCTGCCTGCGTTCTTGCCTGCGTTCTTGCGGCCGTTCTCGCCCGCGTTCCTGGTCGGCTCATGTGCTACGGGCCCGGCGGGTCCGGCCCGCGGCGCAGTCACCGTTTCACGTGAAACTGCGGCCGACAATGCTCGCTGTACCGCTTGCTTTACCCCGGGTTGCTTTACCCCGGGTTGCTTTGCCCCGGGTGAGCCAATTCCAGTCGGGATATGTGCGCCGTTCACCGCGCCACCTCCTGGAGGGGGAGCGCTAGGGGCCGCCGCCGGGGC
>Ga0181521_10000740_pt1 | contig 40197 bp, 38 predicted proteins | sample PEATcosm2014_Bin_32_FD_119764 | JGI IMG/M metagenome (GOLD analysis project Ga0181521, IMG submission 119764) | Peatland microbial communities from MTU Mesocosm Facility, Houghton, MI, USA - PEATcosm2014_Bin02_60_metaG | ecosystem: Environmental > Terrestrial > Soil > Wetlands > Peat | place...
GCCATTGCGTTTCGTCAGCTTGCGCAGGTCGTCCACCCAGTCCTGCCAGGTCACCGGCGGCTGGTCGGGATCCAACCCGGCGTCCTTGAACGCATCGACGCTGTAATACAGCAGCGGCGTGGAGTTCTGGAACGGCACGCCGTAGACGTGGCCGCCCTCCGTCGCGTTCAGTTTCAGCGCTGGCCAGAATTCGCCCATGAACTGGTCCGGCGTCTGTCCGTCATGGCGGATCAGGTCGTCGAACGCGACCACCTCGTTGTTGATGACGTATTCGCGCACGAAATTGGCGCTCATGAGCACCACCCCCGGCGGACGGCCGGCCTGGATCGCGGCGCGCGTCTTCAGGTTGGTGTCGTCGTAGCTGCCGGTATAGACGGGCGTGACGTGAATGTCCGGGTGCGACTGGTCGAATTGCTCCACCAGCTTCTGCATCTCGGTGGCGAGCTTGCCCTGCACCGGCACGGGAAAGAAGAAATCGATGTCGGTGGCGGCCTGTGCCGCTGGTGCGGACAGCGTGAGCGCGAGCGTGGCGGCGTGGAACAGACGCATGCGGTAACTCCCCTCTATTTTATGCCGGACAAGGTGAAACTGGCGACGAAGCGCCGCTGGAACAGCACGAACGCCAGCAGCAGCGGCGCGGCGACGAAGAAGGTGCCGGCGGCGATGACGCCCCACTCCGAGCCTGCCTCGGCGCCGGAGGTGAACGACGCCAACCCGACCGTCAGCACCTGCGTGGACGGCGACGAGGTCGCCATCAGGGGCCAGAGGAACTCGTTCCAGTGCGCGGTGACGGAGACGATGGCGAACGCTGTCAGCCCGGGACGTGCCAAGGGCAGCAGCACGCGGAAGATGATGGTGGGCACCGAGGCGCCGTCGAGCATCGCCGCCTCCTCATAGTCGCGCGGAATGGTGCGGAAGGTCTGCCGCATCAGGAACACGCCGAACGCCGAGGCGCAATACGGCGCCGCCACTCCGGCGAGCGTGTCGTAGAGATGCAGCGTGATCAGCGTGGTCATGTTCGGCACGATCAGGATCGGCGGCACCAGCATGAGTTGCAGCAGGAAGGCGTGGAACAAGGTGTCCCGGCCACGGAAGCGCAGGCGCGCGAAGGCGTAGCCGGCGAGGCTGACAGTGATGCACTGCACGAGCAGGATGCCGCCGCAGAGCAGGATGGTGTTGAGGTACCAGAGGGGGAAGTGCCCGTCGCTCCAGGCCTCGGCGAAGTTGGCCAGGCTGAACGGGCCGTGCGGGAAGAGCGAGGCGATGTCGGATGCGCCGGCGGCGCCCGGGCGGAGGCTGGCGACCGCCATCCAGGCGAACGGCGTCGCCCAGAGGAGAGCCGCGGCGGTGAGCAGCAGCGGCACGGTGTGAAGAAAGATACTCCCCCTCCCCTTGAGGGCTTGGGCCGCGAAGCGGACCAAGGTTGGGGGGAGGGGTGCTGACATCCGCCGGCCACGGGGGTAAGCACTCCTCCCCCCAACCTTGGTCCGCTTCGCGGCCCAAGCCCTCAAGGGGAGGGGGAGTCTCTCCACCCCATCCCCCTCAGCTTTCATAGTGCGTGCCTCGCTCCAGCGTGCGCAGCGACACCATCGACAGCGCGAACAGGAAGGCCACGCTGACCACCGTTGCCGCCGATGCCAGGCCGATGTCGTAGTTCTGATGCGCCTGCTGGTAGATGTAGAACAGCACCAGGGCGGTGGAGTCGGAGGGGCCTCCCTGCGTCATGACGATGACATGGTCCACCTGGGTCAGCACGTTGAGGACGGCGATGACCAATACGAAGCCGATCGTCGGCATGAGCAGGGGCAACGTGATGCGGAGGAAGCGCTGCCACGCGCCGGCGCCATCGATCTTCGCGGCGTCGATGAAGTCCTGCGGGATGCCGGACAGGCCGGCGAGGAAGAACAGCATGTAGTAGCCGGTGTTCTTCCACACTGTGATGGCGATGATCGAGCCGAGCGCCAGGGAGGGATTGCCCAGCCAGTTGGTTTCCCCGACGCCGAGTTTCCCCAGGTAGTAGTCGAGCAAGCCGGCGCCGGGCAGGAAGATGAAGATGAACAGCGCGGCGGCGGCGACCAGCGGGATCAGCAGCGGCAGGGCGATCAGCGTGCGTAGGATGGTGCTGACGCGGGTGGACTCGCGCAGGCCGAGAGCGAAGGCCAGTGCCAGGGTCAGGCTGGGGACGATCGTGCCGGCGGCATAGAGGACGTTGTTGGTGACGGCGTGGGCGAAGTGCGGGTCGGCGAACAGGCGGGCGTAGTTGCCGATGCCGGGGTGGGCCGCGCCGCCGAAACTGCGGACGGTGAGGGAGGACAGCAGGACCTGGAGCACCGGCCAGTAGGTGAAGGCGAGCAGGAACACGGCCGATGGCGCGAGCAGGGCGGCGGCGAGCAGGGCCGGGCGCACCCGGGCACGGCGTCGCGCGGCGATGGCGGGGCGCGCGATGGCGCCGAAGGTTGTCGTGCTGCTGCTCACTGGGGGCACTGGGTTGTCCGGGCGGGGTGATAGGCGGGGGATGGTGACGGGCGTGTGACAGCGCGGCAACAGTGGGATGACAGATGGGGGGGCGCGTTGGCGTTGCGCAATGCAGCGGACGATGTCACGGAGCGTGGGCAGCCAGGTGCCTGGTTTTTGGACAAAGGTCACCGGGGCCCACGGAGGCAGCCGCAGCCGTCAGACGTTCTTGAAGATGGTCTGAAGCATCGTCTTCAAGGACGCTACCTCGGTTCGCAGATCGTGCATTTCCGCGATCAACTCGACGATGTTGTCTTGAGTGGTCGATTCTGGAACGAAATCTTGATCCTGATCCGTGGTGTTTCCCGGGTTCCCCCCCCCCGCCGCAGCGCCAGGGCCCCGCAGACCCTCGCTACCCCGCCAGCAGGGCCTGCGCGCAGGCGTCCAGGATCGAGTCCGCGTCGATGTCGTACTCCCGGTAGAGGTCCGGGATGTCGCCGCTCTGGCCGAACCGGTCCGGCCCCAGCGGCACCACGCGCTGCCCGCGCACCGCGCCGAGCCAGGCATGCGTCGCCGGATGCCCGTCCAGCACCGTCACCAGCGCTGCCCCGCGCGCCAGCGGCGCCAGCACATGCTCCACATGCGCCACCGCCCCAGGGTCGCCGCGACGCCGCGCCCGCATCGCCGCCAGCCACCCCGCATGCAGCCGGTCGGGCGAGGTGATCGCCAGCAGCCCTGCCCCCGGCTCTTCCGCGGCCACCTCGGCGAACGCGGCAAGAGCCTCCGGCGCCACCGGCCCCTGGTAGGCCAGAGCGATCCGCGCGCCCTCGGCCGGCGGCACCACCCAATGCGCCCCGGCGATCACCGCCGCCCCATCCAGCTCCCGCGCGGGCTGGTCGATCGCCCGCGTGGACAGCCGCAGCCACACCGAGGACCCCTCCGGCCGCTGCATGAACGAAAAAGCGTGCCGCAGCAGGATCGCCAACTCATCCACATGGGCGGGTTCGAAGGCCGCCAGCCGGTCGGCGGCCATGCCGATCAGCGGCGTGTTGACCGACTGGTGCTGGCCGCCTTCCGGTGCCAATGTCAGTCCAGAAGGCGTTGAAACTAAAATAAACCTGGCGTCCTGATAGCAGGCGTAGATGAGCGCGTCCAAGCCGCGGTTGACGAACGGATCGTACACCGTGCCGATCGGCAACACCCGGGCCCCGGTCATCCCCGGCGCCAGCCCCGCCGCCCCCAGGAGCAGAAACAGGTTTTGCTCCGCGATGCCCAACTCGATGTGCTGGCCCTTCGGCGACATGCCCCAGCGCTGGGCGGAGGCCAGCTTGGCATCCCGAAAGACGTCGTTGCGGGTGTGCCGGTCGAAGATGCCGCGCCGGTTCACCCACGGCCCCAGATTGGTGGACACGGTCACGTCCGGCGAGGTGGTCAGGATATGCGCTGCCAGGTCCTTCAGCTCGCCCTGGCCGCGGCCGATCTCGGCCAGGATGTCGCCGAACCCGCCCTGGGTGGAGACTTTTCTGCCCGCCACCCGAGGCATCGGCAGCGCCGCCGGCACCGCCACGAACGGCGCGGTCAGCGTGCGCCCCTCCGGCGTCAGCGTGGCGGCGAACGGGCAGGCGTCCAGGAACGCCGCCAACTCGGCCTCCGGCACGTCCAGACCCTCGAACCGGTCCCACTCATGCCCCGGCCGGATCCGCATCTGCGCGCGGAACTCCTCCATCTGCTCTTTGGTCATCAGGCCGGCGTGGTTGTCCTTGTGGCCGGCGAAGGGCAGCCCCATGCCCTTGATCGTGTAGGCGATGAAGCAGGTCGGCTGGTCGCCGTCGGCCTCGGCGGCGCGCAGGGTGTCGATCACCGTCTCGATGTCGTGGCCGCCGAGATTGGTCATCAGCGCGCCCAGGTCGTCGTCCGACAGCCCGTCGACGATGCGCCGCACGCCCTGGGAGCGGCCCAGATCCGCCAGCACCGCCTGCCGCCAGGCCGCGCCGCCCTGGAAGGTCAGCGCCGCGTAGAGCGAGTTGGGGCAGTCGTCGATCCAGCGCCGAAGCGCCTCGCCGCCGTCGCGGGCGAAGGCGGCCTCCAGCTTGCGGCCGTATTTGATCGTGACGCAGTTCCAGCCCATGTCGCGGAACAGCCCCTCGATGCGGCCGAACAGCCGGTCGGGGACAACAGAATCAAGGCTTTGGCGGTTATAGTCGACGATCCACCACAGGTTGCGGACGTCGTGTTTCCAGCCCTCCAGCAGCGCCTCGTAGATGTTGCCCTCGTCCAGTTCGGCGTCGCCGGCGATGGCGATGTGGCGGCCGGGCGGCAGGTCGGTGCGGCCGAGCCCGTGCAAGCGCACGTAGTCCGCCATCAGCGCGGCGAAGGTGGTCATCGCCACGCCCAGGCCGACGGAGCCGGTGGAGAAATCCACCTCCGGCCCGTCCTTGACCCGCGACGGATACGGCTGGGCGCCGCCGAGCGCCCGCAGGCCGGCCATCTTGTCAATGTTTTGCCGGCCGAACAGGTAGTTCATCGCGTGGAACACCGGCCCGGCATGCGGCTTCACCGCGATGCGGTCCTGCGGCCGGGCGACCTCGAAATACAGCGCCGTCATGATCGAGATGACCGACGCGCAGGACGCCTGGTGCCCGCCCACTTTCAGCCCGTCCCGGTTCGGCCGGATATGGTTGGCGTTGTGGATCATCCACGCCGACAGCCACAGCAGCTTGCGTTCGAGCTGCCGGAGGATGTGCACATGCCGCGTATCGGCGGGCGCGGGTGGAGCGAGCGTGCTGATCGGCGTATCCATGGACGTTCCAGCCTCCCGGGGGCAGACCGGCGGGAGCATAACCGGTCGGCGGCGTTCGCGCATCCGGATCGAAGGGAGGAGCGCAGGTATGGACCACTTGCAGCGCGTGCAGCAGGCGTTCACCCGACAGGCCAGCCAGTTTGCCACCGCCGCGGCGGTCACCCACCGCGACCTTGTCCAGCGCTTCACCGATGCGGTGCCGGCGGACGCCGGCGCGGTCGTGCTCGACGTGGCGTGCGGCCCGGGCATTATCACCGCCGCCCTGGCGCCGCGGGCACGGGAGGTGGTCGCCTTCGACCTGACCCCCGAAATGCTGGCCAAGGCCCGCCAGCGCTGCGCCGCGGCGGGCCTGACCAATGTCAGCTTCCGCGAGGGCAGCGCCACCGACCTGCCGTTCCCCGACGCCAGCTTCGACGCGGTGGTGACGCGGCTGTCGATCCATCACTTCCAGGCGCCGCACCGGCCGCTGGCCGAGATGGCCCGCGTGCTGAAGCCCGGCGGCGCGCTGGTGGTCGCCGACGTGGTCAGTTCCGAGGCGCCGGAGGAATCCGCGTTGCACAACGCGATCGAGATCCTGCGCGACCCGTCGCACGTGCGGATGCTGCCGGCCTCCGAACTGGCCGCGCTGATCGAGGACGCCGGCCTGAGTATCGAGCGCCGGACAACCTGGGACGAGACCCGCGAATTCGAGGAGTGGGTGCGCATCGTCGATGATCCCGAGCGTGTGGCACCCGTGCGGGTGGTGGTGCGAACTCTGGCAGGCCTCGGCCAGCACGCCGGCACGGGACTTTCCCTCGCGGACGGCAAGATCGTGTTCTTCCACCGCTGGGTCCTCATCGTCGCACGCAAAGCGGGATAAGTGGTCCACCAGCCAATGTTTCGGCCGGTGTCCCGACAGCCCGTGTCATTGCGAGGAGCGAAGCGACGCGGCAATCCCCCGCGTGCTGAGCCGCGCGAGAACGCGCCAGGTCGACGCTACGGGCCCCTGCGCGGAGTTTCCCGAAAGCGGACTCGGGCAAGTCGAACAGAGCGCGAGGCTCTGGAAGGCAGCCGCAGTGTCTGGCCGGCAGGGTGCCGTTCCGGTGCTGATTGACAGTCAGTGATGCGGCACCCCGGCGCCGACGAATTTCGATGTGCGGGACGCAGTGCTGATAGTATAAGTGATGTAAGGGCAGATCGACCAGGGCGTGAGGCCGGGCGTACCGCGGTTGGTGTCGTACCGCGGTTGGTTGACAAGCTATCCAAGTACGCTCAGCCTTTTCCGGCTGCCAAACGATGCCGCATGGTGGCGCTGTTAGCTGAAGTGGGTTCGGCTCAGTAAACCATATGGCGTGTGCGGCCAATGTTCCGCGCCCCCGATCGGAGGAAGAAATCCATGCTGACACGGGATATCGCTATCAAGCCGATCAGCGGTGCATTGGGCGCCGTCATCGAAGGCGTGACGCTGGGCAGCGGACTCGACAACTACACGGTGGAGACCATACATCGCGCGCTGCTTGACCATTGCGTAATTTTCTTCCGCGACCAAACGATGACTCCCGAACAGCATATCGCGTTCGCCCGGCGGTTCGGCACGCTGAATGTGCATGACTACGTCAAGGCGATGGACGGCCATCCGGAGATCATCGTCGTTGCCAAAAACGAAAACGACACCAAGAATTTCGGTGGCGGCTGGCATTCCGACGTCACCTATTTGGAGGAACCGGCGCTCGGCTCGATCCTGTACTGCCTCGAGGCGCCCGCCTATGGCGGCGACACGCTGTTCGCCAATCAGTACATGGCCTACGACGCGCTGTCGCCGGGCATGAAGCGCATGCTGGATGGACTGCAGGCGATCCACACGGCGCGGGATGTCTATGGGCCGCGGGGCCGCGCCTCGGCGACGTACTCGAAAGAGCTGACCGCCATGGAGATCTACGCCAGCACCGAGGCGGAGAAGGAGGTCGCCCATCCGGTGGTGCGCACACATCCGGAAACCGGGCGCAAGTGCTTGTATGTGAACCCGGGCTTCACCGTGCGGTTCCAGGATATGACGGCGGAGGAAAGCCTGCCGCTGCTGGAATACCTCTGGGCGCACTGCACGAAACCGGAATTTACCTGCCGCTTCCGGTGGGAGCGCGGCTCGGTGGCATTCTGGGATAATCGTGCGCTGCAGCATTATGCGCTGAACGATTACCATGGACAGCGACGGGTCATGCACCGAGTGACGGTCAACGGCGATCGTCCCGTTTGATCGCTCCCGCGGCGCACAACGATAAGGCGCGGCCGGTCATGGAAACCGGCCGCCATAAGGAGGTCCGGATGATGCGCATAACCTCGCTGTGCAGCCTGATGCTGGTTTTCGCGCTGGTCACCGCCCGCGCGGCGGAGCCGTTGCCGGTGGTGGTCGGGGTGCAGACCGACGCCGACTGGCTGACCATCGCCGCGCAGAAATTCCACATCTTCGAAAAGGCCGGCCTCGCGCCGACCTACATCAAGTTCGCCGCCGGTGCGCCGATGATGGCGGCGGCACAAAGCGGCAGCATCGACGTGGCGACCCCCGGCCTGGTGCCGTTCCTCGCCGGGGTCGGCGCGGGAATTCCATGGGTGGCGATCGGCATCGATACCTACGGGCCGGAAGGCGAGGGCTTCATTGTCCGCGACGATTCCGGCATCAAGACGCTGGCCGACCTGAAGGATAAGAAAATCGGCTACTTCCGTTCCTCCACCGCGCATTACGGCCTCTGGAGCGCGCTGCAACAGAACCACATCCAGGACGACCAGGTCACACTGCTGTCGATGGCACCCGTGCAGCAGGTCGCCGCCATGCGTGCCGGGCAGATCGACGCGGCAGAGGTATGGGAGCCCTGGATGCACACCATGGTCGCCGATGCGCACGGCAAACTGCTGGCGACCGAGGCCGACATCCACGTGACGACCGCCGCGGGGCTCTTCGCGGTGCGCCGCGATTGGCTCAACGCGCATCGCGAGACCGCCGTGCGCGTGCTGCGGGCGATCCTCCTGGCGGCCGCTGACGTGAAGAAGGATCCTCAGCCGGTCATCGAACAGTTCGCCAAGGACACCGGCATCACGCCGGCCTGGTCGGCCGACGTGTTCAAGGAGGCGCCGCCGGAGGAGCCCGCCCGCTGGACCGACCCGAGCTATCCCGGCCTGACGCTGCTGCCGGACGGCCGTTTGCAAAAAGCGCTGGAGGGCCTGGCGTCGTTCATGTTGCAGCAGCACATCGTTCAGCAGCCGCTCGACCTGAAGAACGTGATCGATGCCTCGGTGATCACCGAGGCAGTGAAGGCGGAGCAAGCCAGGTGAGCGACGCCGCCTCCCGCGCTGGAGAGCGTCGCGCCGCGGTCGCACCGCTCAAGACGCACGCTGTGTCCGCCGCGCCGGCCGTGCCGGGCCGGTGGGACAGGCTGCGCTATCCGGCGATCAGCGTGCTCTCGGTGACAACGCTGCTGACGCTCTGGGCGGTGATCGCCAACGTCTTCCACACTTCGCCGATGGTGCTGCCGTCGCCGCAGGCCATGGCAGAGCACCTGCGCGACCTGCTGGCCGAGGGCTATGCCGGCAAGCCGTTGTGGTATCACATCCTCGCCAGCCTGTTTCGTACACTGACCGGCTTCTTCCTGGGTATCGGCGTGGCGATTCCGATTGGCCTCTGGATCGGCTACAGCCGGACGATGAACGCGGTATGCATGCCGATCCTCGGCTTCATCCGGCCGATCCCGCCGATTGCGTTCATCCCCCTGGTGATCCTGTATTTTGGCATCGGCGAAGTATCGAAGATCCTGCTGATCTTTGCTGCGTCGTTCAACTTCACTGTGCTGGCCAGCGCTGCCGGCATGCGATCCGTGCCGGAACAACTGATCCGTGCCGGCACCAATCTCGGCCTGAGCAAGCGGCAGTTGTTCGCCAGCGTGATGCTGCCCGCGGCGATGCCGCAGATCTTCACCGGCATCAAGACCTCGATCGCGGTGAGCTGGGCCGTGGTGGTTGCGGCGGAACTGATCGCCGCCCAGGCGGGGCTTGGTTTCATTATCGAGGACGCCGGTACGTTCTTCCGCACGCCGGAAGTGCTCATCGGCGTCGCCATCATCGGCGCGATCGGCCTGTTGTTCGAGATCATCGTCACCATGATCGAGGGCCGCGTACTGCACTGGCAGGGTAAAGGCTGACCAGAATGGGCAAGATCTGGGTCGATGGTGTTTCCAAGTTGTACGCCGACCGATCCGGCGGCACGCTGCGCGCGCTGGACGAGGTGAATCTGTCGATCGCGGAAGGCGAGATCGTTTGCCTGGTCGGCCCCAGTGGCTGCGGCAAGAGCACGCTGCTGAACCTGCTGGCCGGCTTCGACACGCCGTCCACCGGCCGCATCCTGATGGATGATGCACTGCTGGCGGGCGCCGGACCGGACCGCAGTGTGGTGTTTCAAAGCCCGTCGCTGTTTCCTTGGATGACGGTGCTGGAAAACGTCACCTTCGGCCCACGCAAGCGCGGCGTGACGCGCGGCGAATACGAGCCCGAATCGCATCGCATGTTGCAGGCGGTCGGGCTGAACAACTTCTTCCACCACTATCCTTACGAATTATCGGGCGGCATGCGGCAGCGCGTGCAAATCGCCCGGGCTCTGGTGAACCGGCCGCAGGTGCTGCTGATGGACGAGCCGTTCGCCTCGCTTGATTTCCAGAACCGGCTGGCGATGCAGGAATTGCTGCTGCAGTTGTGGGAGCAAGTGCGCTCCACCATCTTCTTCATCACCCACGACGTTGAGGAAGCGATCTTCCTGGGTGACCGCGTGCACGTGATGACGGCGTCCCCGGGACGGATCAAAGCCAGCATCGAGGTGCCGTTCGCAAAGCCGCGCGCGATCGAGGTGGTGACCACGCCACGTTTCGTCGAACTGAAGGATCAAGTCCTACGGCTGATCCGCGACGAATTCGCCCGTAGCGACCGCGCCGCCGCGGAACGGCAGGCGGGGCGGGCGGCGTGAGCGACGACGGTTCCGGTCATAACGGCGGCATGAATGGCCGGGACAAGGCCGGCCATGACTCGAACAGGAGGTAGCGATGGACGTCGCAATCCCGCAACCGGTCGTGTGGTCGCAGCCGATCGAGGACGCCAGCGCCTGGCGCGCGGCCAATTTCGCCCGCGATTTTAGCTGGATCGTCACCTGGTCGGACGCCGATCTTACCGAACTGGAGGCGGCACTGCGGCATGCGTGCCGGTTGGGGATGACCGCGGAGACGGTGACGCGGGATGGCTTCCCGCTGCCGACGCTCGCGCCGCGTTTGGCCGCACTTCGACACGAACTGGAATACGGCCGCGGCTTCGCCTTGTTGCGGGGCATTCGGCTGGACAGATACAACGACGCCGATGCCGGCCTGCTGTTCCGCGGTATCGGCTGTCATTTCGGCGAGGTCGTGGCCCAGAACGCCAAGGGCGACGTGCTTGGGCATGTGCGTGACCTCGGCTATGACGACTATCGCGGCCGAGGCGATGTGCGTGGCTACCAGACCCGCGCTCGGTTGGAGTTCCATACCGATGTGGTCGATATCGTTGGCCTGATGTGCCTGCGCGCGGCGCGCGAGGGCGGCCACAGCCTGATTGTCAGCTCCACCACAGTGCACAACGAAATGCTACGCGAGGCCCCGCTGCTGCTGGGGCTTCTCTACGGCAACTTCCTGTTCGATCGGCGTGGCGAAGAGGTGGACGGCGAGAACCCGTATTTCATCAGTCCGGTATATTCGCTGCATCAGGGATATCTGAGCTGCCGCCCAGCGGTGATCGAATACATTTATTCTGCCGAGCCGAAGACCGGCATTCCACTGAGCGGCGCCCAACGCACCGCGCTGGAGACCTTTATCGGCCATGCATTGCGCCCTGAACTGCAACTCGGCATGGACCTCGAGCCGGGTGATATCCAACTACTGAACAACAGTGTCATTCTGCACGCGCGCACCGGTTTCGTGGACCATGAGGAACCGGAGCGCCGGCGGCATTTGCTGCGGCTGTGGCTGAATGTCGAGAGCGGCCGGCCGGTCGACCCCCTTGCCTACCCCTACCGCCGCGGCGTCCCAACCGGTCGCGCCCGTTCTGCCGTGCACAATACATGAGGGATTGCCCACCAGGCGGCGGCACGCGGGGTGCTCAGAGCAGCCACCGAGGATCGATGATCCAGGTGTCGAATCCTGCCGGTGTCGGTTCTTATGCCTGAACGACCGGGGCCAGAGCATGGCCGGCCCCGCCGTACTGATTCGTGCCGACCGCAAATTCCCGTTTGCAAAGCCTGACACGGCATTCCGATCGACCGCTCCGGCGGGTCCCCGCATGACGAGTGACCCGGTGCACTAACGAGAAACAGACTTGCTCCCGACAACCTCAGCCACGCTCGGCCGCTCGCCGGGCGCGCATGGCGTCCTCCCAGTTCCGGCCATCGAAGAAGCGCGACGGATGCAGCGCCGCGGCATCGACATCGTCCAGGCATCGGGCGTTGACGCTGACCTTGTCGGGGTCGGAGCGCGGCACGTAGAACGCATGGATACCGCAATGCCGGCAGAATGTGTGCTTCGCGACGTGGGTGCCGAACTGATAGGTCGTCAGCGCATCCTCGCCCTGCAACAAGCTGAACCGGTCCAGCGGCACGACCAGATGCAGGATGCCCTTCTTGGTGCAAATCGAGCAATTGCACTCGGATACCTGCGCCAGGTCGGCCTGCACGCGCAGGCGCACCCGGCCGCAATGGCAGCCCCCCTCATAGGTTTCCAGCATCGACTGCTCCCCCTCGAACGGCTGCGGACGCTATCACGCGTCCCGCACCATGCCCACCGGTTCGCAGTGCATTGGCGATGGACCGACTCGGCGCAGCCTTGGCACGCTTGGGCAAATCCAGCAGCGAATCGGTGGTGGTCACGGGAGCCAGCAACCTCGCGGCGCGGCGCGCCGCAAAAGCCAATCGCCGCAAGGCGATCGTGGCCCAGAAGCGCAAGGCCGAGGCGGCGGGAAGCACGCCGGCCGGCCAGGTGGCCCGTGCCGCGGCGTTGCCGGTCCGCGATTGTCTGTGCACCGAGAACCTGTTCGAGATCGGCATGGGGACGCTGACTCTCGCACGCGGGAGTACGGCCGGTTCTGTCGTCGTCGGCGCTTGTCTACTCGATACGTTCTGCCGCGGCGTCAAGGACGTCATGATCCGCACGATGAGCGGAGAAGAATTCGAGGCCTACGTCGACAAGCTGGATGATGCGACGCCGCTGGTGCCGGTCGATCCCGGCCACGCGCGCAAGCTGTTGCGCGACCTGACCCGGTGGTCCGGTTCGCTGGGCTTCCAGCCGCACCGCGACTTCGCGACGGTGGAGCGGCTGTTCGGCGACGTAGATCCGCAAGCCTGCGATACCACCTTCGAATTCGGAATGAATGGCAAGCCCCTCTACACGTCCGGCCCGGGGGAAGCATCCGCAGCTTCCCGTCGGGACGTGGAGCAATTGCGCGCGCAGCTTGGTCCGGATGGTTTCCATTACATGGTGGCGGTGTAGTTACACCAACCACCCTTGCGATTGACCAACCGTCAGCCACTCTCGTCATGGTGGGCGCGGGGCGGCAAGGTTCATCCCCAGCCGCGTGCCAACTTGCGCACCGTCGTGGAGGCGTTGCGCCTGGCCTCGCCGGCATAGTCCTCGTGCCACTCCTCGATCTTCGCCGGATCGTAGAGGTAGTTCACCATCAGCGTGGCGCTCTCCTTGGCGCCCTTCTCCGACGTGTCGCCCAGCATGTTGATGCGCTCGACGCGCGCCCCGTTGGACAGGTGGAAATGCGCCACCGGATCGCGCGCCCGCCGCTGGTTCGCCGGCGCACTCTCGGCCAGCAGATAGCGGGCGCACAGCCGTACCAGCACCGGCTCGGCGGTCTTGCGCAATCCGACCTCGCGCCACCAGCCGCGCCTGGCCAGGATCGCCGCCAGCGACGCCGCACCGGTCTCCGCCGGCATCGCCGAACCCAGGCTCGCCGCTTCGTCCGCCGACAGCAGTTCCTGCGCATCCCCCGCCAGCTTCTCGTCGAGCCAGCGACGGAAGCCGGGAATCGGCGACAGCGTCGCGAAGGTCTTCAGGTTGCGAAATTCGGCCGACAGCACCTCCACCACGCGCTTGATCAGGAAATTGCCGAAGCTGATGCCGGACAGCCCCTGCTGGCAGTTGCTGATCGAGTAGAAGATCGCGGTGTCGGCCTGACGCGGGTCCTGCACCGGCGCCTTTTCGTCGAGCAGCCCTTGGACGCTGCCCGCCAGCCCTTTCACCAGCGCGACCTCGACGAAGATCAGCGGCTCGCCCGGCATGCGCGGATGGAAGAACGCGTAGCAGCGGCGGTCTGAATCCAAACGATTCTTCAGGTCGCGCCAGGAGCGGATCGCATGCACCGCCTCGTAATCGACCAGCTTTTCCAGCAGCGCCGCGGGGCTGTTCCAGTCGATGCGCGCCAACTCGAGAAAACCGATGTCGAACCAGGCGGAGAGCAATCCGCGCAGGTCGGCTTCCAGGGCGGCGAGCAGCCGGTCGTCCTTGCGGATCGCCAGCAGGAAGGCGCGGAGATCCACCAGGAACTTGCGGCCGTCCGGGATCGAGGTGAACTGCGTCAGCAGCTTCAGCCGCGGTGGCTCGAGTGCCTGGCGCAACTCGGCGGTCGCAACGGCGCGCTCGGCCGGGTCGGTGGCCTTTTGCACGTCGGCATAGGCTTGGGCGACGGCGTCGGCGTCGGAATCGAACCCGGCCAGCGTGCGCAGGAAGTGCTTGCGGCCCGCCTCGTCCAGCCCCTGGTAGGTCTGCGCCAGCTTGGCCGCGCGATTGCGCGCGCTGACCTCGCCGCCGCGCCCGTGCAGGCAGGCGCGCATCTGCGCCTCGAGCGGCTCGTCCGGCTCGCCGGCCACGCTCGACGCCATGTCGCGCCAGACGGTGGTGATCCGGCGGATCGCGCGATCCAGCAAGCCGAGTTCGGCGGCGTCGCTCATTCAGGCACTCCGTTGCGGCGGGCCGATGATAGCCCGGGCGTGGCGAATTTGGGCGGGTTCATCGTTGCTGCAAACGCACCAGTCAGTGCGGGTATCAGGTCCTCGGCCACCATGCCCGGCCCGGCCAGCACGGCGGCGCGGCCGTGCAGCCATGCGCCGGCCGCGGCGGCTTCCCAGGCCGGCATGCCCTGACCGAGCAAGCCGGCGATGATCCCGGCGAGCACGTCCCCGGCGCCGGCGGTCGCGAGCCAGGGCGGGGCCGAGGCGTTGATGGCCGCCCGCCCGTCCGGTGCCGCGACGATCGTGTCAGCGCCCTTCAGCAGTACGACCGCGCCGGTGCGTGAAGCGGCGACGCGTGCGGCCGCGAGCCGGTCGCCGGCCGGGCCGAACACGCGGGCGAATTCTCCCGCATGGGGCGTGAGCACCGCGGCGCCACGGAACGCGTCGGGGTCGCCCGCGAAGGCGGAGAAGGCGTCGGCGTCCGCCACCACCGTGCGCTGCGCCGCGATCAGCACCGGCAGGGCGGAGCGCGCGGTGTCGGCGCCGAGCCCCGGGCCGCAGACCCAGACATGACGGCGCGGGTCCTGCAACAGCTCGGCCAGCGGTGCCTCGTTGACCAACAGGCCCGGCGAGCCGGCGCGATACACGTCGCCGCCGCCGCGCGCGGCAATGGTCACCATGCCGGCCCCGGCGCGGCGCGCCGCATCGGCAGCGAGCCGCGCCGCACCGGTCATCGCGGCACTGCCCAGCACCGTGACATGACCACGCGCGTATTTGTGTGCCTCGGGGTCCAGGCGCGGCAGCGGCCAGAGTTCCGGCAGGTTGGCGAACGTCCTCGGCCGCACCTGGTCGAGCGCCGCGACCGGCATGCCGATATCGGCCAGCACGATCGCGCCGCAGCGTTCGCGGCCGGGCAGCAGCAGATGGCCCGGCTTCAACCGGAAGAAGGTGACCGTCAACGCGGCCTGCGGGGCGAAGCCGCGAACCGCCCCGGTGGCGCCATCCAGGCCGCTCGGCACATCCACCGCGACCACACGCTGCGAGGCACGCAGCGTGTCCGCCACCAGCCCATCGACATCGCGCGCCAGTCCGGCGCCGAACACCGCGTCGATCACCAGCCCGGCGCGGGCTGCCTCGGCCGGGACGAACCGCGCGGCCGGGCCGTGCCATTGCGCCGCCGCCCAGGCGGCGTCGGACCCGGCGCGCGGCGGCGCCAGCGCTGCGACCGCGATCGGCCAGCCCTGCTCGGCCAGCAGGCGTGCCGCGACGTAGCCGTCGCCACCGTTATTGCCGGGCCCGCACAGCACCAGCGTGCGACACGGCCGGAAGCGGGCTTGCACGGCGCGGGCAACGGCGCGGCCGGCGTTCGCCATCAGCACGGGACCGGGCACGCCGAGGCCGGGCGAGGCGGCGTCGGCGCGCGCCATCTCCTGCGGCGCCAACAGCTCGGGGCGGCCGGCGAGCGTGTGCAGCCAGGCGGTGTCGAAGCTCATGGCGGTCTGTCCGATGCGAGCCGGCGGACTCTGCGCGGGTAACGGGGGTTGCTCAATAGAAGAACCTCTCCCGCGAAGAGCAATCGCATTTGGGATCCTGCACTGCTGTGCGGCGCAATCCCCCCGCAGGCAAGCGAGGTGTTCCTTTTAGAACACGATCAGCCGGTCCACGTCCCTGCCCCGCTCGGCCGGCGCCTCGAAGTCCAGCGCCGGCCCCACCGGCACGATTCCGGTCGGATTGATCCGCTTGTGGCTCATGTAATAGTGCCGCTTGATGTGCAGAAAATTCACCGTCGGCGCTACGCCCGGCAGTTGGTAGATATCCCGCGTGTAGGCCCATAGATTACGGTAATCCATGATGCGCCTGATGTTGCACTTGAAGTGTCCATGATAGACGACATCGAACCGCACCAACGTGGTGAACAGCCGGATATCCGCCTCGGTCAAATTGTCGTTCAGCAGAAAACGCGATTGGCCGAGCCGCTCCTCCAGCCAGTCCAATGTGTCGAACAACGGCGTGACCGCCTCCTCATAGGCCGCTTGCGTCGTGGCGAAACCTGCCTTGTACACGCCGTTGTTCAGCGTGTCGTAAACCCGCGCGTTCACCGCGTCGATCTCCTCCCGCTTGTCCTTCGGGTAGAAATCGCCCGGCTTCGACCCCACCGCATCGAACGCCGTGTTGAACATGCGGATGATCTCGGAGGATTCATTATTGACGATGGTTTGCGTGTGCTTGTCCCACAGCACCGGCACCGTGGCGCGGCCCGAATAGCTCGGATCGGCGCGGGAGTAGAGCTCGTGCAGGTAGCGGCTGTTGAACAGCGGATCGGGTATCACCCCCTCGCCCTGCGCGAACGTCCACCCGTGCTCCGCCATCAGCCAATGCGTTACCGAAACCGGCACGATTTGCTCCAGGCCCTTCAACGCCCGGACGATCAGCGTGCGATGCGCCCAGGGGCAGGCCAGCGACACGTACAGGTGATAACGCCCGGCGGAGGCCGCGAAACCGTCATGCCCGGTCGGCCCGGGGCGGCCGTCCGGCGTCACCCAGTTGCGGAACGCGGTGTCCTGCCGCTCGAACCGGCCGCTCGTGGCGCCGGCCTTCGCCGCATCCGGATCCTGTTCGTGCCAGACCCCGTCGATCAGCAGTCCCATCGTATTCCTCACGTTGTTGCCGAACCGGCGATATCCCGGCCGCCGCCGGTGCCTCGGACGCCGTCAACGCAGCGCAGCGAGGTCCGATGGCATCGCCCGGCCGGCGATTTCGGTGACCAGCTTGCGGGTCATCGCCTCGCCGAAGCTGTGAAAGTCGTGCACCTCGAGCACGAAACTGCCCGGCCCGCCAGTGACGTTCTCCCGATAATAGTTGGGCAGCCCGCCCGGCGGCTGCACATGCGCGAACGTCCAGGACACCGGATGGTCGTTGATGATCGCCAGGCCGTTGATGGTGATGCCGGCTTTCAGCGCATCGTCGCGCGCCTCGGTGATCTCGCGTCCGGCATTGTTGGTGCCGTCGCCGCAGACGTCGATCACCCGGCGTGGCGCGTTCAGCCCGCTCTCGGCCAGCAACTGCACGCCGCGATCGACCCCGGAGCTGATCGCCGTGCGGCCCCAGAAGGAACGCGGCGCGGCCGACAGCTTATCGACGAAAGCCTGTGCCGACGCCTTGTCGCGGATCACCGTCCAGTCCAGCACCGTGCGCACTTCGAAGCTGCTGGCGAACTCGACATAGGCGACGCCGATCGCGCCGGTCATCCCCCCCTGGATGGCATTGAGCACGGCCTGGCTGGTGAAGGCGGTCGCGTAGCCTTGCTTCTCCAGGATGAACTCGCTGTCGTCGATGCTGCGTGAGACGTCCGAGACCAGCACGAGCGCCACGTCCACGTCGTCGGCGGCACGGGCCGCCGGCGTGGCCAAAAGAGACGCCAGGAGCAGCGGGACTATCCAACGCATCAGCGGAACCTGAACCGGTTGCGGCAGCTTATCATGCAACGCGGCAGCGGCGAGCCGTCAAAGAAAATCCGCGCGTACGTCGGGACGCAGGGTGGGAGCAAGTGACTCCCCCTCCCCTTTCGGGAGGGGGTTGGGGGAGGGGTGCGTACAACCACCGACGGTGCTTGTGGGCACCCCTCCCCCCAACCCCCTCCCTCAAGGGGAGGGGGAGAACGTCGTCTGTTACTGGCTCGCCCAGATGATGCGGTGCACCCAGGCCACTTCCGTCAGGTCGAAGCTATAGTCCGGATGCGCCGGGTTGAGGCTCTTGAGCTCAACGCGCCGAGCCGAGCGGCGGGTGAGCTGCTTGGCCATGACCTCGCCCTTGTTGGTGCGGATCACGACACGGTCACCGCGCCGGATCGGCGCGGACGGCGAGACGATGACCATGTCGCCGTCGCGATACACCGGCTCCATCGAATCGCCGCTGATCTCCAGGGCGTAGGCGTTGGGATCGGCGATCTCCGGCAGGCTCACCTCGTCCCAGCCGCCACCGACGGGGAAACCGCCGTCGTCGAAATAGCCCTCGCCGCCGGCCTGCGCGAGGCCGATCAGCGGCACCCGACGCGCGGGCCGCGCCAGGTTGGACGCCAGCGTGCGCGCGCCGGACACCAGGGAGGTGAAGGCTTCCAGGCTGGCACCGGTCGCGTTCAGCACCTTGGCGACACTCTCGGTGCTGGGCCAGCGGTTCCGCCCGTCGGGCATGCACCGCTTCGACCGGTTGAAGGTCGTCGGGTCGAGCCCGGCGCGCTTGGCCAGGCCCGAGGCCGACAGGCCGTTTTCCGCGGCGAGCGTGTCGATCGCCCGCCAGATATCCTCATGCTTCATCGTCGCCATCCTACATCCGCGGATGCCGGGCGCGCGGCAGTCCGCTGTCCTTCCCCGGCTCAGTGGTGCGGGGAGGCTGTTGCGAAGGGGCGCGGTGCCGGCGCGGCCGAATCGGCTGCACGCAGAGTCTTATAGGATTCCACGCCAAAGGGAATAGGAAAAAATCGCGTTGCCTCTTGCAATCGTATGCAACCTGTGGTTTTATGTTCTTGTTCTGTTCATCTCATACGTGCTTCCAGGAAGGAGACCTCTGCCATGGCTGCCGCCGCGCTTTGCATGCTGCCTGCCGCCCCGCCGCCCGCCACCCGCGCGAGGCAAACCACCCAGCCGTTCCGCAACGCGGAGGAGGCATGGTTCTGGACCATGGCGGCGCTGATGGCGCGGCGCGACGGCGCGCGCTACACCGCCAATCAGGGCCGCGTGCAACGGCCGTGCGAACCTGACGACGTGGTCAAGTGCCTGGACACGCTATACCGCCGGCGGCGCATCGATCTGGTCCATGCGCGCATCCTGCGCATCTGGGGCGAGCGGCAGAGCGCGCCGAACCCGGCCTATGCCAGCGAGCGTTGCGACTGGCGGTTGTGGCGTGAGGCGATGGACCGGCTGGAGTGGCCGCTGCGCGTCAAGGGCATCGTTGCCTGATTTTTTTGACCGATCCGGAATATTTTCCTTGACAACGCTTCGCCCCCGCCATTAGAACCCTCGCATCAACGGGCCAGGTGCGCCCGTTGCCAGGGTCTCCCCGAAACCTTCCCGAGCCGTTGCCCCCCCCTGGGCAGCGGCTTTTTCTTTGGCAAAAAAGGAACACCGCCATGGCCTTCGCCATTCGCAATCTGTCCGTGCTTGCCTATGCCAACGGATTCACGCTGTGGCACTACAAGGCCGGCAGTGACCGGCTGCAATCCGTTGTGGCCCGCGATTTCTTCGCCGACGCCGCGGACATGCTGACGCAGGGCGACCTGCTGATGATCTCGGCCGCCGATGGCGCCCGGGTGGTCGCGGTGGCGCCGCTCGAAGATGGGCTGGTGGTTACCGCCCCGCTGAGCTGAGCGGCACGCCCGGGCGACGCGCCACCGCGCTGGCGTGGCGCCCGGCGCCCTCGGCGGTCACCTCGAACCGCCCGTCCGCCCGGGTGTGGGCAAGGCCCATGCCGGCGAGCCGTTGCAGGCATGGGCCGTCCTTCAATGCCGGCGGACGTCCGATCGAACCGCTCAATACCAGCCGGTGCAGCGCTGAACGGCAGCAGGTTTCCAGGTAGGGTTCGTGCCACATCGCGGGTACCGGTATCGCCCCCAGCCATATGGGCGTCCGGCGCCGCGCGTCACATCCCCAGGGCGCGACGGTATACGTCGAGCAGGGTCTCCTGCTCCTCCACTTCTGCGGATTCCTGCTTGCGGATGCGGATGAGCTGGCGGAGCACTTTGACGTCGAAGCCGGCGGATTTGGCCTCGGCATAGATGTCCTTGATGTCGCTGCCGAGCGCCTTGCGCTCCTCCTCCAGCCGTTCGATGCGTTCGACCAGGCTGCGCAGCCGGTCCGCGGCAATCCCGCCGGTCTCGGTATCGGGTTTCGCGACCGCACGCACCGCCATGTTTCCCGCTCCCCTTGCTGAAGGCGGGCGGGGATAGCGGGGGGTTGGGATGGGGTCAAGCAAGGCCAGGGGCTTTGCCCCTGGAACCCCATCAAGGGGCTCTGCCCCTTGAATCCCCGCCAAGGGCGGAGCCCTTGGGACCCTTCCGTTGGAGCGGTTGGACGGGAGGGGGCCTGCGCTGCCGCCGCCGTGCCGGACCTGCGATCCGGCACGGACGGCGCATTATCATCAGTGCCCCGGGTTCGCCTTGGCGAACGCCGCTTTCTGCTCCCCGCTGGCTTCCTTCTGGTATTTCGCCTGCCACTCCTTGTAGGGCATGCCATAGACGATCTCGCGCGCGTCCGGGTCGGCCAGGCCGATCCCCTTGGCGTCAGCCGCCTCGCGATACCAGCGGCTGAGACAATTCCGACAGAACCCGGCCAGGTTCATCAGGTCGATGTTCTGCACGTCGGTCCGCTCGCGCAAATGCTCTACCAGCCGGCGGAACGCGGCGGCTTCCAGTTCGGTGCGGGTCTGGTCGTCGAACTGCGGTGCGGTCATGCCAATCTCCTGTTGCAGCCATCCCCCGGCTCAGCCGCCGGATCGAGTCCGGTGGCTATGGGCCACTGGGGGGCAGGGTCCCGCGCACAACATGGCGCGGATGGCGCCGGATCGCCATACTGCGCCGCGCAGAAGGCCGGAAGGGATCGGGACCCATGACCTGGGACGATGCACGGGCGCGGCAGGCCCTGCGCGCGCTGTTCGACGCCGCGGTGGCCGCCGCCGACCCACGCAAGGTGCTGGCTGCCCACCTGCCGGCCAAGCCGCGCGGCCGCTGCATCGTGGTTGGCGGAGGAAAATCCGCCGCGGTGATGGCCGCCGCGCTGGAAGACGCCTGGCCGGACGTGGCCCTGGAGGGCACCGTCGTCACCCGCTACGGCCACGCCGTGCCGACGCGGCGGATCGAGGTGATCGAGGCCTCCCACCCCGTCCCCGACGCCAACAGCCAGCGCGGCGCGCTCCGGCTGCTGGAACGCGTCCGCGGCCTGGGCCCGGACGACCTCGTGCTAGCGCTGATGTCCGGTGGCGCGTCCGCCTTGCTGGCCGCCCCGGCGCAAGGCCTGACGCTGGCCGACAAGCAGGCGGTCAACCGCGCGCTGCTGGCCTGCGGTGCCAACATCGCCGAGATGAACTGCGTCCGGAAGCACCTCTCCGCCATCAAGGGTGGCCGGCTGGCCGCCGCCGCGGCCCCGGCACATGTGGTGACGCTGGCGATCAGCGACGTGCCGGGCGACGACCCGGCGGTGATCGGCTCCGGCCCGACCGTGCCCGATCCCACCACCTTCGCCGAAGCCCGCGCCCTGCTGGCGCGTTACGGCATCGAACCCTCGCCCGCGGTAGCCGCGCGGCTGGCCCGGGAGGACGACGAGACGCCAAAGCCCGGCTCCCTGCCGCACGCCGACTTCCGGCTGATCGCCGCGCCGATGATGGCGCTGCGCCAGGCAGCGCAGACCGCGCGCGGCCTGGGCCTGACCCCCGCCATCCTGGGTGACGCGCTGGAAGGCGAGGCGCGGGACATGGGCACGGTGATGGCCGGCATCGCCCGCAGCGTCCGCGCGCATGGCGAGCCGCTGGCCGCCCCCGCCGTCCTGTTGTCCGGCGGCGAGACCACAGTCACCATGGGCCACGGTCCCGCCGGCCACGGCGGTCGCAACACCGAGTTTCTGCTTGGCCTGGCGGTGGCCCTGGATGGCGCGCCGGGGATCTGGGCAGCCGCCGGCGACACCGACGGCGTCGACGGCATGGACGACGTCGCCGGCGCCCTGCTCTGCCCCGACACACTGGCGCGCGTGCGGGCAACGGGGCTGGACCCGCGCCGCATGTTGGCGGGCCATGACAGCCACAGCCTGTTCGACGCGGCCGGCGACCTGATCCGCACCGGTCCCACCCTGACCAACGTCAACGATTTCCGTGCGATCCTGATCGCCTGAGAGGAGGAAAACTCCCCCTCCCCCCACCCCCTCCCTCAAGGGGAGGGGGAGTGTATGACCCGCAGATCTGACGCAGTGAGGACCCCCCTGATGGCCACGCAACCCAAACTGCGCCGCCGCCGGCGCACCAAGATCATTGCCACGCTCGGCCCGGCCAGCTCCACCATCGAGGTGCTGACGCGGCTGTTCCAGGCGGGCGCCGACGTGTTCCGGCTGAATTTTTCCCACGGCACGCACGAGGACCACGCCGCCCGCTTCGCCATGATCCGCGAACTGGAGGAGCGGTTCGACCGGCCGATCGGGATCCTGGCCGACGTGCAGGGACCCAAGCTGCGCGTCGGCACGTTCGGCGGCGGGCGCGTGCACCTGCAAACCGGCCAGCCGTTCCGGCTCGACCTGAATGCGACGCCGGGCGACTCCACGCGCGTCAACCTGCCGCATCCGGAGATCATCGCCGCCGCGGCGATCGGCTCCATGTTGCTGCTGGACGACGGCAAGCTGCGGCTGCGTGTCACACGCAAGCGGCCGGACGGGCTGGAGACCGAGGTGGTGGTCGGCGGTCCGCTATCCGATCACAAGGGTGTCAATGTGCCCGACGTGGTGCTGCCAATTCCGGCACTGACCGCGAAGGACCGCGTCGACCTGGAATTCGCCCTGCAGCACGGCGCCAACTACATCGGCCTGTCCTTCGTGCAGCGGCCGGAAGACGTGCTGGAGGCGAAAAAGCTGGTCGCCGGCCGCGCCTGGATCATGGTCAAGCTGGAGAAGCCGCAGGCGCTGGAAAACCTCGACGGCATCCTCAAGCTGACCGACACCGTGATGGTGGCGCGCGGCGACCTCGGCGTGGAGCTGCCGCCCGAGGAAGTGCCGCTGGCGCAGAAGCGGATCGTCCGGCTGGCGCGCCAGATGGGCAAGCCCGTCGTGGTGGCGACGCAGATGCTGGAGAGCATGATCACCGCGCCGGCGCCCACGCGGGCGGAAGCCTCGGACGTCGCCACCGCGGTGTTCGACGGCGCTGACGCGGTGATGCTGTCGGCGGAAACCGCCGCGGGACAGTATCCGTACGAGGCGGTCAACATGATGGACCGGATCGTCGCGCGGGTGGAACAGGATGATATGTGGCGGGCGATGATCGAGGCTTCACGGCCGGAGCCGGAACATTCGGCGGCGGATGCGATCGCCGCGGCGGCGCGGCAGGTGGGGCACACGATCGGGGCGAAGGCCATCGTGGCGTTCACCGCCTCGGGCGCCACCGCGCTGCGGGTGGCGCGGGAGCGGCCGGATTCACCGGTGATCGGGTTGACGCCACATATCGATACGGCGCGGCGGATGGCGGTGGTGTGGGGCGTGCACGCGGTGGTGGTGGCGGACGTGCATTCGATGGGGGAGTCGGTCACGCGGGCGGCGCACGTGGCGCGGACCGAGGGCTTCGCGGCGCACGGCGACGAGATCGTGGTGACCGCTGGCGTGCCGTTCGGCCATTCCGGCAGCACGAACGCGCTGCGCGTGGCGTCGGTGAAGTAGGGTCGCGCCAGGGTGGGCGCAGGCCCGCCGTGCACGACTTTGGCGGCAAGACTGCAAGCCGTGGATCGGGGCCTGCGCCCGCCATGCCGACAACAAAGGTCGAGCCGCTCATCCGGACCCGCGCCCACCGGACCCATGCCCGCTGGACTCGTGCCCACTGGGGCACCCACTGGGCACCCCTCTCCCCCTGTGTATAGTGCGCGAAAGCGCCGGGCGGAGGAGTGGCATGCATCTGTTCAAGCAGCACGCGGTGACGGACCTCGCGGCCACCGCGAGCATGATTCCGGTGATCGACTACGGCCCGTATTTCGCCGGCGAGCCCGGCGCGCTGCCGCGCTTGGCCGAAGACCTGCGCTATGCCTGCGAGAACATCGGCTTCTTCTACGCGCTGAACCACGGCGTGCCGCAGGCGGTGATCGACCGCGCGTTTGCCGCCTCGCGCCGGTTCCACGCACTGCCACTGGAGACCAAGCTTGCCCTCCGGCTGAACCAGAACAACATCGGCTACCTGCCGATGAACTTCTCGGTGCAGGCGGCCTCCACCGTGCACAAGGCGACCAAGCCGAACCAGAACGAGAGCTTCTTCGTCAGCTACGACCGTGACGCCGACCATCCGGCCGTGCTCGCCGGCGTGCCGCTGCGTGGCCGCAACCAGTGGCCGGACGGCGTGCCGGGCATGCGTGCGGACATGATGACGTATTTCCACGCACTGGCGGCGATGTGCGACCGCATGCTGCCGCCCTTCGCGGTGGCGCTGGACATGCCGGAGGATTTCTTCGCCCCGTTCTTCGCCAATGAGGCGCACGCCAACCTGCGCTTCCTGCACTACCCGCCGCAGGAGGACATGAGCGACAACACCTTCGGCACCGCGCCGCATACCGACAACAGCTTCATGACCGCGCTGGCGCGCACCGACGTGCCCGGCCTGGCGATCCGCCTGCCCTCTGGCGAGTGGCTGCCGCCGCCGATCATCCCCGGCACCTTCCTGATCAACCTCGGCAACATCATGCGCCGCTGGTCGAACGACCGGTTCCTATCCACGCCGCACGGGGTGATCAACGAGTCTGGCACCGACCGGTATTCCATCGCGTATTTCCACAGCCCGAACCCGGCGAGCATGATCGAGTGCCTGCCGAGCTGTGTCTCGGCCGACAATCCGCCGCGTTATCCGCCGGCGGTGTATCGCGACCTGGTGCTGGCGTTCTATCGCGCCAACTACTTCCACCAGCGTGGTCATGAATCGGAGGCTGCGAAATTGGCGGCGGCTGAATAACCTGTACACCTCTCCCGCTTCGCGGGGTTGAGCCGCGAAGCGGATCGACGCGAGACGCGGCAGCGTCGAGGGTGAGGGGCGCGACGCACAGACGGTTCATGCGTTACGCCCCTCACCCGCGTAGCGGGAGAGGTGTACTATCAGCGGGATCACGGACGATGGAAGCAACGACATGAAAGCCTACGAAGCGATCGCACAGTCCCTCATCGCCGAGGGTGTTACCGACTTCTTTGGCCTGATGGGCGACGGCAACATGTGGCTGTGGTGCGCGATGTGTCGCAACCCCTCCGTCAAGCCGTACAACGCCCGCCACGAATCCATGGCCGTGTCGATGGCCGATGGCTACACCCGCACCACCGGCAAGATCGGCGTGGCGATGGTCACCTGCGGGCCAGGCCTGACGCAGTGCGGCACGTCGCTGATCGCCGCCTACCGCGGCAAGACGCAGCTGGTCGTGATCGCCGGCGAAATCCAACCGGGGGCGAAGAACAAGACGCAATCGATGGACCAGCGCCGCTTCGTCGAGGCCAGCAGTGCGCGGTTCTTCACGGTCACCAGCCTCGACAACATGGCGGAGGAAATCGCCGAGGCGTTCTATGCCGCCCGAACCGGCCGCGGCCCCGTGGTGCTGAACCTGCCGATGCATTTGCAGGAAGAAACCATCGACTGGGATTATGAATACCGTCCGTCCGCGCAATTCCTGCCGCCCCGCACGGAAACCCCCAGCCCCGACCTGCTGGCGCCGGTCATCGAAAAGCTGATCGCCGCGGAGCGCCCGGTCATCATCGCCGGCCGCGGCGCCCGGGCAGCGAACGCGAAGCAGGAAGTCGTCAGGCTGGCCGACCGTGTCGGCGCGCTGCTGGCAACGTCGCTGCAAGGCAAAGGCTACTTCGCCGGCCATCCCTGGGACATCGGCATCGCCGGCGCGTTCGCCTCGGCGCCGGCCGAGCAATTGCTGGCCGATGCCGACTTCGTGCTGGGTGTCGGCGCCGAGCTTGGCTACTACACCACGGAAGGCGGATTGCTGTTTCCGTCCGCCGAAGTCGCGCGGATCGACATCAAGCCGATGCCCGAGGAAATCGGCGTCATTCCCGGACTGTATGTCCAGGGCGACGGCCGCAGGGCGGTGGCCGCGATCAATGAGGCGCTGGAAGCGCGGCAGGTTCGCAAGGAAGGTTTCCGCAACGCGGCGACGCAAGCCGTGCTCGATGCGCCGCCGCACCGGTTCGACGCGCCGAAGGATGGGCTCGATCCCCGCGCGCTGGCCCGGAACCTTGGCGCCGCGCTCCCCAAGGGCGCGCTGCTGACCGTCGGCGCGGGGCATTTCTTCTCCTGGATCGGCATGTACACGCCGCTGCCGGAGGGAGTAGAAATCCAATACTCCTACGGCTTCGGCGCGGTCGGTCAGGGGATCGGCGTGGCGATCGGCACCGGCGCCGGCAATCCCGGCCGCCAGCACATCGCCGTCGAGGGCGACGGCAGCCTGATGTTCAACCTCCAGGAGCTGGAGACGATCGTCCGCCACAAGATGCAAATGGTGCTGGTGGTGTGGAACGACGCCGGCTACGGCGCCGAGGTGCACAAGTTGGTCGCCAAGGGCTTCGATGAGAAACTGGCGCAATGGGAGTCGCCGAATTTCGTCGCCCTGGCCAAGGCGTTCGGCGGCGACGGCGTGCTGCTGCGCGACGCCGCGGAGCTTGGCGGCGCAATCGCCGAGGGTCTGCGCAAGGGCGGCCTGTACCTGATCGACGCGCGCGTCTCACCGACCACGCCGACCGATCCCTATGCGAAGGTGCATTTCGGCATCGAAAGCCACGCCCCGCTGCTGCGCCCGATCGGCTGACGTTCGTGCCCTGCCCACCTCTTGTCATTGCGAGGAACGAAGCGGTCCCCGCAATGACACAGGTGGCAGGACAGTCTGCGCCGTGCGCCTCAACAAGATCGAGTTCTGATCGATGCATTTCGAAGGCGAATTCCGCGTTCCCGGCAACGCCGACGAGGTGATCCGCCGCTTCGCCGACGTGCCGCGCATGGCGCGCTGCGTGCCGGGCGCGGTGCTCGAGCCACAGGCCGAGGATGGCTCGTGGCCCGGCGCGATGCGGGTGTCGTTCGGCCCGAAAAAGATCAGCTTCAAGGGCCGCGTCTCCTGTGAGTTCGATTTCGCGGCGAACACCGGCTTCCTGCATGGCCGCGGCGCCGCGGACATGCGCGCCGCGCGGATCGGCGTGAAGGTCGCCTTCGCACTGCGTGACGACGCAAACGCCGCAGAACAAACGACGATCGTCAAGGTGACGTCGGATGCCGAGCTTGGTGGCGTGTTGGCAGACTTCGCGCGCACCGGCGGAGTCGCGGTGGCGAATGTCCTGATGCAGGATTTCGCCCGCCGCGCGGCCGAGGAATTCGCCAACGACACGCCGTCGCAGGCCGCGACCATCGCCCGAAGCGATCAACCGCGCGCAACGGCGACGCCGGCAACCAGCACGGCTTCCAGCCCTGCAACGCGCACGGCGCCCGGCCTGGAGGCGCGCCCGGCAGCCGCTCCGGCAACGCTGTCCGCGCATGGCGTGCTATGGGAAGTGATCAAGCAGAAGCTGCGCCAACTGGCGCGCTGGCTTGGCCTGCGTGCAAAGGACGCTTAGGGCGCACGCGGAAAGCAGTGCTGCAACTGGTCGCTCGGCAACGTCCTGGTCATGCCCGGGCTTGGCCCGGCGCCCCGCGTCTTCGCTCGATGCAAGCAGCAAAGTCGTGGGCAGCCGGGCTTCGCACGGCATAACACCGGCGAGTACCGGGCGCAGGCGGCCATGACACGGAAGAGTGCCGGCGAAACCCAGTCATGATATGCGAAGCGCCGGCCGGCAGCATGACGCAGGCCACGCGTCGCCCAGGGTCACTGAAAATGCACGCCGTGCTCCGCGCAGATCGCGCCAATGCGCTCCGGCACGACCGGGCCAAGCGAGCATGCCCGGTCGAACTGACGAAACATCGCGGCGATCCGCGCGCCGGGGTTGGCGAATACCAGGGCGCGCACCGTCTGCTCCGTCGCATTGCGGAAGCCGTGCGGCACGCCACGCGGTAGCCAGACCGTGTCGCCGGGTCGCGCCTTGGTTTCGCCGGCCTCGCTGATCAGCGTCAATTCGCCTTCGAGGATGCTGAAGATTTCGTCCTCCGCGTCGTGCACGTGCAGCGGTGCGCCGCAACCCGGCGGCACGACGTTCTCCGCCACGAACACGCCGTCGGCATCCAACTTCACCACCATCACCGTACCCAGGATGTTCAATTGCTCACCGCTGGATTGAGCGATCACAGCTATCTGACTGGTCATCTTGAGCCCTCCTCCATTGCTTGGCGGACGCAACCTATGCGTAGGGCTGCCGCGGCCACGAGACTCTGAATCTGGACATACTGTTCGTGGTGACGAACAATCGTGGCCATGGACAGCTTCGCCGGCATCGAGGCGTTTGCCCGCGTCGTGGAAAGCGGCAGCTTCACCGCCGCGGCCGGGACACTGGGCACCGCCAAGTCCTCGATCAGCGAGACCATTCGCGCGCTGGAGGATCGGCTCGGCGTTCGCTTGCTCGATCGCACCACACGGCGGGTGCGGCCGACCGAAGCTGGCCGTGCCTTCTATGCGCGGTGCCGTCGTGTGCTGGAGGAAGCCCAGGCCGCGCGCGACGCAGCACAGGCGCACCAGACCACGCCCTCCGGTCGGCTGCGCATCGCCGCGCCGGAGGGATTTACCCGGCGCTACCTGGTGCCCGGGCTGCCGGCGTTCCTCGCGGCCCATCCGGCATTGCAGATCGATGTGGTGGAAGGCGCCGGCCTGGTGCGTCTGGTAGACGAAGGGTTCGACCTCGCAATTCGCATCACGCGAGAGCCCGAGGAAGGTCTCGTCGTGCGCCGGCTTGCGACATCGCAGCCGATCGTCGTCGCCGCGCCGAGCTATCTCGCCGCGCAGGGTGCGCCGACGCTGCCGGCCGACGTAGCGCACCACCGCTGCATCGCGTTCAGCACGATGCATTGGGCCCACACCTGGTCGTTCACCGGGCCGGACGGCGGCAAGTCGGCCAGGCACGAAATTCCGGTCCGGCCCGTGCTGCTGGTCAACAGCCTCGAGGCATTGGTTGCGGCGGCGCGAACCGGCCTGGGACTGGCCGTGGCGCCGGACTGGGCGGTGGGCGATGCTCTCGCGGACGGCAGCCTCACCCGTGTGCTGATCGACTTCGATGCGCCGCAGGCCGGCATCTACGCGGTCTATCCGAGCAATCGGCTGATCCCGCCGGCCATCCGCGCCTTCGTGGATCATCTGGCGCGCGACCTGCGCGCGCGCAGCTTGAACGTGTGATGCAAAGCATGCCGTCCGTGGAGCAAAGGAAACCCGACATGACCAACCAACGGAAGCGATTGTTGCTGGTGCAGGCTTTCTCGTTTCCGGAAGGCGCGCGGCATTACCTGCGGCCCGCCGACGGGCGGCAGGAAGCGCAGTTGATGAACCACGCGGAGCTCGCGCCTTTGCTCTCTGACGTGGACTGGGACCTGCATCCCGGCCCGCTCGCGCCGCAAGGCGACGGCTATGTGGAAACGCGCGAGGAGTTCGCAAGGGTTGGCGTCGCTCGCCTGCCGATCGTGCGCGAGGCCTGCGAGAGCAGGCGCTACGATGCGATCGTATTGCTCGGCGGCGGCGATCCGGGTTTCATCGAGGCGCGGGAGATCGGCCAGCGCACCAACATCCCGGTCACCGCCTGCGCGCACGCCCAGATGCACATCGCGGCGCTGCTGGGCAACAAGTTCAGCGTGATCGATATCTCCGAAGCGCACAACATGCACTATTATAATCTGGTGGTGCAGTATCGCTGCGTGGAGAAATGCGCATCGATCCGCTGCATCGATTTTCCGCTGCCGCGGGTGTCGAATCCGGACGTGCGGCCAATTGCCGAGGAAAAGACGCGTGCGGAAAGCGGCGCACGGTCCGAGATGCTGGAACGGTCCGTCGCGGAGGCCGTCGCGGCGATCGAGCATGATGGGGCCGAGGTTATCATTATGGGGTGCTCGGCGACGTTCTGGATGCAACCGTTCCTGCAACGGGAGCTGCACGCGTTGGGCTGGGAGGTGCCGGTGCTGGAAGGCTATCGCGCGGCGATCGCCATGGCGAAGTTGTTGGCAGGGCTTGGCGTTTCCGTCAGCGGGTTGGCATATCCGCGCGACAAGCCGGCGAAGTGGCGCAGGAAGAAGATATTCTAACCTCTCCCCCGCTCGCGGAAGAAGTTTCTTAACCGAAAGGAAATGCCCATGACCCGTGAAGACCTGCACCATCAGGGCCAAGCGATGCACGACAAACTGCGCGGCAGCGGTCCCGACCTGCCGCCCGGATTCGGCACCTTGCTCACGGAGGCGGCATTCGGCGGGATCTGGTCGCGACCCGGCTTGGCGCTGGCCGACCGCATGATCTGCACCCTGGCCGCGCTGGCCGTGTTTCCGCGGCTGCGCGCGCTACGACGGCTGATCGGCGCGGCGATCGATATCGCGCTGTCCCCCGCAACGATCCGCGAGGTGCTGGTACAGGCCGGCCTCTACGCCGGTTTCAGCGCCTCGGAAGAAACCCTGGCTCTGGCAGCAGAAATACTCGCCGCGCGCGGTATTCCCTGGCCGCCGGAACCGCCCGCCGACGCGACGCTCGACCAACTCACCGCGCGCGGCCGCAGGTTGATGGGCGAACTGCACGGCGATCGGGCGCAGTCCGGTTATGCCGCGCCGGACAATCCGGTGACCGGCGCGCTGTATCCGATGGCGATCCAATACGGCTACGGCGAGATATGGTTCCGCCCGGGACTGGACCGGCGCGCCCGGGCGCTGGTCGCCGTCGCGGCCTTCACCGCGCTGCGGTTGCCGGAACAGGTGGCAAAGTTTGGCCAGTCCGCGTTGAATGCCGGCCTAACGCGGACGGAGGTGATCGAGGCAGTGATCCAGACCGCGCCGCATAGCGGCTTTCCGCCGGCGCTGAACGCGTTGGCTGCGCTCGGGCAAGTGCTGCGGTAAAGACCGCGACAATCGGATAACCGGGAGACAGACCATGGATCGCATCGACCTGCGTTCGGATACGGTAACGCTGCCCTCGGAGGCGATGCGCGCGGCGATGGCGCGGGCGCCGGTCGGCGACGACCAGTATGGCGAGGACCCCTCCGTCAACCAGTTGCAGGAGCGCATCGCCGAAGCGCTCGGCAAGGAAGCCGCGCTGTTCGTGCCCAGCGGCACGATGGCCAACCAGATCGGCCTGAAGCTGCTGACCCGTCCGGGCGATGACGTCATCGTCGGCGAGGAAGCGCATGTGGTGTGGCACGAATCCGGCGCAGCCGCCGCCAATTCCGGCGTGCAGTTCACGACCGTCGGCAGCGGCGGGTTGTTTTCCGCGGCCGATCTGCGTGCCGCCTGCAAGCCACAAGGCCATATCGTGTTTCCGCCCACCACGCTGGTAGCGATCGAGAACACGCACAACCGTGGCGGCGGCGTGGTCTTCCCGCAGGACACAGCAGTCGAGATCTGCCGCACCGCGCGCGAACTCGGGTTGGCGAGCTATCTCGACGGCGCGCGTCTGTTCAACGCCGCGATCGCCAGTGGGCGCTCGCTGGCTGAACTGGCCGCGCCGTTCGACGTGGTGTCGGTCGCGCTGTCCAAGGGTCTCGGCTGCCCGGTCGGCAGCCTGGTAGCCGGCCGCAAGGCAGATATCGCCCGAGCGGTACGGGCGCGGCGCATGTTCGGCGGCGCGATGCGCCAGTCCGGCATTCTCGCCGCCGCCGGCCTTTACGCGCTGGAGCACAACATGGCGCGCCTGGCGGAGGATCATGCCAACGCGCGGATCCTGGCCGAGCGTCTTGCCGGCACGCGGGCACAGATCGACCTCGCGACGGTGCAAAGCAACATCGTGATCTTCCACCTTCCGGCGGCACTGCCGGACGCCGCTGGCATCGTGCGGCAGGCGCTGGAACGCGGCGTGCTGGTTTCGGCTTTTGCCGCCCGGACCGTGCGCGCCGTGACCCATCTGAACGTCAGCGCGGCGCAGTGCCGGCACGCCGCCGATGTGCTCGCCGCGATTATCGGAAGCTGACACGGAGGGAGAACGCCTATGCTGCATCACCGCGTGAACGGCTACGACATGGCCTATATCGAAGTCGGGCAAGGCGAGACGCTGGTTTGCGTGCACGGCTCGCTGTCCGATTTCCGCGTGTGGTCCTCGGTGCTCGGGCCATTGTCGCAGCGGCACCGCGTCGTTGCGGTGAGCCTGCGGCGATTTTTCCCGGAGCACTGGGATGGCGTCGGCGGCGGCTTCACCATCGACCAGCACAGCGCCGACGTGATCGCGTTCATCGAGGCGCTGGGCACGCCGAAGGTGCACCTGATGGGCCATTCGCGCGGCGGCCACATCGCCTTCCGCGTCGCACAGCAGCGGCCGGACCTGCTTGGCAGGCTGGTCCTGGCAGAACCCGGCGGCGACCTGGATGCATCACTGGCGCCATCCGGTGTCGCCCCCGGATCACTGCCTCCATTGCGCACGCATGTCGTCGCGGCGGCGGAGAAGATCGCCGCCGGCGACATCGACGGCGGGCTGGCCTTGTTCGTCGATCGGATCGACGGCGATGGCGCATGGCGTGCGCTCCCCGCCGCGGCTCAGCAAGAACTACGCGACAACGCACACACGTTGCTCGGTCAGGTGAACGAGCAACGCCGGCCCTATACGCGTGCCGATGCGGAGGCGATCCGTGTGCCGACGTTGTTTGTCGGTGGCAGCAACACGTCGGGTTCGTTGCCGGTCGTGCTGCGCGCGCTGGCGGCCCATGTGCCGGCCGCGCGCGTCGCCATGATTCCGCATGCAACGCATGTCATGTTCGAACAGGACCCGGTGGGATTCTGTCGCGTGGTCTTGGACTTTCTCGGCGGACAGCCGTATCGGTGAGACGCTGATGCTGGCGTGCAATAGGTCGGCAAAGCGCAGCGCGTTCCGTCCTACGTCCCACATGCGGCGGCGTCGAGGTCGAAGCCGTCCTGCAACGCGTCGCCGGCCTCCACGATGAACGTCGCGCTGCCGCTGTAGAACGCGCTACCGGACACCCGCACGCGGAACGCCTGCCGATCCCCCAGGTACTGCTCCGCAACGATCTCTCCGGTGAACGGCACGCCGGTGGGACCCGCAAAACACCGTTGCTCGCCCGGCCGGACCAGGCCGCGCGTGGCGTCCACGACGAGGCGCGCGGTGACTCCGCTGCCGGTCGGACTGCGATCGATCTGTCCCTCGCCGAAGACGCACAGGTTGCGACTTATGCCGTCATGCCGCGGCGTCTCGTCGGTCAGGATAGTGCCATACAGGAAACCCAGCGCCTGCTCTGTCGGATGCCGCACGGTGTGCTGCGCGCGGATGGCGTCGGTGACCGCGCGCGCCGCCGCACGCTGTTCGCTGATCGGCGTGACCGCGAGATCGATCCCCAGCCGCGATGCCGGCAATACCGCGTAGAACGCGCCGCCATAGCCGATATCGCACAGCACGTGCCCGAGGTCCGGCACGTCCACCATCAGATCGAGCGCCGCAGCGAAACCAGGCACACTGTCGAAGGCGACGCGCGCGCCACCCTCGGTGACATGCACATCGACCGGGCCGCACGGACATTCCAGCACGAAGTCGGCGCGCCCCTCGTGCAACGCCGCACGTCCACTATCCACCGCCCAGCGTCCGAGCGCGATCGTTGCGTGGCCGCACATCGTACTGAATCCGGAGTGATGCATGAACAGCACGCCAAAGGCAGCCCCCGGCACCGAGGCGGTGACCGGTAGCGCGCCATACATCTCGGCGTGACCGCGCGGTTCCAGCATCAGCCGGCGCCGGTGCACGTCCAACCGCGCCATGGCGTCGGCACGCTTCGCCAGCACCGACGCGCCCCGCGGTTGCGGAAAGCCCTCCAGCACGATGCGAACCGGCTCGCCCGCGGTATGCATGTCGATCGTGCGATAGGTGGCGAACGCGTGCCGCGGCAGAGCCATGCTGCTTCCTTTCGCCGTTTCCGTGACGTCCTGGCGCGCCACAGCCTGACGCTCCCCGTCAGTCCCGAGGACTGGGAACGAATGGATCTGGGGGGCCCCAGATGACGACCTGCGGGCCACCGCCGTTCGGGTTCGTTACCAAGGCATGCTCCCAGTAGGTACCGCGCAAATTCGGCGCCACACCCACCGGCGTGTTGCAGGCCGCGAGCCACGCGCTGACGGCCAGCAGGAAAGCCAGCCGGTGAAGGGCTCGGATTCCGAAGCGGCTGCCCTGATCGGATCGTGGTTCGCGCTGCGAGTCTGGTTCGCGCATCGGGCGTTACTCCTGGAACCGGCCACACAACCGGGCGGCCGCTACAACCCGGCCGCCAGGGTTTGCAAATCTTCCAATGCCTCGGCGAATTCGGTCATGAAATCCTGCACCACCGCGCGGCAGGAGCGCACGTCCTGCACCAGTCCAACGCCCTGGCCGACATAATAGTTCACCAGGGCGCGGGCCTTGTCGTTGCCGGCCGCCACCGCCGCGTCGATGCGCTTCATAGCCGGTCCCGACAGCAGACTCTGCAACGGCATCGGCAATGTTCCGGGACTGTCCGGCGCGTCCCAGGCGTCGGTCCATGCCGAGCGCAACTGGCGCGCCGGCTTGCCGGTGCGGCACCGCGAGCGCAGCGTGTCGCGCGAGCGCGCCGCCACCATCTTCTCGCGGAACACCTCGCTGGTTTCCGCTTCCGATGTGGCGAGCCAGACCGAGCCGGTCCAGGCACCGGCCGCGCCCATCGCCATCCCGGCCGCCATCTGCCGCCCCGTCATGATGCCGCCCGCCGCCAGCACCGGGATCGTGCTGCCCATGGCACGCAGGGCCCGCACCACTTCGGGGATCAGCACCATGGTGGAGACCTCGCCGCAATGGCCGCCCGCCTCGGTGCCCTGCGCGACGATGATGTCCACCCCGGCCCCCGCTTGGCGCACCGCATGCTCCTTCGCGCCGACCAGCGCGGCGCAGGGAATGCCGTGCGCGCGGGCGCGTTGCAGCATCGACGGCGGCGGCACACCCAGCGCGTTGGCAATCAGCCGGATCGGATGACGGAACGCCACGTCCATAAGCTGCTCGGTGGTGTCGCGCTGGAACGGCACCGGTGCGTCGGCATTCGCCAGAGCAGTGCTGGCGATCGGGCGGGTAGGATCGATGTCGAACCGCCGCAGCAGGTCCGCGACGAACCGCCGGTGCTGCTCCGGAATTTGTGCGGCGGCGTCGCGCGCGGTGGTACCGGCCGCGGTGCGGATGGCGAGGTTTTCGGGAATGAGCAGATCGACGCCGTAGGGACGGCCGTCGATATGGGCGTCGATCCAGCGGAGTTCGGTCTCCAGCTCATCGGGGGAAAAACTCGCGGCACCGAACACGCCGAAGCCGCCGGCCTTGCTGACCGCGGCGACGACGTCGCGGCAATGGCTGAACGCGAAGAGCGGGAAGTCAATGCCCAAGGTGGTGCAAAGGCGGCTGTTCATCCCCTCCCCTCTCTCATGTCAGGCGGTCCTGTCAGGCAGCGCGTTGGTATCCCACAGGCCGCAATATCAGCTTCCGGTTCGCGGACGATGCTGGTCATCTGCGCCCGCACACTCGGGTCCATGGCCTGCGAGCCGCTTCACCGTGGGCGCAGTCGTGCTCGCTTTCACAGCGGCAACTGCCCCTGCCGGTCCATCTTTCGGCCGCCATCCGCCGTCGCATCCACCGCTCCGTCGGCGAAGCGCAGCTTCAGGCGCGCACCCGGCTTCACGGCGGCAGCGCTGGTCAGCGGATGTCCGGCCGGGTCGGAGACCAGCGCGTAGCCACGTTGCAGCACCGCCAGCGGCGACACCGATTCGAGCCGCGCCCCCACTCCGTCCAGCCGCGCCCGAGCTTCGCGCAGTGCGCCCCGTAGCGGCGAGTCGCTCAGCCGACCCAGCGTGCGATTCGCGCGGTTGTGGATAGCAGCCACGGCCTGGCGTAAGCAGGCAACGAGCTTATGCCCGCAGAGGTCGAGCGTGGACCGTCGCGTTGCTACCAAGTTCGGCAGTGCCAGGATCAGCCGCACGCCGCGTTCCTGCACCCTCTCGCGCCAGGCCAGGATCATCGCCGGCAGGTCCGGCAACCGGCGCTCCACCGCCACCAGCGCAGTGCGGCGGCGGTCCACCAGGTTGGGCAGAGCGAGCAACAGGCGCTCGGCGCGGTCGTCCAGCCGCTGCCGCGCGGTGCCGAGCAATGCCGGCAGGTCCGGCAGGCCGCGTTCGGCGCGCGACAGGCGCAGGCGGCGGTCCTGCGCGATGCGATTGAGGCCGCCGATCAGCCGGGCCGCCTTGTGCTCCAGGTCGGCCACCAGGTCGGCGCGCGCCGGCACTGCCAGTTCCGCCGCGGCGGTGGGCGTGGGCGCGCGGCGGTCGGAGGCGAAGTCGATCAGCGTGGTGTCGGTCTCGTGGCCCACCGCGGAGATCAGCGGAATACGGCAGGCGGCGGCGGCGCGGATGACGATCTCCTCGTTGAACGCCATCAGGTCTTCCAGACTGCCGCCGCCGCGCGCGACGATCAGCACGTCCGGCCGCGGGACCAGTCCCCCGGCTGGCAGCGCGTCGAAGCCGGCAATGGCGGCGGCGATGCGTTCGGCCGCGCCCTCGCCCTGCACCGGCACCGACCAGAGCAACAGCGTGCGAGGGAAGCGGCGGGCCAGCGTGGTGCGGATGTCCTGGATCACCGCGCCGCGTTCGCTGCTGACCACGCCGATGACACTGGGAAGCATCGGCAGCGCGCGCTTGCGGTCGGCGTCGAACAGGCCCTCGGCGGCGAGGCGGACGCGCAGCATCTCGATGCGCGCCAGCAGGGCGCCGGCGCCGGCGTATTCCATCCGCTCGACGATGAGCTGGTAGGACGAACGCTCGCCATAGGCGGAGATACGGCCGGTGGCGACCACTTCGACGCCGTTCTCCGGCACCATGCCGAGGCGCGAGACGGCCGTCTTCCACACCACGCCGGCGAGCTTGGCCCCTTCGTCCTTCAGGGAGAAGTAGATATGGCCGGAGGGATAACGTTTCAGTTCGGTGATTTCCCCGCGCACCCGGACGCGGCCGAAATTGCCCTCCAGCGTCCGCTTCACCGCGCCGGAGATTTCCGACACGGTGTATTCGGGAACGTTCGAAACGGGGGGGGCGCGCAGTTCGTCCATGGCGGTAGACTAGACGATCAGGGCCGGGCGGGCGAACACCCTTGGTCGAAGCTGCGGCAGCGCCTGCGCAGCGGCTTCCGCTCCGGGGCGGCACGACGAGCGGACGGTGCCGTCGGCAGCCAGGCAACAAGGTTGATCGTTTGCCTTGCGACGCGCGTTGGACTCTGGAAAGCTGGCGCCATGCCCGACACGATTGCACTATCCGGCGGCTGCAATTGCGGCACCATCCGCTACCTTGTGACACGCCCCTTCCTCACAGCCTACATCTGCCATTGTCACCTCTGTCAGAAGCGAACCGGCAGTGCGTTCAGCATGTCCGTCGTGCTTCCTGCCGATGGTCTGGCGATCGTCGCCGGCACGGCAGTGCGCACCGAGCGACGGCTTCCAAGCGGGCTGACAAACATTTCCTGGGCGTGTTCCGCTTGCTACTCGCGCCTCTACACACAGCGAGAAGGACGTCCGACGCTCAACCTGCGCGCGGGGACATTGGACGATACAAGCAACATCACGCCGGTCGCCCAGTTTTGGACCGATAGTGCGCAGCCCTGGGCACTGATCACGGACAACATCCTGTCCTATGCGGAGCAGCCGACCGACTATGCGCCATTGCTTGCCGCGTGGGGCCGGCGTTAGGCACATCGTGCCGGACGATCGACGCTGCTTTCAGACCGATCGGACGGGTCAGATGATCTTCCTTGCCCGAAAGTCCTGGATCTGGCCAGCGGTGTAGCCAAGCTCCGCCAGCACGGCGTCGTTGTGCTCGCCCAGTCCGGGCGCGACCCCGATCTGCGCCGGCGTTTCGGAAAACTGCCAGGGCGAGCCGTGCACTTTCAGCCGTTTGCCATGCGCCGGATAGTCGACTTCGGTGACATAGCCGTTGGCCAGCACATCGGGATCGTTGGACGCCTCGAGCAACGTGTTGATCGGTGCGGCGACGATGTCGGCGGCACGCAACCGCGCCACCCAGTCGTCGCGTGAGCCGGTCGCGAACAACTCATCCAACCGGCGCAGCAGCGTGGCCCGCTGCTCGTCCGATGCCACGATCACGCCGAGATCGCCGAAGCCGGCCTTCTCCAGCGTCTCGTAGAAACCGAGCGCGGTCATGGCGTTGCGCCATGGGCGATTGCCGTTCAGTTGGAACACCAGCGGCTTGCCATCCCGGTCGTTGAAACTGGCGCTCAGGCCCGGGCGCTCCGGCGTTCCGGTGACGCGCGCCTGGCCGGTGACCGGATTCCTCCCCCGCCACATGGTCGTGGTGAGTGTCCAGCCCATCAGGCGGATCTGACCGCCGAGCAACGAGCAATCGACTTTCTGGCCGATACCGGTGGTGCGCGCGTAGGTCAGCGCGGCAAGTGCGCCACCGAACGCCAGGATGGCACAGGTCTCGTCGGCGACGGAGACGATGCCGGTGCGCAACGGCTGACCGGGGGTCGAGTATGCCTCGGCGATGCCGCCGAGCGCCTGGGCCATCGAATCGGTGCCCGGAAGCGCGGCGTTCGGGCCGTTCGGGCCATAGCCGGAGATCGACATATAGACGAGTTTCGGATTCACCTTGCGAAGATCTTCGTAGCCGAAGCCGTTCTTCTCTGCCGCGCCGGGCCGAAAATTCTGGCCGAACATGTCCGCCCGTGCGACCAGCTTGCGCAGGATGTCCCGCCCTTCCGGAGTCTTCAGGTTCAGCGTGACGCTCTTCACGCCGCGATTGTTGGTTTCGAAATAGGTGCTGGGGAGGCCGGGCATCACCGTCGAGCCACGGGAATTGTCGCCGCCTTCCGGCACCTCGATCTTGATCACCTCCGCGCCGAGATCGGCCATCAGCATGTAGGGCACCGTACCGGCCTGCGCCGTAGAACAGGCGACGACCTTCACGCCATGAAGCGGACCATGTGGCTCTGTCATGTCGAGCGACCTTCCGGGTTGTTGCGTACTTGGCGGTTGCCCTGCGGCACAGGCTCCTGGAGTTTGGTTGCAACGCGAGGCGGCACAAGTGCGCCCTTGTCATTGCCAGAAGCGAAGCGGCGCAGCAACGCCGCCCGACAAGCTGTTGATCGCCGGACGGCGGTTGCTGCGTGACTGTGTTCCGCGCCATGACGCGGCGGATCGCGTGCGTGGCAATACCCGCGACGCCAGCATCGGCGCTCAGCCAGCCAGGCTCACGGCCCGGCCGTAGGCGGCCCGCGCCCCCTGGATGCGCAGCAACTCGAACGCGTTGAGCATGTCGGCGCTGACATCAGCCAGGTTCGGGCCGCGATCACCGGCGGCGCTGATCCCGTATGCCGCGCGTTGCGCCGGCGACCAGGCCTGGACCGCCGAGGTTGCCGGCGGAGCGGCCGCGTCGGCGGGCGCAACCGGCGCGGGTGACGGCGCGGGCACAGGATGGCCGACCGGGTGGTCACCTTGCCCGATGCCGGTCAACAGCGTCTGACCGGTGTGATCCAGGTCGATGCCGGTGATTTTTTCCGCGACCATGAGCGCCACGTTGATCGCAGCGCCAATTGGCCCGCCGAGCAATGCGCTGGCGACGAACGAACCAATGCGTCGCGCCGCCTCGGGGATCTGGTCGCCGGTGACAGCGCGGTAGATTGTGCCGATCACCGGCAGATATTGCAGCGGGTTCAACAGGGAGAGCACGTCGTGAAACGACACATGGTGGCCGACCGGCGCGGGTTGCGCTACCTGTTGGGGTCCGGCGGCTGATTGCAATGCGGCGACGTTTGTCATGGCGGAATCCCGCAGCCTCTACGCGGGAGACGGTGCAAGCATCGGGCCTGCTGCCGTGGCCGCGATGAGCATGCCTTGGGCGACAGCAGGCAGCCGTCACCGCCAGCCCGCCCGTCGTCCGCTTGCTCCCTGCTGCGCCCGCTGCGGTTGCGGGGGCGGGCGGGTGGCGGTATATGCCGGCGGCCTGTTTCAGTCGCCGACGTAGCTCAGTGGTAGAGCAACTGATTCGTAATCAGTAGGTCCGGAGTTCGACCCTCCGCGTCGGCACCAGCGAAATCAAGGGTTTGCAGGCTAAATCCCACCATTACGGTAGACTATCGACAGTCTGCGGACCCGGTGCGGAC